>ERZ773133.1257-NODE-1257-length-30024-cov-15.041743_pt1 | contig 30024 bp, 19 predicted proteins | sample MGYA00580861_ERZ773133 | MGnify/ENA primary metagenome ERZ773133 (study PRJEB29015, sample SAMEA2737844) | human gut metagenome | biome: human gut; feature: human-associated habitat; material: faeces | place: China | collected 2012 ...
ACGATGTCATCACTTCCTTTTCCGACGATCCCAACCTGCTCAATGTTGCTGTTTCGAGGGCTAAATCACAATTCTATTTAGTCGCATCGGGAAACGAACAACCCAAAGACTGCAATATCAGCGATTTGATCGCTTATATCGAATATAACAATGGCACTGTTTCCACCAGTAAGATTCATTCTATATTCGATTATCTATATGAGCAATATACAGATGCTCGAATTGCCTATTTGAAGAAGCACAAAAAAATATCCGAATACGATTCCGAGAATCTTACATTTGCCTTACTCGAAGATATTCTAAAAGAAAAATATTAGAATAACCATCTCAAACCATAATTATATTTAACGTACACTCACTTACCCAAATCAATATTCAGATTAATATACAAAAAGATAAAAAGACTTCCATTATTACGAATCAGAAGAAGTACAAGAAGACGCAACTATCTGAAAAATTCAGATAGTTCAGTAAGAAAAAAAAGAGTTTTATCCCGAACGTTAAACCATAACTTTGAGAATTGTACTCTGCATAATCACTAAACTATATCGCACGTTTCATTACTCAATCAATACGATAAGCGATACATAAAATAATATTTATATTGCTAAATTTTCCCATTTACAGGGCCATTTACAGAGTCTTTACAGAGTCTTTACAGAGTCAAGTTTTCTAAATCAATTATAAGAAAATACGGTCCTGCTGACCCGTTGCATTACATATCTATGCCGAAGCCTAGGATACAGTGGGGGCATTAACCCTCCACACGGGGACAGAACCGTAATATCGCGAAACTACGAACATATTAAAAATATGTTCGTAGTCGTTTACGACTAAAGGCTCCTTGGCTTCCAGTCGGCAAAATAGACATGTAATGCCCTACAAAGATAAGACTATTTCCTTATAAAGCCAATAAAATCAATGTTTTATTATAGAATAATGCAGAATGATATATAAAAATCTCAATAAAAAGATACGACCCTGATCCCCCGCTGCATTACAAATCTATTAGCCGCAGCCTAGGATATGAGTGGGGTAATTAACCTACCACACGAGGAACACAGAGCCGTACTATCATTAACTGCAAAGTATATATATACCTGCAACTGACGACAACTAAGGATCTCCTAAGACATATAAACGACTTAAATATTGTAATGCAATACAAAGGTGAACATAAAATCCGAGAAAACCAAAGCACCAAGCATTATTCTTATAGCAAATGCACATTATATATCGCCTAAGATAAAATGACTGATATTTTAAAGAATTGAATCTAAACAGAAAAATCACCTTTGAAACACAATGTAACAAAGGTGATTTATTTGCACTAATTTCATTTCAAGATATTATTCCCGAAAGCTACTCTTTATTTTTCTGCGGTACTTCAATCCCCTCCGGCCATATAGCAGTTGTATAAGCCACAGCATCATTTCCATTACCGGTCAAGTCTTTTGCAATGTTATTTCCTTTACCTTCGTTGAACTTCCAGTAAGCTTTCAAACCAGTAGTTTGGGGATCAACATCATACATATTCCTGTAAATTTCTTCTTGTGAACGGAGCACATTCCATATACGTACTTCACAAATCTCTCCATTTAATTGCCGACTCATATCGTCGGGGTCTCCATAAGAGTGTCCTATCTTAAACATAAAGTCTCCTTTCTTCTGTTTTCCAAGGTTTATGGCTTCCCCATTTCCGTAATCGTCAACGCGGCTCTGCTCTTTGCCATCTACATACATAATAGCAGCCTTTGTCTCTGTGTCATAAGTAACGGCAACATGATACCACTCACCAGGTTGCAACAGTTTACCATCATTGGCATTTGGAAATTTCATTTCATTAGCCGCAAATTGCAATTGCTGTCTAGGAAAGCCAGAATCACCAAAACGTAACAAACAATATTGCTCAATACCCATAATGGATGAGATTTCGGTAAGAGGATCAAATCTATTCACTCGAACAACAGCTTCGAAAGTAAGTTGCTTCAATCCGTTTACTACATTAGCAGTAGGACTACCGGCAACAAATCCCGGTATCTCAAAATAATTGTTAGCAAGACTGACAGCAGTAGTTATAGCACTGGAACGACGCACTATGTAACAGATATTTTTAGAGCCGTCCAATATACTCATCCCTCCTGATGCTTCTCCAATAGTAACAGGTAATAGAAAGCTAGTGTCAATATCCAAGTCTATCAGGTTGGAAAATTCAATAGTGACCATTTCTGAATCTACATTTCCTTTAGGAATGACAACGTGCTGGGTAGAAAACTTATAATACTTAGCATCCAACATTGCATAATTATTCCCTAAACGTGCATTATAATAACTTATCAATGAAGGATCTGTCCGAAAGCTGACATCTATATCCTGCTCGGCAGGATATGCCAGTACAGCAGAAATCTGTTGCTGTCCATCCTGTTTAAGATTATTAAATGTAAAATTAGCTATATCCTTCACTTTCGCCGCATCAATATATACACTATTACCAAAAGGAGATTCCTTAGTATAATCTTTGTTGTCACAACCTGTTATTAATAACAGGAAAACCATGACCAAACAATTATTACTTATTTTCATTATATTCTTGTTTTGAATTATCAGACTCATTATATCTTAGTTTTAAGATTCATTTTATTTCTCACATTCCGGACGGACGTACCCATCCTTTTGAATACACATTATACATCTGGCGCAAAAGCCAGTCCAACGGTTTATAAGTATAAGAATACTCACCGGAAATAAATCCCCAATCATAAGGAGGATAGATGGATTGCCCCCAATAAGCACCATCATCCATCATAGCGTTAATGCCATCTCCTATCGCGATATCGTTCACCATTCCTTCATACATATTTTGCTCATTGGCTGTAAGATCAAACGCATATACAACAATATTATTTTTTTTACGCTTATTCATTTTCCAATCCACCATCCTATATTGCGATTTATCTCTCAAAGGATTTTCTCCTTTTTCATATAATGGAATAACCAGACTTCCATAACATTCCGGTGCCAGCCCTATAATAGGTTTACGGGTATATTCACTATAAGGATGCTCTGCGTCCCATGGTTCTATAATCTGTACCACTTCTTTTCCACTATCATACGCATGCCACGCATAGTCTATATACTTACCTACCTCAATGCCGCCACATCGATTTACATCATAAAAATATTCAGTAGCTTCTCCCTTATCAACAACTGTCAGCAACTTTTCAGGAAGTGCATCCCGCAATGCTTTTATTAGTTTAGGATAAGAGACTGTATTCATAGCAAACATACCTTCCTTGTTATAAGTACTCACTTTGTCCCAGAGATTTATTCCATCCAAACGATAAAGTTCTACCACATTTTTCACCTGTTGAACAAAATCTGCAAGCTGCATATCGTTTAAATTACAAAAGCCAAATCCTTTATTACCATTTTCAATGCTAAGACATACTTTACGTCCGTGTTCCTGAAGCGGACGAATAAACTTATCCGCCTTTTCCAACACATCACGTATATCACTACTCAAATTGAGCAGTGCACGTCCTGTTGCAGACTCATAGTCCATTGTCACAATTCGTAGATTCACGATACTACCTATATTATGTAAAGTTTGAGTATAATCTATCTGATTAATTTTTTGAATTCCATAAACATCAGCTATCAACGGTTGATAAGTTGAAGTATTCACATAGAAAACAACAAATGCATCAGGTAGCATTGGCGGCATATCTATTTGTTCATACTGGTTATTAGGATAACAAGTCGTTATTCTTTTCCGAATATTCACAATATAATAAAGCACCTGTTTCTTAGTATCCACCTTTACTCCTGTAGGTATTTCTTCCATAGTTAATGGCAAAAGATATGGAGTATCAGTATTCAGTCCGGCTGTGGATATAGTAAATTTGATTTTGGCAGATTTTTGTTCTCCAGCATCTATTGAAAGAACTCCGCCATTTTCGAACTCCACATTCCCAGCCGGCAATGTATTCAATTTGGAATTGTTTTCCTCATTATAATCTTCTACAAGCTTCTCGTTTACAACGGCTGTGACAGTCAACCTGCTTCCGGCTGATTGTGACAGTGAATAGAATATTTCCTCTGTGGCAGATTCGTCCCCTTCCGTCAACTCAATAAATGCTTTATTAGTCAATGTAGTTGTGTTACGCAGGGCACCTGCAATATTATCCATAGCCGTCTCGTCAGGCATTCTGTCCGCATTCATTGAGATAGTCTCTTCGGTACACCCTGTTACTCCTATTTTCAGTAACAATACTAATATAAAATGTATGATAAGATTCTTTTTCATATTAATTCTTTTTTATTTCGATGGGTTCATTAGTTGAATAGCCGTTCGTGTAATCTCGTAATTCCTTATCGGGCTATAATAATCATTGCCTATAGCATAAATTCCCAATCCAGCTAATGGACCAAGAGCAACCACACGGTCAGTCATTAAAGTTACAGCCTCTTGTTTTACACCAGTCTCATCAATTACTTGTCCGCCCATTTGAACAGATAACAATAATTTATCTTTAGACAATAAACTATTGGCGAGAATCCCCGTCACCTGCAATTTCAAATCGGTAACATTAGTCAACTCTGCAGTATTCAACACAATATAATTCAATTTGTCAAAGTCTGCTTCATCAACGAAAGCCGGATTTCCTTCCAATACCAATAATTTATCCTGTCCCGTAGCAGTAGATAATTTAGAAACAATCAGCCGTGATTTCTCTTTATACGATGCCAATTCAGCATCAGTTCCATTATAGAGCGGAAGACCGGTAAAAGCAAATCCGTCCAGATTGAGTTCGGCCGACGTAGCAATTTCTTTATCCAACCAACTATTTAATGCCGTGATATCTGTTAAGGAAGAGGCGTGAGCTACATAATCTATCAAATAAAGCACCCGGATACTCTTTTCCTGCAATAGAGGGATATCCTCCCGATCATAATCAGAGATTTGGTGAGAATTACCCAAGGTCACAATATCCAACGAATCCGGCAATGACCGAAGATAACTACCTTCATTTAGCGATTTTTCCGGAGAATTATCAAAGTGCGCATATGACAAGTAATGTTCACTTTGTTTGTAGGTACGTAATGCCTGCATATAACGCGCCCATAGTTCCGGATTCTGTTCTTTCGCACTATTAATATCAATATCTACAATTTCAGGTTCATTCCAGTCATCACAAGCAACAGGCAATAAAAAAGCCGTTAAAAACAGAAGACTATAAATGAATTGTTTATATATTATTGTTTTCATATAAATTCTTTTTCATTCTTTTATTCGTATTCAAACTCTCTCGTCAATTGAGATAAGATTTCTTATCCCACCACAATCTCGTTCCCCCATTGTCAGGACCTCCTAACATACCTATCGCCAAATTGATATTCGAAAGATTTTCAGTATATTCTGTAGGCGGATACCACAAACGACGGATCATATGCTCGGAACTGATGCTACCACCACTTTTGTTTTCTATAACCGGCATAAGATGAGGATATCCTGTACGGCGGAGTTCACTCCATGACTCAACACCTAAAGGGAAATTAGCAATCCATTTTTGAGTGATGATACGTTCAAGATTACGTTCAAAATTATCCGCACCATCTTCCCAAGCAATAGTAATAGTACTTCTCGGACCTTCCCAATCAGTATAGGCAAATGTCGGATCATTGTACGCTTCCGGAGTGTCGGTCGAATTCTCCGCATAGGTTTCAGAGCCCGACAGACCATATTGTTCAAAAGAAAGGGCTATCGCCATATTATATAAATCTTTAGCTTCCCCACCCATATTCCAACCTCGCAAGGCACCTTCGGCACGTAAGAAAGTGATTTCTGAGGCATTCATCCATAAAAAAGGACTGGTACTGCTGATAATCGGTATGCTGTATGCATTTACCATCTCATCCTTAGTAGTCACATCAATGCCAATACGAATACCCGCGTATCCATCAACCTCTTGCGGTTGGAAGTTTTCATCATATACAGTCATTTTCACTGTAGTGAACATCTTTTCCCGACGCGGATCTTTATAACCATTCATATATGAGATAATATCAGCCCCCGCACGCTGGTCATTCCAGTCATTAAAAATCATAGCAACCCTATTTTCTTCCACTTTCAAGAAAGCGTTATCATTTATTTCCGTCATTACGCCTGCCGTTACAGCTTCTTCGGCTATTCGTTGTATTTCCGCCTGCATTTCCGGTACATAAGTCAAGCGCATGGCCATACGCAATTTGAGTGAATTAGTAAATTTGAGCCATTTGGAAAGATCGCCTTGATATACATCATCAAATTTACGAAAAGCTTCCGCACTCAAATTGAGATTATCCCTAAGGACATCACTCACTTCGTCCAATTCACTGAACATTTGCTTATATACCTCTTCCTGCGAATCATAAGGTACGGTAAGAGAAACCTTACCTGTTTTAGAAATGATTTTTGAATAAGGAATCGGACCGTACATATCTGTCACACGCTGCATGATGACCACACGAAACAGTTTCCCCAGTGCCAACGCCACAGGATCGTCTGTTTTATCCAACAAGTCCCGATAAAACGGATAAGTACGGGTGACTAAATCTGAAAAAGGAGCTTCTTGCCAATCTATTGGCGGATTATACGTTTCAAACTTAGCCGTCCATTCTACAGTACAACCAATGTAACCGGCAAACGCACCTGCGCCAAGTGCTTCAACAAACTGATAGAGATGTTCTTCCGTAGGAATCACCAACCCTTGTAATCCTTTAAGACTGGCGCCTACGTTATAACTTTCACGCCCCAACTCTTCTTTGTCAACCTGATAATCCTTCCGGTTGATTTTATCGAAATTATCCGTACAAGCGTAACCGACAATAAGCAATAGCGCTAGCGAAAGCAATTTTATGATAGATGTTATATATTTCATAGTAACTACTTTTTATCTGTTAAAAGTTGATTTTCACATTCAAACCGACATTACGGGTACTCGGCAACATGAAAAAGTCGATCCCTTGATAATAGTTACCAGTCGTTGCAACGGCTTCCGGATCAAAAGGAGCTTTATTATAAATCATACAGAGATTGCGTCCCACAACAGACAACTGAATATCGCATACATCATGCAACCATTTACGTGGAAGCGTGTAACCGATAGCCGCCTCCTGCAATCGAATATTGGTAGCACTATAAGTATAATACTGTGGCAGACCACTTTGTGAACCAATAGCCGTGAACCATGTCTGCGCATCCACCCTATTACGTCCATTCACTAATACCCCACCATTATCACGGGCAACCGCCGAACTTTCAGATACCCCATATTGATCCATGGCCGCTGCAGTAGCCGAATAAACAATACCACCTATACGTGCAGTAACTAAAGCACTGATATTAAACCCTTTCCATGAAAACTGATTGTTCCATGCCAAATTACATTTAGGGAAAACACTTCCTAATTTAATATCAGGTCGATTATTCACTGTTACTAATGTACCCGCAGGAGAAATTTCTACCATTCCATTGTCGTCCCGCTTCAAATCAGACTGTGTGTAAAGGTCACCCAGCGAACCTCCTGTTTTCAATATGAATCTGGCCTTTCCGAGTCCGCCTACATCCAGCCGATCTTTATTTATAGGCTCACCAGTCTCCGGATGTATATAGTCCTTTACCAATTCTATAATTTTGTTCTTGTTATGACTTAATATAAAATTACTTTGCCAGCGAAAATCTTTCTTCCATGTATGTCCGTAACCAAATGAAAGCTCTACTCCCTGGTTACGTACATATCCTGTTTGAAGGTAAATGGTAGTATATCCGGATGATACGGAAATTTTCGGATCGAACGTCTGATTAAACGTATTAGCCAAATACCATGACAAACTGAGATTAAAGTCCTTGAAAAGCCGCATATCCAAGCCAAATTCCCATGAATCGGTCCGTTCAGGTTTAAGGTCACCAATGGGATAATGTGTTTTCGGCTTCCACGTTTGAGTAGTTTCGTCATACTCAAAAGTAGGCGATGTCAAGTTACGAGGATAAGGCATACCCACCGAACTAAACGAACTGCGCACTTTCAGATAATCAACGAAAGAAGGTAGTTTCACCATCTCAGAGACGACAGCCGAAAGTCCAATTGACGGGTAAAAGAAACAAGTAGAAGATGAGTTTGCCAACTGTGACGCCCAGTCATTACGTCCGGTCAGCGTAAGATAAAACATACTCTTCCACCCTACTTCAGCACTGGCAAATATAGACTGCGTCTGCTCTTCCCATTCATCCTGACGTGCTTTCTTCTGAGTATTGTCAAGATCAAACACATTAAAAACATTGGGAATACCATTGGCACGTATCGGTCCACGATAACTCAATTCGTCATACTTATTATCTACGATGCTCGCCCCGATATTGACCACAATAGAATAATCACCCAAACGTTTATTTATATTTGCCAACGCATCAGCATACACTTGTGTTTCGTCAGGTTTAGATATAGCATAAAATCCCTGCGCACTACCTTCAGTAAGAGTAGTATTGGAACTTGCATATAATTTTTGTTCATATTTGGTACTGGAATTATCAACCCGAACACGCCCTGAAATATTCAGCCAGTCTGTAATATCATAACTTAAAGAGGCAGACAGCATATAACGCTTCTTGTCATTCGTCCGTAAATTGCGATAAGCGATCCAATAAGGATTCTGCATCCGTAAGTCTCCTTCCCCTTGAGGCCAAAACATAGTTTTAATCTTACGGGCCGGATCCCAACGTTCGAACACTTTTATCAAATTAAAGTCGTCGCCACGTGGAAACAAATAAACAGGAACTATCGGATTTGAGTAAGCACCTTGATTAGTCATATTGCGGTCATTCTGAATAATATAACTTGCACCTACATCAAGCTTCATCCTGTCATTCAGAAAGTTTGTAGTGTTACGGAAGGTGAAATTAAAACGGTTGTAACGGTTGTTCGGTACAATCCCTTCCGAATTAACCGCAGCAGCAGAAAAGAAGGTCTGATTCTTATCTGTTCCCGTTGATAATGTAATGGAATTGGTATAAGTTATCCCCGTATCAAAGAAATCACGTGGTTCATAGTTTCTACGAGATGCGTCATTTAATAAAGTCCCCCAACTCAACGTAGTAGAATTACCTGCTTTTCCCGAACTGCCTGTACCATAGCGATTTTGAAAATGTGGAAGTACGAATGGTTTAGCGAATTCGGTATTACTAGACACAGAAACCTGCAATTTACCAACTTTGCCACGTTTCGTATTAATAACGATGGCTCCATTTGCCGCATTACTTCCATAAAGGGCGGCAGCTGCTGCTCCAGTTAGCACTGAGATACTTTCAATGTCATCCGGATTGATGTCGGCAATGCTTTCAGTCACTCCCTGTGAACCATTCTCCATACTACCGCCACCTCCGAAATTAAACATGGGAATACCGTCAATAACATACAGTGCATTACTGCTTTGTTCTATCGACTTTGTACCACGCATCACCACCTTGCTAGCTCCACCTACTCCTGAAGAACTACTGTTGATATTAACTCCTGCGACTTTGCCATTCAGGCTATTAATAAAGTTTACATCCTTGACATTTGTCAATTGGTCGGATTTTACCTGTTGTACATTGTAACTCAGAGCCTTTTGTTCCCTCTTGATACCCAAGGCAGTTACAACGACTTCATTTAGCGCCTCTACGTTAGCAGACATTTGTATATTGTATACATTCTTATCTGCTATTTTTACATAAGACGAAATATAGCCAATATAAGTAAAGCTTAATATACTACCTATAGAAGCTTTTATGACGTACTTACCCTCCAAATCAGTAACAGTTCCATCATCAGTCCCTTCTACCCGTATATTTACTCCTATCAGAGGTTCATTTTTCTCATCAACAACCCTGCCTGTTACCTGTTTAATAACCACAGCTCCTGTTTTGGGTTGAGGAATAATATTAATATAATTTCTTTTAATTCCATAAGTAAATCCTGTTCCTTTAAGGATAATCGAGAGGGCTTTTTCCAAATCAATATTTTTCAAATTGAGATTGATAGCCGGTTTATCAATTAATTGCGAATCGTTATATCCTACTGAAAGATTTGATTGCTTCTCCACTTCTTTCAGTGCTTCAATAACAGTTATATTTTCTTTTTGAATAGTAATTTTCATACCACCTTGGGCAAAAGCTGTAGCTTGTATTACAACCATAAATAAAAACAACACAAATCTTATCCCTTTTGCCTTCTTATCATTTTTCAATGTATAACTGTGTAACATGAATTTTAAGTATTAGTTTGCTAACTTTTTTATTCGCAACACATGTCTATCTGTTTTAATTTTCGATTTCATATCCAATGCAGAAAGATTTCTGGCATAGATACTTTTTCACATATATCTTTATTATTAAGCAGTGCCTATCAACAAATGAAAGGCATCTGCAGTTTGTATATTCAGGTTAATTTATAAAAGACCGGAAGTGTCCTTCTCTGAAAGTCTATCACTTCCAGTCTTCAATTCATTCACATGGAGCGTCCTGATATCTTAATAATTCTTCGCATAGATAGTCGTCGTACGAGATACGGTCTTGCCTCCCCAAACTCTTGAAGCAAAGTTATTCATTAAGCTTGTTTGACCGGACTCGCGTAGATTGAACATCATAATGGCGCCATAGCCACTATAATTTGCAGCACTACTTTGTATCACGCCTGCACTTGGTCTACCATCCGTACAGTGTATTGACATCTTTGCCCATTTGCTATTCCCTAATCCGCCCGGAGTACTCCAATCCGCTCCGAAATCAGGCCACATGTAACTAATGGCATTCATTGTAGTCGCATCAAAATTTGTATAACCACCAAAACTGAATACTGTAATCAGTTTATCAGGCAACAACTGACGCACTCTTTTTACAAGATTTCCAAAAATCATAGTACTTGGTGAAGGCAAATTAGAAGGTGCCTTCCAATAGTCTGCATATTCATCATCAAAATCCACACCATCTAAATTGTATTGCTTAACACAAGCGGCAATCTGTTGTGCAAAACTTTCAATCATGGCCGGTGTCAAGTTACAGAACCCCACTCCGGTGTGATCACCCAACAGCCCTAAAGAGACTCTGATACCTTTCTGTTGTAAAGGAGCGATAAGCGTACCGGCATTGGTCAATATATGAGACTGATTATTGTTATGATACAATTGAACAGTACTAGCCGCACCCCGAATATTAGAAGCAAACAGAATCACATTATCAATCACCTGCTCTTGCGGATCCGTACCTGTAAAATAGTACTCTCCTGCATTTAGAGGATTTACATCATTAGTTTCAATATAAGTAGTCAACTTCGGCATCTTGTCGCTGACGCCGCGAGTAGTTGGCGAAATACCTTGTTGTTGTGCCTCTCCCATGTAGTCATCACTACTGCAACCTATGATCAAAGTTCCTGCCACCATTGCTACAACGAGTAACAAGAAGTATTTCAAATTTTTCATATAGTATTACTTTTTATATGGTTACTATTTCGCTTAGGTAATGCGTTCTAAAAGCTTAATAATTCCTCCTTTCTCCGTTTTAGTTATTCGACATACCTTCCACCGCTTTAACTTTCTAATATCAAAATTATTTCTGCATAATATAGCATTTATCATGTTCTATCTTAAAACATAAATCTCCTGCTACATCAACAATAACATCCATAACTTCAGACAAAGGTGGATTATCTTTAAACCTGAAACTATAACGATCATTCTTTAAGCTATGCTGATTATAAAAGAACTTACAATCGTACTTACGTTCCAATATCGTTATAATCTCCGTTATAGTCTTTCGATTAAATACCAACTCACCTTTTTGCCATGCTGTCACATCTTTCATATCAGGATAAGTCAGAGTATCTTGACGGCTCTTCCTATTATACACCAATTGTTCATTTGGCTTAAGCAACTTCTTTTTGCCCAAGTCGTCAAATTCCACAAGAACACTCCCTGTTATTAGAGTTGTAAAAACATTATTATCTTCAGTATATGCGGATACATTAAACTCGGTTCCCAAAGCTGTTATTTGAAAATCATTGGTTTTGACAATAAACGGTTTGTTTTTATTAGCTTTTACTTTAAAATTAGCTTCGCCAATTAGAAAAACACTACGGTACTTTCCTGTAAATTGTTCGGGATATAATAACATACTCCTCGAATTCATGCTTACCCGACTTCCGTCAGGCAAAAAAAAGGTCTTCATCTGAGTGCCCGATATGCATTGCTGAGTTATTCCTGAATCGTCTTTTTCTGCCTTACAAAGCAGATATCCTAAAGATATAGATACTATTAATAATATAACAGCTACCGATTGCCACAATCGCATAAACAGTTTTTTATCGGACTTTTGCTGAGGTTGAACATGTGTAAGATTGTTATCTAACTTCCAACGTTCCAGTGATTTCTCCAGGTCGAATACTTTTCCTTTTTTTCTTGCTTCTAGATAAAGCTCCTGTAATGCTTCATCCTTTTCTTTTTCATATTCATTATCAACCAACCACCTGTAAAACATTTGATTTGTTTGTTCCGAATAATTATGTCGGGCAAAAAGGGATAATATTTTCTGAAAATAATTCTTCATGTTATCATTATATTAGATTTTGAAATTTCATATATAACGATTGAAACATTCCAGCTACTTAAAGAAAATACAGGAAAAATAAAATTAAAATGATTCTCTTTAAAACTTGAAGCGACAAATATATCTGATGCTCTATTGTACGAACAGAAAGATGTAAGGATAATGCAATCTCCTGATTGCTCATATTATTGAAACGGCTCATCTCAAAAATCCTTCTGCGACGTTCAGGAAAGTTTTCAAGAGCCATTCTTATTATTAGTTGCATTTCTTTATAATAAAGCGAATTTAACGGATCTGAGAAGCCTAACAAATCCTTAATTGTACTTTTCTTTATTTGTTCCTCCCGATAATCATTTTCCAGTCTTTTGTGCTTGATAAAATCAAATGCAACATTTTTTGCCATAGCGTATATATACCCTTCTTTTCCATCATTATTTTGCCACGTCTCAAAATTAGTCCATAATTTGGTAAATACATCTTGAGCCAAATCTTCCGCATCTGCTTCCGATTTAAGAAACATATTGATAAAAAACTTCACTGAAGAGAAATGAGCTCTAAATATCATTTCAAACTGTTCTACTAAACAATGGTCTTGATTCATATAAGGTTACACTTTTGTTTGTGTTACCTTACAAAGATAGAGTAACTTATCTAGAATTGAAAGTAATAATGGTTTTATTTTTAATAAAATATTACTATAAATTAGATAGGGGATGATTTCTCTGTTATATCATGGCAAGCGAAGTATTACACCAATAATAGTTATAGACCATGTACTAGAAATCCATCCAATTGTTTCTTGATATTCTCAAAATCCTGATTCAGATCAAGTGTCCGGTAATATATGATATTCCCATCCCTAAATGTCGTCTGTCCATCAGGTGTTATATCTTCTTCTGTCTTGGCATACAGCAACATTCCATCCACGTTCCCAGCATGATTAACATCATAATTCATTACATAAGAATGAATTTGATACAGGTTATTAGAATGAATAGTTCTCTTGTCAAATTGACATTGCATTGATTTACTATAATATTTGGTATCAATAATCAATATTCTCTCTTTAAATGTCAACGTTATATCCGTCCGCATTATAGGAAGAATGCTGGAAGTAGACTGTTCTTTATCAATATTCCAGTCTATTTGAGTAGCCTTTGCTTTTAATTCCGGATAATGCTTTCGGTAATATTCCAAAACAAACTTCTCATAAAGTCTACACATATATTCATCGGAAAAATCCCTCATTTTATACGTACCCCTTTCCGTAGTCATCAACATCCCGTCGAGAATGAAATAACAAACATATAGAAGCATCTGATAAGTCTTGCAATTTCTATCAAAGCGCATAATAGTCCAGTTTATTGTCAGAATATCAATAACTTCTACATTGCTAAAGAAAAGCATAAGACGCTTCAACGAAGCTTTCCTGTCCGATTTGACTTTCGGATGTTTCAGCAAGAATTGAACAGTCGTCTTTAATATCTGATTAAACTTGTTATTCTCTGATAATTCATCATACTCACAATCTATTTTCTGTTGTTTTCGCATCAAATTATTGATAGTACCATTTATATCAAGCTTACCCTTCAACGTAGATAATGAACCATGACAGGAAATATATTCTTTATGTAACCCCTGCTTAAGTTGATACGAAATACCACGAACTAGAATTTCAGCAAATAAATCATGAATCTCGTCAAATTCTTCACCTACTATTTCTTCATAGTTGTTCTGCTTAAGCTCTTGAAAAGCATAAGTCAACATATAATAGATATTGCGAATGAATATACCTTTGTCTATTGTCATTTTATCAGGCTCAATAATTTGTCTGTTTCTTCTTTGAATTTCTTATCATTGTCAAACCAATATTCGCGTAACATAGGGGCAATATCATATTCAATCACATTTCCAAGCCACATATCATCAATAGATTCCTGATTACAGAAATAACTATGACCGATACAAAAGCCTTTTCCGAGTGAATCATCTTTAGCAATCTCAACATTCAGAGCTTTGATGGCATCAATCACCCTATTAAAGGCGTCACAATCAAGATTCTCCTGATACTTTTTGAAACCATCCGAATCAAATCCCGGCACCATATCAAAGAAACTGAACCGACGACGTAAAGCGTAATCAATCATAGCCAGGCTACGGTCTGCCGTATTCATCATACCTATGATGTAAAGATTCTCCGGTACAAAAAAATACTCATCATTGTATGCAAGACGGATTTGATGTTTTTCGCCCCGATAATCTTTTTCAATAAGCATCAGTAACTCACCAAAAATCTTACTCATATTTCCTCTATTAATTTCATCAATAATAAAGAAATACTTCTTATCCGGATCACTTTGGGCTTTCCGGCAGAAATTATAGAATACCCCTCGTCTAAGTTCAAAACCACCATCTTCTTTTGGCTTATATCCCATCACAAAATCCTCGTAGGAATAATTCTGATGAAATTGAATGAACTCTATTTTAGTTCTATCTTCTTCCCCTATAATAGAATAAGCCAGACGCCTAGCCGAATACGTTTTACCAACACCCGGAGCGCCTTGTAATATGACATTTTTCTTTGCTAACAACAGGTTTCTCAATTTGTTATACTCTTCTGATTTTATAAATACATTATCCAAAAAATTTGTTTCAGAATATTGAGGATTATGCATAGGATTTCCGCCACGTATTAATTTCATCAATATGTTATACTCGTCTTTTGTCAGTTTGAAAAACGAGCCATTCTTATTCTCCAGGAATTCCATACCACTTAATTCCGGTATATCCTTTATAACTGAATAATCAACAGGATTCAATAAACTTTCAGTCTTTTTGAAATATATTTTTTGTCCATCGGCAGATTTGGCTATTTCTGCAATAGCTACCACCTGTTTAACAGGAGTAGCTTCATAGCCAATAACAACATCTCCTTCTTTTGCATCAATAAAATTTTGGAACACCCTTCGTTGATTTCCACTATCATTATAAAGAGTATAGTCTTGTATTTCCCCAACCGGAGCTTTCGAAAAGCTCCATATTTTAGGACTAGCCACAAGCCACCAATATTGCTTTTTCGATTTATCCTCAAACAGCTTCTCCAAAGATTTCACATAATCCGGCTGCTTGGTTATATCGGTCAAAGTTTTTTGGACATTCTTACCTACTGTCTCCCATTCTCCGACATTCGTCCATTGCATTTTACGAACATGCTTAAAATCAGAGAAAGAATCATCTAAAGTATAGTCACTTTTCACAATACCACGCCCTATTATTTGATTCTGTCCCTTTTTGACTATAACAATATCACCCACTTGCATCTCATAAGCAAACTCCCATAATGCCAAACTATCATTTTTAAACGAAGATCCCGGTTTGCCATATATATCCTGCAATTTAGCTGCCATTTCTTTCTTAGAAGAGTATTCCAAAAGGTTACCCATATCATCCCAACCAATACACATTATGTTTTGAGATAAACACACATCCCACTTAGATGCATTTTCTCCCGGAGCGTATAACCAAATCTTATGTTCCATATTTGAACTATCTAATTCATTTACAATATTTAGTAACTCCTCATAAAATTCGAAAAGGTCTTTTTCGCCTTTCTGTTCTATCAGGAACCTTTGCAAATCAGAAATTTTAGTTTTATTTGTGACAGACATTCCAAAATAACTAGCCAACTTAACCAATATATCACGCTTATATACAGGTATTAGAGTCTCATCTGAATATAAGAATGCTATTTTCCATTTGTAAGCATCGCCTAACTCATCTATTTTCTCTATTGCTTCCAATTCACCTTTGCCTGCATGTTCTGCTATTTTAAATATAGTGCTTCTGACAATAGCAAATGCTTCATCAGCAGTCTGTTTATCATATTTGTTATACCAAGCATACTTATCATTGCTAACAATACGAAAATCATTCTTATTGGGTTTGTTTCTATATTCATAAATACCAAACTTATAAGAAGAGCCACCCCAAATAGAACCTAAATCATATGTTTTAGATTCAACCCAATAACAAAACGAATTCTGTCTTTTGAGATTTGTATATTGTGTAAGTGTCATTTCTACAAGATGCTCTTTCGGAAAAGCAGCTTGAAAATCTTGATATATCTGTCTTCTGTCAATCATACTCAAATAGTATTAGAACTTTTCTTCATTAATTCACCTTCCAATGCCTTATTTTATCATGTCCAATTCTTTCAACAATGTAATCAAAATCACCCTACAACAGAACAAACACCTTTATAAAAACAAAATCACCTGCCCGTGAATTACTTTTTAAGTCACAAAGATACAGAATAGTTATTTTAATATAGTAAACACCTGTGTTTTTTTATTGAAATATACCTACTATCTATATTACACAGAATAATATTGTCGCTATTAATAATACTCATGCAATAAACCACTTTTGTTTATTACTTTAAAACCACATAAGCCACATTATGGGAATGTGCCGTTTGAGGTGCCGGATGGATGGTGTTGGTGCAAACTGGACGATTTAGCATTTTATAAAAAAGGACCATTTGGCAGTAGTCTTACTAAATCTATGTTTGTGCCAGATTCTCCTAATGCTTATAAAGTTTATGAGCAAAAGAATGCCATAAGTAAGGATGCTACGTTAGGACACTATTTTATAGACAGAGGCAAGTATGATGAACTCAAAGGATTTGCGGTTCAACCAGAAGACATTATTGTTAGTTGCGCAGGGACGATTGGGGAAACATACGTGCTGCCACTCAATATTAGAGAGGGTATTATTAACCAAGCTCTTATGACCATTAGACTTTTTGATAAGTCCATTTCTGATTTCTATTTGCTTTACTTTGATTTCATTCTTAAAAGAGAGGCTGCAAAGGAAAGCAAGGGTACTGCAATCAAGAACATTCCACCTTTCGACATTCTAAAGAACTTCTTTATACCATTACCGCCTCCAAAAGAACAGATTAGAATAATCGAAAAAGTATCTTATTGGCTATCATTCGTTGATGCCATTGATAGTGAAGAATCCGAAATGAGTAATCTCATTTCAAAAACGAAATCCAAGATTCTTGACCTCGCCATTCACGGCAAACTTGTACTACAAGACCCGAATGATGAGCCTGCCATCGAACTCTTGAAACGCATAAATCCTAACTTTACACCTTGTGATAATGGGCATTATACGCAGTTGCCTGATGGATGGACAGTTGTACCCATGCAAATACTATGTTCGTTGATTGATGGTGATAAGCAAAATGGTATAGAAAGGATAAATCTTGATGTTAAATATTTGCGTGGTGAACGTGATGCCAAAACTTTAACTTCCGGCAAATATGTAGCTGCAAAATCTCTTTTAATTCTAGTTGATGGAGAGAATTCTGGTGAAGTATTCAGAACTCCGATTGATGGCTATCAAGGTAGCACTTTTAAGCAGTTGTTTATCAATAAAAATATAAATGCGGAATATGTGTTACAAGTTATCAACTTGCACAGAAAGATATTACGAGAAAATAAGGTTGGCTCTGCTATTCCCCACTTGAATAAAAAACTATTCAAAGCAATAGAAGCGCCAATACCTCCTTATGATGAGCAGAAAAGAATTGTGGAGGCAGTAAATCTTGCCTTTAAGCAATTAGATGTAATCACGGAGAGCCTATAAACTCTCCGTGATTACATCTAATTGATCAAAAATTCTTTGAACAGTTTCTATAATCCGTATCTGCTCTTTATATGGTGGTAAGGGAAAATCAAAATTACCAATAACAGAAGCACTGATATTAGGTTGTGCTCCTCCATATGCAATTTTTAGTATTTCATCAACTTTTGATTGCATATAAGTATTTCGATAAACAGGAGACAATGAGGACTTGTTTAAGATTTTGATATTTCCTACACGTTGATTTAGGTATGCTGTTTCATCAAACGGATATACCCCCATTTTTCCTGTTGTTGCGCCAGACATGGCAATAAGCAAATCTCCTTTTGAAATCTTAAACTTATTGTCCGTAATACCCTCAATATAAACACAGTCAGTTATATCTATCGTATTATGAATGATATTTGATATACGAACTAATGGTATTCCTTGTGGCTTATAATCATTGCTGCTGAAAGCAAAACCATTCTCAATTCTACACAAATCAGATAACTTGCACATAGCCCATCCTGCTGGTAAGTTCTGATAATGCCCATTATCACAAGGTGTAAAGTTAGGATTTATGCGTTTCAAGAGTTCGATGGCAGGCTCATCGTTCGGGTCTTGCGGTACGAGTTTGCCATGAATGGCAAGGTCAAGGATTTTGCTCTTAGCTTGCCTGATGGTTGTTTGTAAATTTGATTTTCCTTGTTCTATTTGGTCAATTAGAGCAAACCACCTTTTTATTTCTGCCACGATACGTTGTTGCTCAGCAACTGGTGGAAGAGGAAAATAAAGAGCATTAATTTTATCTTGTGTAAAGTGTTTTATTGTAACTCCGTTGCATATATCATCAATCCAATTATAGTTTTTGTAACACCAAATAAGATAGAGGTAAAAATCAGCAACAATATTATCAAAGAAACGAACACGATGAAGAGCATTTTGGTAGTATATAGGCTCATTGCTATCCCAAATTGCTGAACGTCCAACATCTCCTCCCTCGCAAATTAACAAATCACCTTTTAATACTTGATAGCGTTCTTTCTCATTGTCTTCTAACTTAATTGTTTTAACAACAGAAAGATCAAAATCGTTCCATTTTACATTTATCGCACACAAATAAGGATATACCTTACCTGTGTTTCTACTTTTATCAAGAGTCTTGCCTAATGAGCTCTCAGCTATCTCATTTAATCTACACCATTCCCACCCGTTTGGTAACAAGTAGGGATAATGTGGCGTATCAGAAGAAACTGTTTTCTTACTTTTCTTTATCTTTCCCTCCTTTATCAGACGTTCTTTCTCTTCCTTAATACGTTCAAGTAAAACAGACGCAGGTTCATCATTTGGATCTTGTGGGACAAGTTTTCCTCTAATAGCGAGGTCTAATATTTTCTGTCGTAGTTTCTTTGTATCCATTAGTCCTCGATATTTGCCATTAATTTTTGAAGTTCAGCCACCGCTTTACTTATGTTATCACTTTTCTCTTTGATAATAGCCATTAATTCTGATAATGAATAGTCTACTTCATCTCCCCCCTGTTTTATCCAAGATACATCAAGGCTGGTTTTGTCACGAGTTATTACTTCATCACAAGTATATTTACGCCAACGCCCATTTAGATTAGTCTCAGCATTATATGTTTCTACACGAGCATTTATATCCTCCGTATGATAACACGAAACGAAATCATCAAGATGATGCCGTTGCATCGGATTAGTAGCCAATGTATGCTTTACATCTGTACGATAATCATAAAACCAAATATCCTTCGTACTACTACCTTTTGTAAAGAATAAGACATTAGCTTTTACACCTTGAGCATAAAATATACCTGTTGGTAAACGCAAGATAGTATGCAAATTAAATTCTGAAAGTAGTTTCTTACGAATCACTTCTCCAGCGCCCCCTTCAAACAGTACGTTATCAGGCAAAACAACCGCTGCACGTCCGCCTGTTTTGAGCGAAAGCATTATATGCTGTAAGAAATTCAATTGGTTATTTTTCGTTTCAACATAAAAATCACTTCGATTAATGTCGACAGAACCAGAAGGACGGGTTCCAAAAGGCGGATTAGCAAGAATAACATTCACTAATATATCAGGTTCTTTTTCTAAAGAGTCCTGACATATAATAGGGCTTCGGTCAGTACCAACACCATGAAGATACAAGTTCATCGAAGCTAATGTAACAACCAAAGGAGTATTATCCGAACCATGCAGAGCTTTATTCCGCAAAAAATCCCGTTTGCCTTTGTCTTGTGATTGTTTTTTCATGTAGTCATAAGCTGCCAAAAGAAAGCCACCAGTTCCACAAGCCGGATCACAAACCGTTTCCCCAATCTGAGGACGCGTTACATCAACCATTGCCGATATAAGAGAACGAGGAGTAAAATACTGACCTGCTCCACTCTTTTTATCTTGTCCATTCTTCTCTAAAATACTTTCATAAATAGCCCCCTTAACATCACCATCCATTATAAGCCATTGCTCCTCATTAATCATTGTTATGACCTTCTTCAAATATACAGGCTTATCTATTTTATTTTGAGCTTTCGTATAGATAGTACCAATTAGATTATCCTGCTCACTCAGTATTTTCAATGTATTTTCATACTGGCCTATCAAATCAAGACCATCTAATTCTATCAAGTTTTCCCAACGATATCCTTCAGGTATGGCTGATTCTTCGTCAAGCAATTTAACGTTTTCATCATCCATTTTCAGAAATAACAAATAAGTCAGTTGGGTTATATAATCGGTAAATCCAATACCTTGACCCGCTAACGTAGTGGCAAGTGTCCAGACCTTTTTAGTCAGACCTTGCTCATTCGAATTTGATTTTGCCATATTAATTTTATGCTACTTTTCTATTATAAATTAAAAACTGAGATAATGAAACAATAGCCTCATTCACCGCTGCTATAGTACCAAACTTACGTATCATCTGAAGCGCTATTGTTTTATCATCTTCCTTTATTTCTTTTATTGTACAAGAACCATTCGCTACAATATAGTTCACAATCTGACGGATAGTATTCTTTTGAGCCTCAGTCATTGTACGCTGTATCTGCCCACACCACAATTCAAAACGTTGGGCAGCCATTGATGACAGGCTACGAAGTTCTCTCACCTGATGATAAGCATATCTGACTAACTGAATAATATTAGTCAATGCTTCTTTTTCTTCTTTCGTCCCAAAATGTACTACATTGGAAGGGTTAACAATAGAGTATGTATTCCATAATTGAGAAGGATTAAACTTGTAATTCTCCATTTTCATCCGATTCTCCAAATCCTTAAGCATTGCATAAGTGATAGGTTCTCCGTTATTGTTATAAATAATGCGTAAAGCCTCTATCTCATCTCTATGTTCATTTACATATTGTTCAAACGCCTGAGTCGTGTCGTGAGCTTCCTCTATGGAAAATCCTTTCTCAATCAATGTATCTTCACCGGGCATTAAAATTGTGACAAATCCGGCGTTCAGAATACACAGATATTCACGGGCATCGGGATGAATAGCGAGAGGACGCACCAAGCCTTTCCGTTCGTTATTCGGTTCGTTTATATTCACATATTCCGGCAACAGATTATTATCCAAAGCTTCATATATACGAGATGCCATATCCCGCATATCTGTACCAGCCAATCTTATAAACTCATTCCTCTGTTCTTCATTTGCCTTATTATGTATTCTTGACAGACGGCTAGCCAACAATCGCAGATGTTCATCCGGCAATTCACCATGAGAGATACGCTCTAAAAGTTGCCTTAAAGACAACAATGTTTCAGCATTGCTTCCCACTCCAGAAGTTGTTACATAATGCTCATGTTCTGTTACTCCCACCGCATCGACTAAGAAAAACAAATCTTTACTATGAGCATTTGGAGTAACATTACGAAGTTGCTCATCACCAATTGTACGTACTCCCCTACCTTTCATCTGCGTATAAAGAGAGTCAGACTCGACATCACGCATAAACATCACCACTTCCAAAGGCTTCACGTCTGTTCCAGTAGCAACCAAAGTCACAGTTACAGCAATGCGGAACTCCTTATCATTACGAAAATGACGTATCAATTCATTACTATCTCCAGCCGAATAAGTGATTTTCTGCACAAACGCATCATCTTCACGTCCAAAGACTTCCTTCGCTATTTTAACAATATTACTTGCATGAGCATCATTCAAAGCAAATATTAATGTCTTAGGTAAATAGTCAAAATTAGGATCTCTTTGGGGATCATTAAACATTTCTGTATAAACCGCATCTCTATATGTCTCTAAAATCAACTTTATTTGAGCAGGATTAATAATACTCCTATTCAGTTCTTGTCTTGTATAAGTAGTCGTTTCCTGTGTTTCGATATTTTCAGTTTTACCTGTATAGCGGGTTATTTTACGTACTTTATCCCCCTCGCGAATTGCACCGCCATCTTCGGTTACTTGTGTTTTAATACGAAACACCCTATAATCAACATTGACACCATCAACTATTGACTTTTCAAGAGTGTAGTTCACTATTAAGTTGTTATTAAAGAAAGCTAATGTTTCAACAGCAGGAGTAGCTGTTAACCCAATCATTTTTGCAGAACTAAAATATTCAAGTACACTTCGCCAACTACCATAAATAGAGCGATGGCACTCATCAATAATTATCAAGTCAAAGTAATCCGGGGGCAAGTTAGGATGAACCGGCAAATTCATATTTCTAGTACCGTCGACAACATAATCCGCTTCATTATCATCATCTATAAAATCGTCTCCGGACAATAAAGAAAATAAACGCTGTATAGTAGCGATAACAACATTGGCATCATTTGGGATTTTCGCGGTTTTCAATCTTTCTACCCCAAATATGGTATTAAACGGATCACCATTTTCTGTCAAACGGAATCTTCCAAATTCTCCTTCTGCCTGTTTTCCAAGATTATTACGGTCAACAAGAAACAAAACCCTCTTCATTGAAGTGAAAGCCAACAAACGATAGGCAGCCAAACATGCGGTATAAGTCTTTCCCGCTCCCGTAGCCAAAACCATCAATGCACGATCATGCCCGCTACGAAAACTATTTTCTAATTTTGTTATTGCTTCATACTGGCAATCCCTTAATCCTTTCCTTTTTAAAGTTGGAAGTCCTGCAAAATCATCTTTAAGTCCTAATAGTTTTACTATTTCTTTAGGAGAATGAATTTTATTCAAAGAAATATATTCAGAATCAACTTCACGGGTATCTCTGAATAACAGTTCCCTTCCATTTGACAAATAAACTAAAGGTAAAGGATTCATCCAAGCCTGACACCAATGAGGTACACCTCTAGTATATTTTTCAGCCTGGTCTGCCACAATTTCAGAATAAATTGACACAGATTCTTTCTTTGCTTCCAATACGCCAACAGCTTTACCATTTAAAAAAAGTAAATAGTCAGCTTCACGATTACCTTTCAGCAAGCCTTCTTCGACTGCTATAGCAGATACTTCAGAAGAATAATGATTTCTATCAACTACTTCCCAACCCGCATCATTAAGCATACGGTCAATTATTATTCGAGCCTTTTCTTCCGGTTTCATGTGTGTGTCTTTTTTGTAACTTCCGATAATATAGCCTTATCGGAAGTTACAAAAATAGGTAAAAATATAGAATATGAGAAAGAAATAGAGATTTTTTGATACATCACAACACAATTTCTCTATAAAAGATTCTTTGCATATTAGTAATATTTGTCCAAACACTTCCCATTCCCAAAATAAAGCCCTACTTTTGCGAAGAATATTTTCCCGTATATTAACATATTAACAACAGTATCTCACAAATAAAATAAACCCTACAAGATGAAAGAAGAATCCGACAGCCCGTCTGTCCCCTACAATTTCTCCCGGTGTTTCAACGACCAATGTCCACAAGCCTCGAAATGCTTGCGCCACGTAGTTACGCAAGATAAAATAGCCGACTATCTTTATATCTCCATCGTTAATCCGGCACGTTATCCTGCGGATGGAAACCAATGCGAATGTTTCAAGACTGCTGTCAAAGTTCATGTGGCGTGGGGACTAAAACGGTTGCTCGACAGAATCCCTTATGAGGATGCAGTCAGTATCAGAATACAATTAGTGGGACACTACGGGAAAACGGGATATTATCGGTTCTATCGTGGAGAACGGGGGCTTATGCCTAAAGACCAAGCCTATATAAAACAACTGTTCCGTAATAAAGGGATAAAAGAAGAACCAACTTACCAACGTTACACAGAAGAATATATTTGGTAAGTTGCTGTCATCTGTCACAGTTTAGGAGTTAATAGTTTAGTAATGAACCGATAAGCCCGTGACAGCAAGAGGTGACAGCAGGGTGATGGCATTTTTGCCGTCACCTGGTTATTAGTCTTACGACATGATAAAGAGTACCGCTACGCGTATGTTTGGAAGGTATTTCTTGCTTTTTCAGTATTCTTCCGAAGGAATTAACCCTCTTGACAGACATCGGGATTGAACTGCCTTTTTGAATATCTTCCATAATCTCCGCTGGAGACAGCCACTCCCCTTCTTCAGGCTGTGCGGCACGGAAATAACGGAAGAAAAGTTGCTCTTCCGGTGGGACTTGTTCAAATTCACGGTTGTTTTCCACCATGATCTTTTCTTCCTCCTGATCGAACCAGTAACGTTCGCCATGCTCCAATTCGTACATAGCTTGTGCGTAAAGCTGCTCATAGTCTATCGGACGGTTGGTGTCAATCACTCCGGTCACTTCGATGCAAATAAAACGACGGCTGCCGGAAGGGTCGGTCAACAAGTCTTTTTGGTTACTTGTGGCTATGAATGAGGCGTAACGGCGCATTTCAAGCACGGCACTGCCATGAGGTTTCTTCACATTCAGTACAGGCTTTTGCAGAATATGTTTCAGAAAGCCTTGTTGTGTCGAACTCACCTGGTCAAATTCATCGATATTGATAAGCGCAAAACGATTGAGGTAAAGTTCGGCATCTTTCTTTCGGGAGAAATCAATGCTGTCAGTATAGTAGGAACGCTCGGAAGGGGGCATTATGCTCCGGCAAAAGGTGGATTTACGTGTTCCTTGCGGTCCGACGAGTAAGGGAGAAACACTGTTTGCATACTTTTTATTGCTTCCTTTCCAATGAGAAACCATATTGAGGAACCAACGGTGGAACAAATCCATCCAATACGGATTCTTACAAGGGACAGTGGCTGCCAATGCACGGATACGGTCTTTACCGTCCCATGCGGGAAGCCGGTAGAGAAAATCTTCCAACGGGTTGAATACAGGCACGCGATTGGAGTAAATATAACGACTAATATCCCTGTCCCACAACGGAATACCTTCCATTTGCGCATCCAAAGCAATGCTGTTCAGCGCACGTTTGTCGAGAGGATTGAAGCGGAAACGGAAAGAAAGCCTTTCACGATATTCTACCTCACCAATTTGGGTATTATGGCGGAATTCATAGCGGCGTTTCATGAATTCTTCTGTCTGCAAGGCGAGTTGCTGCTCTTTGCTTAGGCTGATATTCTTGCCGAAACCTTTGCACTCGGTATATATATTACCAATCATTTGTCGGATAAGTTCTTCCTGTTTATACATATAGAAGTGGAAAACGGTACGTTTCACGACTTCTTCTTGCGGAAGTCCCGAAGCAAAACAGTTTTTAGCCAGTTGGACGACTAAAGGATGCCATGTGCCTTCACGCAATTCAAGTCCCGCTTCCCGAAGATCGGCATACGCTTTCCGAAAAGCGGCTTCGAAAAGCATCAGGAAGGCATTTTCCGCATCATATCCCGGTACGGCACGAGTCAATGGAGATTTCTCCGCCTGAACCGCTTCCCGGAAAGTGGTTTCTTCGGGCATTGATGATGGTTGAGAGAGATAAAATTGGACTGAATTCGGACGATATATGATGTCCGGATCGTGGGATAATCGCGAATATTGTTCCAGAGTCGGTTCTTTGGGAAGTATATCGAACGGGATTTGGGGCTGATAACATTTCACAGCCAGTCGATAAGCATGGGCGTGGAATAGTTCCGCTTCTTCCCGTGTTTTGGGAAGCGAGTTGTCCGGTCGGGTGAAGGTAGTCCATATTTTCACCGTTTTTCCACTTGAACCCATAAAAGCACAACGGGTTTGTGGTTGCTCACAGGCTTTTTGTTTCACTAAAGCGATTTCCGACTTATTGGATAAAGGACCGATGGTCAGTTCTACAATACCGTTGTAGTTTTTCATCTGTTTCTGACCGTTTACTTTTCGAAATTCGGCAGCAGGAATTATCTTGGGCAGTTTATCGGCAAACATACACCGTTCATCGGAAAGGGTATATCGCAGATGCTCTCTGAATGTAGAAACAGGACGGGATTTTATTTCTGTCTTTATCTTATTTACCAGTATATCTAGATCCATTACGCTAAGCGCTATCGTATCTTCGTTCTTACGAAATTGAGTAATTTTCATTAATTTGATAATAATTTGTTTTGTCAGCGTCTTTGTGATCGTTGAGACTGCTAAATTAGTCATAATATCCGAAACCGGCAAAGAAAACAAGTTTTTAATACAGAAAATTATTGATATATCAAGCATCTCTTTAACCGAAAGAAACGGGATTGCCACCACTCTATTACGGGGCAAATTAGTTTTCTCCGCTTGAAACTACAGTTCCAGCTAAAGGAAACTATAGTTTCATCGGTGAGAAACCAATGGTTTCAAGTAATTGAAACTAGAGTTTCAAGCGTATGAAACTAAAGTTTCAAACCGCAGAACCAACAGTTTCGCACCTTGAACTGTACTGTACTGGATTTAGTTGACAACTTCGCTTGTTATACCTAAGTTCGTTTACTCAATATTTTTTAAAACCTAAATAAGTTTACTTGTCCCTTTGTAATTCCTGTATAAGTTGTCATTTTAGATATTTTGCAAAATTATGTATCTTCTCTTATAAGTGCAAGACTTCGGGCTGTAAACTTTCATTAAATAACAAAAACTCTTCGCTCGGGGATCGCCCTAGCGGCAACCTTAGATTTGCAGCATCAAAATATTTATCTTTGAATTGATATTGAAAGGAAAGCAAAAGGAAAACCATCAGCGGCAATAGAAGTCAAGTCTAAGTCCCTATTCGGTCCTTTTGCTCCTTCCTTGAACTCAAACCCATATAAGAATTTCAGTAAACCTGTTTAAGGTTATTAGGTCAAGTTCAGGTCCTTTCTTTTTTGTTTAATGTTCAAAAACAAAAGTATGAAAGTTTTTTATTTAGGAGTTGATGTGAGTAAGAAAAAATTGGATTTATGTTTAAGGAGTAACGGTAAGGACATCCTTTATGATGTTATTCCTAATGATCTATCCTCTATTAAATCTTGGTTAACAAGAACGTTTGAGAAATTTTTCCTCTCTGAGGACAGTTTGGTTGTCTGTGCGGAACATACAGGGCAATATACCTATCCTTTGGTCTGTGCAACAAAAAGTATAGGAGTCTACTTATGTTTGGAAGATGCAGCTAAAATAAAATATTGTCATGGAATACCTCGTGGCAAAAATGATAAAATAGATGCCTGCCGAATAGCAATGTATGCAGAAAGATATAATGATTGCCTACAACCGTATACCGCATCAGAGCTTATAATACAAAAACTCAAAAACTTATCAACAGAACGCAGTATGCTTGTTGCAGATAGGGCTAAATATCAATCCCAGCTAAAAGATCAGGTAGACTATATGGAACACTCAATATATATTGCTAAATGCAATAGAGTTGAAGGGATTATCAATACATTTACGGATTACATAGCACAAATAGACCTTGAAATAAAAGAACTTATAAATCAGGCACCTGTCATTGCTCATCAAATGGATTTACTCATGTCTGTGGATGGAGTTGGGGAACGTGTTGCACTGAAGATGATCATGGAAACAGATGCTTTCACTTCTTTTACTGATCCCAGGAAGTTTTGCTGTCATGCAGGAGTTGTTCCGTTCGTCTATGTGTCAGGAAGTAGCCAACGTTCTAAAAATAGAGTATCTAATAGGGCTGACAAGAGCATCAAGCATTTGCTACATATGGCGGCACTATCTGTTTCACAAGTGAAAAATAGTCCATTGAAGAAATATTATGACAGAAAGGTCGAAGAGGGAAAAAATAAGATGTCGGTTCTGAATGCAGTTAGAGCGAAATTAGTTACGATTATGTTCGCTGTAATTAGGACGGATGCTTTTTTTTCGAGAAATTATCAAAATTCGCTTGCGTAATCCATAAGAATAGGGGCGGGAGCACCCGTCCCGACGAGCGGGACTTCAGCTACCTTTCCACTGCATTTACGAATATATTCCATCGGAGTTCTCATTTGTATGCCTTGATGCGGTCTAACATAATTGTATGCATATATGGCATCGGCTATACGTTTATCCAATTGTTCAAAGCTGTCATCTGTACAGTCAAAAAGCCACCCATTCTTGATCGTGTTATTCATCCGTTCAGCCAGAGCATTATGTAGCGGATCCCCACACTGAGTCATACTGATATTAATATGATGTTTCTTGAGCATACCTACATACAGGTTTGAGCAGTATTGCACTCCCCGGTCAGAATGGTGTATCAGATTATTCAAATCAACATTGTATCTGTTGTAAAAGTCCATAGCCATCCTCAGTGCCTTTAAAGGACCTTCCGCTTCGAGTGTTTTGCACAGGGCATATCCGACTATGGCCCGACTGCCCGCATCGGTAAGAAGGGACAGGTAAGCCCATCCCTGGCACGTGGCAACATAGGTTATGTCCGCTACAACCATTGAACCGAATGTGTCAGCTACAAATTTAGGCGTGACATTCAGCAGGTCTGGATAAATGTAATAATTATGATTGGAATTTGTTGTCTTTGGTCTCACACGTCTGACACGTTGACAAAGGCCATTGGCACGAAAAATATTATAGCATTGATCACGTCCAATGACCATCCTGACACCAAACTTGCGAAGGCAGCATGCATAGAGTTCACGCATACCAGCCTTGGGCATAAGTTTACGTAACTCATTACAATACAACACAATGCTTGATGTGAGGATGTCTATTTCCATTTTTCTGTTGACATGCTTATAATAACCTTGTCTGGTTATGCCGAAGTAATCACAGAGGAACTGCAGACTGCCGCGCATATGAAGGGCAGAGTTCCCCTGTGACAAGGTGTCGATTACTTGGCATCGGAGTTTTTTCGAACCTTGATGTGATAGGTTGACTCCGCAAGATTAATCAATTCCTCACAAGCTTCATGACGAAGACTTTCTTCCTGAAGAGCACGTTGAAGCTTGCGATTTTCGGCACGCAATGCAGCGAGTTCTTTCTCCAGTTCATTGAGAGACTCATCAGAGTCTTTTCTTAAAGAGGGTTGTTCTGTACTCATAACTTTATCATTTATATGATACTTATCAAGCCAAAGAATCAGCAAACGACGGCAAATACCCGTACGCTTGGCAAACTGATACTTCGTTTCGGAAGTCGATAAATACTCACGAATATACGACATTCGTTCAGATTCTGTGTAAGGAGTGTACTTCTTTTTTAATTCTTCCATGTGAATTTCGAATTTGAGAAGTGTCAACTTATTCAGTACACTACAAACTGTTGGTTTCAAGGCAGGACACAATTCATAAGTACGGGGGTAATAAAATGAACAACTTATCCATTTATGGCTAATACTATTCATTTTCGAACAGCGTTTTTATTTTGTTTTTTAGGTGACAGCATTATTGCTATCACACTGCTGTCACCTTGTGCTGTCACA
>ERZ773133.1271-NODE-1271-length-29857-cov-6.303201_pt1 | contig 29857 bp, 31 predicted proteins | sample MGYA00580861_ERZ773133 | MGnify/ENA primary metagenome ERZ773133 (study PRJEB29015, sample SAMEA2737844) | human gut metagenome | biome: human gut; feature: human-associated habitat; material: faeces | place: China | collected 2012 ...
CTGCAGGTGCCAACAAGTTTCTAAGAATCTACTACGGACGAGTGAAAGAATATCTCGCATCTCTTCCAGAGTCTTAATTAACCATACTGTTTATGCCGTATAAAAGCATTATATATTAAAAAAAAGTTGTATAACTCATTACATTCCCTCCGATTCATATTTTTACTTTACAGTATTTCCTAATGCGGTAACTCTATAATTTTTCATTAAACATTTGATTTATGATATCTGGCGTTATATTATTCCACTTTACTGCTGAACTGGCAATAATTTCATTGAATAATGGTTGAGCCATAAATGAATTAATGCTAAATCTTGTATATAATGGAGTGGTAATTCCCATCTGCACTAATCTATTGTTTTCCAAAAATACATGGGCAACATTAGTATTTTCAAAAAGTCTTGGATTAATAGGTTGTTTTGCATGTGGGTTGTGAAATATGAAAATCCCATCAGATATACTTTCAGGAGAATCATTGCTAACAATTCTAAATTTGAATGGTAATTCCTCATCTTCTTCATCTCTTATTACATCTAGAACACTGTTAAATGTATGTAAACCTTTTGATAAAGCTAAGGCTGTGAGTTTTCCTATGGTGTTTGTACAAGTATACATAATAGCAGATATTTGACTATAGTCTGAATTTAAGAAAATGCCAAGAGGCAATTCAGCACCAGTTTCACCCTTTTTTATATATTTTTTTATAATACAGCCATTTTCATGTGGAATATAATATCTTCCATATAATAATGCCATCATAGAATATATAAATTCTCTTCCATAATTTATTTGATCACATGAACTTAATGCAATCATAAAAGGCTTTTTTTCATCAAACCATTGCTCTTTTTTATAATCCTCATATTTCTTTATTTTAGAAAATATTGCATTAGAACTTCTAATGATACTTTCATTGAGCACATCTGCAAAATCTTTTTGTAAATGTGGCGGTGTAAGCATAGACAATTGATCTTCTATAGTTCGTTTACATTCTGGTATTCCAGTTTGTTTTATATTTGCAACTACAGCTTCTATATAAAACTCACTAGGTTTTTTTATTATAAAATCTGGAAACGGATGTGACTGATCCAAAAAAAATCCAGCTTCCAAACATAACTGATAAATAATAATCTCCCAATAAGTAGAATGAAATGTTTCTTGAAACTGACGGACCATTTTATGATCTCTATCCACTAATCCATTCGTATAACTACAAAGTAAGCTTTTCTCTGCCAATAGTTGAACCTCGTCCCTAAGAATTTTAAACTTCTTATGTTTTCTTTTATCTGGTAATCCCTTTACTTCATCAAAAAGTAATATTTCCAAAATTATCCCTCTTTTCTTTGTGATACTTTATCAAATAAGTAAATGCCTCAAAACATGGCGTAGTGTAATATAACAGTTTTTCTGTTATGATATCTACATCATTGTTTGAGGCACTTTTTTTGTCTCGTTTTTAAGCGGCACTGTTCTGGCAGTTCTTCTGACCAGGGCAGAAGCCTATCAATAACTCTCGGATCTTCCAGATGATGATTGTTCGGCATTTCCGAAAGCAGATATTTAAGGTATTCATAAACGTCCAGTTTATTAGCTCTGGCGCTTTCTACCAGAGTATATAACACTCCATTTGCAAATGCTCCACGCGGGGTATCTGCAAATAGCCATGCACGTCTTGCTGTGGCAAATGGCTTTATGTTTGCTTCACGGTAATTATTGCTCAGAGGAATACGGCCATCGTCAAGGAACGTCTCCAAATATTTCTTTTGATTCTGGCAATAACCCAATGCCTTGGTCAGTTTTTCATTCACGGTATGCATTGCGGAGGTTTCTTCTACACACAACCAAAAGGCATCAAGGATAGACCTTGATGCGTCCTGACGCTTCTGTTTTTTCTCTTCATACGGAAGATCTTTAATCTCGTTTTCAACTTTAAAGAGAAGATCAATGTATTCTCTTCCTTCGGCACCCTTGGAACCAGGGATCTCTTTTCCTTTTTCATCCAGAGGGATGCTGTCTATCAGGTAGCGCCTGGCATGCGACCAGCATAGTGCCCTTTTTACATCTGGCACTTTCTCATAACCAGCATAGGCGTCTGTGATCAGGATGCCCTTATAACTATCCAGCAGTTTTTTTGCATTGTCACTGCTTCGACTGCGTGAATAATAGAAAAGTGCTGCCTGAAGTTTTTCGCTGGCTGCACTACGCATTACCCACATAAAAGAGTCGCTGCTGGGAAGTTTGCCTTCTTCCTTGTTGCACTGGATTCTTGTCTCATCCATATGGAGCAGTTCGCACTCCAGCAGTTTTTCATGGATCCTCCAGTAGATCGGTTCCAGCCAGTCCTGACTGCATCGGATCACCCAGTTGGCCATGTTGCTCCGGGACAGTACCAGTCATTTTCCTGTCTGGATAATGGCAGACCCATGGCAAACTTCTGGTACATGACCTGTGCGACCAGTGATGGTGTTGCAATCGAATGAGCTAAAGGAGATGCCGGAATGGCGGCTTTTCGGAAATGGCTCTTTACATTGGGGCTTCCTTTTTCACCACAATCCGTACATTTTGCGATCTGCTGTACGATCTGTTTTACAATAACTTTTGCCGGGCGGAATTCTACTTCAGTACGGACTACACGTTTTCCGATCACTTTCATTTCTCTGCCACAAATACTGCACTTTTCTTCTGGCGGAATGATGTATTCCTCGATCTCTTCCGGAAGACCAGCCAGCATCTCTGCACGGACACCCGGCTGACGTGCGGTACGTTTATATGGTTTTACTGTGATTTTTGATTTTGACAGGTTCAGCTGTTCTGCAAGTTCCTGAACAGATCCGAATAACGACAACTGTCCATCCACCTGTCTGCTGACTTCGGTGGATGGACCAAATATCTTTTTCCTGGCATGAAGCAGTGCCTGAATCATGTTATCAATCTGCATATTCTGTTTTCGGATCTTCTCATCCCGTTCCTCGATGATCTTTCTGCTGGCCTCTAATTCCTGCGCCTGTTTTGCAGCAAGTGCCCTCAGCATCAGTAATTCTTCATGCTCTGTCATGCCTGTTTTCCTCACGTTTTTTACTGATACTATTTTACCATTTTTTCATCTTTTTTTCTATAGAAAGCGATGATTTCGACAGCTGAAAAACGCCGAATTTCCAAGCATTTCAGTGGCTTTTCAGGGCACTATAACGATAGCTAAAAGCAGCCGTTTTTATGATCGATCTTTACCTGGTGATGAGCTTTTTTCTGATCTATTTCCAATCCCTGAAAAAGCCATTCTACCTGCTGAAAAGTGATCTCTTTTACTTCATCTGGTGTCCTGGGCCATTGAAATTTCATATCATCCAGAAGTTTTTTGGTCGCAAGCACAAATCCATTATAATCATATCTCAGAACTTTTATGGAATCCTTCCGTCTGTTGCAAAAGATGAACACATAGCTGCTATTATACGGATCCAGTTTAAAATTTAGCGTGACCGTTGCAACCAGCCCCGGGATCTGCTTTCGAAAATCTGTAAATCCACAGGCAAGAAATATACGGGATGCTCCTTCAGCAAACCGCTTCATCATAATTTTTTCAATGTCTGCAAAAGTTTCAGAAGTGTACCTGGATTAAAGTCTTCTGGCACATATATTTTCATTCCCTGAGAATAGATCATCAGCCGGTTGTCATTAGATACGATACGGCCTTGAGGATTATGGGAGTAATTCTGAGATGCAGGCCGCAGGACTTCGCCAAAAGCTGTTGATGATTCCTGACTTGTTCTGGACATAAGATTCGCCTCCTCCTTAATATCAAGTTTTTCTCAGTATATCAAGAAGAGATCCATGCGTCACTACGCCATGTTTTGAGGCACTTACTAACAAATCAATAATACGACCCGCCCATCCATCGGTATACTTTCCAAGGATCGGACGACAAGCCTCTGAATATTTCTGACGATTTCTTTTTCTTACATGAAGCATAAATCCGAATGCAACAGCCAGTACCAAATAAAATCCCCACGGAATAAAACTCCAATGAAATAACGGATATACGCCTGCCCAATCCTGAATGCTTCCCATCTCTGCCAGATGCGGATCCGTTGCATACTGCACCCATTCCGAGAACGAATAGAACAAAATATCTGCTGCAAGGCCACAGGTAAACATCATTGATTCCCACACAAAGAAGGAATACTTAGGCTTTTCGTTCTGCTCACCAAGGACGATGTTGCCATACTTAGAGCCAGCAATATACAGAGAAAGAATAAAAATTCTTACTGTCGAAGCGAATACTCACCAAACTCAACACCTAGATTTCTCTTATATTCACACCAATTACTCCACAAAAGTCCGCAGGCAGCAATATAGCAATAAATCTTGATCCTAGTCTCATCATTACATCCTTCTGTAAAATAAGCCGCAATCAGTCTATCTACTTGACGCTTATTATAAAGGGAATAAATACAAAACATCGCCACATCCACATGAGGATCTTGCATTCCTGCATACTCCCAGTCAATCAATCGAATTTCTTCTTTGCCATCTTTATCCACAAAAAGGAAATTATCTGGCACTGCATCAATATGAGTCAAAACTTTTTCTCCAACATGTGCATTGATATAAGATTTCAACGATAGAACATTGGCTTTTGTTTTTTCATAATCCTTATAAACAGACGGTATCCCCTTCCACAGTGTTTCATAAAACTCTATCTGGCATCATAATATCAACATCATCATCCCACGGAATATAGCCATGATGACGAACAGCTCCAATAAGGGTCCCGTATATAAGTGAATATCTCAGATGTTGTGCCTCACATATCTCAGAAACAGTATGTAATATTTAAAGTGATATCGCTTGTGTTTCTTTTATAGTTAATTCATGCTTTTCCACGTTTTACTCCTTTCCTTTTTTCAGAAATCTCAGAATTAATTTATAACATTCGATAAAACAAATTAGCCCAAGAACTGTCAACACAAAAGCCAACAAAAAACTGATCCATCCACTAATACCCTTATCACCAAAAACATAAAGCAAATGCATCTTTTCAACAATTCTAAAAATAATCATCTGAGCAAGATACATTTCCATTGAAATACTCGATAAAAACTTCATTGGCTTAGATGATAAAAACTTACTGTTTGAGCCGATTGCATAAGAAAGCCATAAACAATAAAGCATTAATGTTCCAATATAGAATAGACTTTTGGAATCTTCTGGTATTTTATACCAGAAGATTGAAGCAGCCATGCACCCAACCAAGAATATCCCTCTATATTTTTCACAAATAGTCTTTATTTCTTCACGATATAAATACACAAGTCCTCCACCAATGAACATCGGCAAACAATAAAGAAAATTGTGTCTTGGAGTAAACGATTCTGTTACAAAATAATCAGAGAAAAAATACTGATTGCATACGAATACAATCCACAACGAAATTACTAAGCTTATCCAAGCTCTTTTTTTAGATTTCATCAGCACAGAAAAAGCTGGAAATAACAGATAAAAGAGGAAAATCACTCCCAACGTCCAGCAAACGCCAATGACCGATACTGCATTATTAGGAAGCAATCCATGTAAAAGTAAAATCTCAATAGAAATTTCATACACAGAAGAAACACTATGTTCCATCACAAACGCAACCACTAGCAACAAACCAAAAAATGGTAAGATTTTCATATATCTTTTCTTGTAAAACGCTTCCATATCAATTACGTTGTTATGAAATTTATCCAAATACCCTGCACACATTCCGAATCCACTAATCATAAGAAATAAATAAACCAACCATGTGAATGATGGAATGAATTGATCAAATACAGCAGAACCACCAAGTTGATATTTTGTATTAGCTTCTATATGCATCACGATAATTCCAAGGCAAGACAATGCTCTTAAGCCATCTATTGAATTATAATGTCTTATCTGTCTATTAGTTTTGCATTTTTCTTTATTCACTAATTTTCTCCTATACCAAAGCATAAAGCTGTGCAACATATTGTTTTCTTATAAATATCAGACATTGAAGCATCCAAGCTTCTACTATTTTTTAAATTCACATTACTTTCGCAAAATTATAATTACTAAATTTCAAGCAAACGTAAGAACTAAGTTAATCCATTATTTTCCTTTATGACAGTTGACAGAATGGATTATTTTTTCAATACCTAAACCAAAACCTATTAAAATTAAATATACAAGAGCACCCGATACAATTTTAACTATCAATCTAACTATTCCATATTGCACTCCAAAATACTTATCTAAAAAAGCAAACATTATTCCTCCGCAGCACAGAGAGATTAAAGCCTCAAAAAGATATTTGAACATACTAATTTCATTACGAACACTCCAAAACTGATAAACACAAACAACTACCTCAGCCAAAACTGTTGCTATAGCTGCACCATAAGATCCGAATCTGGGAATAAGTATTAAATTAACTATTAAATTCAATACCGCACCTAAAATCGCTGATTTTATATATACCCCATCTCTTTTTTGAGGAATCAAAAACTGAGTTCTTAAAACATTGCCAGCTCCAAAAAAAAGAACTGTTACAATTAAGATATTTAACAAATAACTTGTTTTTTCAAATCCTGCTCCGAAATAAACTGTACAAAATTCGCTTGAAACAGATAGTATTCCAAAAACAGCTGCACTTACATAGATAAAAACCACACGAAACGAAATATCTAAATATTTTTCTCCTTGTTGATTTTCATCTTTAGCTAATAAAGAGGTCATCCTAGGTAACATTACAGTTCCAATTGCGACTATTAACGATTGAATCATTTTTACAATTTTATCTGCATTTTCATAAAAACCAACATCCCTCATATTAGTCAGATATCCCAACATAACTTTGTCCATCATATTGTAAAGACTTGCTGCTATAACCGGTATGAACAGCTTGAGATTAGGTTTTACATGCAATAGTATACCTTTCCAAGAAGGTTTTACAAAATGAATGTATCGTTTCAAATATGGCCACAAACATATTTGGCTAAGCAATGTACTAACTACCATTATTAATATGTATAAATATTGATCACTTGGTGCATGAATAAAAATAAATATGCAAGCAACTGAAATTATCTTTATGATAGTATTCCGTATGACAGTCAACTTAAATTGTTCCATTCCAAAAAAGAACCAATTAATATCAAAAGCGGCGGATACAACCCAACCAATCATTATGATTGCAGCAATCTGATTAACCGAAAAAAATATTACATAAACCAAATATAAAAAAATGCTGATTAAAAATGAACAAAACTGCATCGAATAAATCTCAAAGAAAATCTTTGATCTCTTATTTTCATCATCCTGAACTTCTGCAATAGCTCGATTACCATAATTTGAAAGTCCTAGCAGTGTAATATAAGTAAAATACAGTGCAATAGACTGTGAAAACGAATAAACACCTACCCCTTCTGCTCCAATTGTTCTAGATAAATATGGAGCTGTAATAAAAGGGAGAACAAGTGCAAGAATTTGATATGCAAAATTAAACAGTATATTTTTTTTTAGATTCATATTTTTTCACTTTTTATCCTAAATTGTTGTCCGAGAATTTGATAGCATCAATTCAAATTTATCTTTTACTGCATTTAGTGTAAAATAATCAAGATATAATTTGCGTTCTTCTTCTCTTAATCTTTCCAAGTTTTCATTATTATATACACTAATAATTACGCTCATCAGCTCTTCTACTGAATTAACATTATATTTATATCCATTAATTTCATTTTGAACCAAATAATATTGTCCTGTCTTAGACGATGTAATAAATGGAATCTTTAACATCATTGCTTCAGTTATTACAACAGGTAATGGATCATCAATAGATGAACAAACAATCAAATTGCTAGCATAATAAATTTTGTCCATTTTATTACGTGAAACAGAACCTATAAATTTGATGTTTGGTTCATTCATAGACATTTCTTTTAATTGCTGAAGATATTCTTGTTCTGATGATGCATATATAAATTGGATATACATCCTTTTTTTTATTTTATCTGGAAGACGATTATATGCCTGTATAACCTGTATCTGATTTTTCCTTACACAGATTCGCCCTATAACAGAGACTATAAAAGTTTTTTCATCTTTGTTTGCATATAAGTGTGCGTTATAATCCGAATATATATCACGACAACCATAATAAAACACTTCACTTCTCCCACAATACTCCGGCACTATTTCATTAAGGTTCAACTGAACAGTACTACTCACACATAATATACGAATATTGGGCTTCAATGTCGTTGGTATACAATTTCTATATCTTGAAATTAATTTCTTTTCTTCATGTATCCACCAAAAAATTGGAAAACTACAATTAACATTATTTATAATCGTAATCGTTTTAGCTAATGCTATTGTATTAACAACCAGAGCCTTTATTCTCTTTCTTTTCATTGTATAAACAAAGGCATGCTGTAATAAATATGTAGAAAAAGCTTGAATATGATTTTCTTTACATAAATCAAGAATACTACCCGGCTTTCCACATAAAAATACTACTTTTTCATCATCTTTTATTGAACATGCTAATTCAAGTAAAACAACAGGTGCTCCACCTGCGCTATCACCATTATGGCTAAATAACACACAGCTATTTTCATCAATTATCTTTCTAAACTCAATATATCCACTCAAACTGTTTTTGAACCAAGTAATATGTTTTTTACATTTGCAAAAGAACTCCTTTATTTTCATTTTCTTCACTCACCTTTATTATTTATGACTCTAGCTGGAACACCAACAGCTATTCCATACTCCGGCACATCATCTATTATTACAGCATTTGCTCCAATTATTGCATTATTACCAACCTTGATATGCCCTAACACTTTTGCTCCTGCATAGACTACTACATTATTTCCTATAATTGGATATTTATTGTCCTTTTGTCCTATTGTTACTTGTTGATATAATGTACAATTATCACCAATAATGGCTCCGGATCCAATAACTAGACCATTGAAATGTTCAACTTTCAAATTTCTTCCGATTATTGCATCTTTAGATGTAAATACGCCATATTTAACGCTCAATTTTTTACAGCAAAACTGCCTCAATCTTAAATTTTTACCTTTTGATGCATATTGAATCAGAACAACTACCCGAAAATTAGGATCTCTATAATATAGCAAAATAGCTCGTAATATCAACAATTCTCTCTTTCTATATCTATTTAAATATTCTCTCTCTAATAGTTCAATTATCTTCATAGTCATTTTCAGCTTTCTATCATGTTACTGCTTGTTTTTTTGAAAAAAAATCTAATATATATCAACGCAAGCACATATGAATACTGAGAAAATTCAAATGTCCCAAATGTATAAAACACTCCGACAAGTACTAAACAAAACACTGCAACTGATTTAACAGAGTAATTATTACTTACCTTACTATATGTATTCCGGCAAATAAAACCATATATCATAGAAGCAAGAATCACACCAACCTGTCTTCCATCAATATAGAAAAAGCAGAATGCAGAAATATAAGCATTAGCAATAACACCATTACCTATCCATTTCCATTCAGTATCCGTTAATTGTATTAAATCATATATTTTCTTAAATGTTTCCGGTAAAGATACATGCACACTATTTCTCAAAATATAATCTATTGGATATAAAAAACCATTCAATGAGGCCATGCCATATCCCTTAGGATATTCCTTTACAGTATCAATCCATTTTTCAAACATTATTGGTGGCATTGCAAAATCATAATAAATAGTTCTTATAGCAGCCTGTCCGGCGCGTGAATATGTTAAGAAAGCCAAAACAGCTAATCCAACAACACATATCATTAAAAATAAACGTTTATTCTTTTTTTCCTTAACTCGTATTTCCTTATATAAGGATTTTGAATCATTGCTTCTTGATAACATAAATACACAAAAGAAATAAAACATAAACTGAATAAAAACTGCTCTTCCACCCGTTGTAAAAATCCTCATCAGAATAGTTACAATCTGTAATATAAGCAATTTAATATCTCTTTTACCCATCCAAAAATCTACTGCCACAATTGGACACGAAATCCATGAGAATGGATGTACAAATAATAAGAGAACTGTTGATTCTATGGCAGATCTTGTAAACACGTCATCATTTCCCTGCATTAACCCCTGTATAACACTCAAACTATTTCCAAATCCTATAGATGAGATAACGCTAACCAAATCCTTAATATAAAAAGGAATACATATCAAAAACGCCAAATATAATATTTTATAATTAATTTCATATGCATTACATCTATACCTTTTACTTGCAACTTTTATTCTGAATTTAAATTGTTTATTGCCTATCAATATTTTTGTCGCATAATAACCAAACACAAATGAAATAATACCGAAGATTAATATTGTATAAGTACTTTCCTTGGGTAAGTATAAATTAAACAAGTGAATATTTGATAAAAAAATCACTATGCCCCATAACAAGCAAAACACACTCAATGGATTAATCACTTTCTTTTCTGTTTTTTTTCCAACAAAAAACATTGCTATGCAAAATATCACACAAGCAATATCCACAATACACTTCCTCCTTATCTATTTCCAAACAAGATTGAAATTCTCAACTTTAGGGACATATTTATATTGATATATTTTGTTCTTACGCTAAAAGCAAGCTTCAAACGATTTTTATTATTATCATTATAATGAGCAACCTGCTCCAACCATTTTTGATTATTAACTTCTATATTTTCTTTATAATCAAATAATATGCTTCTTGCTTGATCAGCTATACCAATCGATTCTTTAGTATAGATATCTCTTACTCTTCCTATTACTGTCCCAAGTAATCCGTGTGAAACACCCACCACATTTTCTCCATGTTGTCTATATTTCATTGTTGCATCTGAATCATAAATAATATTTCCACCTATTGAAACACAAACTGCCGCTATATAAAAATCATGAAGTACCATTTTACCATGATTTTTACTTGCTTTTATTATCCTGGCTAATTCATCATTAAAAATCATTGTACATCCAAGCAGCCCTCCTGCGCATATGATCGTTTCAAAATCCGTTCTGGGCTGAGTTTTGTAAACGTTACGTCCAAGACTTTTCAAATCCTTACCCACTAGCACTGCGTTTGAGCAGTATAATGCCGGCCCTTCTTGCTGACATAATTTATGTATTCCTCTTTGTATTTTATCTTGATGCCAGTAATCATCCTGATCCGCAAAAGCATAATAGTCATATTCTCCACATTTCGACAACAAATCAATAAAACTTTTTGCAGGTTTTAAATTAATACCCGTATACCATTTTAATTTATTCTCATTTTCATACTCTTTAAGGATATTGATAGTACCATCATCCGAACCATCATCTCTTACATATAAATCGAGTTTAAAATTACCGACCTGATTCAATATTGAATTAATTTGCTCTCGCAAAAATTTCTCTCCATTATATGTAGACAATAATACAGCAACTTTTACCATTATAATCTATTCCATTTCTATACTTTGTTAAAAAGAACTCCATAATAACTTTTATCATTACTACTTTGATTTATATCAAACTTATACGTCAACTTATGAAACGGTGTTTGCTCTTTTATCGCATTCCAAATATTCTCATCATATTTGTCAAAAAGTCTCAACAGTAACATGTGCGGAGCAGCATTATCTCTTGGTATTACTTTCTTCCATTCTTCTTCATTATGTTCAAGCGAAATCATAGCAAAATCGTGAAACAAGAAATAATCAACCATTTCATTGTTTTTCTTCCAATATTCGTAGCACAAGAATCTAGCCATTTCCAAAATCTTATTATTTGTTTTTGCACTTATTAACCAACTTGAAACCGGCTGAGCTTGACCATCTCTTCCTGGCTTCAATGTCTGATAAAAAAACAAATCTGAGTGGAAGAAATAATCTGGGATATTTTCTCGCCTACTGGTGCATAAAACAGTTGCGTCAATCCACATTCCACCATATTTGATTAAAAGTTCCAGCCGAAGAAGGTCTGTCATATGTGTATGTGTAATCTGTCCGGCTCTCCATTTTTCAAGTATAAATTCCGGAAATTTTACATAATCACACATATTATCACTTGTTATTAGAATAATCTCACGATCGGTTAAGTTTTTCTTCAACGACTCATAACATCTTTTTACTAATTCGGGTGCATTGTCCAATCCCTGAAACCAGCATACCCACACTTTATTTGATGCTACATGCGGTTTATCATCTCTAAAATCAGATTGAAAGGCTTCAATTTCCTTTTTATATTTTTTTTCAAGATTATGTTTAATCTTGTACTGTACAGAAAGTCTAAGAATTTCCAATGCTTTTTTTTCTTTTCCAAGTAGTACAAATTCTCCAACCGCTGTAAAAAAAGCGCCACCATTCCAATATTGCTTAAGAAGATTCATTCCGCCTTGTTTTTCAAAAATTTGTTTCAATCCCATTTTCTATTTCCTTATAACCATGCAATTTTCTCTTTTTATGATTTTCTGCATAGTCCCAGATATTCTTTTCGTTGTTTGTAATTTAATATTGGATATAGCCTTTCCCCGTTCAACCGCCCTCGCAAAAGCAACTAATTCATAGCGAATTCCTTCTCCATCAAGTTGGTAAAAATACCTTCTATTCTCTGATTGATCTTCATATCTGAGTTCAAAATAGTCAGTTTTCCACCATGGGGCAGGGATATATACATATCCTTTTGTTCCTGAAATAATCAATTCTCCCTCAGACTTTACACCATCACCTATTTTTGCGGATGCCACTGCACTCTTAGAAGCGAATTCAATCTTTGCAAAAATATCCGTATGTTCTTGATCCTGAAAAAGAATAGTTCTTTCGTCAAAATCAGACCCAAGCAATTCAAATATGGGTAATAAGGCTGTTGGCCCCCATTCGTAGATTCCTGGCCAGTCAGTTCTATCTTTTTTCAAGCTTGTACAAGTTGCATCTACAGAGATAACTTTCCCTATTTTTCCAGCTTTGACCAAAAGAAGCAATCTTGAAAAAGCTGTTGAATACGCAGTTTTTATTGCTTCCATCAGAATTAGTTTTTTTTCTTCAGCTATCGAAAACAGTTCTGTTGTTTGCTCTTCATCAAGAGTCAACGGAGATTCACACAAAACATTTTTTCCCCGTTCTAATGCTTGTCTGATTTGTCGATAATGCAGTTCTGGCAAGGATCGAAGATATACCGCATCTACATTTTCTAATAGATGCTCATAGTCATTTACCATCAATCCTTTAAGCTGTTCATTCATTCTTTCCGCTTTAGATGTATATACGGCATTCACATGAATTCCATTCACGTACTGTGATTCAGCAAAGACTTTGTTTAGAAATGTTGAATCTCCAACCAGTCCAAGTTTAATCTGTCTTTTCTCTTCCCGTATTTCCGAGCTCGAAACACCTTCAGTTCTATCCAGGTAAACAACTTTACAATATTCTTTTAGATAGTCAAATTTTCCAACCCAGTCTGATCCAACTGTAAATATGTCCACATCATACTTTCGGATATCATCTATTTTCTGTCCTTCATATTCTTCAACAATTATTTCATCAGCCAACCCCGTTGCTTTTACAGCCTCAATTCTCTCCATTAAAGGCTGCTGAACATTAATTTTTCCTCTCGTCTTATCAAAATCATCCGCCGTCACACCAACAATCAAATAATCGCCAAGTGCTTTAGCTCTTTCAAGTAGTCTGATATGACCATAATGTAATAGGTCATATGTCCCATATGTTATGACTTTGGTCATATCACTTATTCTCCTTTATAATGCCATAGTGTAATTATGTTTGTGATACACATCTCCACCCATTTTCATCCTGTATTGTTCTGTTACCCTCCAAAGAAAACCTGAACAAAAATCAGATTAAGCCCCTTTTCTGCAAATCCTTAAAAGCATTCACAAGTGTGATATTATCTTCTTTTGTCAATGCACCAATATGACCAACACGGAAAATTGTATCTTTCATATCTCCACCATTAGGACACACCCAGATTCCATATTCATCTTTCAATGTTAAGAATATATCATATGCATTTGCCGTGGTTGGGTGGAGTGGGGTTACAGCATTTGACATTGATTCTGATACAATTTCAAATGGCAGACCTTTAATTTTTTCTCTAAAATCTGCTGCAAGTTCTGCAATTTTTTTATTTTCTTCTGTTACTCCGCCTTCAGCATCAATTTCTTTTAAGCGAGCATTAATCTGACGCAAAATTCCAACTGCCGGTGTAAACGGTGTTTGTCCTCGCTCACCATTTTTCAACGCATCTTTAAGGTCAAAGTACATGCATTTTGGATTGTTATTTTCGATTCTAGCTATTGCCTTAGATGATAATACAATGACAGACACTCCCGGAGGACACGCTAATGCTTTTTGAGAACCAGTCAGCATCACATCAACGCCTAATTTTTCCATATTAAATTCATCTGCCAAAAAGGAACTGATAGAATCTACTAGTAAAAACATTCCATTTTTCTTGCAGAAATTGCTAATCATATCAATATCATAATGAACGCCAGTAGATGTCTCATGTAGATTTACCACAAATGCGGTATATCCCTTTCCCTCATACTGATCCAGCATTTCCTTCTTCAATGCCTTTCCATGCTCCAAGACAATTTCAGTATGCGGAACATCGTGCAACTCAAGAAGCTGAACAAATCTATGACCAAAGCTACCGCCATTTACTACAAGTGCTTTATCTTCTTTATTCAGACAATTCATCACACTTGCTTCCATTGCCGCAGTACCAGATCCTGTAAGAAAAACAACTCTTGAATCTTTGCTGGCTTTAGCAAATTTACGCATAAGATTTTCATTTTCAAGCATTACATTTGAAAACTCAGATGTTCTGAAATAAGGAACCTGATCTGCACCAATCGCACGAACAGCATCCGATGACATTACTGGACCCACTGTAAAATTAAGCATAGCATTTATCCTCCTCTAATCATTTCCTATATGCATCATAATAATGATGTGCGATTCTATCTTTCTCGGGCGGCAACTTCATATAATTTCCATAGCCATGTGTTAACACTTTATCAAATTCTTTTGGTGCTTTGAAATATGCCCCTTCAAATTCAATATCTACTGTCTCATCAAACCATTCTTTTGGAAAAATTCCTCGTAATCCATCATCTGATGCCCAGATAACACAACCAATATACTTACTGTTGTTATAATCACATTTGGCAGCCATGCCATAAAGTTTCTTCATGAAAAAATTTTTTCCAAGTATTTTCGCCACTATGAAAGCTGGAAATTTAATTATATATTTAAGTGTTGATTTTGTATTTTCTCTCTTTACACTTTGACGAGTAGAAAGAAAGCACATGGATGCAAATTTTGACGAAATTTTCTTAACTTTGGAATATTCTTCTACTGTATTACCGACACCATCTAACGGGTAAACATCTACAAACAGACCGATTCCATAACCATCTTCATTATCAACATCAAGCTGATAACGTGAATCACTGATTCTGGAGATTGTGTAAGGACACTTATTGTTTACCTGCGGATTTATGATTTCAAACGGTTTTAATTCTTCTTTATGGTCAATAAAATACTGAACAAGACTATCATAATCTTTTCTTGGCATCATAATATCCACATCATCATCCCAAGGGATAAATCCTTTATGACGAATAGCTCCAATTAATGTTCCATATGCCAAATAATATTTAAGATTTAACTGATTGCAAATTTCGTCTATTTTTTTTAGAATTTCAAGTGAACCCTTTTGAACTTCTTTCATTGAAATCAATTGCATTTTTCGCTTTCCTCGTTCTTTCACTTTGTAAATACATCTTCATACTGTCCGCAAATCTTATTCCATGTATACTCTTCTGCCACACGCTTCTTGGCTCTCCGACCCATTTCTGCTATTTCATCAGCACCCATCTGATCTGCTTTATCAATGAGTTTTGAAAGACTGCCTGGCTCGCGGCTCCAATATAACGCGCAATCTTCTGCAACCTCTTTATTAAACCCAACATCAACCAGCATGTTCAAATCCGTACTTCCAAGAGCTTCAATCAGTGAAGGATTGGTGCCACCAACTGTATGGCCATGGAAATATGCATATGCATTCTCACGAATTTTTTTCAGTAATTCCTGATTGTATACAGTGCCAACAAATTTAATTCTATTGTCACTCTCGAAATGCAGTTTTTCCTCCAGTTCGTTCAGAAACTTATCGTTAACATTTGTGATCAGTACAAAATCTTTCTGACTATTACTCTTCATAAACTCACGGATCATAACTTCAAAAGAATTCTCTGGAACGAAACGCCCAACAACTAAGTAATAATTCTTTTTTGTCAATCCTTTTTCTTTATACCAGCTCACAAGCTTTTCATCATCGTCAGCCAGCTTGCTAAGTGTCAAATCTGCACCGTAAGCAATAAACGTGGTTTTCGGATTTCTACCTTTAATACCCTTACCGTCATAACACTTATGGATATATTTTTCGATGTTCACAGAGTCGCAGATAGCCAGGTCACAATATTTAACCATCATCTGTTCGGAAATCTTCCAATATTTCCGGATCGGTGCAGACCATTTTGCCCGCATCCACTCATGACCATCTGGATTTAAATATACTTTACCGCCTAACTTATGTATTTCTTTATAAAAATGGCCTGCAAAAGGTCCTATACGACAAGCCATTATATAAACAATCGGATGAGGAATATGGTTTTTCCTGATATGTTCACAACATGCTTTCAATGCTGCAACATCATAATAAATTGCCTGCGCAGGCCCGATCTGTGGAATATTGATCTTAAAGCAATGGGCATTGTGGAGTTCAAACTCATGGTCGTTAAGCTTTGTCACACCCTCAAATTTGTTCTCGTCCATGCAGCCATCACCATTGGCCTTGCAGGCAACATGATATTTGATGTTTTCCTTATTCTGATGATACTCTGTAAGCTTGTATACAAAGGTCTCATATCCCCCGTATGCACCTAAACTCTTTGCACCAACCAAATACACATGCTGTACTTCTTTTCTAGAATCCATATCTCTGTTCCATCCTCATTTTTTCAACATCTATATACCGAACCCAGCCCCAGGCCAAGTTTCAGCAATTTCACATTCTTATAACTTCGAATACACCCCGTACCATAAAAGGCACAGATCTTCGGCGACGCCTGCGCTGGGCCGCCTGGCGGTATTCAACCGGAAAGGAGGCGTCACTGGCGCTTCCTCTCTTGCTGATCACTCAGCATTTATATATAAGAGGCATTTCTGCCGCTTATTAACTTGGTTTGTTGTTTTTCCGGAAGCTTTCCTGGCATTTGCGGCCCAGGTTTCGGGCGCCGTTCAGGAAGCGGTTGACCTGATGGCCGTTCTGGCAGATGAATACGCTGCCCTGTTTTTTTCCGGTGGCTCCGCAGATGGAACATTGCTTTTCTGTTCCGTCGGCGCGCAGCTCTAGTACCAGGATTCCTTCTGCCCAGGCTTTGTATTTCAGATAATTCCGGATGCGGATACTTAAGTGAAGGGGCGAATAGTTGCCACTCCTGTACATGGATATCCTGGAAAAATCTTCATCATACTCCGGCAGTACCAGTATCCCGGTGTGTTTTTCTTTGCAGAAATCTATGATCTCCTTACTGACCTGATGTGCATAATGTTCATTCAGGTGCTTGAGATGCATGTAATATTTCCTGTTTGGCTGACTGACGTTGTCTTTATCGGTAAATGCCCTGGATGCTTCTACTTTTTTCATCAAAGCTTTGCAATGATGTCGGTATGCATTTCCACCTCTGCAGTTTTTTACAGCCAACTGCCTGGATTCTTCATCCAGAACTGTGCATACTGCAAAGCTGTCCGTATTGGTAAAGCGGACGCTGCATACTCTGGCGCCTTCCTGCATTCGTTCCTTTGCTGTCCGGGCATCGGAGTTTTCCTGCTTGACAGGTACATGGAACATGAGCCATTTTTCCTCATGGACCAGTGTAGGGGAAAGGATCGCTGCTTCCTTGGGGAAGGGGCGTCCTGTAAGTCCGCAGAGTACCCAGATCCATTTCTTTCCGTTCCAGAGCTTCAGCACTATGGAGGTGTCTGTCAGGTCTCTGTACATTCCCTTGAAAAAGGTGATGTTGGCATCGATCTTTTCGGGGAAGCTTTCTGCGCTTGCTGCGGTCTTTACTGCCATTGCAGCTTTGTTCATGGCAGATCTCCGAAAGTAAACGGGGAGCTTTCCGCCTGGCGGGATGTACTTTGGTTCTCTTCCGTCTCTTCCGGGAACGGTGAGTTTTTCCAGATATCCCTGGATGGTCAGCAGATTTTCGGCCCAGAGCTCTTCTCTTTCTTTCAGGAGCTCATAGTAAAAGGCTACGGCTTCCCGATACAGGGCTTCAGTTGTTTCGATCATCTGCTTTTCCGGACAAAAGAGCCGCATTTTCCATGTTTTGATACTGTATCCTGTTTTCATGGCATCTCTTTCTGCTGTCAGGTATCGCTTAATATCTTCATTAGCGAAAAAGAACTTGAAACACTGTTAAATGCTGCTTTTTTCGGCACAGTTGACCACGATTTTGACCACTAATAATTGGAAATAAAATGGGAAAATGCCTGAAAAGTATTGATTTTACGCGGATTTGCACAAGAAAAAAGTGACCACTTTTAGTGACCACTAATGTTAGATTTCGATGATTATCAGACTGTTTATTTACTTTTTGATAGAAAACTGCTGCATATGATGCTTAAAAAACGACATTATTAGCATACTTCATGTCTTTGGCACGCCTTGACAAAGGAAAATATCAATGGTATCCTTACATATGGCTGTAAAATATATCTTTTTTGGTCTGTGACTAATGAAGATAATAAGCGACACATTTCCCATAATCCACGAGCTGTCCAAGTATATTTTCTCTTGTACCAGCTCTTTTTTTATGTCTAATCGACATTTCCATGCCCAAATGCTATACTATACCCGCAGGCCGCGCGTTCTGGCTTTTGGCCTGCTAAATTTCAGAAAAGGATTTTTTTCTATGGAGAGAATTATTACCTATACGATCTCAACCGGGGAGTCCGGGGAAAATGTTCTTGGATTTCTTCGGAAGAAGGGGTTTTCCAAACATATATTGACTACTATGAAGCGGGCGGAGCAGGCGATCCTGCTGAACGGGCAGCCGGCTTTTGGCAGAACGGTCCTGAGGGAGGGGGATGTTCTCCGGATCCTTGTTCCGGAAGAGACCGGGGAGGGATCAGAGTCTTCCATTATTCCGGTGCCGCTGCCTCTGGATATCCTGTATGAGGATGAGGATATCCTTGTGCTGAACAAGCCTGCGGATATGCCTGTGCATCCCTCTGCCGGGAACTACGAGAATACGCTTGCCAACGGTGTTGCCTGGTATTATAAGCAGCAGGGGAAGGCTTTTGTCTACCGCTGCATCAACCGGCTGGACAGGGATACCACCGGGGTGCTGGTGCTGGCTAAGAACCCTCTGAGCGGGGCTCTTCTCTCTGCCCAGATGAAGCAGCGTCAGATCCGACGTACCTATCTTGCACTTACTGACGGGATCCCGCCGGAAAGGGGGACGATTTCCGCTCCTGTTGCGAGAATGGATGCTTCTGTGATCACAAGGGAGGTTAATTTTGAGCGTGGGGAGGCTGCCGTGACTCATTTTGAGCGTCTTGCAGTCAGCAATGGATATGCTCTTGTGGAGCTGCATCTGGATACGGGGCGGACTCATCAGATCCGGGTGCATATGAAGTATATCGGCTGTCCGCTGCCGGGGGATTTTCTGTATCATCCGGTTTTTGACCGGATCGGACGCCAGGCCCTGCATTCCTTCCAGCTGGAATTTGCTCACCCCATCACCGGGGAGCCTATGTGTTTTCTGGCACCTGTGCCTGAGGATTTCCGCAGAGCATTTGCGTAGTAAAAAAATCAGCTGTCCGGTAGGTGTTTCCTGCACCGGCAGCTGATTTTTTTGTTGTTTTTATTTATTTTTTTTGTAGATCACAAGGAGTCCCTTGAGCAGAAGGTCCTCATCCAGAATGATTTCTTTCTTACAGTGAGAAATGATCTTTTTTGCAAGACCGCCTGTTGCGATCACGGTTGTTTTCTCACCAAGCTCTTCTTCCACCCGGTCTATGATCCCGTCGATGGCGGCTGCGTTGCTGTAGAGCACGCCGCTTTTCATGCATTCGATGGTATTGCGCCCGATCACATGCTTCGGGGCATCGATGCTGATCCCGCTGAGCTGGGATGCTCTGGCTGTCAGTGCATCCAGGGATATTCCGATGCCAGGAAGGATCATTCCGCCAATGTATTGCTTTTTGCTGTTGACAACCGAAACTGTAGTGGCGGTTCCCATATCGATCACAATAAACGGAACCGGATATTCATTTAATCCTGCCACAGCGTCTGCCACAAGATCCGCGCCCAGCTGTCCGGGGTTGTCCATCATAATGTTCAGACCTGTTTTTACTCCGGGTCCCAGGACCATGACTTCTTTTTTGAGGATCTTTTCTGCTGCCAGCTTGGCAATGTTGGTGATCTGCGGGACTACAGATGAAATGATACAGCCTTCTATGTCTGCCTTTTTGATGTGGTAGATTTCCAGTAAGGTTTTCAGGTCTACGGCATATTCCAGTTCTGTTTTTGTTCTTACGGTAGCAAGTCTCTCGATGAAATATGTTTTTTTGTCATCGATGCAGCCCACGACTATGTTGGTATTTCCAATATCAATTGCTAAAATCATAATTTTATTTTCCCTGTCTTTATGCTTTTGTCTTCTCACGGCTGATCTGTGCGGATGGGATCAGATGTGCCTTGGAAAGTGCAGCTCCCACTGCTCCTGTGATCACTGTGGAGGAAATCATTTCGCATACTGCGTTGATCCCTACCATGAGACAGCAGCCGATGATGATGTTATGACCGCCCATCAGATTTTTTACATAATCGGTATTTCCGAACAGTCCTACAAGTGCCGCCATGAAGAACAGTGTATTCAGGAATGCGGAAAAGAATCCGGTTACTGCACATGCCACATAGGTATTGCTGACCTTTCGCATGCCTTTAAAAATATATCCGAGGCAGATACCGTCCAGAAGACGTGGGATGAAGCGCTGGATAAAGGCAAATACCGGATTAATACCGAAAAGCACAACTCCCATTGCACTGGAGCCGCCTACTCCTATGCACTGGAGAAAGCTGGTCAGGCCGAAGATCGCACCTGCCACGGCTCCTCCTACGGGTCCGAGGACGACTGCACTGATGGCTACCGGGATCACGTTAAAGGAAATGGCCAGTGGCCCGATGTTCAGATATCCCAGTGGTGTGTAGGCCATCAGCAGAAGGATCGCTGCCATCAGGCCCAGTAACGTAAGCTGCGCTGTTGTAAATTTGTTGTTTTTCATTTCTTCTCCTCCTTGTTACCGTTCCGCTCTGTGAATATTTCCGGAAATACAGCATTTCCCGGCATTTTCTGCGGATACAATACGGTGATGGAAAGCGGTGATCTTTTTGTTCCGCTTTTCGTTGTTAAAACCGGCTCCCTGACCGGCTCGGTAGCTATGCTTCTGCCTTTGTGGTAAGCAGAAGGATCTTATCCAGGATCTTTAACGCTGCATCCTCCTTGCTCATAAGCGGGAGTGACACTTCTTCATCCTGTGTGATAAGAGTCAGGACATTGGTATCTCCCTGGAATCCGGCACCTTCTACCTTCAGGTTGTTGGCTGCCACCATATCCAGGTTTTTCTTCTCAAGCTTAGCTCTGGAATTACGGAGCATGTCTCTGGTCTCCATGGAAAATCCGCAGAGGAACTGGCCCTGCTTTTTGTGCTGGCCCAGATATTTCAGAATGTCGTCTGTCCTCTCGAGCTCTATGGAAGCCTGATCGTCTTTTTTCTTAACCTTGTCTTCGCTGACCTGCTTCGGACGGTAGTCTGCCACTGCGGCAGCCTTGATGATGATATCCTGTTCATCACTTAAGCCGGTGACTGCCTCGAACATATCTCTGGCGGATGTCACAGGTACGACCTTCACAAAAAGGGGCGGCTCAATGGCAGTAGGTCCGCTTACCAGCGTAACCTCCGCTCCTCTGAGCATGGCCATTTTTGCAATGGCGTATCCCATCTTTCCGGATGAATGGTTGGTGAGACAGCGGACCGGGTCGATGGCCTCCTGGGTAGGTCCTGCCGTTACCAGGAGCTTTTTGCCGGCAAGGTCTTTCTGGAAGGCGGCTTCCTTCAGGATATATTCCAGAAGGGTTTCCGGCTCCGGCATTTTTCCGGCTCCGGTGTCTCCGCATGCCAGATAGCCGCTGGCCGGTGTGATCACCTCATATCCGTAGGTTTGCAGCTTTCGGATATTGTCCTGCACCACGGGATTCTCATACATGGCGGTATTCATGGCCGGTGCAAGGATCTTCTGACACCTGCAGGCCATTACCGTAGTAGTGAGCATATCGTCCGCAAGGCCATTGGCCAGCTTTCCGATCACGTTTGCACTGGCTGGTGCGATCATCACAACATCTGCCTTCTTGGCAATGGATACGTGCTCTACCTGGAACTGAAAGTTCCGGTCAAAGGTATCCACCAGGCATTTATTCCCGGTCAGTGTTTCAAATGTGATCGGATTGATAAAGTTCGTTGCATTCTCTGTCATCAGTACATGGACATCTGCATGAAGCTTATGTAATGCACTTGCCAGATATGCGATCTTGTACGCAGCAATACTTCCTGTGATGCCAAGAAGCACTGTTTTCCCTTTCAGCATCCCTGTCCCTCCTGTCAGTCAACCATACGGATACTCTCGATCACCGGCTGCTGGTCCTTTGCAATGGTTCCGTTGCCGTCTGTCGGCTTGGCATCCTTGCAGATCTGATCTACAATGTCCATCCCGGAGGTCACGTGTCCGAATGCAGCATAGTCGCCATCCAGATGTGTGGAATCGGACTGTACGATAAAGAACTGAGAGCTTGCGCTGTCCGGATCTGTGCTGCGTGCCATGGAAATGGTTCCTCTTACATGAGAAATATCGTTCTTCACTCCGTTGCTGGAAAATTCGCCCTTGATGGTGTCCTCTGCTCCGCCGGTTCCGTCTCCGTTTGGATCTCCGCCCTGGATCATAAATCCGTCAATGATCCGGTGGAAGGTCAGACCGTCATAAAAATTGTCCTGTACCAGCTTTACAAAATTTGTGACTGTAATGGGTGCAGTGTCTGCATCCAGCTCTACATCGATCTCGCCATAGTCTTTTACGGTGATGGCAGCATGATGAGTTCCTGTCAGCTGCTGGCTGGTATCGATCACAGTTGTTCCTGCCATTTGTGCATCCTCGGAACCATCGGAAAATTCTCCGTCTGCGCTGTCTGTATCCTCTGTACTGTCTGCAGAAGCTTCGGTTTCATGTGAAGTGTCCCCTGCATTACCGGAAGCCTCCTGATCATCGGCGCTTTCTTCATGATCTGAAAAGCCTGCCGCCTCAGCCTCCTCCTCGGATACTGCATTGGCTGCTGTCTCTTCATCTACGCCTGTCTGTCCTTCTGAGGTTTCTTCCTCCAGAGATTCTTCCTTCTTGTCTGCTTTGTCAGAAGTGCTGTCTGTGCTTCCGCATCCGGAAAGCATTCCTGCGGTAAGAGCTGTCGCAAATAATACGGCTAAAACCTTACGTTTCATATTTATAAGTCCTCCTTATCAGATCCCGAAAACGCCTGTTCCGGCATTTTCAGGTGAGCTTTTCACTCTCCCCCCTGTAAGCTTTTCTCAGTTTAACATCATCTTTTCATAAAGTCAACTTTGCACGGAACCAGGTGCAGGATTCCCTTTGTTTTGCCTTGTATCTCTTCCGGTTCTCTGCTAAAATCATGTATGGAGCTTATCATGGGCTCCGTACATATAAGCAGAAAGCGAGGAATCAACATGGAAAAGATCACAAGTTTTACCATTGACCATATCAAGCTTCAGCCTGGCGTATACGTTTCACGTAAGGATCCGGTCGGAGATCAGGTGATCACCACCTTCGATATCCGTATGACTTCTCCCAATGAGGAGCCTGTTATGAACACAGCCGAGCTTCATGCCATGGAGCATCTGGCGGCTACCTTCCTGCGGAACCATAAGGAGTTTGGACCGAAGGTCATTTACTGGGGTCCTATGGGCTGCCGTACCGGAAATTATCTTCTTCTTAACGGGGATTATGAATCCAGAGATATCGTTCCGCTGATGATCGAGATGTTTGAATTCATCCGTGATTTTGAGGGTGAGATCCCGGGAGCTTCTCCCAAGGACTGTGGAAATTATCTGGATATGAACCTTGGCATGGCAAAATATCTGGCAAAGAAATTCCTGAACGAGGTTCTCTACGATATCAAGCCGGACCGTCTTGTTTATCCGGAATGATCTGCGGGTACGATCCGCTGGCATGATCCTTGTGTTCTGAACGGACTGGACTATATGCCGAAACAAAAAAACAGGCATCCTGTATCGATGTATTTCATCGGATACAGCTGCCTGTTTTTTATTATATCAAGGAGATATCTGCAATTGAAGCAGGATCAGGATTTCCCTGATCTGGTCAAAGCCTGTAGTCTGTGCTCTACTGTGCTGCTTCTGCGGTAGTATCTTCTGCGGTAGTATCTGCTGCCACTGCTCCTACCGGCGGGGTTGTGCTGACGTAATCGCCGGATGCGTAGCAGGTCTGGCCATTATAATCCACACGGATCCATCCATTGTCACAGACACCGGTACATTTCAGGGATTCTCCGGAAAGGACACCTGCCACAAACTCTGCCTCTGCATTGGCGTCAGAACGTAAATTCACACCCTCCACTGCATAGTAGGTGGCATCCTGAGCCTGTACGTTGATGCCGCTTGGAGTCTGCTCCGTAGCTGCTGTCTGTGCTGCGGGATCTGCTGCCCCGGCTGTGGTGGAGTCTGCTGCCGCTGCTGCTCCGTCCGCTGTGGAATCTGCTGCTGCCTTCGGTGTAGGTGTTGCAGTTGCCTTCGGCTTCTCTGTGGGCTCCGGCGTCGGTGTGGAATCTACTACTGTTACCACTGCATCGGTTCCTTCCTCATATCCACAGCCCTGTGCAAGGAAAGCCGCGCCTATTATCAAAGCCATAATACATTTTTTCTTCATTTTATCTGATTCCTCCTTATACGCCGGTAAAAAATTCTCTGCGTCCAATATACACGATTCTGCAATATTATGCAAGTCCTGGCCGGTTCTTTCACATATTTACCGGCTCAAAAAGCACCCGGACAGTTCCGCCGCAGATCATTCCCAGATCTCCTGCCCCTTGTCCCAGCTCGTAAACCTTTGTTTCCGTATTTCGGATATTTACTGCGTGTTTTCCGGCTTCAAACTCCACTTTTCCGCCGCCGATGCTTCCTGCCGTGCTTCCGTCCCGGAATACGAACATCTTGCTCCCGGTTCCTCTTGGTGAGGAGCCCTTCTTCTCGATGATCGTGACCATGGTTCCCTGTGTCCTGCGGCGTACTGCTGCCTCCACCTCCTCATCACAGTAGGTGCGGAAATGCCGGTTCTTTTCCTGCACGATCTCTGCCATGATGCTCACGGCGATCTCAGCCGGCATCTGTCCTCCGATGGGAAGTCCGATGGGGGCATGGATCTGATCCAACTGTTCCTCCGTAAATCCCTCTTTCAGGAGCTTTTCCCTGGTGATCCGCACCTTTGTCCTGCTTCCGATCATTCCGAAATATGCAAAGGGTCTCTTAAGGATCGCTCTTGCACAGGCGGAATCCCCCAGATGGCCTCGTGTCACCACTACATAGTAGGCATTTTCATAGGGAGGGATCCTGTCGGACAGGGTATCAAACTCTCCAAAGATCCTCTCATCTGCCATGGGAAATCTTTCCTCCGTCACAAATTCCTCCCGGTCATCCATGACTGTTACATGAAAGCCCAGCATCCTGCCGATCTCTGCAACCGGAAGAGAAACATGGCCGCCACCCAGTATGATCAGCCTGGGATTCTTCTCGTAGGTTTCCACAAATATCTCCCGGTCTCCGTTTTTCACAACGCCGGTTTCCACAGCTGCTTCCACGGAAGCCTTCAGGAATTCTTCTGCTTCTTTATTTCTTTCTGCTCTCTTCGGATAAAAAAAGCTGCTTTCTTCCAAAAGATATTTCAGCCCGGCATCCTTTCCGTTCAGAAGGATCCCTGTTTTTACACGCCCTCTTTTTTCTACCACATCATATATTGTCTGATACATGTTTTGTGTCCTTTCTGTCCGTCTTTCGCCGCTTATTCCAAAGCAAGCTCTTTTACCGCTCTGGCAGCCACCTCCACCTCTTCTTCCGTATTAAAATAAGAAAAGCTGAAGCGGACGGCTCCTGTTTTTTCGGTTCCAAGTGCTTTATGCATCAGCGGTGCACAGTGACCGCCGGCTCTTACACTGATCCCGTACTCTTCATCAAGGATCATGGCCACTTCTGCCGAGTCCATCCCTGTAATATTCAGAGTCACCACAGGGGAGCGTTCTTCCCCGGAAAAATCTCCGTACAGGGTGACTCCCGGAATTTCCTTTACCTGGTCATAAAAACGCCACATCAGCTGCTGCTCTCTTTTTCGGATCTGTTCTGTTCCGGTTTCCCTGATCCAGCTGATTGCTGCACCAAGACCTGCGATCCCGTGGCTGTTCAGGGTTCCTGCCTCCAGTGTCTCCGGCATATCCTGCGGATGCTCTCTCTGAAAGGTGAGGACGCCGCTTCCGCCTACCTTCAGAGGCTCCACAGATACCCCCGGCCGGACACAGATGGCTCCTGTGCCCTGGGGTCCCATAAGGCCCTTATGTCCGGAAAAGCAAAGAATATCTATATGATCTTTTTTCATGGAAATCGGAAATACTCCTGCTGTCTGGGCAGCATCCACAATAAAAAGCTTCTGGTGCTTCTGTGCGATCTCACCGATGGCGTGGATATCATTGAGATTTCCTGTCAGATTGGAAGCGTGGGTACAGACGATCACCTTCGTCTCCGGACGGATGGCTGCTTCAAGCTCCGTAAGGGAGATCCGTCCCTTGCGGTCTGCCGGCAGGATCGTAAGCTTCATGCCGTTTTTTTCCAGGCGGTACAGTGGACGGAGCACACTATTGTGATCCATCTCCGTACAGATCGCATGGATAGTTCCCTCCTCTGGATGGAGTGTTCCCTGCAGAGCGATATTGAGCGCTTCCGTGTCATTGGATGTAAAGGCCACACATTCCGGTCCCCATACGTCAAACATCTCTGCGATCTGGCATCTTGTATTAAAAATAAGCCTTGAGGCTGCCATTGCTTCGCCGCTGCTGCCCCTTCCGCTGTTTCCTGCATGCTGCATGGCTTCCACCACAGCACGCGGCACACAGTCCGGCTTATGAAAGCTTGTAGCCGCGTTATCCAGATAAATCATTTCATTCTGCTCCTTGTGATTTTTATCAAATGCCTTTATAATAAACTCTGGCTTTATTTTATACTATCCGAGGAGGTTTTTCCAATGAAAAAAACATCTTTTTTCAACAGTCTGCCATTTAAGCTGCTGGTTGCTGTGATCCTGGGGATCATGGCCGGGCTTATCCTGAACCGGTACAGCACCAACGGAATCTCCATGGCAGTTCTCAATATCACAGTTACTATCAAGTACATTCTGGGCCAGATCATTACCTTCTGCGTACCGCTGATCGTGCTGGGATTTATCGCTCCGTCCATTACCCGGCTTGGCAAAAATGCTTCGCTGATGCTGGGAGTTGCGGTTGTCCTCGCTTACGGCTCCTCTGTTGGCGCAGCGCTTTTTTCTACAGCCTCCGGCTTTCTGATCATTCCACATCTGTCCATCCATTCCTATGCTGCAGGACTGAAGCAGCTGCCGGAGGTGATCTTTGAACTGGAGATCCCGCAGATCATGTCCGTTATGAGTGCTCTTGTGTTTGCAATGATGCTGGGCCTTGCCGCCACCTGGACAAAAGCGAAGCTGATCACAGGACTTCTGGATGAATTTCAGAAGATCGTTCTTTCTCTGGTTGCACGGATCATCATCCCCATTCTTCCGCTGTTCATCGGCACTACCTTCTGCAGCCTTGCCTACGAGGGAACCATCACCAGACAGCTGCCTGTTTTTCTGAAGATCATCGTACTGGTGCTTGCCGGGCATTTTATCTGGATGGCTCTTCTTTACATCCTTGCAGGAATCTATTCCGGAGAAAATCCTCTGGAGGTTGTCCGCCATTATGGTCCTGCCTATCTGACTGCCGTAGGGACCATGTCCTCTGCTGCCACACTGGCCGTTGCACTGCAGTGTGCCTCCAAAGCCAAACCGCTCCGCAAGGATCTTGTCAGCTTCGGGATTCCTCTTTTTGCAAACATCCATCTCTGTGGTTCCGTCCTGACAGAGGTTTTCTTCTGTATGGCGATTTCAAAGATCCTGTACGGCTCCGTTCCCACACCGGGTACCATGGTTCTGTTCTGCCTTCTTCTGGGTATCTTTGCCATCGGAGCTCCCGGCGTTCCCGGCGGAACCGTCATGGCATCCCTTGGTATCATCACCGGAATACTGAAATTCGACAGCTCCGGCACTGCATTGATGCTTACCATCTTTGCACTGCAGGACAGCTTCGGAACTGCATGCAACGTGACCGGTGACGGTGCGCTGACGCTGATGCTTACCGGCTATGCAAAGCGCCATCATATTGAAGAACAGCAGCTTGATGTGGAATTGTAAGTTCGGAGCTAAGTCAGGCGGATATTTGCGATCCGCTTCGTTGCTTGCTCATAACCGGATATCAACTGTTTTATGTCTTTTATGAGAAAATACTGGCTCGAAATAAATTTCCATTGTGACCGTTTCAGGAGTACGGCGGTAATTTTCTGTTCCGTCTTTCTCCTGCGGTTCTGAGATAACGATTTTACTGTTCAGCCGGTGGGAACGTTCTCTGTGTTCCAATATTCAACACCATCCGGATATGCATTCATTTCAAATATGATATCTTGTTTTTTTAATTCTTCCCTATACAATTCAGCTATATATGCCGGACCATTGCACCACAGCTTTGTGTTCTCATCATACAGTGCTTTTCCTGTCTTTGAACATAGAAAATCTGTCAATACCTCTTTTCTGTCCTTGCCCGTCTCTTCTGCGATTTCTTCTGTCACCATAGTGATAAGAAGGTCGATTGTATAATCCATTTTTTCTTTTGGAATTGTTACAAGTGGATAATCTGTTCAACAGGTAAATGCCACTCTTCTGAAGCAAGCCGGATTAATCTTGTTTGCATGAAAGTAATCTCTGTTTTCTCACTCATTATGAATCCTCCTTAATTTCTTGGTCAATAAAACTGGAATTGGTTATTCTTTTACGATTTTATCAATGCAGAAATAAACAGCTATCATAATTAAAGATATTACCAATCCAACATAAAACTCTGGAAAAGCAAATTCGATACTATTATGAATACTCATTTTCCCTGTTATATTCATTATGTGCCAAGTAAAAAAATTGTATATTTCAGAAATCACAATTCCTACTACTCCTAATCCACCAAAAACTTTATTGATTTTTTTATTTTTAAATGGAATCCATACACCTATAATAAAAAATAACACAGATATAATGCCTATTGGATTATACAAATTAATTAAACCACTAATCTCTTGTACACCTTTCATTCCACCATATTGGTTTAATAACATTGGTAATAAACTAATAACAAATGCTATTGTTAATATAATCTTCTTTTTTATAAAATACATCTCACTTTCAAATTCTGATTGTTCGAGCTTTTCAAATACTAACGTACTTATTTCTGTTCAATAAGTGATTTATAGTAGTTACCAAAGTCAGCAAGTGAATTAACAATTGGAAGCATTTTT
>ERZ773133.1292-NODE-1292-length-29441-cov-4.992037_pt1 | contig 29441 bp, 27 predicted proteins | sample MGYA00580861_ERZ773133 | MGnify/ENA primary metagenome ERZ773133 (study PRJEB29015, sample SAMEA2737844) | human gut metagenome | biome: human gut; feature: human-associated habitat; material: faeces | place: China | collected 2012 ...
GCATACGGTTCCAGATGATAATCCTTTACTGCAACAAACAGCTCGTTCATCTCAATGTCAGAAGCACGAAGCTTCGGATTTCCATGACGCTTTCTTGCTTCCTCCAATACAGATGGGCCCTGAATATCAGAATATAACGGCTCACCCAGTGCATCCAGCTGGTCATCCCAGAATTTTTTATCTTTTGCAAAACGCTTTTCATTGCCCGCCTTTGCCAGGTCTTTTTTCAGAACCGTTTCAAAATCTACCAGTTCCTGAGGGCAGGCTGTTCCATATCTGTAATGCGTATATAATTGGAACAGATCTTCGATCATAACTACAAGTCCACAGGAATCGATCAGTCTGTGATCCATATGTAAAAAGAAACCATTGTATCCTTCTGGAAGCTTCAGCATGGTAAATTCACACATCGGAATATTATTTCCGTCAAATGTTTCATATGCCCACTGCTGCATCAGCTCATCTGCCTTTGCCAGACTTTCCATTCCTGACAGATCCTTCAGCTCAATATCACGCGGGTCCTGTTTTTCGATATACTGTTTTACATTTCCCTCTTTATCCGGCTTTGTAAAACGGACTCTGGTACAACCGGAACGCTCTGTTTCCATCTGAATACATTTTTTTAATAATCCAAAATCCAGTTCTGCCTGTACAGAAGCCACAACGCTTACGCCAGATACCTGCTGTGTACCATAATCCAGGATCCAGTTGTGATGCATTTTCTGAGCTGCTGTCAAAGGATAATAATTTCTCATATAATAGATAACCTCCATTGTCCCGGTTTTCCTCTTTATCCGGAACAGAAAACATTGTATGTATGCTTCAGGTGAAAAAATATCATACCTTCTCAGGAAATACCAGTACCCTGAAGACTTAATGAACACTTTATAAAAAATTGACCGGGACTTATCATACATTTAACATAGTACATCGAATATTAAGTAACTGCCATATTGACTTATCTGATTTTTCATCTGCTGCGTTGTCGTCAGTCGCCGTAGCCACCGCTACGCCTCCTTCCTCCGCCTTGCATATGAAGAAATCATTCTACGTCAATATGGCAGAAACTTAATTTTCGATGTACTAGCAGTTCAAAGGTGTATTTCCTGCTATATACTATGTCTGATAAATCCCGGTCAGGATTTTTTCCGTTTAATCGTATTTTTCAAAAAATTCCATCATCTTATGCTGATACAGTTCCGGATCTGCATAGGCACTGCACAGATGCCGAGCTCCCGGTATGATCACCAGTTCCTTCTCTGCCCTGCAGAGCATATAATTCTGAAAAGAGTTATTTGGATACACATAGGTGTCCTTCTCTCCATGGAAAAAGAGAACCGGTCTTGTATTTTTTTTCATGGCTTCGGCAGTGTCTGCATCTTTCATATGAAATCCTGCCAGAAGAGAACAGAACCAATCCAGTTCTATCAGAAGTAGTGGGATATGATGCAGGTGGAACCAGTTAGCTGCCATATCACGCATCTGTCCTTCCATAGACTGAAAACCGCAGTCCGCGATCAGGCCTTTTACCTCCGCCGGGAGCGTATGTCCTGATGCCATCAGTACAGCAGCTGCCCCCATGGACTGTCCGTACAGATAAATCGGAAGCTTCTCTTTGTTTCGTTCAGATACATAGACTGCCCATTGCTGTACATCCCATTGTTCCTTTGCTCCAAAGGTGATATATTTTCCCTCGCTGTCACCGCAGCAGCGATGTTCTATAAACAGGACATCACACTGATGCTCATGCAGATATTTTGCCATAAATGACAATGTGCCAAACCGGCTGCCGCGATATCCATGGCTTAATATAACAATCCGTTTTGCATCTTCTGCCGGCAGATATAATGCATGCAGTTTTAATCCGTCAATGCTTTTGATATAACAGTCCTGCATCTTCTGTTCAAGACACCAGGCCTTACTCTCATTATATACTCTTGCATAACCATTCCTGGGATGATTTTCCCTGATATGAGATAGTTCAAACCATTTCTTTCTTTCCTTTTTGTGCTCTCCTCTTTTGCAGCAGACCACCATGTTAAAAAAACGCCATCCCACCTCCAGTAATCCCAGAAAGACTGCCAGCAGTATTGCAAACGGCTTAATTAATTTTTTCTTCATCACGATTTCCCCACAGTCCACATTTTAGAATAAGAATTCTGCCTATACGGCTCAAATCACATCGGACAGCTTCTTCGCTCCTCTTTGTCCATGTCTCCTCTGACATAACGAGCATTGAATTCCATATTGATATCGCGGATTTCTCTTTTTCCTTCTATATAATCCTGATACATCTCCGCAAGACCTGCCATGCATCCGTCACAGTCTGCTGAAATATTACCCAGTGACTCCTCTACGATCTTTTTACGTTCCTCAACTGTTGTGTCTTTAATCAAATATCCTGGCATTTTGTTCCCTCACTTTGCTTTCATCATTTTAACTATATATTACTACAAATACAGGAATCATCAAATTGTTTTGATAGAATTATTATAAGCAACCGCTAATTGCTGCACCAGTTGCGGCCTCTTCTTTGCACTCTGATAAAGTCAGTTTCATCCCGAACATTTTCTCAGCTATCTCACAAAGCACTTTGTTTTTTCTGAGCCCATTACCAGATCCGATCATCTGAACAATCTTTATCTCCGTGCCTTTTTCAATCTGAACAAACATATCATAAAGCTCCCGGATCATGCCTTCCAGTACACCATATGTCAGGAATTCCGGTGTGAAATTATCTGATGAAATATTTCTGATTTCCCCACGGAGCCCTGAATCTGTTCTGGTTCCATCAAAAGTTGTCTGCACTTTCATACTACTACTTGAGGCGTCCATTCCTTTTTCTGCAAGTCTTCCCAATATTTCATACAATGGTATATCCTGTCCGGTTGCCTCCTTCATAAATGACCTGAAAAAATTCTCAAGCAATGCATATGCTTTACCACCACACAGGGAGGCTCCAACCAGAAGATATTTTCCCCCAAGAAATGGACGCGCTTCGATTCCCTCCGTCTCAAAATACTGATCTGTCAGAACTGAAATCTGTCCTCCTGTTCCCATATTCACCAGTAATGTATTATTTTCGCTGCCTGCTGCCCCCAGAAAGCTGGCCTGATTATCACCGATTGCTACTGTTACCGGAATATCCTTATACATTCCCAGCACTTCCATATCTTCACAAATTTCCGGCAGTCTTATAGTGTCCATTCTAATTTTATTCAACCAGTCCGTTTCAAAACACTTTTTCTGCACATCAAAAAATCCAAAACTGGCAGCATTGCTGACGTGTACGAGTGGATGGGCTCTCTTTGTCAGACACATTCCAAGATAATCCATGATTGTACAGAATGTATTCGCCTCTATCGGAACCAGATGATGTTTTTCATTATATAAATGTGTGATAAGTCCATAACCAGAAGCAGCCTTGTACTGACATTTCTCTTCGATCTCTTTTAAGAGACTTTTTCCTGTTTTATCATCACAGATATTCCCACGTCCATCCTGCCATGTATACAGTGGACTTACACTTCTCCCCTCAGCATTCAGATAGACAATTCCATGCATCTGTCGGTCAGACCAATATTGTGTGCATCCGGATATTTATCAATAAACTCATCGACGACTACCTTTGCCTTTTGGATAATCTTTTCTGCATCCTGGATTCGTTCCCACTCATTAGAAGTTCCAATAAAACTTCCATTTTGTATTGTCTTTGCCTCTATTACAGTTGAATTTCTTCTTTCATCAACTTCAACAACCACTCCGCTGATCGTAGTTGTTCCAATATCAATTCCAATCGCTTTCATACCTGAAATTATCCTCCACTGAAAACTTAATTTCTTAATAAAAAATGCTTATATTACTTAATATTATAACGCGTTTCTGCCAAAAGGAAAACATTTCGCGCACAGCTGCTAATGAAATACACGTAGCTGTTAATGAAAAAAATTATTGACAGGCGTCCTTGCATTTGTTATAGTTGGAAAAACTTAACACAAACTTACGTGAGGGAGTAGTTTGCACGAATGTGTGATTTGTCAACATACTGGTACCTGTACCTGGCAAATCTTAATGAATGAGACTCATGTATGCAATATCACATACAGACATTTGTCTGTATTGTTTTGTTGCATACGTGAGTTTTTTGTATGCTTACATACTTTCAGAAAAGAAAAGGAGATTATTATGGCAATTTTTATTGAATTATTTCTGCTGGGTGTCGGACTTTCCATGGATGCCTTTGCAGTTTCAGTCTGTAAGGGCCTCGGAATGAGAAAACTTAACAAAAAACAGGCCGTTATTATCGGATTGTATTTTGGAGGATTTCAGGCACTTATGCCGCTCATCGGCTGGCTTCTTGGCAGCCAGTTCCAGAAGTACATCACCAGCATTGACCACTGGATCGCATTTATCCTTCTTGGTTTCATCGGCGGCAAAATGATAATTGAAGCCGTCCGTGAATGGAATGAAGAAGAAATCGTCGAAGTCACAGATGCTCCGATTGATCACAAAAACATGCTTGTTCTTGCTGTTGCAACAAGCATCGACGCGCTCGCAGTCGGCATCACGTTTGCTTTTCTTAATACTCCGATCATTGAAGCAATTAGTATTATTGGTATCACAACCTTTGTACTCTCTATCATCGGAGTTATCGTTGGCAACTTCTTCGGAAGCAAATATAAAAGCAAAGCAGAATTTATCGGTGGTCTGATCCTGGTTCTTCTGGGCGTCAAAATTCTTCTGGAACATCTCGGAATTCTTGCTTTTTAGCATAAATATACCCCATATATCACCTTGTGGTATATGGGGCATATTTTTTTCTAAAAGCACATTGACTTTTAATGAAAAGTCATTAACTATATAAACGTATTTGCTTCTCCAAGTGCTACTGACCAGAATCTTATTTGTTAAGCTTTCTGTTTTTCAAACAGTTTCTTAACACCCTGAATTGCTACCAGTACACCAAGTATCAATAGTAATATCGCAAAAATGAGCTGTAAGGTATTTCCCATATCCAGGCCTGTTGTGAACAGAGCTCCTGAAAGTTTTGTAATTGTCATACCAAGTGCTGTAAATGTTACTGCCATCATAAATACCATCGGAATCCAGAGTAAAACAGAAAGCCATCCGAAAATTGCAGCCTGAATAGGTCCGTTAATCGGGCCGGCTCCTGCAATAGACGCAAACTGATGCCCAAATACTACATTTGTATCAGCTGGTACATAATCAACTCTGTCTTCCAGCTCATATGCTGGTGTTTTAGCTTTGGGATCAATTCCCCATTTGTTCTGAAGATAACGGCCATACAGAAGATATGCTCCTCCGAGCACTACAATGGCTATTACCATCATTAAGATTCCACTCATAATCTTGTCCTCTTCTTTCTCTTATATTTTGTATATAAAAAACGCCTCTGCTATCCATTTGGATAACAAAGGTGAAATTTCCGCGGTACCACTTTGCGTTGTCATATCTATTACTAATTCAAGAATGCCCTCGGCATTCTTGCTGCGAGATGCACGTCATGCAATGCATGACATATTCTTCTGTGCATCTCTGCAATCCTGCCGGAGGCTATATCAGATGGGAGATTGAATCCCACCACTGATATAATTTTGTTGCTCACCACCTACAGAGGTGGGAGTCATCTCACATCTGATATAACCTCTTACTACTGTCAGTATAAACAGCTTCTTCTGTAACGTGAAGACTACGTCCCGGCTTACTTTAATATTCAGTGGGATGCTCCCTGGTGATATCACAAAATACCTTCTGCCGTGTCTCATCATCTGCGGCTCTCTGTAATCCGGTTACTTCTTGTGACCTGTCCTAATCAATGCATTTCTCTCTTTTTTGATTTACCTATGTTTTACTCTTTTTCTCATAGAAAATCGAGGAACAAATTAGACATATTTCATATTTTTGTCTATTTGTTTTTGTACACTTTGCTGTAGCTGAAAAATATATCACCAGTCATATACATGCCCCACTCTTTTTGATTTGATGGTTCTGCATATATTTTATTTACAGTCCGGAAATCGGGAAAGACCTGACTATTTATTGCTCTCAGCCGCATCCGGGGTATTGTGCATGTATATTGATTCCGCAATGAATGAAACAAACCCGGATGAATGAAAATCTTCACTCTTTACCCAACATTTACTTTCACATATAAGGGATACTTTGTGCTGTACATAAGGTTCCCCACCCCACACTTTCGTTCGGATACTTCTCAAAACCAGGCAGTGGCTGGGCGCCTCGTCTCAGATATGCCTTTACCTTCTCTCCCCATAGAAATGGGTCATTTCTCCTTACAATTCCCCACTCCATCATAAGTGCTGCCGATCCGGTCACAAATGGTGTGGCAAATGATGTCCCGGTTACGTTAGCATATCCGCCGCCCGGTACGGGTGCAGTGATATTGACACCTGGTGCGACGAGATCTGGTTTTGGATAAGAAAGTCTCTCTCCACCGCGACCGGAAAAGTCTGCATAGGCATTTAATCTGGAGTCGTAGGCTCCTACCGTGATCACCTTCGCTGCCGTGGAGGGAATCGTCAATGTCTCCGATGCCACCGGTCGGTAAAATCCAGTCACCGGGTTCAAGACGTTTCCTCCCGGGAGCCACAGGTTATAGTTACCCTCCCGGATTCGTTTTCCCTGCAGATGAATCTTCCAGATTCCGCTGGTAAGATATGTCCCCACAGGAATAAAATCAAAATAAATCTCCTGTGTCACTTGAAAAGGCCCTGGTTTACCATAATAAATCAACAGATTCGTCTCCCCAGCACGATATCTCTGTATACCGATTTTTTCAGAAAGCGTCGGCAGTCGTTCACCGGATGGCGTTTCTATGGAAATTTCAATCTCGTCTGCATATGCTTTCCACAGCTGTAGATTCAGAGTTGTCTCATAAGTCCCAATGCTCATTTCTATCGTCTCTGTCTGTCCCTGACGCAGCTGTCCCGCCGTATGGATTCTGTCATTCCCATTATTTCCGCTTCCAACACAAATGACAGAACGTCCCACATTCACTACGTTGCTGATATAAGTTTCCAACAATGAGTCTCCCTGATGGGAACCATAGTTATTTCCAAAACTGATATTGATAGCAATCGGCTTCCCCATCTGCGCTGCCTGTCGGACAAGATAATCGATTCCTTCCATCAGTTCCGTTGTCCTTGGAAAAGAATTTTCTCGTGCATTTCCCATCTTTACAACCAGAAGTTCACTTTCATACGCAACACCACGGTTCACTCCACCCGATGCTCTCCCATTTCCCGCTGCAATTCCAAGAACTGCAGTACCATGTCCACTGAAATCCCTGGACGGAACAAGGCGCCTGCCCTCAGTTTCTTCAAGTGCAAGCGCCTTATCTATTTCTTCTTTTGTATATTCTGTTCCTGTCACATAACTTTCTGGTGGATTTCCATTCACACTCTGATCCCATAATCGCAGAATCCGACTGCTGCCGTCCTCATTCCGGAAATCCGGATGAAAATAGTCCACTCCGGAATCAACAATACCGACCAGAATCCCCTCACCGGTCAGCCCATTTAACTCAGCCTGCACTGGCAGGATACAGCTCGCCTCTCTCCCTTCAAAAGTCTCAAAATAAAGTCTTTTCGGCTTTTCTATAAATTCCACCTGCTCTCTGTCAGAGTATGCATCAAGCTCCGTTTCCGGTAAAGTAACCACAGCATAACCGCCAAGCAGCGGAACTACCTGAATTCCATCACCACCAAGTCCTCTTTCCGGTTCACTGTATTTTACGATCACATCCCACAGCCTGGTCGTAGAATCATATCCGACATTCAGATTTTCCGACTTCGCCCGCTCCTGTGGCGTAGCATCCATTGCAAGGTTTAAAAGATTATCAAGTTTCTGATCCGGCATAAATATCTCATTTCCATTCATGCATTTATTTATTGTATGTAAAGCTTTTGACCAAAACCATAAATTTTACAAAGATTTTTCATTACTATGCATTCCTGCTTTACAATCTCTCACTATAATGAAAATAAATCAAAAAACAATTACTTTTCATTAAGAAATGAGGGATTACAATGTATAAAACAATATGGAACTATATCAGCAAACATTCAAAAAAATCTTCTACCGCATCCGTTTTTCTTCCTGTTCTGGTACTCGAATGGACAGTTCTCGGACTTTTTACCGGTACTCTGATCTGTCTGTTTCTTCACAATACAATGGCACTTGTCAAAGCGACCATTGTTCTTTGTTCCGGTGGCTATGCAGGTCTGATCTTTGGATTCCTGGGCGGCATCTTCTATATCTACAAAGATGCCGCAAGTCTTCCTCATACCGCCACTGGTTTATACAACCATCAGAATACGCACTTATCCTAATGCCACATCTAATATCATCATCAGCGTAAATCCAACTGCAAAGAAAATCGTTCCAATATTCGAATGTTCCCCGGCAGACATCTCAGGGATCAGTTCCTCCACAACAACATAGAGCATGGCTCCCGCCGCAAAACTCAGAAGATATGGCAATGCCGGGACGATCAGTCCTGCTGCCAGGATTGTGATCACTGCCCCAATCGGTTCCACGATTCCTGATAAAACACCACCAATGAATGCCTTTGTTTTTCCCATTCCCTCAGAACGCAGAGGCATGGAAATAATCGCCCCCTCCGGGAAATTCTGGATTGCAATTCCAAGTGACAGTGCAAATGCCCCCATCAACGTAATCTGCACGTTTCCGGTCAGATAACCAGCATAAACGACACCGACTGCCATTCCTTCCGGGATATTATGAAGTGTAACTGCCAATATAAGCATAGTCGTTTTTTGCAGACGACTCTTCGGCCCTTCCGCCTTATCTGTTTGTTGATGCAGGTGTGGAATAATATGATCCAACAAAAGCAGGAATAGCACCCCTGCCCAGAAGCCAACTGCTGCCGGTACAAAAGAGAGCTTTCCCATTCCTTCTGACTGTTCAAGTGCAGGGATCAGCAGGCTCCACACAGATGCTGCTACCATGACACCCGCAGCAAACCCGGTCAGACAGCGCTGTACCCACTGGTTCAGGTCTTTTTTCATAAAAAAGACACAGGCCGCACCGGCTGATGTGCCGATAAACGGAATCAAAATTCCATAAAATACGTTTAAATTCATTCTTCTCCTCTCTTGCGCATTTTATGATTGTCATTCAGACACCCCAATCAAAATGCCCTTCTGTTTACAGTATATGCTATATCCATGAAATAGTTTTTTCATGGTTTAAGTTAGTTTTATTTAACTTATATCCATTATATTCTCTTTTTTCCTGATCTGCAATATTTAATTAACCATTTCGTGAATTCTATCTCCCCCAAAAAACAAAATGACCATCTTTTCATTTCTGAAAATTATCATTGACAATTCAATGAAATACCTTTATTATATCAACATATTTATTTGGTATGTTTGTATGATTTTGTTTGATTAAGGAGCGTGATCTTATGAATATCTTATGCTTTGGTGATTCGAATACCTGGGGATATAAGCCGGATAAATCCGGACGTTATGATGAAAATATAAGATGGACCGGACTTTTACAGAAAAAACTCGGATCTGGATATCACATTATAGAAGAGGGACTTTGCGGCAGAACAACTGTCTTTCAGGATGAGCTGCGTGAGGGCCGCCGCGGACTGGATCTGATTGGAGTCACAGTAGAGATGCATAACCCAATTGACCTCATGATCATCATGCTCGGCACGAATGACTGTAAGACACGCTACAGAGCATCCGCCAGTGTGATCGCAAAAGGACTTGATCAGGTAATCCGAAAAGCACGTCAGAATGCGTCCCGGCATTTTGATCTGCTTGTCATCTCGCCAATCCACCTGGGCGTTGGCGTCGGAGATGCCGATTTTGATCCGGAATTTGATGCAGCTTCTGTAGCGGTTTCCAGAAATCTGGCTAATGAATACCGCAAGATTGCACTCCAAAATCATGCTGCCTTCTTAAACGCATCTGATTTTGCTGCTCCAAGTGTTACTGACCGTGAACATATGGATGAAAAAGGTCATGCCGCACTGGCTGATGCAATTTATAATAAGATCCTTGCCCTGCAAAAAGGACTCTCCCATGTGATATAGAGATAAAAACAGATCCCTGGCTTGCTGCCGGGAATCTGTTCTGCTTTAGAAGGTAATTTTTTTTAATCCTGTTTTACATTAAATGCTTTCATGCCCGGATATACGGCACTTGCGCCAAGTTCTTCTTCAATGCGGAGAAGCTGATTGTATTTTGCCACACGCTCCGAACGACTTGGTGCACCGGTTTTGATCTGGCAGGTATTCAATGCAACTGCAAGATCTGCAATCGTTGTATCTGCGGTTTCTCCTGAACGATGTGAAGAAATTGCTGTGTATCCTGCTTTATGTGCCATCTTAATGGCTTCCAATGTCTCAGAAACAGAACCAATCTGGTTCAGCTTGATCAGAATCGCATTTCCTGCTCCAAGCTCAATACCTTTGGCAAGTCTTTCCGTATTTGTTACGAACAGGTCGTCGCCAACAAGCTGTACTTTATCTCCCAGTCTTGCAGTAAGTTTCTGCCATCCTTCCCAGTCTTCTTCGTCCAAACCGTCCTCGATGGAAATAATCGGATATTTCTCGCAGAGTTTAGCCCAGTGTTCAATAAGTTCTTCTGCTGTATATTCTGTACCTGCTTTTGGCAGTTTATAATATCCTTTTCACTCTTCCATTCAGAAGAAGCTGCATCCATTGCGATCTTAAAATCTTTTCCTGGTTCATATCCAGCTTTCTTCACGGCTTCCAGAATCGTCTCAATTGCCTCTTCATCTGATTTCAGCGCCGGAGCAAATCCACCTTCATCTCCTACGGATGTTGCAAGTCCGCGTTCTTTCAGAATAGAAGCCAACGCATGGAACACTTCTGCGCACCATCTTAAGCATTCTTTAAAAGAAGGTGCTCCAACCGGCATGATCATAAATTCCTGCACATCCAGTCCAGATGAAAGTGCATGGCACCCACCGTTTACAATATTCATCATCGGTACTGGCAAACGATTTCCAGATACACCTCCGAGAAAACGATACAGCGGAATCTCCAGTGCCGTAGCTGCTGCTCTGCAGCATGCAATAGAAACTGCAAGAATTGCGTTGGCACCCAGTTTGGATTTATCTTTTGTTCCATCTGCTGCGATCATTGCCGCATCTACTGCATAAATGTCACTTGCATCGAGCCCTTCAATTGCATCATTAATAGTTGTATTGATATTTTCAACTGCTTTCTGTACACCTTTTCCAAGATAGCGTGCTTTATCTCCATCTCTGAGTTCCAGGGCTTCAAACTCACCTGTGGATGCTCCACTCGGTGCAGTTCCTCTTCCTACGGTTCCATCCAGCAGATACACTTCTGCTTCTACTGTCGGATTTCCTCTGGAATCCAGAATTTCTCTTCCTACAACTTTCTCAATCTCAAGGTACATGATAAATCCCCTTTCTACTACTTTTCAGCCCGGCCTCCGGTCTCTGTACCAGACCACGACTGTTTTATTTACGCAAGAGTTTCTTTTATCTAACTCTGTAGTTAGTATAGACTAATTCTGGCTATCATGCAAGGATTTTCATGTTTCCTTATTGAAAAGATAAATCAAAAAGGATACCAACTTTCCTCTGAAAATTGATACCCTTCTTTCATATTTATAATACATATTGCAGAAGCCAACATACTGCCGGAAGTGTAATAATTCCACTGATCGTTGTTATAAATACACCACCCAGAGCGTAATCTCCGTCAAGCCCGGACGCATTCGCCATCATGACAACCGCCGTCATAGTCGGCATCCCAACGATCAATGACGTTGCAAGACGCAGCTCACCTGAAACCGGAAACAGTCCGAGAATCAAAAACAGAAAGACCGGTGCAAGAATCATTTTAAGCAATACAATTCCATACAGAGAAATTTCCCTGAGATATTTTTTTAATGAAATTCCTGCAAAAATTCCTCCTACATAAATCATTGCAAGTGGAGATGCGGTAGATCCTATTTTTGAAAAGGCAGTATCCAGAAGAACCGGAATCCTTATCCCCGTAAACTTCAGTACTATTGCGAGCACAATTGCCACTGTTGCAGGGTTGATCATTTTTTTCAGCTTGAAGCCTCCTTCACCCGTCGGAGATGTCAGCTTCACACCTAGAGTCCACAGCATGAACTGGTCTATAAGCATAAATACTGAAGCATACAAAATTCCATTTTCCGGAAAAACACTTGAGATCATTGGAAGTCCTATAAACCCGATATTTCCGAACAGCAGCATCGCCCGATAGATTCCGACACGACTTTCCTGCAGTTTAAAAAACTTCACTGCCATTGCTCCTGCTGCATATATACAGATATAAAAACCGACCGCAATCACAAGAATCGGCCACGACTCATACAGGTTCTTCTTGTCTGTTCCATCTGTGATATTAATAAAAACCATCAGCGGCAATGCCATTTTGATCACAAATTTTGAAATCGGTTCCAAAGTTTCCCTGTTCAGCACTTTTGTTTTGACCAGAAGCAGGCCTGCCAGAATGTAAATAACGAATAATCCAACCTGCTGAAGTATAATATCAAACGTATTCATTCATTTTCCTGCTTTCCTTATTTCTTCCAAGAATCAGAAGAACCGCAAAGGTGATAATTTCTGATGTCAGGAAAGACAGCCACACGCCATTCATTCCCCAAATCATGGAAAGTACAATCGCACATGCTCCAATAGCAACTGCACCTCGTAGCAATGAACCAATGATTGCCGGACGCGCATTTGCCGTTGCAGAAAAATATGCAACAAGCATGATATTCACTCCTGCAAACAAAAATCCCAGGAAATATAACCGAAGACCTGTATGTGCATATTCCAGAAGCAGCTTGTTATTTTCGCTGTTAAAAACAGCTATGAAAGGATCGGTAAATATCCAGACCAGAGCAACCAGAATGATTTCTACTGCCACTACGCTCTTCAAAGCCCAGCTGAGAAGTTTTTTTACATCATCAGCTGCACCTTTACCAAAGCTTTCACTGATCAGCGGCTGCGCTCCCTGTGACATACCGTTCATGATTGCCATCCCTACAAGTGACATATTTGCTACAACACCATATGCAGCAACTCCGGTACTTCCGGTAAGCCCAAGAATCAGCATATTGAATATGAACGTGATCACTGCAGAAGAAATTTCGCCTACAAATGCTGACACACCAAGCTGACAGCAGGAAATCAGATGTCTGAGAGACAATCTTTTCCATTTGAAACCAATATTGCATTTTTTGCTCAGATAATGAGTAGAACATACCAGCATAGTCACTACCGGACAAAAAGCGGTTGCAAGTGCTGCACCGGAAAATCCAAGTCCCATAGGGAACATAAAAATATAGTCAAACACAATATTAAAAGCACTTCCAGTCAGTGAACCTGCCATTACCGTTGAAGTTGCATTATCATTTCTTGCAAAGGCAGTTACCGAATAATTACACATAAAAAATGGTGCAAAGATGAGAACGATCCGCAGATAAGTTTTTCCCAGCTCAACCAAACCTGCATCTGCTCCAAGAAGCGCCAGAAATTTATCCGGGGTCAAAATACCGATCAGTATAAATGGAACACTGCACACCAGGCTCCAGCTTATTGACTGTGTGAAGTAATGATCTGCATCTTCACCCTTGGCTTTGCTGATCCCATATCTTGTCGCAGATCCTATTCCGATCATCGAGCCTATCGCGAACATGATTCCAAACACCGGCAGAATCAGATTAAGAGCCGCCAGACCGTTCGCTCCTGAATTAAATGATATAAAAAAAGTATCCGCAAGAATATAGACGGACTGCCCGATCATGGCAGCTACACTCTGGCATATGTATTTTGAAAATCTTTTTAGCATTTTTTGACTCTTCTCCTTCTGATAACTATCCTTTGCATTATAGTAAAAAGTTCCCCAAAAGACAATGTCTCCTGGAGAACTTTTTACTCACTTTTTAATTTAGATTTTATTTAACAGTTACTTTGCATTTAACTGTCTTGCTTCCGGATTTTACTGTGATCACAGCTGTACCTTAATTGTCATAATCTGTTTCGCTTTTGTATCGTCAATGAATTTGTTACTGTTCATTCCGTTCTCAACTATCGTTTCCTACCCAGTTCCCAGAATGCCACAGCACTTGCAGCTGCCACATTAAGAGAATCCACACCATGAGCCATGGGAATCTTAACCGTATAATCACAGTCCGCAATAGTCTCGGATGCCAGGCCGTCTCCTTCTGTACCAAGAACAATCGCAAGTTTTTCCTGTGCAAGAAGTTCCGGATCATCAATGCTGTAGGAATCATCACGAAGTGCCATTGCCACGGTTTTGAATCCAAGATTCTGGATTGCTTTCATACCATCTTCCGGCCAGGAAGCTTTTTTGTCAAAATATGTCCACGGAATCTGGAAAACAGTTCCCATACTTACGCGGGCCGCTCTTCGATAGAGTGGATTGCTGCATCCTCCTGTCAAAAGAACAGCGTCCATATGAAGTGCTGCCGCACTGCGGAAAATCGCCCCTATGTTGGTCGGATTCACAATATTTTCCAGTATAGCAACACGTCTGGAGTTCTTACAGATTTCTTCTACAGAAGGCAGTGTTCGGCGTTTCATGGCGCAGAGCATCCCTCTTGCCAGTGCATAACCGGTCATTTTGACAAGTGTTTCATATTCTGCTGTGTATACCGGGATTTCCGGATAACGCGCAAGGATATCTCCTGCCTCTCCATCCAGATCTTTATGTTCAACCAGAAAAGAAAGCGGTTCGTACCCCGCTTTCAATGCACGCTCGATCACCTTTGGGCTCTCTGCAATAAAAAGTCCTGGATTTGGCTCATTATATCTAAGAAGCTGCACCTCGGATGTTCTCGCATAAACATCCAGTTCCAGTGCAGTAATGTCGTTGATTTCAATAATATTTTTCATACAATTTATTTCCTGTATTCCTCTATCTTACAGCTGTGTTCTTTTGTCTTTTTGTCATAATTAATTCCAACCAGCAAAAGTTTTCCATGATATTCTTCCAGACTTCTGCAATATTCTTTCTCTCTGATCTGAGTAATTGCACCTGCTGCATCTTTGTCCCATTTCAGTTCCACCACCAATGCCGGCTTATCCATAAAACGTTTTCTCGGAATAAATACCAGATCTGCAAATCCTTTTCCACCAGATAATTCTCTATGAAACGTATAAAAATTTCTTGCCGCATAAAGTGCCAGAGAAATCGTATAACTCAATGCATTTTCATCATTATACTGAATATGTGAAGTCTCAAAATGCGCCTGTCGAATTCCCTCTGCAACCTGTTTTTCCCGACCCTGCCAGATTGCCTGTAGCGTATCTGCTGAGTTCTTAAGGGCATTGGATACTTCTCCCCAATCTGATACTGAAACTGCATTCACAAATTCTGCACGAATTTCTCCATTTGGAATAAATACTGTCTTTGTCGCATAACGATACCCCAGATATCCCAAATGAATCAGCAGTGTCAGGACATCATCTTCTGTACGGAAGGTTGCCATATCATTCGTAAAACTTCCTGTATTTACTGGAACTTCCTCTCCTGCGAGCATACTTAAGATATCGTCCCTCAGGCCCTCGAAATTCATATCGATATAAAGCTGCAGTGCTTCAAATGTTTCTGTCTGGTTCCAGTAATTTCCCAACCTGCCAAGCCTCATACAACTGATAACAGACTTTGGGCTGTATACAGACGGAACTTCTTCAAAAGAATATCCATCATACCAGTTTCTTATCTCGTCTATATCCATCTGGTATTCTCCGCAGAGTTTTTCTACTTCGCTTTCCGTAAAGCCTACATAAGAAGCCAGCGGTCCCGGATCGATCATGGAAAATTCATCAAACATATTCAAAGCACTGTGCGTACCATATTTTTTGATAGGAAGAATTCCTGTCATATATGCCAGATGAATATAGCTCTTGTCTTTGATAAGATCCCTCAGAAAATCCAGATATTTTTCCTGTGCTTCCTTATCATTCTTGAATTCTCTGAAAATACAGTCCCACTCATCTATGATAAGCACAAACGGACATTTACTTTCTGCGTAGATATCCTGCATAGTTTCTGCCAGATCTGTCGAATCAAATAGCTCTACATCCGGATATTGCCTTGTCAGCTCACGAATTACTCTTTGCTTAATTCTCGCAATTAATTCCTTCACATCAGAACTTCTGCTCAAAAATTCCTGTACATTGAGAAAAACCGTATCATATTTATTCAGATATCTGTCAAATGTTTCATCTTCTGTTATTTCCAGTCCTGCAAACAATTCTCTGGAATCGCACCCTCTGCTGTAATACGCAGTCAGCATATCTGCCGCCATAGATTTTCCGAAACGTCTCGGTCTGCTGACACAGACATATGCCTGCATGGTATTTATTACACGATTCGTATATTTTATCAGTCCTGTTTTATCCACATAAATATCAGAATTTACTGCTCTCTGAAATTTACTGTTATCTGGATTCAGATAATTTCCCATACATATACAGTCCTTTCTGCTTTTGTTCTATCTTATCACAAAGCCGGAAGTTTTTTAACCTTATCGCTTAATTTCTCTGCAAAATCTCTGTTCAGTTTCATAAACAGTTCCCGTTCTTCCGGTGTCCAGCCGTTATAGATTTCATTCTCGATCTCTATCACTCTGTACACCGTATCTTCCATCAGTTTTTTTCCTTTTTCAGTAAGAAAAACCTGTGTATTGCGGCCACTTCCTGGCGTAAGATAAAGAAGTTCCTTTTTTTCCATCTTGCGGATAGCAGAATTTACTGTAGATTTTGTCATACAGGATTCTTTATAAAAAGCACTCTGATTGCATCCTTCCTGATGTTCATTAAATATATATAAAATAGAAAATTCACTGTCAGACAGATTCATTTTAAGTGCAGCTTCATGGTAAGCACTGTCGATCATTCCTTCAATATAATCCCAGTCTTTAAATGCTGATTCCATAATAATTCCTTTCTCCTTTTCTTAGATATAACCATATTTTTTTCTGTTGCGTGCCAGGAAAAAAACAGACAGCATCAATGCAAAAACTTCTGCCGTAATCACTGCATACCAGATTCCATAGGCTCCAAACAAAACCGGAAGTACAAGCACTGCGATCACTTCAAAAATAAGTGTTCTGCAAAAAGAAATCAATGCAGAAGTAAATCCGTCATTCAACGCAGTAAAGAATGACGAAGCATAGATATTATATCCTGAAATCAGGAATGAAACAGAATAAACTGCAAATGCATAGGTCGTCATTTCCAGAAGTTCTTGATCATAACTTACAAAAATCATTGACAATGGTCTTGCCAGAGCTTCTGCCGCAACTGTCAGAACGATACTCATGACCAGAATGATCCTCAGGCTCTTTTTGAACAGATTTTTCAACTCATCTTTGTTTCCGGCTCCATAATGATAACCGATGATTGGAGCACATCCCATAGAATAGCCGATATAGATTGAAAGAAAGATAAAGTTAACATACATGATCACGCCATATGCCGCAACACCGTTTGTCCCCAGCATTCTCATAAGCTGCCAGTTATACAGCATATTTACAATGGAGAGAGATACGTTTGTCATAAATTCTGAAGATCCATTGGTACATGCTTTTGTTATTGCCCGAAGATCCATATGTGTTTTTCCCAGACGAAGTTTGCTTTTTCTGGAAACGATAAAAAATACCAGCGGTACAATACCAGCAACCGTCTGGCTGATTGCCGTTGCTGATGCGGCTCCTGCAACACCCCATCGGAAAACTGCAATAAACAGAGCATCCAGAATAATGTTGGATACTCCGGAAACCAATGTCGTACAGAGTCCCAGCTGCGGACGCTCTGCTGTGACAAGAAAACTCTGAAATACATTCTGAAGCATAAACGGAATCAGTGCAAGCATCAGGATTCTTCCATATGTCACACAGTACGGAAGCATCGCCGCATCCGCTCCCAGAAGCCGCGAAATCGGTTCTACAAATATTTCACCGATCACAGTAAACAGAATTCCAAGTCCGATCAGGAGATAAACAAGCAATGAAAAAATCTCGTTTGCTTTCTTCTTATCTCCTGTGCCAAGTGTAAAAGCAACCAGAGCACTTCCGCCTGTACCAATCATAAAACCTACCGCTCCAAAAATCATCAGAAACGGCATTATGATATTAATTGCCGCAAAAGGCTCCGCTCCAATGAAATTCGAGATAAAAAATCCATCCACTACACCATAAACAGATGTCAGCACCATCATTACCATAGATGGAAATGTAAAACGCAGGAGCTTTCTGTAAGTAAAATGCTCCGATAATTCGATATTCATAAAAAACCTCCCAAATAAAATATGTACGAAATCGTACTTGTTAGCATAGTACGATTTCGTACATAAATCAATAGGCATTTTATTTATCTGTATCCTCTGCGCTCCAGATCAGGTGGCACTTTGCTGCCAGCTCTTCTTCTTTCTGCTGTGCTTCCTGCGGATCATCCTGGTAATCCCAGAGTTTAAAAGCCTCTTTTACATTTTCCGGATCTACATAATAAACATGTTCAATTCCTGTTGGAAAAGATGTTTCATCAGTAACTGTATCTGCTCCACGTTCATATGCTTCCTGAAAATCCTGCAGATTCCAGAGTTCATTTTCTGTGTTTGAATCGGATGGATATTCTTTGTGGGTCCACATGGTTTCTGACAGCATGTAAAACATGTTTTTCTGGTCTACGGACAGAATTGATTTCATCCTTCCCAATGGATTTACCGTAGAATATACTTTTCCATCCTTTACAGATATGTTTGCCTCGTCCCAGGAAATGTAATTTTCCTTATCATAATACCAATAATGCCCGATTCCACCGGCTGCCAGAACAATGGCAACTGCCAGGAGTACCGACACAATTCTCTTTTTACGAATCTTACAGCGAATTTTTTTGAGCAGTTCTGCTTCCATTTTATTTGTCTGTACAGAATCACTGCCTTTTTTAACATCTGTCAGATGATTTTCCCTCATTATTTCTTCCTGCATTCTTCGGCATGTCGGACACGCTTTCAGATGCTCTTCTACAAGCTGTCTGCTGTCCTCACTGACCATATCGTCCACATAAAGCGGAAGCAGGTCCTCAATAATATTACAACTGATCTTCATGATCCAATTCCTCCCTGATTTTTTTACATGCTCTGTGATAAGTAACTCTTGCCCAGCTTTCGCTTTTGCCAAACAACGAGGAAATTGTACCAAATGACAGTTCTCCAAACACACGAAGGGAAAAAACTTCTTTGTACGGTTCCGAAAGTCTGTGCAGAACCTGGTGAACCTGAAAAGCAGTTTCTTTATCCGAAAAGTTCTGAAGCAGATCGGATGTAAAAATATCTTCTGTTTCTTCCTGAGACTCCGGTGCATACTTTTTATTTTTCTTCTGATAGTCATAGTACGTGTTTTTGGAAATCTGGCAAAGCCATACACGCAGGTCACAGTCACCTCTGAAATCGTCGACTTTTTTCAGTGCTTTGAAGAATGTTTCCTGCGTCAGTTCCTCTGCAATATGGGTATTGTGCGAAAGCGAGAGCAGATAACGGTATACGACAGTAAAATACTGCTCATATACTTCCTGAATATTCAGCATTTGTTTCTCCTCTCTCTACCAGTTTTGTCCTCCTTCACATATATGACGATATATGTATGGGAAACGTTACAAAAAATTTCACAAAAAGAAAAAGGCCTTCCGATTTATGGAACACCTTTTTCTTTTTTTATAAATTCCTGATCCATGTACACGCAAGTTCCATCCATGACTGGCATTCCGGCTGAATACATCCACCATCTTCATGACTTGTCTCTTCATTTGCAAGACTGAGCCCATGAACACCTGTCGGGTACAAATGCAGTTCTACCGACACTTTGTATTTATGCAATGCCTCAAAAAATAACAGTGAATTCTCAACCGGGACACAATCATCCGTGACCGTATGCCAGAGAAAAGTCGGCGGAGTATCCGTTGTTACCTGAAATTCCAGCGACTGCTTTTTTCTTTTTTCAGGATCACTGCTGTCAGCTCCAAGCAATGCCTCAAAAGACCCCGTATGTGCAAATTTTCCGGAGGAAATGACCGGATAACTGAGGATCATGCCGTTCGGTCTCACCATTTCTGTTTCTGTATGTAATACTTCGGAGATAAATTTTTCCTTCCAGAATACCCCAAGACTTGCAGCCAGATGGGCACCCGCCGAAAATCCCTGCAGGATAATTTTAGCAGTATCAATATGAAATTCTTCTGCATGTTCTCTTAAATATGCGACAGACTTCGCAAGCTGCAGAAGTGCCAGTGGATATCTCGCCGGGGCTACACTGTAACGAAGGATCACTGCATGGTATCCTCTTGCAAGATACTGCATGGCAATTGGTTCTGCCTCCCTGTCAGAGGTCATTGTATAACCGCCACCCGGGCAGATCACGATGACCGGGCGCTTTAGATTCGGACGCATTTCCACCGAATTGTCCAGAATATAGGTATACAAATCCGCGATTTCCTGATAACCTTCTACTTTAATCTCAACTTTCTTGTAAATCATTCAAACCTCCGTTTTTATAGCACATAATAAACTTTCTCCTCGTGAAAAATCTACAGGCCAAATTTTTCCCGCACTTCGTCAAAATCTCTGATTGGCGGCATCTCTTCCTGTGGAATTCCAATCTGTTTATCCATATACAAAAGTGCATACCATCTATTGAATTTATAGCCACAGTCTTTCAGCTCACCAGCATGCTTATATCCCATTTTTTCATGAAACTGTACACTATTAAAATCAGAATATTCATCTGTCGGCTTTGTAATCAATGAAACAGCATTTACAACGCCCTGCTCTCTCAGGATGTCTTCCATAAGAGTATACATATGTCGTCCTAAACCATTTCGTCGTATATCCTGTTTCAGATAAATTGTCATCTCCACATCCCATCCAAAAGCTGCCCTCGGACGCAGACGGTCTGCATAAGAATAGCCAATAATTTCTCCTTCTTCCTCTGCGATAAGATATGGATAATGAGAAGAAATATGCCGGATTCGTTCCTGAAACTCTTCGACCGATGGAACTTCATATTCAAATGTCACCGCTGTCTTTTTCACATAGTAGCTGTAAATGTCGAGCAATTTCTCTGCATCTTCTACTTTCGCTGTCCGAATTTTGATCTCCATAATATCTCTTTCTCCGTCTGAATTGCAATTTCCCTATCTGACGTCTTTTACTTCTTTTCTAATACCTTTACTATTTTGCGAAGTAATTTATCAATTTCAATCGGTTTAGCCAGATAATCATCCATTCCTGCTGCAAACGCCGCCTGTCTGTCTTCTTCAAATGCATTGGCGGTCATCGCTATGATCGGAACCTGAGCTCTTTCATCCGGAAGCTTTCGAATCGCCTTTGTTGCCTGATACCCATTCATCTTCGGCATCTGTATGTCCATTAATATCACATCATAATACCCGACAGGAGCCTTTTGCAGCATTGCAACTGCAATCGCGCCATCCGCAGCTACTTCCACCTCTGCCTTTGCATCCTGAAGAATTGTCCTTGCAATCTCCATATTTAATTCATTATCTTCTACAAGAAGAATTCTTTTGTACTTCAGAGGGTTCTCTGGCAGGCTCTGTTCTGCCTGGTCAATACGTTTTTCTTCCGATACGATCCGACATGGAATCTCAACGATAAAACTGCTGCCTTTTCCAGGTTCACTTTGTACGATCACGCTTCCATCCATCAGATCTACAAAGGATTTTACGATACGCAGTCCTAGACCAGTTCCCATTATACCACTTTCCGAAGAATTTTTCTCGCGTGTAAATGCTTCAAATATATGTGGAATATATTTCTGGCTGATACCAATTCCCGTATCCGAAACACAAATCCGCAGAATTATGGAATCCTCTCCGACAGCCTCCATTTCCTCGATATCTACGTCTATTTTTCCTCCATCCGGTGTATATTTAATTGCATTACTTACAAGATTCATGATAATCTCCTGAATCTTCAGCGAATCACAATATACATCTGCATGCTGAATTTCTATATTTCGTGCTACATGTAGCTGTTTATTCAGAATTTCTCTGTCAAGAACGATCTCCAACGTATCATTTATTTTCTTCAGATTCCATGGTGCTTCATTCAAGGTTTCCTTACCACTTTCAATGCGGGCAATTTCCAGTACATTTCCTATCAATGCAAGCAGGAACTGGCTTGCTCCCTTCAACTTATGCAGATAATTTGTCGTAAGCTCATTGTCTCCCCAATGCCGCTCCATAAGTTCTGCATATCCTATGATTGCATTCATCGGAGTCCGCAGATCGTGTGACATGGCAAATAAAAAGGATGATTTTGCCCTGTTTCCCTCTTCCGCCTTCTGCAGTGCATTCTTAAGTACTACCATCTCTGATACATCAAGAAATGTGGTGATCACAGCTCTTTCTCCCGACGGAATGCGAACCACTTTCGTTGTAGCAAGTGCATGACATTCATTCGACTCACCTTTCCCGATGATACACTCATAATCAACCATAGCATCTACTTTGTGAAGTCTTTTCAACTTCTCTATTACGTCCACATCTGGATAGATTACTTTTTTCAGCATAATACCGAGTTTGGACTGTGCTTCTTCTATGCTCTTTACACCATACATGCGCAAAGCCTGTGCATTCATATGAATGATCTTATGTCCGGGAATTGTATATGCAAGTACACCACAACTTTGCATTTCCAGCAGTTCTTTGTAATAATCTTCCTGTTCTATCTTTTCTTTACGAAGTGTATCATTAAGTTCTGCCAGACGGCGTTCTGCCTCTTTTTCTTTCTCCATACGCACTGTCTCTGAAATGTCCTGATGTATTCCCATAATGGAAATACCATCCACTACAGACATATCTCTTGTACCAGTGCAGCGTACAAACCTCTCACCTGATGCCGGATGAATATAACGATATACAACTTCTGATCTTGTTTCTGACAGTTTATCCGAGTATTCCAGAAATAACTGCATATCGCCCGGATGTATACGCGACCGATGAAATGCAAATCTCTCTTCCGGTGAGACTTCTTCCTGGATTCCAAGTAATTCATCCATCACTGCATCTGCATAAAACCTCGGTGATTTCCCATCTTCAATCTCTATTCTCCACACTCCCATTCTGTTCATGCGGAGAAGTTTTCCCACATTTATCTTTTTCTGCTGTATCATGGACAGCTTCTCCTCATGCAGCTATTTACTGTGCTTCTTCCATATATTATAACGACAGCGAAATCAGATGAACTTCGCCATCACTCGGAACAGAACATTCATATCCACCGGCTTTGATACATGTGCATTCATGCCTGCATCAAGTGTCTTCTGCCTGTCCTCTTCAAAAGCATTCGCTGTCATGGCTACGATCGGAACAGCAGCTCTGGAATCCCCAAACCTGTTCCGACTACTTTGCTTTCCGTACTTGTATGTTCTCTGGAAAATTCTTCAAAAATATGTGGAAGATAGTCTTCACTCATCCCAATTCCAGTATCTTCAACTACAATCTTATATGCAATATAATTTTCCCTGTCAAACGGAATCTCCCTGATATCTATGGTGATCTTACCACCTGCCGGAGTATATTTCAGTGAATTTCCACTCTCAATTCGGGCTGTCTCCAGCACATAATTGATTAGCGATAACAAAAATTCACTGGAACTTTTGATCTTGCTTTATCGTATCTCTATTTTATGTTAATCCTTCTGCTTTTTCACGCTTTCACATCTGGTCAGGATTTCTCTGAGTTTGCTTTCATCAATCGGCTTCGCAATGTGTCCATTCATTCCGGAAGCCAGGCATTTATGTACACTTTCGGAAGAAACCTGCGCCGTCATGGCATATATACGCACCGTTTCTGCATCCGGTCGCTCCAGTGTCCGTATACGACGGGCTGCTTCTCTGCCGCCCATAACCGGCATCATAATATCCATCAGAATCAGATCATAAGTTCCCGGTGCTGACTCTTCAAACTTGTCAATCGCTTCCTTGCCATTCCATGCCTTATCAACCACAATTCCCAGTTCCTTCAGATAGAACTCTGCAATCTCCATGTTGATCTCATTATCCTCAACCAGAAGAATCTGCTTTCCTTCCAGCTTCTGTTCGCCTGAGCTCTGCTCTTCTTTTTTGGTTTCGATGGCATTTTCATCAACTTTAAACGGAAGGCGGAAAGTAAAAGTACTTCCCTCTCCAAGTTGACTCTCTACTTCTATAGAACCTCCCATTTTATCCAGAAGCGCCTTGACGATCGACATTCCCAGACCGGTTCCTCTGTACAGTGTTCTGGCGTCATTCTTTTCCTGTGTAAAAGGTTTAAACAGCTGTTCTTTTATAAATTCTTCACTCATACCGATTCCGGTATCAACGATTTTAAATTCATACCACACGGTTGTACCGTCACAGGAAAGTTCTTCCGCATATGTATCAATTGTTCCATTTGATTTATTATATTTGATTGCATTGCTCAGAAGATTGACCATGATACGCCGCAGCTGCAGGGAGCTTCCCTTCAAGGCAGTATGCTGAATATTACTTCTGTGCTTGCAATGTGTAATACCGGATTCAACCAGCTGAGCATCCACAAGTGCAGCAACTTCATCCATAAGCTCATTCATATCAAATACATCTTCATGAATCTCAAACATACCAGCTTCCAGTTTGCTCATATCGAGGACATCACTGACTAGCTCCAGCAAATGTCGGGTAGACAGCTGAATCTTATCCAGACTGTCATCAACTTTTTCCCGGTCATCCCTGTTTTTACGGATGATATCTACCATTCCCATGATTCCATTGATCGGCGTACGAATATCATGACTCATGCGATTCATAAATTCCGTCTTGGCTCTGTTTTCAGAATCCGCTTCTTCATAAGCCATCTGCAAACGCGCTTTTTCCTGCTGTTCCTTTTCATGGAAATCTGAAGTATTCTTAAACAGAACAATTCCATGGACTACGGAACTCTCTTTATCTGTATTCGCATCATACACCATATCTCTGGACATCAGAACTGTTTTCTGCAGCCATACCGGCTTATTTTCTTTTCCCATCGTTTCGCAGTATTCTACTGTAACCTGCTTCGCACCTGTAGCAAATCGCTTCAGTAGTTTGAAAGAAGAATCAACGATTCTGTAGTTCTCCAAAGTATCTTCGGTCACATACCGACTCCGTTTATTGCAATAATCGCTATAAGAACATGGTGTCTGTATATCATTTTCAACCTTAAATGCTGCCTCATGATAATAAACATTCTCCAGCTTATCATTCGTCAGATCCACAGTATAGACTGCATTTGCAGTCTGAAGGAGTGCCTCCGCATAATTCTCATTTTCAACAATGGACTGTTTCAGCTGTTCATAATATCGATTCAGTCGAGTCCTTTCATCTGCTGTGTTTTCATTTTTATTCTGGAATGGTTCAAATCCCAGAATGAAATGATGAAGCCTGCCATCTTCGGTATTATTTACAAACAGTGCTGTCATTCGTCCTCGACAAATACTGTCCTCTTTCCTGTACTGATATGGAAGCTCCAGCTTCTCGCCTTTGTCCTTGATCTGTTCTGCAAGATAAGAAATCTGCAATTTCTTTCTCATACTCTTGCGATTCTCATCCGTTCCCAGTTCCTGCACGATCTGCTCAACAGCTCCGGAATAGCTTCCATCCTCGGCCAGGAAAAATCGTGAGCTTGCGCGCAGTACATAATACTGATCCAAAAGCGCATCGCAATAAATGCAGTCCGTAAACTGAAACCCCTTTTCTGTAATTTCTTCCAGAAGACGAATATTCATCCTCTGTTTCTCTGCTGCTTCCTCCATCTTTGCACGGTTTTTATCAATATACATGTTTTTGTCAGCCAAACGGAAGAGTTCTCTCATCGTACTGCCTTCAAAGTCACTTGACAGTGCATAACCGGCTGCATAGCTGATTGGCATTTCCGGATGCTGTCTGGAATATTCTGCAGCCTGGTTGCGGATGTTCTGCAGACATTTCCGAACGCCCTCATGGTCCAGTCCCTTCAGAACCGCAATAAATTCATCACCACCATCACGACCTGCAAAAAATTCTTCCGGTACCGCCTCACGGAGCTGGATTGCAAAAGAGCGAATATACTCATCCCCTTTGTCATGTCCCAGATTGTTGTTGATCGTTCGCAGATTGTTCAGATCAAACACACACATTGCCACCAGCTCATTCACCGGTATCGGCTCCGTCTCATTCAGGATCTCCTCACACTTATTTTTGTTTGGAAGGCCTGTCGCCTCATCCAGATAGACTTTTTTCTGCAAAATCTTATTCTGTGCAGCAAAACGTACCACCTTTATCAGTTCCGTAGCAATGATCAATACCAGTCCCAGAATATCAACCAATACGATTTTTTCCAGATGATCCAGTCCGGTCGCTTTTTTCTGTGAATAGACTTCTGCAAAACCTACTGCCTCATCACAGATCTGGAAAAATTTTTCGCTCTTTTCTATAATTTCTGTATTCTCATAACCCTTCTCGCGAACAAGGAGGATTTCACTTCTCAATTCATCAAAATATTTTTCCAGTTCATCCATCTTAGTCTGGAAATCTTCATCATCCAGACGTACAAAATTCAGTTTCTCACTGCCATTTCGGAGCCCCTCTATGTAAGAAGAAATCGTCTCATACATCTTATCCTGCGGTGCACCGGAGATTTCCAGCTTAACCATCCTCTGTGTACCACCCCGGACAAGTCCCGCATAATTCACAACCCTGGCTGTTCCCTGTATTTTGCCCACCATCGACATGATCACAAGAAACAATACGATTAATATCGTTGTCAGAACCATCATCGCGGCTCTCAAAAAATAAGTCAGTTTCTTATCTTTATCCTTCTTCATTCTGTTTCCATCCCATCAATTGCCCCGAACTGCCGGCAGATCTTATTCTCTTCTTTATTTTGAATTCTGATTTCACACCTGATTCTATTGTAACTGATTCCCTATTTTTCTGCAACATATTCAAAATATGTGGTTCAAGCAACAGCAAGTGCTAAGTATGTGTATTTTATACAATTTTTATGATGTTTCATCTGTTTTTCATTGCTTTTTGCACAACTGCACTTTATAATAAAAATTATCAATTACCACATACATTTATTATGGAGGGAACATTATGAACGAAGAACTTTTTAACGAAGCGGCCAAATCAAATGTCCTGACAAAAAAGCTGATCGACCAGCTTCAGGAAAGCATGACCTACAGCAGTATCTCCTTTATCAACTGGACGATCGAAGTTCTGACTCTGATCAAGAACCGTCTGGAGCGTGGAGACAGAATCACTGATGAAGTATCCGGAGAAGTTTATACCACGAAAACCTTCCAGAAATTTGTAAAGGAGAATTTCTCTTCTTACATTACCAGTCAGGTTTTCAAGGAAATTGTAAAACCTGAAAAAATCTATTTCTCTCTCAAAGCCTGTGACGGCGGTTACAGTCTGCTTGCAGCTGACTCTGACAGCGAGAAGACCTATGCGTGGATTTCCAGCCTGAGCAAACGTTTCTCTCTTGTTGAGATGATCGCAACCGGTGTTGTCTATGTCAAAGACACCCGTACCGATACATATCAGCCGTTCATCTCCGCAAATGGCAAATACTGCCATTATGACAAAGAAAAAGGAATCCTCGTAGAAATCTGAGTTCTACAAGAATTCCTGTTATAAACCAACATTTTTAAAATACTGTCTCAGTCGGGGATCCAGCTCCGGCTGAGATATTTTTATCTTCCCGTAATCCTTCCAATGCCATAAGAAATCAGAAATACAGCAATATCCACTGCCACGATCGTGGAGCCAACCGGAGTACCTGCCAGAATGGAGATCAGAATGCCGGCAGTAGCACTTAAAACGGACAACACTGCCGCACTGATCGTTACCGAACGGAAAGATTTAAACAACCGCATTGCTGACAACGCCGGAAAAATTACAAGTGCTGAAATCAGAAGTGAACCTACCAGATTCATTGCAAGTACAATGATTACTGCAATCACAACTGCAATCAGCAGATTATAGGCATTCGCTCTCGTTCCGGTCGCTCTGGCAAAATTCTCATCAAATGTTACTGCAAAAATTTTATTATAAAAAAGAATAAAAATAGCAACAACCACAACAGAAAGGATTCCACACAGCCATACCTCGCCTTTTGTCAGTGTCAGGATCGATGTGGAGCCGAACAATGTACTGCATACATCTCCGGAGATATTTGGGCTGGTGGAAAAAAGATTCATCAAAAGATATCCGATTGCCAGGGCTCCGACAGAGATCATGGCAATCGCCGCATCGCCCTTGATTCTTGTGTTCTGACCAGCACGAAGAAGAAGGATCGCACAGATTACTGTTACCGGCAGGATAAACAGCATATTGTTGGTAATATTCAGGACAGATGCTATCGCCATTGCCCCAAATGCCACATGAGAAAGTCCGTCACCGATAAAGGAAAAACGTTTCAATACCAGAGTCACGCCCAGAAGTGAAGAACATAATGCGATCAGTACCCCAACGATCAATGCATAACGCACAAACGGGTATTGAAAATACATACGAAGTGTCTCAAACATCTTATTCGTCCTCTCCTTCCTGTCCAGTAAACGCCTTTCCCAGACTGCTTTCCAGATACTGTTTCTTTGTTCCGAAGAAGCAATGCTCCCCGATATGCAGGATATGTGTTGCATATTTTACTGCCGCCGCAATGTCGTGCGAGATCATAATGATCGTAATTCCATCTTTCTTATTCAGATCCTTGATAAGCTGATACATCTCTGCGGTCACTCGTGGATCCAGACCGGAGACCGGCTCATCGAGAAGAAGAATCTTCTGTGCTGCACAGAGTGCTCTTGCGAGAAGGACTCTCTGCTGCTGCCCGCCGGAAAGCTCTCTGTAGCAATGATCGGCAAGATCCTGGATCATCATTTTTTCCATTGCTTTCTGCGCAACACGCTTTTCTTCTTTGTTATAAAATGGTCGCAGTCCGCAGCGGCTCTGGCATCCGGACAGAACGATCTCCCGCACTGATGCCGGGAAATCCCTCTGCACCAGGGTCTGCTGTGGGAGATATCCGATCTCGTTTTTCTTAAGTCCGTCTCCCAGTCCGATCGTGCCGCTGATCGGCGGCTGCAGATGGAGAAGTGTTTTCATTAATGTAGATTTACCGGAACCGTTTTCTCCTACGATGCAGAGGTAATCACCTGCGTCGATGGAGAAATTCAGATCTTCCTGGATCGCCCGGTTATCGTATCCAAGTGTAAGATTTTTGCATGTAAGCTGTGCCATTGTTGTCCCTCCTGTCATGGACAGTTTGTCGTATCAGGCAGATGGCTTCTGTCCACC
>ERZ773133.1304-NODE-1304-length-29270-cov-8.047407_pt1 | contig 29270 bp, 32 predicted proteins | sample MGYA00580861_ERZ773133 | MGnify/ENA primary metagenome ERZ773133 (study PRJEB29015, sample SAMEA2737844) | human gut metagenome | biome: human gut; feature: human-associated habitat; material: faeces | place: China | collected 2012 ...
GGTCTTTCTTCATTTGCCCGAAAAGCGTTCTCATTATTTTACAACAAAGACTGCCAATTTTCCATACTTATTTCACTTTGCCCATAGCAATATCTCCTGCCAACCACTTCGACCTCAACAACAGCTTCACGGTGCGCAAAAAAACTTAATATTACCAATGATCCTAGGTTTATTGTCAAAGAAGACAGGGCGGAAATCTTCCACCCTGTCTTCAATCTCTTTATCATTCGCTGCCCTGCAGCTATTCATTACTCAACAGAAATAATGTAATAGTAAATCGGCTGTCCACCCATATTTACCTCTACTTCGCAGTCTGGATATGCTTCCTCCAGCTCTGCGGCAAGGCTCTCGGCATCCTCTTCTGTGGTCTCAGCACCGTAGTAAATGCTGATCACCTCAGAATCCTCGTCTACCATAGCTGCCACCATCTCTTTGGCAACATTCTCACGTCCCTTGCCTACTGCAAGAATTCCGTGATCACCGATTCCCATAATATCACCCTCGTGGATTTCTTTCTCATCCAGTCTGGTGTCGCGGACTGCGTATGTTACCTGTCCGGTCTTCACCATGGATACAGCCTCCATCATGGCTTCCAGATTCTCTTCTCCGTTCATTTCCGGCTGGAAGCTGATCAGAGCTGTGATTCCCTGAGGAATCGTCTTGGTAGGAACTACCACGATCTCTTTGTCCTCGGTAAGGTCTCTCGCCTGGTTTGCAGCAAGAACAATATTCTTATTATTCGGGAAAATATAAATAGTATCTGCATTTACTTCAGCGATGGCATTGAGCATGTCCTCTGTACTTGGGTTCATGGTCTGACCACCCTCGATGATATAATCTACATTCAGCTCTTTAAACAGGGTGGAGAGTCCCTCTCCGACGGAAACACTGATAAATCCGTATTTCTTATGCTCTTTGGCAGCTTTCGCAGCAGCTTCCTTCTTCTCCTGTTCTTCCTGCTCCCGGGCAAGCTTCTCGGCATCCTTGATCAGCTTCTCCTGATGTTCCTCACGCATGTTATCGATCTTCATGCGGGAAAGTGCACCGTAGGTAAGCGCTTTCTCGAATGCCTGGCCAGGATGATTGGTGTGTACATGTACTTTCACGATTTCATCATCTGCTACCAGTACAATGGAATCACCAATTGATGTAAGGAACTCCTTGAAGCTGTGTAGCTCCTCATCTGAAAGAGGCTTATTCAAAAGAATGATGAACTCCGTGCAATATCCAAATTTGATATCCGCTTCTGCCTGCTGGGAGATCCTGGTCACTGCCGGACCGGAAGATACTTTCTCAAATGCAGAATAGTCGATTTCTTTTCCAAGATAACCATCAAATGCACCGCGGAAAACTTCCAGAAGTCCCTGTCCGCCTGAGTCTACTACACCTGCTTCTTTCAGGACTGGAAGCATTTCCGGTGTGCGGGCAAGTGTCTTCTCAGCATGCTCGAAAATGGCACGGAAGAAAAGCTCCAGATTCGCAGAATCCTCTGCAATCTCAGCAGCCTTTACTGCAGCCTCACGTGCTACTGTAAGAATGGTACCTTCTTTCGGCTTCATAACCGCTTTATACGCAGTCTCTACAGCCTTCTCCATAGCAGCTGCGATCACAACTGCATCCATTTCTTTATGTCCCTTAGTTCCCTTGGTAAAGCCTCTGAGAAGCTGGGAAAGAATAACGCCTGAGTTACCTCTGGCTCCACGCAGGGAACCGGACGAAATAGCCTTGGCGAGTGTCTCCATATCAGGATCTGTAAGACTGCTTACCTCTGATGCAGCTGACATAATAGTCATTGTCATATTCGTACCGGTATCTCCATCCGGAACCGGGAATACATTCAGCTCGTTGATCCATTCTTTCTTCGCTTCCAGGTTCTTGGCTCCTGCCAGAAACATTCTGGAAAGTATCTTGGCGTCTATGGTCTGTCTATCCACCACAAGTTTCCTCCTCTAATCCTAATCTATTGCACGAACACCTTCTACGTAAATGTTGATCTTCTCAATCTCCATTCCTGTAAAAGCCTCGACTTTATATTTCACATTGTTTACAAGATTATCTGCAATAGTGCTGATATTCACACCATATGCCACGATTACATGAAAATCAAGGCGAATCTTATTATCTTCTGTGATCTTAACATTTATACCATGCTGTAAGGAATCTCTCCTGAGCAGCTTTACAAGGCCGTCCTTCATGCTGACAGCGGCCATACCGATAATACCAAAACATTCTACTGCAACGCTTCCTGCATAAGTCGCGATTACATCCGTATCAATAATGATCTGGCCAAGGCCGGAATCTATACGTCCCTTCATATGGTTTACCTCCATTAATTTGATTTTCAAAATGTATATACCATATTATACCCTTTTTTCATTCATAACACAATGTCCAATTTTAGCACGCATCCACGCAAATAGCAAATTTATTTTAAATTGTTTTAAAATTTTCCTTTTTTTGCTTGCAAAATGTTTTTCCATCTGTTAGAATATGAACTGTTGAAAAAAAGCGTCAAGGAGGTGCTATCATGGCTAAATGCGCAATTTGTGAAAAAGGTGCTCATTTCGGAAATAATGTGAGTCATTCCCATAGAAGATCCAATAAGATGTGGAAATCAAACGTGAAATCCGTTAAGGTTAAAACTGAAGGCGGAGCTAAGAAAATGTACGTATGTACTTCCTGCTTAAGATCCGGAAACGTTGAAAGAGCCTAAGAAACACCTGCCCTCACAGTTTTGTGGGGGCTATTTTTTTGTTTCCCGAATAAGTATTTTCTAAGTGTGTTGAAAATCATTCCCGCAAAGTATGGCGCACATTTTGCAGAAGGCCTTTTTCAACAAACTCCAGAGCAGCTTCTCCCAGACAGAAATTATTTTAATAAAAAGGATAGTTACATAAAATGTAAATGGGTATGAAAGGATTCGCTGATAATCTTTTCATACCCATTTTATTTACAAAATAAATGATAGCCACACAGCATACACAAAGCTGCTGCAATCAGAAGTGCGGTGGTCTCGGAGACAAGCAAGCCGATCACCATTCCAAGTCCGATGAAAAACAGCATAAAACCAAGAGCTTTTCCCATAATTCATACAGCCTTGCCTCTTTGGTTTAGTATATTTTATGCTGAAATGCCACATCTGAACACATTAACTTCTAAAATAACCGCCTGCAGCTTTTATAATCAGTTACTCGATCAGACACGATCTAGTTCTCTTCAGAATCTACAGTTTCATCCGCGCTGTTATCTCCGCCAGGTGCGAAGCGGTTTACAAAGTCAGGAACCATATCCAGAACTTTAGTAAGACCATCCTGGTTCTTTACGTTTACAAGCTTGGTGGTACCATTCTGGATTACCAGAACTGCGCATGGGGTCATCTTTCCGGCGAGACCTCCGCCGCCATTGTTCTTTTTATCACCTGCAAATGCACCAGCGCCTACACCAAAGGATACATCCACCAGGGGAAGTATAATGGTGTCTCCTACATGGATCGCATCTCCTACCACTGTCTTCGCAGATACAAATCCATCCATTCCCTTAAACAGGGAGCTTACGGTTTCTTTAAAGTTGTTTTCGTTTTCCATTTCTAGTCCTCCTTATGCTTCCATCGGTTGATAACGTATTTTATATTTTTATTGAAGTAAATCTCTATTGCTGCCTTGATAAGCACAATGCCATAAATACGACCTTTCAGAAATACATTTCCAGTCAGCTGGTTCTCTCCATCAAAAAGCGGATTCACATGAATCCTGTTCTTGTGAAATGGAAAGGTCATACCAAGCACTGCCAGAACTGTCCCGGTAATGGCCGGATCATCGCATCCAAAAGTAACATCACCTTCCAATTTCGTTGGAAGTACATGATGGAGCAGACCTTTTACATCTTTCCATATAAGAGAAATTGCAGCCTTGGTCCGTTCATTGGTAAGAAATTCTTTCCACCAGCCAAGCTTATCTGTGATTCCTGAAATTGTTTTCTTTATATTTTTAATTTTCTCAATTATACCTTTAATTATTGAAATAACCTTATTCCACAGATTACCCGGGAATCGGATTATTTTGCTTAGTATTTCCCAAATACGCGTAATTAAGCCGGACTTTGAAGCAGATTTGATATTTTCTTCCTGCTTCTCTGCTGATGGCTTCCCTGTCTGCGGTTCTGCTGTATTATTTTCCAACAGCACCGCCTCAGTTTTTGGTGCATGATCTTGAAAATTCTCTGCTGCATGTGCTTCAGGCTGAGATGCTTTCTTCTCAGTTTCTATGCGAGACTCTGCCATCTGCTTAGTTTTCTCTTCAGCAACAGCATTACTCACATTCGACTCTTCACCAGAAGCTTCTTTTACATCTGGCTTTTTTGTTCTGTTCTCCTGAGATATTCCCTTCGTTTGCGCAGATTTCTTTTTCCTCTTCTTTGCCTTACTCCTGGAGGTTTGGCTGACGGAGTTCTTTCTTCTGCCGCCTTTTAGCTTCTTAAGCCAGCCTTTTATAGTTTCTAATGAAACTCCAAAAAACAGGATCACCAGCTTTCCTTCTCCATTATGAAAGCAAAACCTGACGCCTATGACGTGGAACAGCCAGGTAATTCTGGCTTCCAGTTCTGTCTTCTTGAAGCTGCCGGTCTCCTTCACAGCCCTCGCCTGGTAGCGTACCGGGCAGAACAACAGAAGAAGCACTGCCAGAAGCGCAAGTCCCAGCAGGATTCCCAGTATGATCAATATAAACTTTATGAGGATCCACAGTATATGTAACATGCGCTCACCTGTTCTTAAAATATTCTTTTACTTGAAATGCACCTGTCTCCCCGTAAATATTCTTCACAATATCTACTGCCAGATCAATGGCTTCGTCTTTTCCTTTCGCCATACCAACAATCTCAGGACATCTGGCATAATAGCTCTTCTGGATCAGCATGTAGGACGGTACAATTTCAAGAAGATTTCCCGGATTCTCAGACAATGTGACCAGATAAACACCAAAAGCCACCCTGCCTGCGTCAATCCTCCTCCGTGCTTTTGCCGCGTCTTTGATTCCTTCTCCCACATAATAGTCTTCTCGCCATTTCAGCATATTCGGCACAACTCTCCTTTGTTATTACTGCTTGACATACACCTTTTGTTATATTAATGATTCCCTTCTCTGGAAATTTTAAACATTTTGCAACTATTCCGCAAAGCATTTCTTGTGAACCTCGTTCACAGAACGAACCTGTCAGATGCTAGAGCGTGTTTGAAAAATCATTCCCTAAAGCGTGTTTGAAAAAGGCTTTCTGCAAGATGTGCGTCACAATTTGTGGGAGATTTTGTCCGGATGAGGGCGCCGTAGCGGGCTACGGCAACCGAATTCGGGCAAAATATACCGCAAAGTGGGGCGTGCAGATTGCGGGAATGCTTTTTCAAACAGGCTCTAGCAACATTATCATATAATAAAGGCTGCGTAAATCAGCTACGCAGCCTTTATTCTCCCCATGAATCAGAAATATTTCTGCTGCCTGTCCCATAATCCGGCACTTCGCAGTTCCAGATATTCCTGGTACGCCTTCTCAACGATCTGCTTCTCGTTTGCAAAACGAAGCAGATGGTAAATCTCGTGAAACTTGTAATACCCGGAGTCCACGAAAAATTCCTCTCTTTGAGGCTTGCTATGATAATTATCCGCCGTCATAAGATACCAGTGTACCTCTTTATTGACCATGTCTTCCGGCACTGTGAAATTGTACTGGCTTTTGCCTACATACTTCACAATGGAAGCTCTGACATCAGCTTCCTCCTTCACTTCCCGCAATGCGGTCTGCTCATGAGTCTCTCCTGGCTCTACGGTTCCTTTCGGCAAAACCCAGCCTTCGTAACGGTTTTTGTAAGATTTATATAGTGCAAGAATCTTACCTCGATGAATTACCACACCGCCACAGCTCGTTGCTTCTATCATGCTGCAATCCTCCTGTAATGCGTGTGTTTTCTAAACTGTATATAGTATACCTCTTTTTCAGAAAACTGGCAACAGGGAATATCATATAGATTGCTGTTAGCTGGCGTGATAAGCATCAAAAATCTGTCCTGCAATCGGAACTGCTGCCTCACTGCCGGAGCCGCCATTCTCCACGATCACGGCAACCACCAGATCCGGATCATCCACATTGGAATAGCCGATAAACCAGGAATGGCTGTGTCCTTCCTCGTCAAACTCTGCGGAACCAGTCTTACCTGCTACTGTATAGCTTCTGCCGGAAAGTGCGGAAGCTGTACCGGAATCAACCACCTGTTTCATTAATTTGCCAAGAAGATTGGCCTCATTGGAACTCATCAGCCGTTTATAAGCTACCGGTTCTGTCTTTTTTACTGAATCGCCATTGTCATTTACCACCTCGTCAATAAGATAAGGTTTCATCAGAACACCGTCATTTGCAATGGCACAGGTGATCAATGCCATATGCATAGGAGACACAAGAGTATTGCCTTGTCCAATGGCAGTCTGCATGATCAGAGGCGTTACGGAATCTGCATCAAGGGAAAAGCTGCTGGTTCTGTAGGAGTTCAGAGGCAGACTCTTGTTAAACAGAAGATCCTCCGCAGTCTCGCGAAGAGACGCACCCCCAAGACCAACTCCAATATCTGCAAATGCACAGTTACAGGAATTTGCAAATGCAGAATAGAAATTCTCCTGCCCGTGAACCGTATTGTGATAACAGTGGATTGTGTGATCCTGCAAGGTGATACTTCCCTCACAGAGATAATTGTATCCCTCAAAAGTTCCCTTTTTGCGGAAATAGTCAAGTGCAGTCACAACCTTGAAGGTGGAACCTGGCGGATATGCACCATTTGTGGCTCTGTTCAGAAGACTGCTGTCATTCTCGTCGTTTACCAGATAGTCCCAATTATCCCCAATGGTATTGGGATCAAAATCAGGCTTGCTCACTTCTACAAGCCTTTTTCCGGTAGATGGTTCCATTACCACAACAGCCCCTCTTCTGTCACCCAATGCATTGTATGCAATGCTCTGAAGATTGGCATTCAGGGTAGATACAACCGTATCTCCGGTATTCTTCTCATTAAGGAACTGATTCTTCATCTGAGTCAGAAAAAAGGAATGGGAAGTCAGAAGGGTAAAGTTCGCCTCTGATTCCAGACCGCTTTTTCCATTGGTATCATAACCCACAACATGGGAGAACATATTGGAATATGGATAATTACGTGTCTCAGTTCCATCCTCACTTACATTGGTCTGCGCCAAAATCTGTCCGTCAGAAGACAGGATCTTACCTCGTACTACACGGTCGGAAAAGGAATCCTGTCTGGTATTGTAAGGGCTGTTAATAAAATCATCGCTTTTAAAGCCATCGAAATAAATCAGATACCCGATCATACTGATAAAAATAATCCCAAAGAAGATGGAAACAAAGGTATATTCTTTATTTCTGGCTTTGCGCTTTTTAGTAATCTCTTTCTTCCGCTGCCTCAACAGCTCTCTGTCTCGCTCTCTTTGCTGCCTCTCGTCGATGTCTCTCAATTTCTTCGTCCTCGTCCTCTCTATAAATATACAAGCCCTGGATAATAGCGATCATCAAAATCATACACATAATGGAACTTCCTCCATAGCTGACCAGAGGAAGAGTCACACCTGTCATAGGTATGAATTTGGTAGCACCTCCAATGGTAAGGAACACCTGAAACGCATATTCCGCACCAAGACCAATGGCGATCAGTTTATAAAATGGATTCTTGATCTGCAGGGCAATCTCCACGATAGTAAGGAAAAAGCTCATGCACACAAAGATCAGGCAGATGGCAAAAATCCCGCCAAGCTCCTCGCAGATCGCACTGAAAATAAAGTCGTTTTTTACAACCGGAATTTTCTCCGGAGAGCCCTGGCAAAGTCCCATTCCAAACCATCCGCCTGTACCAATGGCAAACAGGGACTGTACAATCTGGTATCCTTCATTCTGATAAACTGCCATAGGATCTTTCCACGCACTGACACGCTGCCTTACATGACCAAACAGGTGATATGCCACTACAGCGCCTGCTGTACCGCCTGCAATTCCAATGCAAAGGTATGCCGGCTTCCTGGTTGATACATAGATCAGCACCAGATAAGCTGCAAAAAAGATTACAGCGCTTCCAAGATCTCTTGAAAGCACCAGGATTCCCACATGGAGACCTGCCACAACAGTAGCCAGCACAACTTTCTTAAAAGTTACCTCTCTTGCCAGAAGGGATGCCATAAAGAACACAAAGGTGAGCTTGATCACCTCGGAAGGCTGGATTCCCATCAGAGAAAGCTTGGCGCCGTAGCTTGTCTGTGCCAGAACAAGAACTGCTCCAAGAAGAACAATCCCAAGCCCTGCATACACCCAGGTAAGATCCTTGAGAAATTTCATCTTGCGGATCATAACCGGGATCACCAGCGCCACTGCACTTCCGCACGCAACGATCAAAAGCTGCTTATTGGCAGAGGCAATATCCAGCCTGCACAGCATTATAAATCCAACGCTTAAAAGCATGCACATATTATTTAAAAGCAGCATAGACGCATTTTTATAAATTCTGCGGTATAAAATAAGGATCGCAGCAAAATATATCATCATTTCTGCATAAAAGATGACAACCTTAAAATCAAAGGTTTTCAGAAAAATCACAACAAATGCGGTAAAATCCAGAAAAAAGGTTAAAGTGATCTGACTTCTTAAAAGTCCTTTCCTGTCTGAAGCGTGTTTCCCCACAACAAGGTAGTAGCACAAAACTGTGTACACGATCATCAGTGTCAGGATCACATATTTGGATAATTCAACAACAATATTAATCATACGCCTTTACTCGGCTCCTCTTTTAAAATGACCTTTTGTAAACTCATATTCGTGAGATACCTGGCTGCCATGATATGCAGCCACAAAGTCTTCCACGATCCGTTCTGTTTCTTCCCTGCTTTCTATGGTAAAAGCCAGTCTTACAGATGAAACACCAAGCTCTTTCACCCTGTCAGCTTCCTTCAAAAGACCGTATGGCAGACTGTTATAGATGATATTATAACACGACTCTGCCGCCTTTGTATTTCCCATTTTCCATGGACGACAATAACAGACTACAGGAAATTCCTTGTCATAACGGTCTTTCAGAACAAGCCTCTCCTCCTGTCCATTGCAGCCGAAAGTATTCTTTCGTACACACTGGGCGCTGTGCATAAGAGGCAGACGGCCGTAGACAATCATCTCGCTGCCTGCATTTTCTCTGTGGCGAAGTTCCTTCTCATTCAGCTCCAGGGGAACTGTATTTCGAAGGATTCCCTGATCTTTCCAGAAACGGATGGCTTCATCATTCCAGGTATACAGGGAGTGATCCAGCACACACTTGTCTGCCAGTCCCATCTGTGCCAGTGCACTGTAGGACTCCAGATTCCGCACAAGAAATCCGCTCAGCCCTGCTTCCAGCCACTTTTTCACCTGCTCCATATAGCCTTCCGGTGGATTTTCTCTTGTAATGTGAGGAAGAGAAAGATACATTTCTTTTCCATTGTCAAGACCTGTCTGCAAATGTTTCTCTATTAATGCGTAAGGAAGATAAATACCCTGGATTCCGTCTTTTTGGCAGAGGACTTCAGAAGCCTCCTCGCTTTCACAGGACACGTAAACCGGAATGTATTCCTCTTTTTTGCGGGGAACATTATCACAGGCCGCAATCGCACTGATTTTTGCCGGCGTCTCCTCCGCAATTCTCTTAACCCGCTCGTCTCCCACGTTTCGCCTGTATTTTTGTAAAAGCTTCTCCTTCAGATCCTCTAATGCCTGATGCCGCGCTTCATTTAAAATCTTCATGGGAACAAAAACGGAATCTTCCATATAAATTTCCAGTTTTTCCCATATAAATGAGGTGTTTCCCAGCTTGTCCATCTGCTGACGCACCCGCTCTTCCGTTACCGGCTGGCTCTTTGCGTATTGTACTTCTCCAACACATTCATATGCATCTTCCCCCTGACAGGAAACATGAAGAAGAACCGGAGAACCGGGGACAAGGTGAAGTTCGCCTGTAATTTTCTCTTTCAGCTGCTTCGTTTCCAGAAAAACTTCCCCCGTTTTTTTCTCATTTGTAAATGCCATCATCTGAGGACCATTTCCCATCTGATAGTAGCCTGTACAGGAACCGCCTCTATTAAACAGATCCAGAAGATATTTTTTATCTTTTTCTGTCACGTGATAATTCGCAGGTCCTTTTTCAAAAAGAAAATCCAGATATTTCCGATACATACCGGTAACGCCAGCAGTGTAAGCCGGCTGCTTCATTCTGCCCTCTATTTTCAGAGAGGTAACTCCCGCTTCTATAATTTCAGGTAAAATTTCAATGGTACAGATATCTTTCAGGCTTAACGGGCAGAATTCTCCTTTTCCATACTCTTTTGCCCTGAAATTCTTCACCTGGTATGGCAGACGGCAAGGCTGGGCACAACGACCTCTGTTTCCGCTTCTGCCTCCCAAAAGACTGCTCATCAGACATTGTCCTGAATAGCTGTAGCAAAGTGCTCCATGGACAAAAGCCTCTATCTCAATTGGGCAGGCTTCATGCATACGGGAAAGTTCCTGAAGGGAAAGTTCTCTTGCAGCTACCACCCGGGTCGCCCCCTGATCTGCCAGGAATTTCATTCCTTCCGGACCAGTTACAGTCATCTGCGTGCTGGCATGAAGGTGAAGTTTCGGAAATTCTTTTTTCAAAAGGGAAAATACTCCCATATCCTGAACGATCACTGCATCCATGCCTGCATTGTAGTATGGTTCCAGATAGGAAACCAGTTCTTCTTTTAATTCTCTATTTTTTAACAGGGTATTGACCGTAAGATACAGCTTCTTACCATGAATATGCGCCACATCAATGGCGCGAAGAAGCTCTTCTTCGTTAAAATTCTGGGCATATGCTCTGGCTCCGAACATTGCACCGCCTACGTACACAGCGTCCGCACCTGCTCCAAGTGCAGCTTCAAAGCCTTCGTAGGAACCGGCAGGAGCCAGCAATTCTATGTTATTAGGATTCAAAGTTTGTCCTCCAATTTTTATGAGAATTTAAGGTTTCTTCAATGAAAACAGCCTCCACAATTCACAGCTTTTTCCTTTATATATAGCAGGCCTAAATCTGCAAATTGCGAAAACGTTTTTTACACACTTTGATAAAGGAAAAGAGGAATCACCTAAGCAATCCCTCCTGCTATTATTTCAGCATTTCATCCAGTTCTTTTTCCAGTTCTTTTACTTTACCCTCCAGAAGATTCTTCTCGTCAAGGGCTTCCTGTTCATTCTTCTGTGCCTCTTCAATCTGCATACGAAGAGAAATAAGCTCATGCTTCAGATCATACATCTCCTGATCCTTCTGCTGCAGATCAAGTTCATAAGTCTCCACCTGCTTCTTCGCCTTGAAGTAATCGTCGGTAATGTTCAGGCTGAGAAGCATATGCTTGGTCTCCATAGGCTGTCTGCCGTATCCTGGCACAGTCTCCAGCTCTCCTATCTTCTTATTCATATATGATGCAACCTGCTGGAAATATTCCTCTGATTCATATCCTCCAAGGGTAATGATCTTACCCCCGATGATCACCTGTGCTGTATTCTTGACCGCCATTCGTTCAAGCCTCCTGTATCTTTATACTACCAGCTTCTCCTTACACTGTTACCCACAAATAATCCGCTGCTTTTCTTCTATAGACAGTAACCGTATCGCGGAATATTAGCAGAAAACAGCAACTTCATATTGTTACTGTTCACTCTGTGACCAGCAACATAATATGCCCGGAAAAACCAGTCTGTTTATTATCTTTTCGTATTACAATTTATGTAAGCACTCCTATTATAATCGAAAAATGTTGAAAAGTATAGGATTTTTTACAAAATTATGAAAAGTTGCAGTTTTACAGGGTTTCCCGGACTCCTGTTTATCTTTTACCCCACTTTTTACCCCAATCCGTTTCGTTTATGGAAAAAGGCAGCAGTTATAAAACTGCCACCTCATGAAATGCACCCTCTATCTGTTTCATTTCCTGCTGTTTCGTATTGGGAAGAACATGAGCATACAGATCCGCAGTCATGGCAAGGGAGCTATGTCCCAGAATTATTTGCAGGGTTTTCATGTTTCCGCCCTCTTCTATGTAGCGTGTTGCAAATGTATCCCGGAAGGCATGATGAGTAAATCTCTCAATCTCCGTTCCCTGCTGACGGAGCTGATCCAGAACATTGTCTATAGAATAGCTCACTGTATGGGATGCAATCGCCTTGGATCCATTGCTTCCCAGGAAGATGTTATTACTCAGCTTTCTCACGAAAATGTCCCCGTAAAAAATCGCAATCTTATCTTTTTGCATTTGCAGGATCTTTTTTATTGTATCGTTCATAGGGATATCACGTTTGCTGGTTCCGGACTTTGGAGTTGTCTCCTCGATTCCTCCACCCTTCTTCCGGGAAACTGTCTTGGTGACATGGATCACGTTGTTTATGTAATCTATATCTCCCCACTTCAAAGCATTAATCTCATTAATTCTCATACCGGTACAAAGGGAAAAGCAAAAGAACTCATACAACCATTCATTCCTTGCACCCTGCAGAAATGTCTGCTGTTCCTCCCTGGTCAGCGCCCGGTGAATGGTCTCACTTGCATCTGGTCTGTCGTCTGTTCGCAATGGCTTTATACCGGCAGCAGGATTCTTGATAATGATCTCATCTCTGACAGCTTCATTAAACACGGATTTCAGCACAACCAAAATCCCGTTTACAGTTGAAGCACAGAGCTTCCTGGACAATTCCTGCTGAAGCTTTACCACCGCACGCTTTTCTATTTTCTGCACTTTTGTCTTTCCCAGGACCGGTTTGATATGATTGTCATATCTTGACCGTATTTCTTTAATGCTGCTATTCTTCACCACCCCAACCCTAGACTTTTCCCATTCGTCAAAATAAGTGTCCAGGGTTAGGTTTTTATTTTCGTTATACAGGCCTGCCTTTATTGCCTCACGCAGTTCTGTTTCATTGTCCGCACATTCTTTTACGGTATGGCCATAGGCGCTGTATCGCTTTCCATTCACGGTAAAACGCTTCTCAAATAGGCCGTTTTCCTTTTTTCGCATTCCTGACGGGATTCTTGCCATTATACATCACTCCTTCCCGGCGATCTGGTAACTCACCAGGGTATTCCTCCACGCTCTTTTAGTATCTTTATCCCTCTGCTGTTCCTGATCAGACTGTTGGCGCAGCATTTCAGGAATCGGCAGCAGGACCGCACCGGCTCCAGGATTCTATTTCCAGGAGTTGCGCCGGCGCAATTTGCTGAAAATATGTATCAACTTCGGTTTTCGTGAAAGTATTGCACTTTTGCAGATATTATTGTAAAATTTATCCAATGAGAGAAGTGATACCTGACCCCCACACTTTGGGTTGAGCCATCATTTCTCTCTTTTTTTGCAAAACGGATATCATATTTTTATTTTATCTCGATCAGCAGCGGTCAGCCTCAATTATATTTTCCAACCTGGTAGCAGGACATCTAAGTAAAAGCTCCGTTTCTACCACACCCCTCACGCGAATTTCCCGTGCATTAAAATTTATCTCCCTTCCCGGTTCATGTTTCCCTGGCACATGATACATTCTAGGGGGGGAGTATGTATCTTCTGGTATCAGCCTTTCACGTTTTCACTCTCAGACATACACTCACGCATCATCATTTTTTCTGTGATGATAAGCAACTGTTTAATCCTGGTTACACTATGAATATTCTTGATATTTCCCGCTAAGCGGGTTTTAAAAAACTCTTCGTCTGTCTGCTCTTTTTTCATAACTTAATCTCATCTTTCTTAACTACTTCTCTCCATGTCCGAGTCGGACATAATTTTAAACATACGTTCGACTTCTTATTTTGCAAGCAATCTCATGATTAATTTCCAGATGAAACTCAACAGTTCAACATCTTGCAATTCATTTACTTTCATACAGATCTGCTCTTTGTAGTACTCAACGTTCATCAGCGCATCCTCCAGCCATAACAGAAACAATCAGCCATACACGACGAAGATAATGCTCGCCTAGTTTCTCTAACATTCTCTGGATCTGCGCTCTGTATTCTTCTTCGCTCATCAAATTTCTCCTATACTTCTCGTCCAGATTCCTGTATAATGACAGAGATCTGGTTAATTCGTGGTTGCCGGGTTACTCGCCCTTGTCGGAGTTGCCGCTCCGACAAGGGCATTTTTATTTGATCCATACCTGTCCCTCTCTCAATATCCAATAAATAACCAGTGAACGAACATTCCAAACGGCAGTCCAACAGAGATTGCAATCATAACCACCCAATACAAGAAGTTAATAACTTTCTGTCTGATCAGCTTCTTGACATGTTTCTTGTAAAGTACTTTCCACTGCTCATAGGTCATTAGCTTTTTTCTGTGCTCTACCATTCTCTGCCTCCTTCGGTTATTTATAAAAACCATGTATCATCTTCGAAAAATTGGCCATTTATATTTTAATGTCCAGTAAGCAACCGTAACTCTCTTTGTAGCTGTAGCCGCCCAGTATCTGCAGTAATTCCGCTTTAACCTGTACACCTGCATCCATGACTGCTGCCAGACCTGTAGCAAGTCTTCGCGGAACATAACCAATAACAGTCTTGCGATTGATAGAGCGTAAATGAACTACAATCTGGATTGCATTCCTGTCAAACCGGTTCTCCGGATCTCTCACAAGCTCTGCCTGCATGGTCTCCATTGGAAACTGTTTCATGAATCCAAGTCTTTCCTGAATGTTTCCAAATGTGGTACCAGCTGCACGGATCGTCATAGATTCCTTGACCCGTTTCCATGCTTTCCGGAATGCCTGGGATAAAGAATACCCTTCCTTTCTCAGTTCATTTCCCATTGTACAAACCGCTTTCCTGATACTGGTTATCTGCTTCATGTTTTCCTTGCCTCCTTTCCTTTTATGATTATATTATACTATGTACGTAGTTCTATGTCTATTGACATTTTTCATAAATATGTACGTAGTTTTTCTATAATTTTCACTATGTACATAGTTGACATTTTATGTTATACTATGTACATAATAGGGAAAGTGTAAGTATTTTATTGCACCCCTTTTTTCAGAAAGGAAACAGGACCATGAGTGAAACCAGTGCAAAAGCGAAATATGATATTAATTATGCAAAAGCCAATCTCAAACGTATTCCCCTGGACGTCCAGAAAGAAAAGTATGAGGAAATCAAGACTGCTGCCACTGCTGCCGGTGAGTCCGTAAACGGCTACATCAAGAAAGCTGTAGATCAGCGAATGGAACGAGAATCTAATGAGTAAACTTCCTAGAAAATACCACCCACAAGAGAAAATCAAAGCCAAGAAAATTTGTGGCACATTCCGGCTCATATTCTTCAAAATCCCTTTGTGTCTATGGCTCGGATTGCTCTTTGCAGTATTTTGCATTACCAAATGCAGTATAGCAGCTGTATTATTGCTTTGTGCTTACCCTGGCGCATATATCTGGCTATGGCTGCTTATATGGCATTTCATAACAAGGAAATGGGAATTCTTTGTATAACAAAGCTATTTTATTATTATTCTATCAAGAAAGGATGTGTTACTATGCCATTGCCACAGCGTGAAGATTACACAATAGAAGATATCTATGCTTTACCAGAAGGAACCAGAGCTGAGCTGATTGACGGCCAAATCTATTACATGGCACCTCCAAGCAGAAACCATCAGAAAATTGCTGGTAAGCTTTTTACAATCATATCTCAGTACATTGACATTAAGGGCGGTACCTGTGAGCCTTATATTGCCCCATTTGCCGTATTCCTAAACGAGAATGACAAAAACTATGTAGAGCCAGACATCTCCGTAATCTGTGATCCAAACAAGCTCAACGATAAGGGCTGTACTGGTGCCCCGGACTGGATCATTGAAATTGTTTCCCCTGGCAGCAGGCGAATGGATTATTTCACCAAACTGTTTAAGTACCGGACCGCCGGTGTTCGTGAATACTGGATTGTGGATCCAGTCAAGAACTTCGTTATTGTCTATAACTTTGATACCAGTGATTCAGAACAGTACACCTTTGCAGATACTATCAAAGCAGGCATTTATGAAGATTTATTTATTGATTTCAGCCAACTTAACATATAAAACTAATATGTCCGATTCGGACACCCCTGGCCGTTTGTTACCAACGTAATGAACGGCTTTTTTAGTGCATATTCTAACCTGGAGGGGCAGTCCAAAAAGTTTACAAAACTTTCTACCGTCCCCACAGCCTCAATACTCTGCACAAAATTCTAAATACTTCTGAAAATGTGGTATTCATACCATTAGAGGTACCTAACACAATTCTCGCAAACTTCCTTTTGCAAAACTGATCAAGGAATATTTTTCATATAACAGGGCTCTGTTGGGTCTTAAATATTTTGATTTTGAAGCGCTTTAACTCTCGGGGCTTCAGTAACTTTATGCTAAAAACTGGTGTTTTCTTGAGTATTCCCAGCCTACCACTCTTCCAAGGCAATCCTTTCTGTGCTGCTTGTCCAGGTCCTGTTGAAGTGTTCTGCACCATTACCACGAAGAGCTTGATTGTATACATAATCATCCCAGATAAAAGGTCTTAGTTCATTGCTTCTGGAAGGTTTTCGTAATTCTCTAAGTCCTTTGTTCTGCCATTGCCTAACTGCTTCTATTGTGATTCCTACCCTGGTAGCAGTTTCTTTCAGTGTCAGATCTTCCTGGTATCTTGCCCGGAGAACTTCCGGAGCTTTTCCAGGCAGATCATCCACAAGCGCCCAAATAACCGTTTTTAACTGTTCAGCCTGTACTTTATCCAACATCTCACTTTCGGGGCAATCTGGACACGCTACGAGATCACACAGGGTACTTTCTTCGCTTTCTCCTACTGGTACATCAAGACTCCCCATTTTATCAAGGACTGCTGCCTGCTTCAGTTCTTCCAGCTTCTCATGTCCAATACCCAGATAATAGCAAAATTCCTGATCAGTCGGCTTTCGGTTAAATTCCGCATACATGGCAGCAGTAAAACGCTTATATTTCGTCAGCTTTCCTCGAAAATGAGTTGGTATCCTTACCACCTTTCCACACTCTTCCACATATCTGTGTAAGGCCTGCCGGATCCAGAAGGAAGCATAGTACAGGAAAGAAACGCCGCTTTCCGAATCATGTCCATTTACCGCATTGCTCATTCCAAAATATCCCTGCTGGATCAAATCCTCTATTTCCTCATAAGCCGCATATTTTTTCGCTATAGACGAAATAAACTTTTTGTTCTGCTGCCAGAGCTGCAGCATATTATCAGCAACGTTCTCACCGGCTTTGATTCTCAACACAAGCTGTTCATTGCTCATCTTCTGACTTGACATAGGACTGCACCACCTTTACAATAATTGCAAAATTCCCTGAAGAAACGCCTAAATTGTGCGGGCGCAATTCCCGGAACCAAGAACAAAGACGGTGCGCTCCTGATGTCTCATCATGTCATGCTATCGTTTTGTTGGCTTCACCATTATGTAACAGGTATTCTTTTCTTTCTTCCCTGCTGTATATCGTTTTTATATCTCACCAGGTACAGCCGTGTCCCTTTCCTGGCCGCAAGCTTCTTAACTTCCTGCAGTGTTATCCCAACCACACTGTAGAGTTCATGGCTGTACCGGTCCTGTGAGAAACAATAATAATACCCATTTAACTTTTTCATAAGTTCTCACCCATTTTTCTGCTTGCCTGCGCAGTTTCTTGCTGATAACGTGCTTTTGCTTTTCGTTCCAGATCAGCTGCAACATTGCAAAATATATCCCGGCAAAGCGGACAGTTATATTCTGTTTGTGCCTTTTTCAATACGTCTGCCAACTTCGACCAATAATCATCATCACGAAGATCATTCGGCGGATAATAAGTTTTGTAAATCCGCCAGGCAGCAGTAAAGATATCATAAACCTGTTTTAATTCTTCTCTTTTCTCCACCTACACGCCCTCCCTGTTCGTCTGCCAAATTGTATAATTTTTTAGAATGGAATTTCCATCTGTTCCAGCTGCTCTATACTGATGAATCCACCTGTATCTTCTTCCCAGCCATAAGGAACAGTAAAAACTGCTGTATCATCACCAATTCTTTTTGACGTCTCATCAAAGTAAAGGTGGATTGCCTTTCCACCTACCGCAAGTTTTCCGGTCAGACGGTTTTTGGATACTGTTAAAAGCCTCTCATTCTCCGGTAGGTTCTTGTCTCTTTTGTAGGTCATTACCACATCTACCTTGTTTGTGATATCGGCGCTTCCGCTTACAGAATCATTATCGTCATTTCCGAAGCTGTTCTTTCTTGGATGAACGACTAAAACCACAGCTACCTGCTGCCGCTTCGCCATCTTCACCAGTTTATCCACAAATTTACTCTGTGCCCGGTACAGATCCACGCCCATTCCAACATCTAAAGCGGTCATAAGATTATCCAGCAGAACTAATTGTATTCCATACTGCTGAATAGCCTTTTCTATAACTTCAATCAAATCTTCTGGTTCATCATCCTCTAACGACTGATTGTCGAAAAGATACGCCCGTCCACGATACCACTCAGAAATCTTATTCGTTTTTTCTTTTGGTATAAAATAGCTTACGGTACCACTTTCCCCTGTACGGTCAATCACGTTGTGCTTCCCTGCTATCTGGAAATCAATCCAGCGCTTGAAGAAATAATCCGGTAGTTCTCCTGAATATGCAAAGACTGTATTTTCCGTATTCAGGGCGTTAGCCAGGATCTGAGATCCCAGGGTGCTTTTTCCTTCTCCCCTCTTTCCGGTTAAGATCACAGTCTGTCCCAAGTAAATACCGCCAGATAACACCTTATCAAGACTTTCTATCCCGGTTGGAATCTTCGGAAGAGAAAACAAATCTACAGCTTTTACATCCGCAAGCTCTTTCACCTGCTGCATGGGAAGCGTTTCCGCCTGCTCCACAGCCTTTCTTACTGCGTCCCTGCCATATTTCTTTAAGATCTCATTCGCATCCTTACAGCCTTTATAATCCTGCTGTCGAACAGCCTTTACCACTCCGCGAAAACGCCTTTGCATATCATCCAGGAGTGTGATCCTGCCCTTCTCGCAATCTCCAAATACAATTAATGTGTCAAAGTTCTGCAGCCAATCCCAACAGTAAGGAACCCATGTAAAGGCATTCTTGCCATTTGGAACAGACACTGCGTTTTCTATTCCTGATTCTGCAACGGAAAGACTGTCCAGCTGTCCTTCAGTAATGACCAGCGTCTTGTTATCCAGATTACATTGGTACATTCCAAACAGGATAGGCTTACAGTTTGCTTCACACCACTCTTTCCCTTTATCGACAGCCGGATTAAAATCCGTTTTTCGGTATTTGACAAACTGCAGGGAACCTTTTTCATCCAGGAATGGGAACACCAGTATATTTTCATGCTTGCTTTGGACGGTAATCTGATATTTTTCAGCAGTGGCAGCAGTTATCTTCCTGCTTTCCAAATATGTAATAGCTGCAGGCTTTGGCTTTAATGGTTCCATTCTTCTAAACTTCCGGAACTTCTGCCTTTTTCCTGTCTGGTAATACGCTTCTACATCACTTCCAAGACTAAACCAGGAAAATTCTGCTGCCAGGGTAAGCATATTTCCAGATACGGAACAGGAAGACCTTAAGCATTTAAATTGACCACTAATCAGATTAATTGAAAACGAATACTTGTCCTTGTTCTTTCCTCCATTGCAATATGGACAGTATAAGAACTGGAGTTCGTCCCCTCTCTGTTTGGTCTGGCTTCCGGAAGCCTTGGCAAATTCCAGAGCGTCAGATTCTTTAAATTCATAGTATCCCATTATTACCACTCTCTTTTGACATTTGAATAATCAACAGAATCAGCAGCTTTTTCCAGAGCGACAGGTTTGACAACTCTGGTAGCAGGAGCCTCATTCAAATAACTTTCAAATTTTGTACCAAATAGGGTTTCTGGTCTTAAGTATTGCTCCATGTCTGTCCCGATCCACTTAGATACCTTCCAGTCAATCACTCTCTTAAAATCTTCCAGGGTAAAACCCTCTTTGATTCTTGCTTTTATGTGTTTCTGAGTTGCCTTTGAAGAATACCTGTAATTCTTACCGCTTTTCTGGTTTAGATGTTCAATAATTTCTTTAAAAGGGTATTTCGTCGAGTCTTGCTCGACTATATATTTATTATCCTTATCTATACTATACTTACCTAACCTAACCTGTGGTTCCACTTGGGTTCCATCTTGGTTCCAATCTGGTTCCATTTGTATTCCATCCAAAATAACTGTCTGATTTGCAATATAAGAGCCGTCCTTTACTTCAAGCTTTTTAAACTCTTCCTGATACCTTGTTGGCTTATATCTGTCATTTTTTATGAGATTATTTGCTTTCCAATCTGTGATCACAATCACGCCACTGTCAAATGGTATTACATACCCTTTGGAAATCAAAATCCTCAGATCATCATTCGTACAATTTGCAATCTTGGCAATTTTCTTCGGAGAAGATACGAAACCATCATCATCTGCCCGCATTCCAAAATGGAAATATAGGGCTTGCGTAGATACAGGCATATCCAAAAACTTGTCTGTATCTATCACGTCGATACTAAACATTCTCTTTGATGCCATTATTTATACCTGTTCCTTATTTCGAAATCTCATCCAAATATTTCTGGATCTTTGATACATTCCATAAAACCCGGCGGCCAACTGTAACCTTGGCTCCTGCTGCCATACCGATATCTACGGCGGTTCTTCTTCCTGATCCAAGAATTCCCTGAAGTCCAACCGTGTCAACGGTCAGACTGTTCTTGTTGTAAATACTCTCTGTTGTCTTCCTCATTTTTATACCCTCCCTTTTAATTTTATCTTTGTTCATAGTTGTACCATGTGTTTCTTTGTGTTACAATTATATTATAATGTAACGTTTGTGTGTTTTCAATACATTTGTTGATTTTTTTATTTTTGTAACAATGTTGAGCATTTAGAAAGGAGTTATTATGGACAATGTAACAAAAGTTTTCAGTAAACGTTTAAAACAACTTCGGGGTAATAAAAGTCAAGATGACGTAGCAAAAGATATTGGCATCTCTCGCGGAGCACTAAGTTACTATGAAAAGGGCGAGCGCAACCCAGATATTAATATTCTTTCTTCTATTGCAAAATATTACAATGTCTCAGCTGATTATTTACTCGGATTATCAGACACCCCAACTTTATCTGTTGAGGAAAAAGCAATCTGTGACACTATTGGACTATCCAAAAATAGTGTAGACATTCTTAAAATACATGCGCAAAGAGCGCGGCAGACTCCTGTGAAAGACGATGAAAGCGAAGACGATTGGGAGCTTATTATGTGGAGTTATTTATCTTTACAAGCAATTAATATTATTATTGGTGATCCTGAATTACTTAGTGATATTGCCTCATATTTTTTCACAGAATATACTCATTATACGGATTTTTATGGAGGTGACATTTATCACCCCATTTCATCACTTGAACTATTTGATTCTAAATTTCATATATCTTACAGTAATGATTATGATTTTTTATCTGATGCTATTTTTTTTAGAATACAAAGAACTTTTTTATCAATCAGAAAAGAATTTTTACAGAAACTTTATAAAGAATTACAAGCATATGATACAGAAAATGAAGAATATTCCCAAGAGATTATATACAGTACAATAAGATCTCTTTTAGACCCTTTAATGAAAAATCTATCTCATAGATGAATTTTGTCCCATTGTGGGTAAATTGTGGGTACGCCCCTCTTTTCCCCTTGCATTTCTCTCCTAAATATGCTATACTCATGCCCGTTGAAAAACCCGCAAAAATAAGGTCTTAAGCGGCTTTTCCGCCGATTCCCGGCGCAAAATGAATCGAGTGTTCGTGACCTTCCACTCGTAAAACAAAACTTTCATAAAGACAAAATACCACCGGCCATTCCTGACTGGTGGTTTTCTACTTGTCTTGATCTGGATTTTCCCATTCGTTCATCTTATCACATTTTTCTGTTTCTTTTTGTATGTCTCTTTCAATTTCTTCCAATGATCTTCCGGTATTTTTTACTGGCCCATCGTAATAATGTCTTACCCTCATAGTTTTCTTTATACCCCACATTTTACCCCAATTTTTACCCCACAAAGCAACTTTTACCCCGCTGACACATGATGTAACATAATGAGCAAAGATAAAAGCATTATCATAGATTTTTCCAGTAAAATCAAGGCTTTCCGGGTTTTCGTAACAACAAATGATACATCCAGATAAGCCTTGATAATACGTGCAAAGTAAAAGTATAGGATTTTTTACAAAAGTTTATCTTTTATATTTCCGGAACAGGAAAACCAAGGTGTTCGTAAGCAAGTGCGGAGGCCATCCGCCCTCTCGGGGTGCGGTTCAGAAAGCCATTTTTCAGAAGGTACGGCTCATACACATCTTCTAAAGTACCGGAATCTTCACCGATGGCTGCTGCCAAAGTGTCAAGTCCAACAGGGCCGCCTTTGAAATTTACAATAAGAGTAGTCAGGATCTGGCGGTCCAGTTTGTCCAGACCATATTGATCTACCTCCAGAAGGTTCAAAGCAAAGCATGCAACATCGTAAGTGATCCTTCCATCATATTTCACCTGGGCAAAATCACGGACACGCTTTAACAGACGGTTTGCAAGACGGGGCGTTCCCCGGGAGCGCATGGCGATCTCTCCGGCACCTTTCACGTCAATTTCTACTCCAAGTACCTGGGCAGAGCGCATGATGATTGTGGTTAGTTCCTTCTTACTGTAAAATTCCAGATGATGAATCACACCAAAACGGTCGCGGAGCGGCGCAGAAAGAAGCCCGGCTCTGGTGGTAGCACCTACAAGGGTAAATTTCGGCAAATCCAGTCGGATCGACCTGGCGGAAGCGCCCTTCCCGATCATAATATCAATGGCGAAATCCTCCATGGCAGGGTAAAGCACCTCTTCCACCTGTCTATTCAGGCGATGGATCTCGTCCACAAAAAGAATATCCCCTTCCTGAAGATTATTCAGAATCGCCGCCATTTCTCCAGGCTTCTCAATTGCAGGGCCGGAAGTCACTTTCATATGCACACCCATTTCATTGGCAATAATGCCGGAAAGGGTAGTTTTTCCAAGTCCCGGAGGGCCATAGAAAAGGACATGATCCAAGGAATCGTGACGCTGTTTGGCAGCTTCAATATATACTTTTAAGGTATTTTTGGTTTTTTCCTGGCCAATATACTCGTCCAGGGTCTGTGGGCGAAGATTCCCTTCCAGAGAAAAATCCTCTTCCATAACATCAGTGGTTATGATACGATTGTCCATTTTTTACCTCTTGAAATTAGTGTTTGCATTTATATACCGGGATGCATTTCATTCACGATAGCACCCTTTGCGAAAAAATTTATGGAATCTAAAAATTCTTCAATGCAGCTTTCAGGATCCCTTCTACATCCGTCGGCTCCACATCTGTCACCTTGCGCACTGCGCGGAGGGCATCTGTACTGCTATAGCCAAGTGCCACCAGTGCTTCTACTGCTTCCTGTCTGGCATCTGTCATTCCTGCTCCAGCTGCAGCTGTAGTAGCCTGAGCCTGTTCATTGGCAAGCTTCTGCTCAAAGGCTTCTTCCAGACTGAGCTTATCCTTCAGCTCCAGGATCAGCTTCTGGGCTGTTTTTTTACCGATTCCAGGGGCTTTTGACAAAGTTTTCACATCATCGGAAAGAACAGCAAAGCGAAGCTCATCTGCAGTGATTCCTGCCAGAACTCCCAGAGCAGCTTTCGGTCCAACTCCGTTTACACCAAGAAGAAGTTTAAACACCTGTAAATCATCTTTATTGAAAAATCCATAGAGAACCATTGCATCTTCTCTTACCTGAAAATAAGTATGAAGCTTCACTTCCTGTCCAATGTGCAGCTGTGCCAGAGCGTTTCCGGTCATATTTATTTCAAATCCGATGCAATTTGATTCTATGATTGCAGAATTCTCGGTAAGGTCTGCTACTGTTCCTCGGATGAATGAGATCATGGGGAGGACCTCCTGTTTTATCTATTGTAAAGAGTTATATTCGAAATTCTTTGTCATCATACCATATTCCACCGAAAAAAGCAAACATTCATTCGATTTTTTCAAAAAGGACGCGCCTGCAAGCGATATATTTTCTTTTCATAATAATAAAATACTCCTTTCAGTTGCAGGAAGGAAACTTGCGGGCCCTTATTTCCTTGTCCGAAAGGAGTATAGCACTTTAATTTTCAGAAAATAATAGTAAAAGTGTAGTATTATTTTTTCTTTGTAAGAAGCCAGGCACTTGTCAGGGCTGTAAAAGGGGCAACTGTCACAAGCCCGAAGCTTCCAACTACAGTATCCAGTAATTCAGCTGCAACATACTTGTAATTCATAATATTATCAATTGGTGTTCCCTGTGCCATAAACGTCATCAAAAGAGCAATATAACCGCCAGAATAAGCAAGAAGCAATGTGGTAGTCATAGTTCCCATTGCTGCTCTGCCAACATTCATTCCTGATCTGGCTGCTTCTTTCCATCCAATATTCGGCTTTTTACAAATTACTTCATTTACTGCCGAAGTAATATCAACGGACAGATCCATCATAGCACCTGATGCTCCGATAAAAATACCGCTCATATAAATCTGAGAAAGATTCAGATTCTGATAACCAGCGTACAAAAGACTTTCCGAATATGCCATAACTGCTCCGTGAATTTTAAAAGCGTCTGTAAAAATACACCCCATAACACAAGTCACAAACACCCCCAGCAAAGCACCTGAAGATGCAGCCAGTGTTTTTCTGTCAAATCCGTACACCAAAAAAATAATAAGAAGAGTAAGAAAGGCAGTCAACGCAATTCCCCACCATATTGGATTCGCACCTTTTAAATAAGCTGGTGTCAAAATTTTCCAGATTGCCAAAATTGTAATGAGAAACGAATATACTGCTCTTAAACCTGTTTTTCCTGCAAACCCGATTAAAAGCAAAACAAATAATCCAGCCAGAATAGCTTCTTTATCCAGACGATAATGGTCACTCATCATAATTGAAAGAATCTTATCTTTGCTATAACTGATTACTACATGGGCAACATCTCCTTTCTGAAATATTTTGTCCGCTTCCAAAGAGCCACTCAGCATATTTACTGCATCTGCAGTCTCATTTTTAAACTTTCCATCAAGTATTTTCACCTTACAATACTGCTCGCCTGACTGAATCAAGCCATTATTAATCACAGAGCTTTCATCTGTGGAAATCACCTTTGCTCTTACTCTGTCTGTTCCCTTATAAATAGCAGCATCCTCATAGCCCGTTGGAAGAACTATGAGGATGAGGATTAACAATATTGCTATTATAGAAACAGAACTTTTTTTAAGTCTGTCTCTTACCATTTATTTTACTCCTGTAATTGCAGCCACTTTATTGAAAATATCGGTATTGTCATAATAGCCTTCAAACTGCTCCTGTCCGGCTCCCATGGCAAATACTTCCACCGGAAGTCCTGTATGTGCATAAGATGCAAAATTAATGCCAGACTTGTTGTTCAGAATATGAGTAATTGTTACAGTAAGTGGTTCATAGCTTCCATACATCAGATATTCTTCCTGACCAAACTCTTCCTCTTCTCCTGTTCTGCGCATTGTTTCCTCATAAGCATTCTGAAGCTTCTGATACTCATAATCTGTCATTACAAGACTTCCCTTATCTTCTTCGCCTTCTGGGTGCACATCCTTGCTGTCAGCCTGATTTGAGGACTCTGTTGTACCAGTAGGTGCCTGCAGACCAAAGAGTTCTGTGATATCAGCCATTACTGTATCAAAATCAGTTTTGTTTTCTTTATATGCCGCTACATAATCAGAATCAAATTTTGCGTAAGAGATTTTCTGATTACTGATATTTGCAAGAAATGTATCATAGTCGGTGCCTGCAAATCCTATGGTAAGACCACCTGTCTCGTGATCACCTGTTACCAAAATCAAAGTTTCGTCTGGATGCTCGTTATAAAAATCAACAGCTTTTCCCACTGCCTCATCCATTGCAACAGTATCTGTAATAGTTGCAGCTGCATCATTTGCATGACAGGCCCAGTCAATTTTTCCTCCCTCAACCATCATGAAAAATCCAGTATCATTATCCAGAACTTCAATACCTTTTTTCACATAGTCAGAAAGACCCCATTCGCCATCTTCCAGATCCATATCATAGCTCATCGCATCGTCATCAGCAAGTGTCTCATCAATTACAATTGCTTTTCCATCTTCTGCAGTAAGATTTTCTGCCTCTGCTTTTGTCTTAATCACTTTATATCCAGCTTCCTGAGCAAGCTCATATAAATCTGTCTGGTCTCCCTCTGAACCAGTTGTTTTCTTAAGACCACCACCTGCAAAATAATCAAAATTACTTGCAATCAGTTCCTGACCAATTTCATAATAGTTATTTCGGGAAGCCTGATGAGCATAAAATGCAGCCGGTGTTGCATGATTTAAGTTTACGGAAGAAAGAATTCCAACCTTATAGCCAAGCTGTTTTTTTAATTTTTCAGCAATTGTCTCATAAGAAGTTTCCATCTTCTCATCCATATTGATGGTTCCACTATAAGTCTTATGACCTGTGGAAATGGAAGTAGCTGTAGAAGCGGAATCCGGACAGAATGAAGTGCTGTCATAGGTCTGCGCAGAGCCTGCTACCGGAAATTTCATCATATTCAGTTTGCTTTCACTTGTAAGAATATCATCTCCATCATCTTCAATTGCATTCAGATAATAGTTTGTTGTCTGAACCTGAGGATAACTCATTCCATCACCAATAAACAAGAAAATATATTTCGGAACTTTTGGTTCATCTGCTGCTGCACCCTGTGCCGGAACCGCACAAGCGGTCATTGCTGCTGCTAATAATAATGCGCTGATCTTTTTTGCTTTCATGTACATTTTCTCCTTCTTTTTCATAAAGCGATTAATTCGAACACGTATGATTTTATACATTATTTGTAAAATCCGCTGTTTTCCCCCTGTTAAATTCCGGCAAAAAATAAGCTGTCGGTGTAAAAAATCCTTTCACACTGACAGCATTATTATAACTTCTAGAATTTATATCAAGCAATTATTCGGTTAAAACAAGTCCTTAACCAACCTTCTTTGCCTTGGGATATACCTGCGCCATCCGCTCATCGTCAAAATGTTTGTCCACCCAGCTTTCAAAGCTGTTTTCCGCTTCTATGCCATTGCTTCTGGCATTATAACGCGCAAGTGCAGCGCTGGATACAATTCCGTCAGCAAGCATAAATATAATAAGGAGCCAGGTAATGATTTTTCCAATTTTCACCGGAATCTTCTCGATCAGCCTGGAAACAGGCGGATAGAATATTTTAAACCATGCCACTGCTGCAAATCCCCAGAAGAAGCAATACAGAAGATTAATCCTGCCGCCAAGGTTAAATGGGATATCACTGTAATCCCAGAATACAGTTCCAAATACAATTTCCGTGAAAACACTGCAGATATATTCATAGGCACCGCCAAGAAATGTACCCATCCAGAAAAGGAACTGCTGGGAGCGGTTTCTGTATTTATAGAGAAGGGCTGTAACCGCTGCAATGGCAAGTCCCCACACAATACTGAAATCTCCCCATACCACACTGCTGCGGCTCATCCAATATCCGGCTGTGATCCTGCAGAAAATAGTCTCTGTAATATCTCCAAGAAATGCGCCAATAAAAAACAGCAGTACGATTTTATAAAAGCTGCAGCCGTAGGCAAAAATCTCCGGATGTGCCTCTTCGCTCTCCGTGTGCTGCTTCTGAGGATATGCTTTGGTAATTCGACGATTTACAACATCATCAATTTTTGCCCCAAGCTTCTTTGTTGCGGAATCAATATCCCGGTCAGCAGCGATCCATCTTTCAGGATTCTTGCTGTGCCCAAAAAGGATGGTCAGTGTGGCAATAGCATCCACTGCCAGAAATCCCATCAGAACCAGTATGAGAATTCTGCTTATAAGTCCCGGAAGAAGACTGTACAAAGACATGCAAAGCCCGTTTCCAATTTTGATCACAAATACACCAAGAAGACCCCAGACACAGGAGGTCGGTACGCTGACATATCCATCCAGATTCCACTTGATATTCCGGTAATCCCACCATCTTTCGTGGTACCACATTTCAATTAAATGACCGGCGATCCACTCAAGCAGGGAGGCTACAATGGCACAGCCAAGAAACAGCCAGATGCCAGTCAGTTCTCTTGTAAATGCAGTAATGAAGAATCCTCCAAATCCATAGATCAGACAGAACGGACCGTTGATAATACCTCTGTTTGCGAATTTCTTCTGTTTCAGGGATGCAAGAACTGTCTCAAGCACCCATCCTGCAAAGGAATAGATGAGAAACAGCCATAGTAATTTCCAGATCATATGCATGTCTCCTCTTTTGTTTATTGAAATATAAAAACGTTCCGGGAAAACCCGATTAGAATATCATAGCACAATAGAGCGTGTTTGAAAAAGGTTTTCTGCAAGATGTATGTCACAATAAAGGCGCCGTAACGGGCTACGACAACTGAATTCGGGCAAAATATACCGCGGGGTGGGGCGTGCAGATTGTGGGAATAATTTTTCAAACACGCTCTGACCCCAAGAATAAAGCCTGTATTCCAGCTGCTGGTTCTCATATAATTTACATTCTATGCCAACAGTCTGAAAATACAGGCTTTTCATTTTTATTTTATGCCTCCCGGATAACCCCTCTCGGACAGGCCTCCTTACAGGCTCCGCATCCTGTACACTTCTCATAATCAATATGTGCACAGAAATCTTCCACGGTAATTGCACCGTTTGGACAGGTCTTTTCGCACTTCTTACAGCCGATACAGCCAATCTCACAGGCGGCCATGACCTGTTTGCCCTTGTCATGAGAACTGCAATCCACAGCCACTTTCTGATCGTACGGAATCAGCTCGATCAGATGTCTCGGACATTTGGCAACACATTTACCACAGGCTTTACATGCTTCTTTATCTACTACTGCAATGCCATCTACAATATGAATGGCATCAAATGGACAGACCTTTACGCAGCTACCAAAGCCACAGCAGCCATATGTACAGGTCTTTGCTCCGCCGTTTGGCACGAAAGGAAGCATCTCGCAGTCTTCCACTCCAGTGTAAATATACTCTTCTTTCGCTTTTTCACAGGTTCCGGAGCATTTTACATGAGCTACCTGACGGGCAGTCTCAACTG
>ERZ773133.1305-NODE-1305-length-29213-cov-8.767371_pt1 | contig 29213 bp, 16 predicted proteins | sample MGYA00580861_ERZ773133 | MGnify/ENA primary metagenome ERZ773133 (study PRJEB29015, sample SAMEA2737844) | human gut metagenome | biome: human gut; feature: human-associated habitat; material: faeces | place: China | collected 2012 ...
TCTGCGTGCCCGGGCGCACACACAGGTCCGCCCCTACGCGGTGATGGAGGCGTTCCGGAGCCAACGGGATCGGTGCAAAACGCAGCCTTCCCTACCCCGAAAAGCACAAAAAGGCCCCGCGGGCGGGAGCCCGCGGGGTCTTTGGGGTCTTTCTTTCGGGATCAGCCTTCGGCCTTGGGAGCCTCAGCGGCAGCCTTCTCGGCAGCAGCCTTGGCGGCAGCGGCCTTCTTCTCGGCCGCGGCCTTGCGCGCCTTGGCCTCGGCAGCGGCACGGACCTTCATGGCTTTCTCTCGCGCAGCCTTCACCTCGGGCGTGATAACGCTCATGGGCTCGGCAGTCGAGACCTGGTAGAAAAAGCCCTTAAAGTCGATCTGCATATCGGTGATGGCAAGACCGAATAGGTCGTGCGCTTCGTTTTCAAACGGGAATACCGCCGGATAGTACGAGCTGATGGACGGAATCTCCTGGTACTGATCAATTCCCTCAACCACCAGGTTCTCGATCGCATAGCTGCCGTCCTGCGCAATATGCTCCCGAGCAGCACGAACGTTGATAAACGTATAGACCAAGCGATACGTGCCGTCGTCGACGTTGCGCTCGGCGTGCATTTGCACAAAGCGGGCACCGGCGCCCTTGAGCGCCTGGACATGCGACAGGAGCTCGTCGATCCCGACGGTGGTGTAGATTGCCTCTTGCATTACTCGGCCTCCTTTGCAGCGACGGACGCGGTGGGCGTCCCAGCAGGTGCGTCGCCAGCGGCGGGCGCGTCGCCGGCCTCAGCTGCGGCCACAAACCCGTCCTCGCCCAACTCAACGCCACCGTCCCAAGTAGCGGCACCGCCCACGGTAAGCGGATCGCCGCCGGCGCGCATCACGGCCTCCTTCTGGTCCAGGATGCCGCACGCCTCCACGATGGCATCGATCACGGTCTCGGGGCGAATGGCGCATCCGGGCGCGTACACGTCCACGGGAATCGCGCGGTCCACGCCGCCGATCACGTTGTAGGCATCGCGGAACACGCCGCCCGAGCACGCGCAGATGCCGCAGGCCACCACGCACTTGGGCTCGAGCATCTGGTTGTAAATCTGGCGCACGACAGGCAAGTTCTGAGCGTTGACCGAGCCCGTCACCAAAAAGATGTCCGCATGCTTGGGGTTGCCGGTATTGACCACGCCAAAGCGCTCCGCATCGAACAGCGGCGTGAGCGAGGCCAGCACCTCGATATCGCATCCGTTGCAGCTCGAGCCGTCGTAATGAATAACCCACGGCGAGCGCGACATTTTATGATCCATGGATGCCGCCTCCTAAATAAACACGTCGACGAGGATGGGCATAAGGTTGAGCAGGCCAAACACCAGCGCCACGCCCCATCCGAGCTTAAAGCAGCTGCGCCAGGTGCTGCGCGCGAAGGTGTTGTCGATCAGCACCTCGACAAAGTACGTCGCAGCCATCACGACCAGGGCGACCAGCCAGCTCACTGGGTTGTCCCAGACAAAGAACATGCCCACCCACATCAAAAACAGCACGGTCTCGCACCAGTGCATAAGGGTCATCTTGGCCAGCGTGCTGCCGCTCATCTCGGTGGCGACGCCCTGGACGATCTCCTGATGCGCGTGATGCGAGTACGAAAGATCGAACGGCGACTTGCGCAGCTTGATGGTAAGCACCGCGAGCAGCGCGAGGAAAATGGGCGCGCTGTACACGATGATGGGGGCCGACTGCCCCGTCACGGCGATGGAATCGAAGCTGTCGGTGGCAAGGTACAGGCCCACGCTCATCAGCAGAACGGCGGGCTCGTAACTCATAACCTGCAGCAGCTCGCGGTCGGCACCGACCTGGGCAAACGGGCTTTGCGTCGAGGCGGACGCCAGCACCACAAAAATCGCGGCAAGCGTCACCATAAAGGCGCATAACAGCGTGTTGGAGCCCGACACAAAGATGCCGCCGCCCACCACGGTAAAGATGAGCGCGCACGCCATGTAGGTATCGTCCATGGTGTTTACGCTGGCGGGAGCCTTGCGCAGCAGCTTGGCAACGTCGTAGAAGGGCTGCAGCAAGCGCGGGCCCACGCGGCCCTGCATGCGAGCCGAAAGTTTGCGGTCAACGCCGTCGATCAAGCCGCCCACAAGCGGCGCAATCAAGGCAAACGCCACGGTGCCAATAAAAATGCCCACGACGCCCGAGCCTTCAAAATACTTGCCGCGCAGCACCGAGGGCGCACTCATGGCAAGCCGCTCGGGCCCAATCCACGCGCAACACAGCAGCGCAAACAAGATAATGCTGCAGCACACGACGCTACCCGCGGGGCCAATACGCTTCTCGCCAAGGGCGTCCTCCGAGTACCAATTGCGCTTTTCGGCCTTCACCTCGTGTCCCATCGAGCCGCGGAAATGGCGGTAATTGTCGGTTCCCACACCCGAAAGATATACGTTTACGTGCGGTTTGTTGCTCACGCGGAATGAAGTCAGCAGCACCACGGCGATAAACGCCACGATAACCACCATCAGATACATGGCATCCTTGCCAATAACGTACGGCACGCGGCCAAACACCATGGCCAAGTAAGGCGACACCAGACCGCTCGAGATAACCGGGAACGCCACGCAGCACAGAATCAGCAGCGCGGCGATGGTATTGAGGGCCATCCATTCGGTCTTATGGACATTGACCTCAACGTTTTGAGCCGTGGGGTCGACGCCCGAAAGCTTGGCAAGCCACTTGCCCCAGAAGAAGAACGTCGCGGCCGAGCCAAAGGCAAGCACCATGATCATGAGCACGTTGCCGGTCTGGGCAAACGCCACCAGGGCGCCCCACTTGGACACGAGCATGCCAAACGGAGCCACGAACATGCCCATAATGCCCAGCATCATCAGGCGCGTCAGGTGCGGCATGCGGCTGAACATGCCGTCCATGTCCTCGATATTGCGGCTGCCGATATGATGCTCGGCCGTGCCCACGCACAGGAACAGCAGCGACTTTGCCACCGTATGGAACAGGATCAGGAAGATCGCGGCCCACACGGCCTCGGGCGCGCCGACGCCTAGGCAGGCGCTGATAAGGCCCAAGTTGGAAATGGTGGAGTACGCGAGCACGCGTTTGGCGTTGCTCTGCGAGATGGCCATGAGGGCAGCGAGCAAAAACGTGATGGCACCCACACTCGTGACCATAAAGCCAGTCACGGGATAGATGGCATAGAGCGGGCTGAGCTTGACCATCAGGAACACGCCGGCTTTGACCATGGTTGACGAGTGCAGCAGGGCGCTCGTGGGCGTGGGGGCAACCATGGCACCCAATAGCCAAGTGTGGAACGGCATCTGCGCGGCCTTGGTGAGTGCGGCGAGCGACAGCAGAACGACCGGCATCACCAGCAGCGCGGATTGCGCGGTTCCGGCGCCGGAAAGCTCGATCATGCCCGAGATGGTCAGCGGCATGCCGTTAACGTGCAGGTACATGAGCCCGGCCAAAAACGCGATGCCGCCCAGCATGTTGAGGATGATCTGGGTGAAAGCGTTTTTTATGGCCTCGGGCGTGCGCGTGTAGCCAATCATGAGGAACGAGCACACGGTGGTGATTTCCCAGCCACAGAACAGCCACTCAAGGTTGTCGCTTGTCACGATGACGAACATGGCCGAGAGGAACAGGAACATAAGCGCCAGGAACTGCGGGCGTCGGTCAGGCGCCGTCTGCCCGCGCAGCGCTGCCTCGTGCTCGTCGTGGGCCTGGAAGTCCTTCATGTAGCCCAGGGCGTACACGCAGATAAGGCTGCCGACAATGCCGACGGCAAGCACCATGATCACGCTCATGTAGTCAAGGTAGAGTGGCGTTGCCGTGACGGCTTCGGTCGCGGGCAGCGTCATAGCTGCAAAGGTGAGCGAGCCCACCAGCTGCACCACGCCGAGCACCGTGGTGAGCGTGCTCTTATATTTACGCGCGTTGTACAGGATGACGGCGCACAGGATCACGTCGATGACGGAGCTGATGATCGAGAGCACATGCGAGGTGCCGGGGGCAACCTCGAAGCTCTGCGGGCCCGTGCCAAAAAACATGACGGCGACTACAACCGTCACCGCCATAATAATGCCGGAGCCTACAAGCCCTACCGCATCGCGGGCGCGGTCACCGCGCGCGAGCAGCATGCCCAGCGCCGGTACCAGCGGAAACAGGGTAAGGAAATACAGTAGCGTCATACCATCACTCCCCCATGCAAAAACGCTGCAATTGTTTAACGTTATAGCTCAGTTGAGGAGTAGCGGCGGCGGGTTTTCGGTCAACTGGGGAGTTTTAGGCGTACGGGGTAACGAGTCTGTCCGCTTTGGAGCAGAGAGGCGACGCTCCCCCTATCGCGGCGGCGGGCGCACGGGCCACTGCGCGCGGTTTATTAACCACTTTGGAGGATGTTCCAGTAGGCTCACGACGGTCCAAAAAGTTGGCGCGGCAAGAAAAATGCGCCCCTGTGGGCGCACCATCCCGTTCGCTATTCCGCCTTTTTAACGCGCGGCTTGCGACCGCGCGGCTTATCAACCAGCGCGGACTCACCGCTCTCGCGATACTGGCGGCACCAAGCCTTGACCGAAGACTCGCTGGGAATCTTGTGCTTGATCATGGCCTCGCGAACCGTTAAGCCGTTTTCCAAGCGGTCCTTGACCACGGCGAGCTTAACTTCGTACGAATAGGTGTGATGATGCGAACCGGCGTTGAGAACGGCGTCGGCACCGCCTACGGCATACGCGCGGGCCCACTGACGAGCCGTGGCCTGGGGAATGCCAAGCTCCGCGGCGAGGGCGCGATGACCGACCCCCTCTTGGAGGATCTCGACGGCGCGCTGCCTAACCTCGGGCGCATGCGTGCGAGTCCTAGTTGCTTCCGACATACCTGCCACTTCTTAGCCTTAACCGTTAATCTGCTTTCTTACGTGCAAGTTAGATAGTAGCATTTTACTGTTTGCTCAAAGCAGTTAATTAAAATAGACGCGGCGTTATCTGGGCATTTGCCATTTATTTGCGACAGTTCTTTACATTTAATTTACGCAGCTAGTTAGCTCGCAGCTCATTGAGCGTGTTTTACCAACCAGATTGGTATCTTTTTGTTTCGCTTGGTATGGTCTTCATAATTATTAACCCCTCTAGCCTCTGGGCTAGCATGTCAGTCTTCCGCGTACTTTCCAGCTTTCCACTTAACATTCCAGCTTTCCACTTAACTTTCCAGCTTTCTACCCAGCTTTCCACCTTAAGTGTTAAGTTAAGTGGGAAGTTGGAAAGCCTGGTGGAGGGGTCGGGAGAGCTAAAACACCTTTCTCCAACGGCGGCTGGACAGTTAGTTCAGATACGTATTTTTCTATGCTGATAAAGCTGCGCTATGGTCCCCGGAGAGGGTTCTTTGGCGACTCATTGCACGCAAATCGAGCCCAGATAGCTACCGAATCCTAGTTTTGAGCCCCTTTCTTCCCCAAAACGAGCGCCGGATGCGCCTGCTGCGGTCTGGAATTATACGTATCTGAACTAACTGTCCAGCGGAGTCCAAGACTGGGATCGCGCAGACTAGAAAGGGGGCGGCAACCGGGTGGTTGCCGCCCCCTTTGCGAAGCCAGTTGGCTTCGGAACTAGTGGTCGATGCCGTTGAGGTTCACCCTCGTGAGCGTGTAGGTCACATAGTCGGGCGATTGAGGCTTTGCGCTCGCCACGTCACCCTTGACCAAGCTCGCTGTCATCACCAGACGATAGTTCGCGTAGAACTGCTCACGCTGTTCAACCTGCGTGTTGACCTTAACGGTAAAGGGCAGGCTAAACGTCGTATTACCGTTCTTCGTTTTGAACTTGCCGTTCTCCTTCGAGTCAGTGAAGGTGATCGTGCTACCGGAGGGAGCGACCGCGGCAAGCTTACTCTCCGTCACTGTTACGTAGTTGGAGATATCATCCGTTACGCTCTCATACGTGCCGTCGGTTCCGCGGCGCTGAAGCGCGAGCGTGTACACAACAGAGTCTGCGTTCGCAATTGCCTCGGCGGCGTTGCTGAGTCCACCCAGTTCATACGTGGCACCCAGACCAATCGTGCCATTCGCGATCGGACGCAGGTCGTCCACGTTAATACCAAGCTGCGACTTATCTGGCGCAGAAAGCGTAATGGTCGTATCACCCGTGTCCATGCGATAGTACCCGACGTTACCGCGCTTCGTCTGCGTCAGGCTCGAGGTATTAAGGCCTTCCTTACGCGTCGAAAGCTTGGCGGTATAGGACATCTTGGTACAGGCGTCCTCGCCAGACTGCTTGGACAGGGAGATGACCTTGTTGCAGCCGTCCGGCGTAAGGCGAATCTCTTCCACAGCCGTGCGCACGGTAAAGGATCCGCCCGTTGCACGCTTGCGGATTCTGGCGAGGTCACAATCGAGCTTGAGCTTCAGCGAGTCATCGCCCGTATCCGTCACGGTCTGCGTGAACGCAGGCGTCGAAGAATCACACTTCGCCCAATCTTCGCCATCCCACTTATAGTTCTGATTGTCGATGGCAACATAGAATTTAGCGATCGCCGAGGTTCCGCTCGGGAAACTACTCACCCCCGTCAGGGTATTGTTGGCGCCATACTTGCACAGTGACGTATCGAGCTGATAGAACAAAGAGTCCGAGTCAGCATAGCTCTGACTTGGGTTAAACGTAATCGTGTCGGTAACGTCAAGAGAAAGAACGTAGGCGGCGCCGTCCGTCGACTTCGAAACCGGAGTGCGCGCCTCCGGCTTCCCGTCGTTAACTTCCTGCCCGTAATTGGACAAGATGCTGTATGTCGATGCCGTACCGTTTTGATTATCGTCGCCACCGGTGCGCAAGACGTGATGCAGATTCCAAGATATGCGGCCACCCGAAGAATTCGAGTCAATAGACGAAGCCGTAAAACCGTTGATACTAGCTTGCGTCACGCCGTCGCCCGACTTGGGCACGTTGACAACTAGGTAGACGCTCTCCGATGCACGCTTCTCTCTGCCGGTATCCTTCTCCTTAGGTACCTTTAGCGTATAGCGGCTGTTGCTGGGAACGTCAGCACCCGCAACCTTAAACAGCGTCCACTTGCCATCGAGTTTCGCTTTAGCGGTCGCCTCTGCCTCGTTATCACACACGGTCCATGTGCCGGCGCCATCCTGTGTGGCCGACACATCCAAAATCTCGCTCAGCCATCGCTCCTGATATGGATTGCCCGCAGAATCCTTAAAGCCGTCGTTTCCGCTCAGGGAAACGCTCGTTGCTCCGCCTTCGCCCACCGTATAGTGATACTCTCTGCCACCGGCCCGGCCGTCAACGTTCGCATCGATGAGCGTAAGCTGGGTGCCCTGGGGCAACCTTCCGTCGGCACCATTGAAGAGGATGCTCTTACCGAGCCCCTTCATCGAGCCGCCAGCAGCCATATAGCTGTCCCAGCCAAAGTCGACTTCCTTCCCATTGGCAGAATTGTATGTCCAGGTAAGCAGACCCGTCATCGGCTCGCCAAAGCTCGTAAGCACGTGTGCATCTTTTCCAAGGTTAGCGTAGTCTTTTTCTTTAAATTTGATGCCGTAATCATACGTTGCAGCGAAATCAATCTCGAGCTTGCGCTTAACGACGATCGGCACCTGAACGTTGTAGCTCTGACCCGCCTCGGTAAAGGTAACGGTCAGGAGCGTAAAGCGGCCCTTGCCGTTGTCCCAATCGGAGCTTGGGCTAAACGACATATTGTTCTTGCCGTTGTTCACTACGCGAAGCGTGGGATTGTTCGACGCGTCATCGTCCTTAACGAACACACCATCCTTGAGTTGGAAAACATCTGCTTTGGCCGTCACGTGCGGATTGGTGCCATTCTCGTTATTCAATCTGCAAGCGTCAGAGAAGCCGCCGTTCGTGATGATGTTTAGATAGCTCTTGGCCGTCGTATTATCGGTACCCGAGATCACCAAAACGGGAAAATCCGTTGCAACCTTGCTGTCGCTTGCATCGTTATTCGCATTGAACATGCTCGCCACGGATTTGGCGTTATAGCTCGACGTATTTTGATAGGCGCCATCGTCATTGATGCCGCCGATGTTGGTGTAGGTATAACGGTTGGCAACGCCGGGGCTCGACGGATTCTGGATGGCCGTGGCAAGGCCAACGTTCATGCCGTCGCCGAACAGATAACGGCCGGCCGTGTCAGCATCGGAGGCGCGCACAACAAGGCCACTCGTCGGACTCGTCGTGACGTAGGGCGAAACGGCCACCGTCACATTGCCGTTCGCAGCATCGTTGCCATACAGTGTCGCGCCCTTGGCATCGGAAAGCTTGTCTTCATAGGCAGCAAATGCGATGTATGACTTTTTGTTCACTTTTTTAAGGTCGTCGGTGCCGGAAGAATTGCGCATCAGCTTGAGCGATTCACTCGCACTGTTTGGTCTAATGGCAATTCCTGCGACAAAAACGTTGACGAGATCAGCGGATGAACTATTTCCGAACAAATAGCCCTGGCTAGTTTGCGCCCCAAAGATATTGCGATCCATGAGCACATTTACGAGCCTAAATGAGCCACGGCCATCGCCAGACACGCCACCAGAACAACTTCCCAGCGATGAGTTCCATGCAGCGTTCTTGCTACCGGTAAAGTTATTCTCGCCAATGGTCGAGTTCAAAAGCGTGACAGAGTTCGTCGTGTTACCGATCGAGCCAACAACACCACCAGAATACGAACCATCGACGACCAGTCCAGTGATAGTTGAATTCTTGACCTCGAGGGCACACCCACCTTTCAGATCACCGATTAAACCGGCAGAGCACTCACGAGCACCAAGATAGATGTCTTTTATTACACAGCTATCGAACTTAAATGCACCGCCCGAAGCTGCTTCGCCGACTGCACCAGCAACGTACTTAAGATTATTCGATCCTCTAACACCAAATACCGTTTTATTCTGCACGTCGCCATGGATGCACAGATTGTAGACAGACACGATTCCATTTTCGGACCTTCCGATAAGGCCGCCGGTCCCCTCGGTCGCGCTCGATGCTGCCGGCTGAAGCGTGACATTGCTGATCTCCGCCTTTCCGGCACCCTGCGAAGGCGTTCCAGCGTCATCGGTGTTCACCAGGAAACCACCTCCGGCAAGACCCACGATACCGCCGGTCCTTGCGCTGGCAGCAGTTGACATAATTGTGGAACTCTCGGCAATAGGCATATTCGTTTTTGCCCAAACGCCACCAGCGGAATTTTGGTTCAGCTTGCCGACGAAGCCGCCGACGTTTTGCACGCCAGAAATGTCCATGTTGCTATAAGAGCAATCGTAAAGCTTGACCGGAGAATAGCGCGTGTTCGAATTTGAGGTGTCGTTACGATTCACCAGCAAAGTTGTATCTTTATCAGTCCTGCGGCTACCATAGCCGGATGCGCCGAGCAATCCGCCAACGTTATTGGGGCCATTCACCCTGCAGCTATTCGTGGTAATTCCTGCATATTTGCCGTAATCTGCCAGCGAGCTCGCGTTCGCCGTAGTACCCGCAAGCAGACCGACGCCAACCTGCTCATTACCCGCACCACTGGAGGCGCCGGCTGCATTGATATACGTAAGAGAAATATTGCAGTCATCGAACTTTAGGTTCTGGACGGTATAGCCGCCGTTGCCCGTAGCAGCAGCGCCGTCCGTTGCCGGAGTGCCGATGCTATCCAACACGTTGGTCGAGGTATACGTTACGGTACCAAAGAGAGCGCCCACTCCGGTGAGTTTGTAATTATCATCGGCGTACTCCGTGACCCCATATACCTTGCTGGCCTCTTTGCTACCGACCTTAATTGTTGCACCGTTACCGTTGATGCACGCAACAAGCGGCACGATGCGATCGCGGTCGGCGCCCTTACCGGATGCGCATGCGTTTGAGTAGTAGCGGCCCGAAAGACCCGTGTAACCCGTGCCATAAGTAGTCATGTCGTAGGTTTCACCCGCTTTGAACTGCAAATCCATTCCCGAGACCTGCGCGGCGCAGATGTTACCCGTCTGCCACGTTGCGTATTTCTTTACTAGGTAGGGGGAGTTAACGCCCGAGCCATCGCCTGCGTAGCCAAGCGCGTTACCCTCTAACTGGATACCGGGGCTTTTCATGTCATCGCTTATCGCATTAGCAAAGTCTTCAGCGGCACTCGCCGGCCTTCCAACATGTGTATAGCTCGCGTTGCGAACTTTGCCGTATTGCTTGTTGCCGAATTGGTACACTCCCTTTGCGTTGTTGCCGCCCATGTAGGCACGCGAGCCCGCATACGTTCCATACGCATCGTTCGTGGTATTCGTATTCGCCGAACCGCCGGCCGCACCGCTGCTGATGATGGCCGAGAGTACGAGCAGTCCCTGCGAGTCATTGACGGTTGTGGTTATCGCAGAGCTATTGGCGTCGTCTCCCCTATAGCGGCCCTGCGTCGCATCCGTCTTGATGCACCCCGTCTTCGAAGTATCCAGATTGTTCACCTTGTAGTTACGATCAGTGTTGTCGAGACTCTTATCATCGGTAAGCTCGCTGAACGCATAGCCGTCGATCACGCGGCCAACATATGGGTTGTCGTAGAGAGAAGCGCCAGCGCTATGCCAGTCGTTAAGGGCACCGTCGCCGCGGGAAGAGTTGCGGAAGATGACGCCGCCACCCGCAACAGCACCAACGTAGCCGCCAACGGGCACAAGGTGCGCGCCGCCATTATCGCCTGCTGCCCCAGCAACGCTAAAGCCGCCAGACGCTTTCACCGACACGCCATCGATGATATTGTCACCGCCCATGATGCAACCGATCACGCCGCCAAAAAACGCGCCCGGCACGCCAGAGGCGTCTTTATTCTTATGTGCAATAGAGGCCGCCTTGCCCGAGTATTCAATGTTCAGATTACTCACAACGCTACCGTAGCTATACGGGATCAACCCAGAAAGCGCACCTGTGTCCTTGGAGTTGTGGATCTTGATAGTCGCCTGCGTAGCTGCCTGCGACGAGCCCCTCAGATTACCAACGATAACGCCACGGAACGGGTAATCTTTATTACCCAAGCCCTGAAAAACGGCAGCGTCCAGCTCAAGCGTGTCAGTGCTTTCCCCCTTGTCGTTCTCCGGCTCGATGCTGTAGTAGGCACTCTGGAGATAGCTGTGCATCGTCGTATCGTCAAGCGTGTCATTGGGGTCGATGTCGTTCCCGATCATTCTCACCCATGTTTTGCTCGCCTGCTTGTAGACGTACGTCACTTCATTACTAGCATCCTTGCTGGACGAGCGGCGCTGGCATAGCGTTTCCTGATCGGCCGCAATCGTAACTTCCCAGCCGTCGCTTGGATTCTGAGTATTGATGTACTCAGCAACCGTGTTGAGCTCCGTTGCCTTGGTTATGGTATAGGGATCACCATAGGTGCCGCAGCCTGTCGTAAGCTTGGGCACGCGCTGGTTAACTTTGATTTCATGGTATTGGACTTTGTTTTCGTTGACATTGCCCTTTTTCACATACGGGAGATAACCACCGAATTGCGGAGTATCCGCATTTGCCTCTTTGTTGTCAACGGTGACGAGGCCAGCGCGGGTCCCATAGGTGCTCTCGTTGTAGTACCAGAGTTGCTTACCAGAGTATTCGCCCTTCGAGTCGATCTCGCTGCCGAATGTGACCTTATCGTTTGTCTGGTCATCCTTTATAAAGGTATACACCGCCGAGCCGGTCTTCCCCTCGCCGTAGCCAAAGCTCTCAAGCAAGCTTGCACGGGTAAAGATGGCGTTGTTCGTAGCACTCGGCACGTTGATGGTACCAAACGTCGCCGTAACCTGGTCGGCACTCGAACCCACGCCCAGTCTTCCAAAAAGTGAGGTTGCCACCTTGGTGTTGCGGCCGTATCCCGTAGCCGTGATGTTCTTCGCGCTCAGGTTCACGTACGTCTGCATCTCGTTTATAAGCAGAGGCATATAAGCATCAGCGCCCGTGGCCTCACTAGCGCCATCGACGGTCAAATTGTTGAGCGTAAGGCCATCAATCGAGATTTTTCTAATAGTGGTGGTCGTGCCATTGTTAGACCCATACACGTAGCGACACACCAGCGCGCCCGAAGAGCTTCCACCCGCGGCGGCAATATCATTCTTGCTTCTCCCGTCATTGACAACGGGCCCAACAGTGCCACCCAAAGTGACGGCATTCACCGTAAGATCGCCATTTGCCACCGTTCGGAAAAGACCGCAGTGCATGTTCTCGTGCTGGGTAGCAGCAGAGTTCAGCTTGTTGCTTTTCTGCTCGGCCTTGATGTCGGAGTAATGGAAGGTGATGGTCGCATTACCAACCGTCACCTTTCCGTTCGGCTGGGTGGGATAGTAACTATAGCCCGTCAAATCAATTTCGACGCTTCTGCCGCTTTCGCCGCCGATGGCCACGGCGTCGTTGAACGCTTGCGGCACAATCATCGAGCGAATTGCGGCTGGAGCATAGCGATAAGCAGACCATAAGAGCAGCTTTTCCGCCGTATCGATTTTGCTAATTTTGGAGCTGCCTTGCCCAAGTGCCGCATAGGCTTTGTCGAGGTTGTAGTAATACCTCGTCCAGGCATTCGTGTTGTGGTTCTTGCCGAAATCGGAACGGTTGCGATAGCTGTTGTCGTTTCCCGGCTCTCCGCTCATGTCGAGCTTGCCGTCATTAACGCCGTCTTTGGTATGAAGCGAAACGACGACATTCCATTCGCCGTCCATGAGTTTGCTGGCGTCTTTATTTCCATAGGCAGGCCTCGTGCTGTTGCCGACCCATTCATCAAACGAAGTAGCATTGTCGTTGCTTTTGATTGCCGTGTTGTTGATTTTCACGCCATTGCCCGCAGCAACACCATTGACCTTATATGCAGTGTCCCAACCCGCCTTGTTCTCCAGATACAAGCCGCTATAAGTTTCCACTCCATATGTTGTGGAATTCTCCGTCCTACCGCCTCGACCGATGAGCAGACCAAGCGTTGTAGCGCTCTCGGCATTGATGGTTGCACCAGAAAGATCGATGGCATAGTTGTTGATAACCCAGTGACCGCTGGCTGCATATACGAGCCCGCCGAGTTCACCTGAGCTGTTTGCTGTTATGGAAGCGTTGTTCGTCTTGAGAGCATACGTGCTGTCGCTGGTGTTTGCGCTATCCCCGATGGTGACAACCGTATTGCCCCAGCTGTAGCCCAAAAGACCGCCAGCGCCGTTCTTCGCGTCACCGTTCTTGCCAACGGTCATGCTGAACGAATTGAACGTAAGTCCTGTGATGTTGACGTTGGTCGTATTCGCCGCGGTGCCCTGAGTGATGCAGCCGATAAGGCCGCCAATCTGGGATTTCTTATTGCTCGCGCTGTCGCCCGCGGTAATCGCATTTTCGCTCGCGGTCGCGTCACCGACCTCGAGACTCGTCACGTTGACGATAGCGACAACGTCCGCCACATAACCGATAGCGCCGCCAATGCGCGTGTTGCCGTTGAGGGTAGCGCCCGTTTTGACGGTCGCTTGCGCCTTCGTGCTGCCACTTATGTTGCTGCTGCCGAAAGTAACGGTTCCACCACCCCTCACGCTACCAGCAATGCCGCCAATGTTGACATCGTTGCCGAACGTATCATCGCAGGTGATTTTCGGCTTGCACGTAACGCCGCTGAGCGTTGTCTTGCCAGTGATAGTTGCCGCAAGCGAGCCAGCGTCGACGCCTAAGCCGTTATCGAACTTCATAACGCCATCGACGGTGAGGTTATTCACCGTCGCGCCACCGCCGATAGCGGCAAAGAGGCCCAGACGGCTGTGCCGGTAAATCTTGCCGTTGCCTTCAGTCGAATCGTTTGCGCCAAGCGCATTGCCGTTGCGCGTACCGTAAGGTTCGCCAATCGCCAAGGTAACGGTATGATGGTTGCCCTCGACAGCCCCTACGAAGGCATTAACTTGCCCGGACCCATCACATGCAAGACCTTCAAGGCCTGTACCTCGCAGGTCAATGTCGGAAGTAATTGAGATAGCATTCCCACTATTACCATACCAGCTCGTAATATTAGCCGTGCCGATGCCGAATACACCGCCAAAGTAGCCGTTCGTTTGGACCGTCATGGCAATGCATGCGAATGTATCCGCATCATTAATGAGGTATGTACCCGACTTCCCGTCACCATTTTGGGACCGTAGCTGATAACCCCAAGAGTAGCCAGCACTGCTGCCAGCATCTGGAGCACCACTCAGATTGCACAACGGCTGATAAAAGGTGCTTTCATCAAGTTTAATAAGATCCTTGCTGAGCTTGCCCTCCTCTCCGGTCAGGCGGATAACCTGGTTATAGGTCAGGTCATCGATCCTCGCCGCAGCAGGACGTTTGTAAAGCCAATAATTATCGTTCGTTGCCTCAGCATCCGAGCCTGAACCTAGAGCAAACACCAATGGGGCGCATCCATCCAAGGATCTAAGAATTTGGCTGGTATTACCGTTGGCCTCGAGCTTGCAATCGGATAAATCGGTAGTCCCACGCAAGCGCAAGACGCCGTTCCATGCCGAACCCACAATTCCGGCACCACATGCGATTGATTCGTTTTTATCAGTTTCAACGCGAACGTCCCCGCAGTCCAGAATTCCAAAACGCGAACGCCCGCCCACGCTATAGCCGCTATCCAAGGCGCCAACAACACCGCCAAACCCGCAGTTCTTTCCATTGGCTTTTGGAGAATGGCACGTGACGTCCGCGCCGTCAACGATTACAACGCCTCCAGTATTGTTGCTCTTTGCCACCCAGCCGACCAGGCCTCCTGCCAGTCGCGGCGCGACGCTGCATGTAGTATCAACCGAACAGCGGTTGCCCGCGGCACCCGTCTTTATATGAAGGGTGTTGTTCGACTTCTCTGTGTTGGTCACATCCTGAACTCTACCGACCAGACCGCCATAGATGGAGCTGGAGCCCGTCACCAGTTTGCTAGTATACGAGCCACCTGATATTGCGACATCGCCGTTCGTTGTGTCCAGGAGACCGAACACGCCGCCCGCGCCCGTGTCCCCACTTTGGCCAAGATTCACGCCCTCGCCCGTATCGATTTGGTCGTTGTTGGCAAACTCGACCGGGCCGGCAAAACTAACGTCGCCGATGAAGCCGCCGGAACTTTTGCTGTTCGCATCGCCGACGTTGGCGGGACAGGTGAACTTCTTGTTGTCCGCGCCCAGCGCGAGCCTGGTCGCCTTACCGATGAAGCCGCCACTGGCGGTGGTGCCCTTGACGGTGAGCATGTGCAGGTCGAGAGCCTCCGTGACGTTGACTGTGGCGCCTGTGTTCGAACCGACGAGACCTGCGACACCACCGGCGGAACCGCTTGCAGACTGAACGGTAGCAGCGGGAACATTAAGGGTGCCGACGTTCAAAGTCGCGCCATCCTCGACCGTGCCTACGAGCAGACCGGCATTACCGGAGCTCGTCTCGACGACACCGCCCGCGGCAAGGCTAGCGGGAAACTTAACAGACCCCACCGTAAAGGTTCCGCTCTTGACTGTATTCGCTAAAAGACCGATGTTTCCCGCTGCATTTACGTTGAGCTTCTCGAGAGAACCGGCAGGGCCATAGGTGACCTCTGTAGTAAGGTCACCCATCGCCTCACCCAAAAGGGGCGCCGTCAGAGCGGAAGTCGTATCCGTCCCGCCGGTACCTACGGGATCTGCGATGTTGACCACAGCGTTGAGCGTCTTGCCCCCACCGCTGACCTTCGAAGCGACCATCGGCGCGCTATAGCTAGTCGCGCCCACCCACTTTATCCTGACCTTATTGTTTTGGTCAGACAGCTTGAGGTTATTAAAGACCGTCCGATCAGTCGCAAGCTCGACGGGACTATCATCGTCCAGCGACCTATAGATCCTGCCTTCGAACGGACGTCCATCACTGCCAAGGCCCTGGAAAGACATGCCGTTATTAACCGACTCGGTGAGCTTCGCATCGCCCGTGATGATAACCTTGATCTGCACATCATAGTAAAGCGAAGCGTCGGCGTTGGACAGGACGGTGAACGCCTCCGACGACTTGACATCGAGGCTTCGGATTCCGCTCCTGTCGTCTTTGAGCACGATGCTTTCCGCTCCGTTCGCCTCGAGCAGCTCGACAAGCTCATCAAGATTTGTAATCGACGCATCGGCCTGGGCCTCAGCGTCTTTCGAAACCGCGGCATCGGCATCTTGCTCGGCATCGCCAGCGGCGGCATCCCCTGCCGCATCGTCGCCTTCCGCCTGATCGCCCGCGGAATCGGAACCCGTAGCACTATCGGAAGTATCGCCCGTTGCAGCGTCGTCCTTCGCAGCACCATCCTCGGCACCGTCACCCGCGGCGCCGATATCACTCGACCCAGACCCATTCGCAACATCGCCCTTGGTCTCACCGCTCTCGGCTGCATCCGATGCCTCCGCAGACGCGGCGGCAATCTCGCTCGAAATGTTCTGCCAGCCGGCCGCCACGGCGGCCACCGTGGGCGAGCATGCCTGGAGTACCATGACCACCGTCATGAACTCTGCGAGTATGCGCTTTGCCGTTCTCATCGATTCCGTACCTCTTATCCTAAAACTCCGCTTCCAGAGTTATCGAGTCCCCGTCGTACCCGTTTGGGTGGTTCCGCTCACGCTAATGCCCAGGTCACCCCAGCAATCGGGCGTTTTGCCGTCCGCTCGGTAAAAGTTGACGACCATCGAACCCGGCTCCATGGTGAACGTAACCGTGTGATTTGTTTTATCCGCCGTCACACCATGGTTGGTCTCGAAGAACGGGTCGATCTCCACGTTCTCCCCCCACGTGAGCGTGACGTTTGCCGGTGCGCCCGTAACCGTCACACGGTAGTTGTACGCAGCGTAATCAGCAAACTTGCCAGCCTCATCAACCAGCGCGCCCTCAACCGCAGCGGTTTTGACCTCGGCCCTCTTTGACGGCACGACTTTCGCCGCCAGACAGGTGAGCTCGGTGCCGGGGCTCTCCTTCGAAACAACCATGGCCTTAATCACAAAGTAGGCATGTCCCAACTTGTCCTCAGGAAAGGTCACGGTGTAATCGTTTTTGGTAGGCTGATTCTCCGGAAGCTTGACGTTTCCGGCGGGTTGGGGTGCATAGCTCCACGCGGCACCATCGAGCCCATACCCCTCGACTGTCAAGGCATACGTCACGTTTTTATCGTTGCAGAAGTTGCTGTTGCTCAGCAAATAGTTATAGATGCTAAAGGTGAAGCTGCACTGCCCCTCGTTGGGATATACCGTAATGGAGCGCTGGGCGCGGGCAAGATCGGCATCGCTGGGCGCACTCATATAGCCCGTGAGCAGGTCGCTCGCAAACAGGCTCTGCGCGGTGCCTGTCGCGGCAACGGACTTAAGAAATCCGTTGGCGATGTAGGCGGAATAGGTAAAGTAGCCACCCGTCACGAGCGCCACGGCGCAAACAAGTGCGATTGCCGCCACAACCAGCTTGTTCTTGACGAGGCTTTTGCTTTTTGCCAGCTGCTCGCGCTCGGCATCCTGCTGCTTCTCTCGCTTCTCCATGTGCGCCCCCTCTCCTACTTGCCGCTCGTGTTGCGCGCGATCAGGTAGATCACATCGGTCTCTTTGGCACTCTCGTCCCACGAAAGCTTGATGATAAAGTTGAGCGTGTCATTGCCAGTCGAATTGGCGAGCGTCTTAGCGTTGAGCTCGCCTTTGTCGAACACCTTATATCGGTAGAGCGGGCGCGCGTTGCGCTGGACGTTTTGATAGTCCTTGAATGTAGGGTCGCTTGCGCCCTCGCCCGGGTCTTTGATGGGCGTGAAGCTCTTCAGCAGATCCGTTCCAGACATTTTCCAGCTATAGGACTTGCCGCCCGCAGTGCCGCTCACGTCGGAAGTATCACCTAGGCCCGGATTCTCGGCTTTATACAGCTCGATAGTGAGACCCGTAATGTTGGTCGTATTCGCAAGCTGCAGCTCAAAACCATCGCCGCCCGTCTGGACACAAAACGGGCGCATGAGCGTCACCGTGTTGCCGGTCTTGGTATCGCCGTATTCGGGGTTGTAGCTCAGGTCGATCTGCTCTGTTGCCGTAGCGTTGGGGCCCAGCACTTTGAGCTCCGCCGGCTCCTTGATCTTGCCAACGGTGGAACCGCGATTGGCATCGACAAACCATCCGAGCGTCAATCCCAGCAACACGAGAAGCACGGCCACCAGACCCACGATGGCCAGGGATTCGCGACGGTGGTCGCTCACCCAAGCCTTGATGCGCTCGATGCGGCCAGCCGGACGCGCTTCGCCGTGCGAGCCGAACCCGTTGCCGCCGGGGTTTGCCGCTCCTTCGTTGTGTTTGATATCGCCCTGCTCGCGGGCATTAAGCTGCTCGTCCATTTATTTATCCGCCTCCTTGGCGGTGAAGCGCACGCGAATGTACTTGACGTTCTTGCCGATAATCTCGTCGGCGTTGTTGTAGTAGCTGGCGCAGGTTTCCACATCCGCAGAGGACATGCCGGCTCCGACAGGCGGAACCGCGCTAGGCGCCTGACCTGGCACGCTCGTGCTATCGGCGCGGAAATAGCGCGCGTGGTTATTGTTGATGTCGCCGACGAGGGCTGCGTATCCCGCGGCGGGGTCCGTGCTCGCAAAAAGGTTGCCACCGTAGCCGGCGTTGCCCGTGCGAACGTAGCTCTTAAACTGCTCCGACCAAATCCAGTAGAGGGTTTTGGGTACGGTTTTGGTCGTGCTATTTGAGTCCGCAGGGCAAAAGTCCGACGCCGGAATGGTAAAGCTCTGCGTGATGACGGTAACGCTGGCTCCGTCCTGGGTCACCGTGGTTGTCGTGGGGACCAGCGGATTGGAGTAAAAGCCAGAGGTGTCTTTGCCCTGAAAAACCAGGATATGACCGCGCACCAAATCTTTAAGCGAGTTGATGATCTCTTCGTTTTTCGATGCATCCGCAGCGGAGCCCATGCCGACAGCACTCGTCTGGACGGAAATCTCCCAGGTCATCTCCACCGTGATATCGTGCAGGTCGTTGCAGAGCGGCTTGACGTTGAGCTGGAGCTGACCAGCCGACCCCGGAGAGAGACTGCCATCGGCACTCATGTTATTGAGGTTGAAAAGATTGTTCACGGCAAGGCTTGTACTGTCCGACGCGTAGTTGTCCTGGGCGTCGTACTTGCCCGCCGTGCCGTCCTGCGTTCCCGAGAGCACAAACCGCGGACCCTTCGCCCCGATCGTACTCCCCGTGGCGCTCACTCGGTTATTCGCGGCAAACCAGGCCAGGCAGGCAAAGATGGCAACGATGGCGGCCAGCACAAACAGACCACTCACCAGGAAATCTTTCCAGAAATCCTTGAGAGTCCGCACATGCTCGTCGGCAGCTTGACGGTACTCGGCCGCCGTCATGTGCTGCTGGAGCTCGCTATGTCGGTCCATGCCACTCATTGCTTACGTTTGCCCTGCTTGCGGGCGTGCCATCCTTTCCGCTTGGTCGCGCTAAATCCGTTGATCGCAGGTAGAGAATTCAGGCAGAATACAACACCATACGATAAGGTAAAAGAATAGCATTGACCTGCGGTTTGCTCCACAACGCAAGCCTTAATGATGTCTTAAAAGTCAAATCCTTGGTGCAAGGGGGTCAGGTTACTTCGCACCAACATGGTGCAAACAAACCTGACCCCCTTGCACCAATCCGTAGCGCCGGGCGGAGAACACACGGCGCGGCGCCCCTTAACGCCCCAGCGCGCGCACGGGTATCACGTAGATACCGTCCTCGACCTCGCGGGCGTACTCACCCACCCCCACAATCACGGCCATAAACTCCGGTTCGCGTGTGCGTGAACGAGGATTTCCACAGACCTTCTTGCGAACGCGCTTGAGGCTCTCAACGCCGGCGCTCGCTTTATCTTCACTCACCTTAATCTCAAAGGCGGCCCACCGTCCGTCGGCTAGCTGCACGATAGCATCGCACTCAAGGCCCGAATCGTCGCGATAATAGCGCACGGGTGTGCTATCCAGCAGGTCGAGCGAACGTGCGTAGACCGAAAGGTCGCGTATGACCAAATTCTCAAACACCAGACCAAATGTCTGCCAGTCGGCAAGCAGCGCCTGCAAGGACATACCTAGCAAGGCGCAAGCAAGGCTCGGATCTGCCAGATAGCGCTTGGGCTTGACGGTAAAGCGTCGTTTGTCGCGCGCGGCGGGAACCCAACCGGGGACCTCCTCGAGAATGAACATGCCTTTGAGGGCATCCAGGTACCTGCGCACCTTGGTCTCATCGGCAAACGCTGCGGGTTCCTCCTCGGCACCGAACATATCCATAAGAATCGTTTTATACGTGGTTGCCTGTCCCAGATTGCGCGCGATCGATGCGGAGACTCGACGAGCAATATCGGGGTCGAGACCGACCGCCGGGAAGCTGCTCGAAAACGTGGTGTTGAGATATTCGCGGGCGATGAGCTGGGCGTCAGCCGAAACCATATCGATCGCCTCGGGCCAGCCGCCGCGGCAGGCGGCTTCGACAAGCCCCGGTGTATCGCCATTGCACCGGCAGGGCTCAAAACGATGCTCAAACAAGCCCGCCAGGCTCACCTTGCCGTTGGACTCACCTGTCTCGGCAAGCGTCATGGGGTGCATGCGGATGCGACCGATGCGGCCGGCTCCACTATGCGCGGGCGCCTCCGCCTTTGAGCCAAACGCAGGCGTGGCGGAACCCGTGAGGATATAGGCGCCGCGCGTGCCCCGGGTGCGGTCAACCTCGTGTCTAACGTAGTCCCAAATTTGGGGAACGCGCTGCCACTCATCGATAATATGCGGACGGTCTCCCAGCAACATCATCGCCGGGTCGGCACGCGCGAGGTCGAGATTCTCGTCGACATACGAGGCGGACGCCCCGTGCTCAAGCGCGGCCCACGTCTTGCCGCACCACTTGGTGCCCGCAATCTCGACCGCGCCAAAGACACGAAGGTAGCGCTCGATTTGCGCATCCACGATACGTGGGATGTATCCGTCCCGATGTAGCCTCTCGCCTGCCATGAGCCGCCCCCGCAGATTTCCAGGTCCTGCTTTCTGATTCTTCTATTCCACTGTAGCAAATTCGGATTTTCGGGTGGTTGTGATTCGGATTTTCATGTTCATATAATTCGGATTTTCATGTTCTAAGGATTCGGATTTTCTGAACCTGCTGGTCAGGGACACTCTATTGGCAAAAAGGCGGGGAGCACCGATACGGCACTCCCCGCCCACTCAATACGCGATAGCTTTCTTGCTTAGAGCTCGTTGGCCGCGTGATACGCCGTGCGAATGGCGCTCGCGATGTCGGCGGTGCGCTCGCCCGAGCAGTCGCCCACGCAGGTCACGGGCACTGTCACGCCCTCCAGGTCAAACGCGTTGGCCTTGGAGCCCACGGCCATCACCACGTAATCGCAGGCGATCTTCACCGGCTCCTCGGCGCCGTCCTCGGTGGTGCGAACGGCCTCCACGCCCTCGTCGGTAATGGCGGTCAGGCGGGTCTTAACATGCTGCTCAACGTTGTGGGCGGCAAAGTCGTTCATAATCAGCGGCAGAATGGTCTCGGACTCGCCTGCGGCAATCTTGTCGAGCATCTCGACAATCGCCACCTCGCAGCCGTTCTGCAGCAGGTACTCGGCAGTCTCGGTGCCCACCAGGCCGCCACCGATAACGGCGACGCGGCCCGTAAGCTCCGCCTTGCCGGCCAGCACATCCCAGCTCGAGACGACCTTCTCCGAATCGGCACCGGGCACGGGAATGACCACGTCGTGCGCGCCCACGGCCACAATCGCGGCGTCGGCGGCGTTGAGGTCCGCGGGGCTAGCGGTGTGGTTGAGCTCAACCTTCACGCCCAGGCCGGGCAGAATCTTCTCGTAGTACTCGACCGAGCGCATGATTTCGTCCTTGCGCGGAGGCGCGGCCGCCAGCACAATCTGGCCGCCCAGATGGTCGCTCGCCTCGTAGACGGTCACGTCGTAGCCGCGCTTGGCCGCCACACGCGCGGCCTCCAGGCCGGCAATGCCGCCGCCCACCACGGCGATCTTCTTGTCGCCCTCGCCGGGCTTAATGGCGATGGTCGCCTCGTCGCCGTTCTCGGCATTGAGCACGCACGAGATGTACTGGCGGTTTTGAATCGCATCGACGCAACCCTTGTTGCAGTTGAGGCACTCGCGGATGGGCTCACCCGTGGCGGCCTTGAGCGCAATGTCGGGGTCGCACATGAGCGAGCGGCCGTACGCGACGATGTCGGCCGAACCGTCTTCCAGGATCTTCTCGCCGGCCTCGACCGAGACAACGCGGCCGACGGTTGCCACCGGCACGGAGACCAGGGCCTTGACGCGCTCGGCCACGGGCAGCGTCCAGTTGTAGGGCATGGCGCCCATGGGCGGAATGGTGTCGCCCATGTTACCGGTGTGGTTGGCCTGCGCGACCTGGATCATGTCGATGCCCGCGCCCTCGAGCAGCTTGGCAAACTCGCAGGCCTCGTCGGGCTGCAGACCGCCCTTGCCGCGCGGCGTGCCGTCGGGGTTCTCCATGATCACGGGGAGCTTGTACTCCACCATCAGCTGCGGCGCGGCTTCCTTAATGGCAGCGACGACCTCCAGCGCGTAGCGAACGCGGTTCTCGAACGAGCCACCGTACTCGTCGGTGCGCTGGTTGAGGATGGCGGAGCACAGCGAGCCCACCAGGCGGTCGCCGTGGACCTCGATGGCATCGATCCCAGCCTGCTGTGCGCGGGCGGCCGAGGCGGCGATGGCCTCCTTGATCTGGGTGAGTTGCTCCACGGTGGCCTCGTTCACAAAGTGCTGCATGTCGTGGTGCAGCTTGGCGTAGGCCTGCTTGCGAATCTCGTTGGACTCGGCCATCTTGGCGGCAAAGGTCTCCTCGTCGCCGGCGGCCTTGGCCTCCTGCGCGGCCTTGGCGGCGGCCATGGAGCCCATGACCATGCGGCCGACGCCGGGGACGTCGTACTCGGGGTGGAACAGCTGCAGCGCGACCTTGGCGCCGTGCTTATGGACGGCGTCAGCCAGCGCCTTAAACGTGGGGATCTGGGCGTCAGTCGCCAGCTTGGGCGTGGGGCTCGCGGTCATAACGGGAGCGACGTCGCCGATGACGATGTAGCTCACGCCGCCACGGGCCAGGCGCTCGTAAAAAGCCAGGCTGCGCTCGCCAATGGAACCGTCGCGCTCCTCGTAGCCGGTGGTAAGCGGCGGGAACATAATGCGGTTCTTGAGCTCAAGGGGGCCAACCGTAATGGGCTGGAGCAGCTTGGATGCAGGTGCGGTCATGGACATTCCTCTCTTGTAGGCGCGGCGGCGATGTTGCCGCGTAGTTGTCTAGAGGATATGGCATGGGAGCACAGTGGCGCAACGGAAATCGGCAGACAGCAGGTAGCGGCAGGTGGATGGGATGTGGCGGCCCGTCGGTTTGTCTCAATCTGTAACAGTAAGGCCCTATTTTGCCGAGCAACTGTTACAGATCGAGACAAACCGAAACCGTCCCGGCGGAAAATCTCAATCTGTAACATCTACAGGCCAAAAACGACCCTAGATGTTACAGATCGAGACATTCCTCTCGACCCATCCTCAACAATCTAGATCTGTAACATCTGGACCCACTTTTGCCCCTTTACTGTTACAGATCGAGACAAACCAATCTAGCCTGCCGAAAGATCTAGATCTGTAACGGTTACTCGGCAAAATGGGCCCCAGATGTTACAAATCAAGACAAACGGGACCCGCCTGCAAGAAAATCTCAATCTGTAACAACAACTCGGCAAAATCCGTCCCTCATGTTACAGATTTAGACAAACCGTCCAGGCGGGGACTCAACATCTCAATCTGTAACACCTAGCCGCCCAAATCGGGTCTAGATGTTACAGATCGAGATTTTGTTTGAGAGGCCGAGAATTGGACCGAAAATACGGTCCCGGAATAACAAAAAAGCTCGCCGGCTAGGCCGACGAGCTGCAATTTCTTGGTCGCGGGGGCAGGATTTGAACCTACGACCTCCGGGTTATGAGCCCGGAGTAATTACTGTTAATCATAGTAAATGAATTCTAATTATAGAAAAGAAAATAGCAGGTAGCGAGTTATTTTTGCTTGTGCTTTATTTTGATTTACAAAAAGTTTCACCCGCAATTCACCCGCAGAATTTCATTTGTGGGTGAATTTCTTTCACAATTCGGGATACGATACTCCCTGCCCGTGCCTTTAAAGGCACGGGCAGGGAGTATCGTATCAACCCCGTCAGCAGGAGACGCCCTATGGCCATCGAAAAGGGTCGCAAACCCAACACCTGGCTCATCACCTTTAACCTTCCGGAAAAGGATGCCAGTGGAAAATATAAGCGTGCACCCAAGCGAACCATACACGGGCTTAAATCGGATGCCAAAAAGGAACTTGCCCGTTACCGGGTCGAATACGAAAGCGGGCAGGCAGCTGGGTCGAAAAATACAGTCGCAAGCTATTCGAGCAAGTTCCACGCCCAACATAAGTTGAACTCACCCCTCGCCTACGACCGGGAGGCCTTGGAAATCAAAAAGATCGAAAGGCTATTCCGTGGCGTAGCACTCACATCCCTGACTCCTTCGAGGATCCGCAATGCATATTCGGCAGAACGTGCAAGGCGTGCAGTATGGACGGAAGGGTGCGGAGACGAAAGGCCCCTTTCAGAAAACGGCCTCTACAAGGTCCATGTCAAACTAAGACAGGTGCTTAAACAGGCATACCGAGATGGGGAAATCCCCAGCAATCCCGCCGATATGGTCGATTTTCCAAAACCGCCTCAGGAGAACAAAAGAAATAGCCTCACCCTCTCTGAGGCCCGACGGTTCAGAAAGGCCATCCTACGCAAAATTGAGACAGAGGGGGACGCAAAATACGTCGGGATCCTCATCATCCTCGGAACGGGCTGCCGTCGCGGAGAGATGCTGGGGCTAAGCTGGGGTGATATTGATTTCGCCAGCAATACCATTACGTTTTATAACCAATACGCAAAGGACAAAGTCCTTCGTAATCCCAAAATGAGCTCAGCGGGCCGACGCGTCTGCATGGACGATACCCTGGCACGAATTCTTGCTGTCTGGAAAAACAGCCAACGCCTCAACCTGGAGCATATCAACGGCCTTCGCCTGAAGCATTCCATGGAGCCTTTGGCTCTGGACAGCCTCATGCCGGTCGTTAACGGAAAATACGGGCAGAGGATTGACCCCGACGGTTTTGACAAGTTCTTCCGCAACTTCTGCGTCGACAACGGATGGGGCGAATATACGAAGGACGTCGTCACCAAAACCTATGGTGGGAGAACCTTCACGCGGGGAAAGGGTTATCAGGGCCTAACGGTCCATGAGCTTCGGCACACCGTCGCTAGCCTTCTCGTTGCCGAGGGCCTGGACGTCAAGACCGTTCAGACCCAGCTTGGCCACAAGTCTGCCTCGACCACGCTCAACATCTACGCCCATGCCTTCGAGGAGCGTTCCCGCGAGGCCGGTAACACCATCGGCCGCCTGCTGAACGGGTAAGCATGCATTAGCATACGAGATATCCGTCGCCCTTGATCGCTTTTAGGTTATTACTCCGCTTGCTTTCTGCGAGATATGCAAGCGCACGATCGATCTCCGATATTTCAAACATACCCTCGAGGGGCTGTTTGTAAATTAAATCGCGCGCCCGAACGATATCGCCAACGTTGCAGTTGGTCTTAACCGCCTCAGCCACCAGAGAGCGAGCCTTCCGCTTCCTGTTCTTGTCGTCCTCGTCTTTGCGTACCTTGCACTCCTTCACGGGATCGAGCTTGCAGTACTTCATATTGCTAGGCTCCGGAATGAAGGCACGCCCGCAATAAGGACAGATGCGGATTGTTCCATGGGAAAGGTGGGAGGCAAACCCCGCCCACAACCTTTCCAGAGTAGAGTTATAGGTCACGGCAGCACACTTGTCGACCAACCTCGTCATCACGGCATGAGTGCCATGACAGCCGATAGTGCTATCGAGAATCCCGCGAAGCAGCGCCGTTGCGATCTCGGCCAGCCTTTCGTCTTCCATCATGAAACGCGGCGTGATATCCGTGAACGGCGCAGCTTCGAACCTCGGGTCAATAAAGTCAGCTGCCATCTGGGTTTTAAGCCTGGTGATGCCGTCCCCTGTTTTCAACTCGCAGGTAATATACGAGCCCGCCCCATTAAGCCCGATCAGACGCGAAACGCCATCGGTTTGGTCGATGACGGCACTCCCGTGAACGGCAACTTGCGCCCCCATGTCTGTGGTAGCGATATGGCCAGACTCGAGCCAGAAGGATTCCTGCGAGGCGCGTTCCAGGAGTTCAGCATATGCAGGGGTGAGCCCGTCATCGATTAAATGAGAACACGTCCACATCGAAAACTGGCTTCCGTCGGCTTTGGATGCAATCGCTTCGGAGAAATGAAGATCGTCAAGAAGAGGAACCGCATCGCGCCCATCCTTGAGGAACGCGACAAGCCTGCTCGCGAACAGAGCAAAGCCGGCAGCGGCAACCCATTCCGCGATGGGCTCCCTGACCACATCTCCATCGACATAACCGACTTGATCGCCATATAGCCCAAAGAGCGGCCCCACGCGCTTCGCGAGCCGTAGCAGGCTTCCGTCGTCGCGCAAACAGTACTGCCCGTCTTTATGGCGAATCATCCGCATGCCGTCGTCGGGCCCCGCCAAGAGATATGGCGGCCAATCGGCACTCTCGGGATACCTCTCTTTATGCTTGTTGTCGACTAGGTCCGCGAGGGCGACGAAACAATCCGCATCGTCGACAGTAAGCCTTCCCCTTTCGGCAATCTTATGCTGAGACATCCCTGTCGACTTATCCCAATCGTCCGCATCTTTAAGCGGCCTCGCCCCCTTCGCCCATATCGGCGCATCCAAATCGGTCGAACGGAAGCCGAACACAAGGCATCCGTCAGCAAGACTGCCTTCGACGCGGACATCAAAGTCACCCTTAAATTGTCCAGTCGTCCCATCTAGCTGCATAAAGATAATCCAATCACGTTGTCCGCGGAGTTACCCCCTCTTTTCGCTGAAGCAATCACGGGAAACTACAGTCAGCTCGAGCACAGCACTTATACCCACGAATAGAAGGGAGCTGCCATGGTCAATCAAGTCGCCCATCGTGACGGCCCGCTTTATTGGTCGACCGATCGCGTCATGGCGGAGCTGGGCGTCAGCCGCCCTACGGCTTACAAGTTGATGCACGCCTCCGGCGCGTGCATCAAGGCCATGCGCCATATCCGCGTGTACGCGCCCAGCTTCATCGCTTACGTCAACTCGATTAACGACAAGGAGAGCCACGATGCCTAGCCCCAACCATCCCCCCGCCGTGCCCCCGGCCTTCCGCGGCGGCATCCGTCCCCTGCTCGACTGCCTCGATGCCGTCTTCATTGGTACCGACGGCCGCGTTACCTTCGAGCCCGCTCCGCTCAGCGCCGAGCTCAACGGACTCGGTGAGGAGCTCGTGCTCCTCACCGGCGTCGCCGGCGGCGGCAAGACGGACCTGATCTTGAACATGGGCCTCTCCATGGCGCGTCACCGTCACGTGGTGATCGCCAGCTACGAGATCGCCCGCGCGGCCTGCGTCCGTCGCATCCTTCCTGCCGCGTCATGTCTCATCCCCGGTGGCACACCGCTCACCGAGGCCGACTTCGCCGACGAGAGCAAGCGTGAGGTCGTCGATGACACTGTCGCGGCCGTCCGCGCCATCTCAGACAACCTCATCATCGTTGACGATCTCACGATGGACGACGTGCGCGGCCACAGCATCGAGTGCCTCACCGAGGCAGTGCACGCCATCGCCATCCGCGATGGCATCCCGCCGGCGGTGATTGTCGACTACGCCCAGCTCGTTACCGTGTCCACACCGGCATTCTCGACGACGGATATCCTCGACCGCGTGTCCTTCGGCCTCGCACAGATGGCGCATCACGAGCGCACCCCCGTCATCGCCGTCGCCATCACCGGCAAAGACGGCAGCTTCCGTGGCACCGCCAAGCTCGAGTTCGACGCGGACATCATCCTCTCGATCATGACCGACCGCGAGGATGCCGAGAACGGCAGCCGCGATCTCCATGTCGACATCAAAAAGAACCGCAACGGCGCCGCGGGCGGCCGCGTCGACCTGACGTACTGGCCTGCGTACCACCATTTCGCCGCCACCGAATAGCAATCTGCGGGGCGCAAATGCGCCCCGCTCAACCCCAAGGAGTATCACATGAGCACCATCAAGAGCAGCAACAAGATCGTCCAGAAGGGCTACGGCCTTCCTCTTGTTTTCGATATCGCTAACCGCCGTTACACCTACCGTGCCGCCGACGACCCCCGTTTCCTCAACCTCGACTCTATCGCGACCGCAAAGAGCGCTTGGGTTCTGCGCTTCAAGAACAAAATCGATGGGCTTCCGCAGGCCTATATCGTCTTTAGCCAGACCGAACGCCCGCTTGACCCCATCGAGTATCTCGCTGACATTGACGAGCTCTACGGCATCCCCGACGATGAACTCATCAAGGTCGCGGCACGCTCCTATATCGTCGACGGCTACGGTGAGGCGCATGACACCTTCTGCGATCGTTATATGCGTCGCCTTGAAGACATGGGGCAGGAACTCGGGATCTTCGCCGCAATCCCGGCCCGCTTCCTCAAAATTATCCCAAACAACACCTTCACCTACCAGACTATCGAAAACATTGACGACTAATCCGCCACGCGCCGCCGCCTACACAGGCGGCGGCCTTTTCTTTAACGGAGAAGGAAAAATGACAACGAGAAATGTCAGCGTAAAAATCGACCACAAGCTCTACACCGCCCTCAAGACGCGGGCGGAGCTCGACAACTCCAACGTCAGCGACGAGATCCGCTCGCTCCTGCGCTCGGCGCTCGCCGCGGAGGAGCTCGACCTCTACGGCAACGAGGTCGCGGGCTTCATCCGCGGCGTCGTCGACGCGCGGATGGACGTCGCCGCGCTCGACATCGAGCGCAAGCTCGACGCCACCGAGGACCGCATCGCCGCGGTCCTCTCGCGCCCCATGACCGCCGCCATCATGGCCGGCCTCATGTCGGCCGACGTCCTCAAGGCCTCCTACGCCTCGCTCGACGACGTCCCCGTCGCGGACATCTGGAAGAACTACCTCGCGCAGGCCGGCGAGCTCAGCCGCGCCGGCCTCGGCCGCATCGACGAGGTGAAGCTCCACGCGCGCGAGCGCGCCGATGGCTAGCCCGCCCGTCATCGTCAACCACTCCGTCGTCCGCGCGGGGGCGTCAGCAAGGGCGTCCG
>ERZ773133.1329-NODE-1329-length-28698-cov-5.038543_pt1 | contig 28698 bp, 21 predicted proteins | sample MGYA00580861_ERZ773133 | MGnify/ENA primary metagenome ERZ773133 (study PRJEB29015, sample SAMEA2737844) | human gut metagenome | biome: human gut; feature: human-associated habitat; material: faeces | place: China | collected 2012 ...
CATGAAGATAAGAAACTCTGCCGTACTATTTCGTATTTCTATGTTTTTTGCCATATCTTAATTATCATTATCAAATTTGAGCCGACAGCTATTACATACCAATCTGATACCCAGCTCAAATATCAGGTTTTATTGTTGATTAATAGTCAGGAAGACTTTTCAATAAACTCGTCAGTGTAATTGGGGATTGCAAACCTATTACACTAATTGTGTCTTGGCATCTTGATATAATTTTTTCAATCTCCATACAGACATGTCGATGAGCGGCTCAAACATAAAACTATTAAGGTGTATATTTTCGGGAGTTATCAGGTTGACCTCTTTAATAAGTAACTGTATGTTGTTATTAGGAGAACATAACTCTTCAAATTTCTTTGTGAGAGCGGAAGTCTGATTTGATGTAATACGATTATAGAAAATATTGAAATCCTCGATAAGCATTACTTGTTTTAGCTTGGATATCATATAATCTTCCGCTTTTAATCTGATGGCAGCAGCAAAAACTATCTTGTTCTCTATATAAATTTCATCAAGAATCGGTTGGCCACAAAGAGCTTCCGCCGTGTTGTAAATATATTTTTTATATTGCAATCAGTTTTTGCTGTTGGCAACCTATGCGCATCTATATTGTTACTCACAATTTGGGCAATGTCGTTTACTGTCAAACTTGCCGTTTCTGTTTTAACATGAAGACATGAGGTTAATTTAATATATTCCGATTTGGAAGGATCGGTGGAAATGTCTTTGGAATATTCAATAAGATTACGCACCAAAGGGATTAAGGCAATGAAGAATTCTGGTTTATCCGCATTGCTCTTTATGAGTTTGAATGGTTCTCTCAAATATTCAGCCTGATGAAATTTAATTTCATCATTAGCATCTTTATAGGCCATGTATGTGCTATTTCTTTTAACTCTCAAACGGGATGATATTGTTCGATAAAAATCAAAATTGTGGGTAAGGATTATCATCTTGAATCTTGCGTCATCTTTCAAATCGCAAAGGTATTCAACTATCGCGTATTTATTCTTGTAGTCAAATGAGTCTGAGACGTCATCAAATACAAGAATATGCTCTTGCCCTCCATCGTGTTTCATCTTTTCAATAGCAAAGAGCAGTTGTAGAGTATAGAATGCCCTCAGTTCCCCTTTACTTAGAACGACTTCTTCCAAAACTTTTGACTCAACAGCTTTTGGGCCAGCTTGAGTGCTGTATTCAAAAGATAATGCTGCCGCTTCCTCATTAAGTAAAAGGTCTGTCTGATTCTTGATTTTTACTTCAAAAGGAACTGAAAATCTTCGATTGAAAATACTTATTGTCTTTTCCCAAGCAGATCTTTGACTTGCCGCTTGTTTTAGCACAGAATCCAATGTGGGTTTAGCTTCTTGGTATGCCAATAAAAGTTCATCAGCCTTATCCTTAAATTTGGCAAAATAACCCTTCCATACTTCTTTGTGAAAATTGTCGTAGTCAAGTAATTTGTCTACCAAATCTGGTTGGTTTTCAATTATCTCTTTGAACTGCCTCAAAGATTCATTTGCACTGGCTTTTTTATCAATCTTTTCAAATGCTTTTTTGACCGAAGAATCGTTAAGAATGCCAGAAAGTTCATCACTTATTAGATTTACAAGTGAGGCCGAAGAATCAATTGTGGTTTTATTATCACCCAATACAATTTTATGACTGACTTCGAAGAATGCATTGTCTGCAACAGATTTAGACAGCTCAGAAGCTTGGTAAGTGCCAAATGTCTTGCCATTTTTCTGTTTGAATAGTTTCGAAGATTGCAATATGGTCTGGTATGTATCGGAATAATCTTTTAATGCCTTATGATTAGCATCAATAAATGCTTTGACTTTACCATCTTTATCAAAGATGCTATTATATTTAAAATTATAGCATACCTCGTTCCCAACAGCCTCAATCATCACTTCCTCAAACTTGCTATAGAAAAGGCTAGGTTTACCTTCACAGAATGTTCGCACAAATTCAGATACAATATCAGTACTTCTTGCGTGATCGCTGATATCCTTGAACAATGCTTTCTGTTTGTCAGACAATTTTTTTAGGATATCATCATATTGCTGCTTTAGCACACTATCAGCAAGGAAGGAGGTAATATTCTTTGGCGTTTCAGAATCAGGTTCTTCACAGTTCGAGACATATATTGAAGAAGGCAATACAACATTGCCGTGTTCATCCTTTATATTAATACTCCCAGTAATGTCTGCTACTACATCTTTGAGTTTGTCAGCTTTGCCTTGTCCATATAATTGCAGGGCTTTAGCAAAAGATGTCTTCATCAAACCATTGGGCGCATATATAAGCACCGCATTCTCACCTTCGAAAGTCAATTCTTGTGAAAGCTTTGTTATACCAAAGCAATGATCCAAACTTAAATTTATTTTATTCATAATTTCTATCTAATGTATGTGATATATAATGTCTTCATTATCAGTTATCCCGCACAAATTCACTCTGATTATTATCGTACTCAGTCGCTGGTTCTGCCACCATGCTATATTCTTCCTCAGTCACCTCGTATGATTTGATTCTTCTATCCTCAAGATAGATATGGCAAAGCGTGTATTCCAAAGCTGCTAAAGTCTGTTGGCGAACTTTTGGTTTCAACTGACATTCCCAAATCGTGATACAATGCCAGCCCATAGCAGCAAGCTGGCATTGTTCTTTTTTATCTCGTTCCTTATTCCTTTCTATCTTGTTTGACCAAAAATTTATGTTGGTTTTAGGTAAACGGAAATATTTACAATTATCATGACCATGCCAAAAGCAGCCGTTCACAAAAATGACCGTCCGGTATTTGCGAAGCACCAAATCGGGATGACCAGGAAAGCGTGGATGATTTAGCCGATAGCGGAAGCCACGGCTAAAAAGGAACTTTCTCACTATCATTTCAGGTTTTGTATCCCTTCCATGTATAGCTGCCATATTACGATGACGTTGTTCTTTGGTCAATCTATCCATATCAGTACATTAGATGAAATATCTGTAATCGTACGTTCTACCATCGTAATGTCCCAATAATTGTCCAACTTGCGCCAATGTACTAGACGTATCAATAGTAGCTGGAAATTTTGTATAAAAATTAAAGGAATTCCAATTCATTTTGGTAAACCCAAGAATTTCCTTAACTATTGTTTGCATCGAACCATTACCATGATATTTAGCTATTCTCAAAGGCGAAGGTATGCCCCGTCCTCCAGGGAAGTAATTTCTATCTTGCCTTACTGAGTCTATCGTTCCATGTGTCCACAGCAAACATTCATATTGGGAGACGGGGAAACAAATTCCTCGCATAACCGGATAACTGGCATTAACAGGACATCCATTGTCTAAATATTGGTCAATACATTTTATGGAATCTTCCATTGTTATCGTTATCAAATCTATATTTTTGATTCCTGCGTGAGACAAAGCATCGGTTATACCTTTGATTTCTTCTTCTTTGAACGGTGTTCTTTTATGTACAACCACTCTTTGAGGCATCCTATCCATAGACTTCACAAATAATTCTTGAACATTGATACCTAATTTGTATGCTTCTTCATAAGACAGATAAGGATTATTCTTCCTATCTAAAATCGGATTGTCTATTTTGGATAATTTGTATCTTAATCCTTGCCCCTTGGAATTATATATATGGCTACATCCTACAACAATGTTCGTTTTGCCATTTGCTTCCTTCTTGACACTATATCCAATGCCCGCATAAGCTGTATCTGCGTCCAAATCAGATAAAGTCCACGGCGTTCGCATCGATTTGACAAACAAAGCTAATGAAAGCCACCAATATATTTGGTTCTTCATATAAGTATTGAATATTGTTTTTTCTTCTACAAATTGTGTGGTAAATTCATACTGAGCCGCATATGCTTTTATATAACTGTGCATGTCAAAAGTTTCACCATCTTTTTTGAAAGAGCGATGGCGTTCCCATACTTTAGGAATAAAAATAACAACGATAATATTCGGATTGTTATTGGCAATTTTATGGGCGAATTTACATATGTTTTGCGCCAAACCTACAGAATCTTGTTGTATCTCACGACAGCTAATCCATAAATTAGAATTAACTGCAGGTATATCTAGCGAAGCTGAATAGATTTGCTCAAAACCTATATATGGCTGCAAATAATCTGTTTTTGGAGCTGTTATATTTCCATTTAGGCCATTAAGAAAATCCCGAAATTGATTTGTATAAGTACTCGGACAGATTACGCCAATTTTAACATTAGTATTAAAACTGGATTGGAATTCATAATCATATGGATTATTTTGTAGAAGCCCTCTCATCGGATTAGTATCGTGGATTATTTTTCGAGATGTCTTACTACAAAAGTCAAGATTTGGCTCAGATATATAAATCCCAGAATATACTATTTTTTTATTAACAAACTGAGTTTGAGGTATAAGACCTTTTTCCGTATAGTCTACCGCAACCAATCCTCTATTATTACTTATTTTAAAATTGAAATTATAACCACTATTTAATGGATAATCAAATGCACGCTGATGCCCATTAAAAAGAATTTGTTCCCAAATAGAGATAATCTCATCATATTGAGAATTGTGTTTTTTGTCAAGATATTCCAACATTAGATTCTTACGTCTGTCACTAGTGATATTTTCATCTTTAAAATATAATGTTGGAACAACAGACATAAGGGAATAATTCTTATTGTCCAAAAATACAATATCTATTTTTATTGCTTCGTAAACATCTTTATAATTTTCGAATTGACGTGTTTTATCCCAAATCAAACGTTTGGAAATAACCGCTTCTTTACCACAACTAGAAGATAGTCCACAAATCAAAGTTTTGATTACGACAGATTTCAGAGCCTGATTACTCTTCAATTCGTTAATTGACAATGGTAAACGAGATATACTATCCTCTTTAAGACAATCGGAAAATGCTTGATGTATATGCTCTGAATAGCCAAAAGCAAATACTTTCCCCTTATAAGGGATAGCAATAATATCCTTCCCTTTCATTCTGCTTTTGAGAAAATTCCACGGTGTTTCATTTTGAGGAAAAGCAATCTCAAAAGTAAATATATCAGAAGGAATAGAAAGCGGATACAGATTTGTTTTAATACACCCACTTGAATTCAATCTGTTCAAAGCAAATGGTGTAATTGAAATCTCCGTATTTGCTTCTTCCAGTATCTTATGAATTTCTTGGTATTTATCTTGTTCATCATTATATGTGGAAAGGAGTATAGATATCATTGTCTTGTCAAAACCATCCGTTTCAACAAATACAGCATCTCTTCCTGCATTTCTAGCAGCAGCAAGTAAGCTCTTAACGTCTTCATTTATAAATGAGCCATATCCACACCAATATAAACGGCCTGCCCCCGGATGACTAAAAGCTTCAGTCAATGCTCCCATCAAAGACTTATCTCTTCCACTGTATCCGATTACTATTAGATTTTTGTCTACAAAGTATTCTTTAAGTCTATGTTTAAATGTATCCTGTTGAGAATCTAGTTCTGTAGCAGTATTCTTAAGTTCAGAATATTTATAATCACCATGTAAGGCTATATATAATAATTCCTGGCTATTTTCAGTGCGATGAATACGTTCAGGATTGTCTAAATTTATATTTATTGGAGTTATGTTTGCCTGATGAGCCGCCCTTTCAACTAGTCCATCAAAATTTGTAGTCCAAACAGATTTTAAGACTCTATATTTATGCAATAAGCACAAAAGTTTATATCCAATATTCGGATTCTTATCAAAACATAGACTCTCAAAATATCTTGTTCTATCGCCAGACAATGGGAATGCTTTTTCTGCATAGAAAACATATTCTTCATCAGATTTTTCTATTGGATAACCTCTTTGCTCATTAAGCCATGTCTGAATTTTTTTCCTGCAACAGTCAGAATGTATATCAAGAAATGCTTCATTTGTCGGGTTGCTTGTTACATATATAAGTTTTTTCCAATCCCAAATACAATCTTCCGCAGATTGGACGCCTGATGTAATGGATGCACCGGCTCCTAATAAGAACGCAAATGAGCCATTCTTACTTTGTTTGAAAGATCTTAAAAAAGCATCGAAATCCATTCTGAATTGTTTTTCCTCCATTGTCTTAAATCCTTTGTTCGTATAATTTCACCATCAAATCATTGGAAATCAACTCTCCCGGCTGCATTTTAATACGATATATAGGAGTTCGACTGCTGCCCAATGAAATAAAGGAAGATAGATTCAACTTCAAGCATAGCTTTTCGTTCTTTGTGCCAAAATACACTTTCTCCACTTTATAATAACCGTCAATATCTCCACCAACCATAGGTAAGAAATATCTTATATCCATCACATTGATAGATGTCGGTATCTTCTCCATCGTATAGTTTTTTGCTATATGGCTGTCAAAATCTAAATAATCAGCATCGGTTCTTCGCACTAATCCAGTCAGAATATTCCTAATCTCCTGTTTCGGTTGTTGAGCCAAAGAGCCTACATTGTCAATGCTATCGATATGGAACTCCGTTTCAAGTTCAAACGGATTGCTGACATAGAAATGAGTCTGTAAAGCATCCACCAGCTCTTTGCTTTGAGTCGTTTCCCTTTTTATTGTTGAAGATTTTATTTTGAGAGACTTCCATATATCAGAATCATCATCCTTCATCAAAGCAAGAATGAGATAATTGCTATCACTCTTCGGACGATACAATTTACCATTCAACCGTTGGAAATTGTCCTGAATGAACTGATAACAATCCATACCATCACGTGGCTGCAAAGTTCTGAATGTGTAGAGCTTGTTGAGTGTGCCTTGAATCTTATTCCTGAACTCTTTTCGGACATACTCTCGCCATGCTGCTTGTGCACTCTTATTGTTGCGGCCATACAAGGATACGATGTACAGGAAGTTTACATCATAGTGGCACAACAACAGCGTGTCTCTGTCAAACAAGCGATTTTCAAACTGGCGGTTCAACTGTACCCCACCATCCTGTGCTTTCAATCCTCTGTCATCAAAGGACAGGAATTTGTTTCCTCCAGCCTTTTTATTGGGAATCCGAGCACTGATAAAGAAATTGGGGATGGGATTATACCCTTCAGTCAATGCATCTCTTAACTGAAGATGTTCCCCGCTGCCGTCACCGTCCAAAAACAGATTCATGTTCCACTGAATGACATTCCTGGCGTATGTATATTGCTTATAAATGGATTTATCGCCAAGTTGTGTCCTGTCATTCTTGGAACGCTTGTAATACTTGCTATCTCCAATATAATAGGTGAGTTCGGAAGCCAAGTCAGATTGTTCAATCAGACCTTGCCCTACAAACATGTGATCCACCAGTTTACCGTCTCTTTGCTCCGTGAGTTCTTTCGGCAGATTTTGTTTGTCATTACCGCTTACCAGAGTGTCAATCATGACTTCAAAGATGTGCTCGAAATCTTTCGCCAGCAGATAGTCCTCCGACTGCCTGTTCATCGCAATCTTATACTCCCTGTCAAAGAATGCATAGCACAAATCCCATATCCGAAGAGCCTTGTCCGAGAAATACTTGTACTTGATTTGTTTCAGTCTTCTGCATCCAAGATTCCTGTCAATATAAGACTTCTTCAACTTGTCACAACTGATAAGCGGATATTGGATATTGATTTCAAAAGAGAAACCATGAGTCTCTCGGATGTAATTCAGGATTGAAAAGTATATGACAAGCAGCTCTTCGTCAAAATTCACCATTTTCTTCCTGTTGACAGGCTCGATGTAAACAGGGCTTCCGTTTTGAATTACTGCTTGCGATGAAGTAATGGTTTTGTTCCAGTTGATTTTGTTATAACCGGAATGCACGTTCTTGGCCACGAATGTAAAATAGTCCTGATTGTTTCTGTTGAAATCCCTCAGGGCTATTATTACATCAAGTAGAGTGTTGTGCTTCTGTTTTCGCCCTCTGCTTTCGGACTGGTATTCCTTGCTTTCAAGTATATTGTCGTTATAGGTCTGTTTGTATACACTTATTGTCCGATATATCCAAATCGAAAGAGTGGACAGGAATTCCTTGTATTCCTTACAGCCGTCTTCCGTAAACTTGGCTTTTACCGTATCGGACTCAAAGTCTATTATTTCCTGCGGAGAAGCACCGAATATCGTATCATCCCCACTTTCCTCGTTTATCTCACCTGTCAATACGACTTTGGGCAAGAAGAATACAACATCTTTTGCCGCCTTGCTATAGCAATACCCGACATACCCAAATGAATATTTGTCCTCCTTTACAGGCACGGACACGACATCATTGAGCACATCTCTGACAGTCAAACCATCCTTGACAACATCGTTCAGACTATATGGGTATCCTTCAATAAATAGCAGCATAAAATTTATTCAGATTAGAGTCTTGTATTCTCCTCGTTATTTTCAATAGTAACCTTATTGCCGTCAAGGTCAGTAACTCCGAGATAGGCCATCATTTTCTTTAATGTTTTAGTCCCACTTTCTCCATATAATTCAGAGAAGGAAATATCTTCAGTTTCACTGACTTTGAATATATCCCCTTCACCGTCTTTGCAGACATCATTCCACAGATAGAACAATATTTTGTTCAACAAGACTTTATCGGTAATTATTCCATCTGATGGATTTACGAAATAATCACCTAACATCTTATCTTCAGAACTGTTTGCCCTCAAAATCTTTTCGTTGACTATTCTTTGGAATGAGGTCCATGAATATTCAGTACCGTCAATGGCAATTTTCCAATCAGTGTTTTTATACTTGATAGGTTCATACTCCCAATCCCAACGACGTTTGAATGCGCTGTCTATCGGAAATAGAGATTGGTCGGAAGTATTCATGGTTGCATAGATATAGAGGTTTGATGGCAGACAAAGCTCTCCGTCTTTTATGCCCGGATTGTCTTCGCCAAGCCCCTCTTCCAAGAAAGATTTCAAATCAGCATCAGCCTTGATTGTATATTCCGATTTACCATTAGCATCCCTATCAAGGAGCTGGAATAAATCTCCGAATATCTGGGCACAATTACCCCTGTTGATTTCCTCAATTATCAGATATATCTTTTCATCCGGTTTTCTGTATGCCTGCATATAAGCATTAAGAAATGCCTGAGGAACGAAAGAATAAATTATACGAGATTCGTTTGAACAAGCAAGATATTCTTCTCCGACAGCCATTCCTTTGTCAAATTCAACAGTATAATTATCAGACATACCGCATGCTTGTAGTATATCTTTCTTGTCAGAAAGATTTAACTGCTTTAATGATCGCCAATATTTTGCTCCGAATTTTTGTGGAGAATACGTGACTCCGCCCTCTTTCATTTCGGTTAATTTGCTAATGAGTTCTCCCTTGGCATATATTTTATCAATTAGCTTTTCCATTGTCGGCTTGTATGCTCCGACAAAGGTTGAATAATCGCTGTCCGGATGGAATGTGGTTCTGAATATGTTTTCCTTTGGAACACCTTCAAGTTGCGCCTTTATTTTATGCGATTTCCCTGTTCCAGGAGCACCATAATAAATTATTTGACGACTAATTTTATCATAAGACTCTGTTTGAAGTGAGGCAATATCCTCTAATCCATCCTCTTTACCATCATTGTATGGCTCTGTCACATTATCTATTCTTACATCAAATATTCCATCTGACGCTTTCTTTATATTTAGATTTGAAAAGCCTCCAGCAAAATAGTTCCTTATAGTGAACTTAGTTATTTGAATAGCACCAGTATGATCCTTATACTTAACTTCCTTGAGTAGATTGTTGAAGTAAAAACGATTGTCTATTTCTCCATTCTTTTTTAGTATATCTTTTCTGGCATTCCATTTTTGGGTAAATGTATTTACTGAAACACCTTTTTCTTTAAATAAAGCATCAAGTATTGCTAATTGATCAAACACAAATCCATCTGAATAATTTACAATATAATGATTAGCAGATTGGTCAAATTTTCGTGGAAGAATAGACGCAATAAACAATATCGCCTGTGTAAGATTTGTCTTATCAAATCTTACGGTTATCTGTTCTCCGCAATCTTGGAACAATTCGTAATGCTCATTATCTAAAAACAAATCGGTATTTTTAGCATCTCCTGCTCCGATATGACGATAACTAGCGTTAGTATCGTTTATGTGTTTAGTAATTTCTCCCATATTATTGTCATTTAATTATTTTACATTTAATGAGATAGTACAATACCGCGTATATTGTATTGACGCTTACAGCATTGCCAGCTTGTTTATAAAGAGAGCTATCAGCAACACCGTATGCGCTACCTTTTCGAGCGAACTCAGCAGGAAACCCCTGCAGCATAAAGGCTTCTTCTGGAGTAAGTTTGCGAATTGGAAGTTTAGCCAGTTCCTCCTTTGTCATTGTGTCAACAGGATTTATCTTACCATGTGACTCTATATAATCTTGGCTATAATAATTATCCTGACACGCTCTATGCATTTTATGCATAGTCGCTGTTAAAGGACGAGCTATCTTCATATTTATATCAGACTTGGATTTAAAGTTAGAAGAACCATCTGAAAGCAATGTTGGTTTTATGCGTTCAGAAAGATAGTACTTAGAATCCACATTCTGCATTAACACATCAGATATCGTTTCAAAATACTCCAAACTCGTTTCTTTATACATTTTATCAAACTCTTTCGCAATCAACTTAGACGAGAAGTCAAAATCGTTAGAAATTTTTGCAGTTGTAGCAAAAATCAACACTCTATTACGTGTTTGTGGCAAATGGAAATCTGATGTATTGAAAATATCGGCATAAACACGATAACCTATTGATTCTAATTCATGTTTGATTCTATTAAATGTTCTTCCTTTATCATGATTTCTAAGATTCTTGACATTCTCCAATAAGACATATTTGGGCTTCTTTATCGCCAATATATCCATAATACGGAAAAACATCTGTCCGCGATCCTCTTCAAATCCAACTTGGCTTCCCATCATACTGAAAGTCTGACAGGGAAATCCACCTGTCAGTAAGTCGAATTTAGGAAGAGATTTTATGTTCTTTTTATTACCGGTAAAAGCAACAATATCCCCCAGTACAAATTCATTTTCATCTATGTTATAATTTGCACGATAGGTCAATTCCGCCTTAATATCAATCTCTGAATACCCGACACAATGAAACTCCATGACATTGTCCTTCGTAAGAAGATCCATTGCCCTTCTAAAACCACCAATACCAGCAAATAATTCTAAATGTTTCATAAGAATTTCATTATACTACGTCCTATCACTTCAGCAAACTTCACTGGTACTGCATTTCCAACTTGTGCATACCATGAGTTTTGAGCTCCTTTCAATATAAAATCATCTGGAAATGTTTGTATGCGTGCAGCCTCCCTTGGAGATAATCCACGCGCTTCCCATGGATGAATATACATATTACAATCATACTTCATATGAGAAGTGATAGTTTTACATATTTGGTTCTCATCAAGTTTAAAGTACTTATCCTTAAATATATTATTACGCCTTTTATACGGCATTATATCTTGTATGGATTCATGTAAAGAATTTGCTCCCTGAGGCAATCTTCTATAAATCTCAATATCACGTAAATTATTATATCTATTTTTGTGATTATATAATTTAGTAATGATTCTATCACCATTAATAAAGTGATAAAAATCTGTATCCGGATATGAGAAATCTCGTTCCGTGAATCCACACTCTTCAGATTCATACTCTCCTTGATTCTTTTCTTTTCTAGCTTCCAGATGTGGCAGCCCAAACAATACATCTCTTAATAAAAAAGGATCTCTTTTGTAACGTTCAATTTCTGCAAAAATATCATTTGGAGCAACACCCATTCTGTTACCAATCATTATGAAACGTTCTCTATTTTGAGGTATACCAAAATCTTGAACTTTCAATAACCGATAATCATAAAGGTACTCATCTCCTAAGTACTCTTTGAAATTGGCAATTATCTCATCGAACTTATTGGCCATTCCTTTTACATTTTCCATTATGAAAAATTGCGGTCTAATTTCCGAAAGGAATTGCAAATAAGCCTTATAAAGCTGATTTCTTGGATCATCAATAATCCTTTGCCTATTCGCCATAGAAAAACCTTGGCAAGGAGGGCCTCCACATACTAAAGTAATTGGTCTATCCGGATTCTTAAGTGTATCTCTATATTTGTCTAAACAAGTATTCAATTCATTGATGTCTCCAATAAAATACTGTCCGTGTTTTAGACTATGATTAGCCAAGTAAGTAGATGCAAAGGTTTCAACAATCTCGTTCATGAATACAACTTCAAACCCTGCCTGTTCAAGTCCAAGACTCAACCCACCACACCCTGCGAATAAATCTATAAATGTGTATTTTTTTTGTCTACTCATTCTACTTCATAATTAAAATCGATCTCTATAAGGTCTTTAATATCCACTTTAAGCAGTTGGGCTATTTCTACAAACTGAGCCATTGATGGTTGTATCTTATTAGTCTTCCATCGTGACACAGTCATATCGGTGACGCCCATCTGTTCTGCCAGCCAACGATTGGTTATTTCCTTTTCCGCTAGAATTACGCGCAATCGGTTTGAGCATTCTATTTTCGCCATATTGCCTCGTTTTATATTTCAAGTACAAAGTTAAACATAAAAAGATAATATTCAAAATAATATGATAAAAACATCATATCACGTCGTTACAAAAAGCATTATGCTGCATAAACATAATGTTGATTCCACATAATTTGATTCCATTGTATTGGTCGCATCATCAATCTATCATATAATATGCAAAAACACACCTCTTTATTTACTTTATGACAGGTTATTGCTTTTATTCATCATCTTCATCAAGAAAAGTCCAATCTTTGGACGCATATTCCTTTTCAAACTCCGTCAAATCTTCCTTGATACGTTCACGGAAGCTATCTTCACCATCATCGCCACTCATCATCCAATCTACACGAGTAGCATATATTTCTGCTATACGAATTTGCCGATATGCCTCTTTCATTGCATCTATCGTCTCAGCTGACAGTTCCAACACATCAGTTCCATACGGATAATGGTCATAACAACAATGATGTATTGAGTATAATACCGGAATTTGTTCAGCATCTGGAGTGTCAGACATATATCACGTTGTTGACTGGAATATCACCCCATCATCAAAGAATCGTCGATCAGCATATTTTTGTTCTGCCTTGACTATTGTTTTATCTAACAAAAGAAAAGCTTCTGCATCTTCATAACTGGCAAAGCTCATGTAGTCCTTATAGCTATGGTATGAGCCAAAGCTAGCTTTCTCGTAAATAGTCCAATAGTTTTCATAAACCTTATCCAGCTTTAACTGTAAGGCTCTTGCAATATCACGCTCAATAGTATATGCAATCTCGCACATTGCATACAGGCTCCTATCAAAATATCCGCCACTCATGGTTATTTCTTCTTTATCAAATGTGAATTAAGCAATTAAATACTAGCATATCGTTCATCAAACACTCCTAAGAACATATCCATCTCTCTCTTGGAAATTCCTAATCGTGTTGCCAATTTGCGCCATCCTTTCACAACTTCAATCACCTCTGAAATAATCTTCTCCGCAGTGTTTCGATTAAGCATATAATCCTCGCAGGCATCAAGCAAGATACTTAAATCCGCCTTGTTGGAAGTTGATGAGATGAGCAGGCTTTGATATTCATTCAGCGTTGGATTCATATCGTATGCCGGCGACAATGTCCATCCTTTTGCAGTCAACAGGAAACCATGATTGCGGAAATGGTCATCGCTGTTACCTATGCAGATATTGAAGGCAACACGACGGAAGAGTTCCTGCAGGTTTCTCTCTACATCGGTACAGTTCTGAATAATGAAGTCAACTATATCCAAATAGCCGTATCCAGTAGTTGCATTATCTCCATCACTTAATCCCAACAAGGTCATAGCGGATGCAAAATGAATACGTTTGCTATCGTTTGTTCTATCGAAACGTTGTGACAGCAATGTATGATATTTTTCTCCAGTTGCCAGCACTCTGGTTTTTGCTACGTTTACTCCTGCTTTTGTAGCAAGCAAGTGACTGAAATGCTCCCAAAGTCCGACATCATAGTCATCCTTGCGCGACGGGAACTTAGCCACGTAAAGAGTTTTATCCGTATCTACAACATTGGCTTTAGGACGTGCTCCCCCTAATGATGTCCCAGGTTGCACAAGTTGTGCAATCCATTTCCTATCAGGAAGCATATTGTTTTCTTCGCTTTTCTCAATCTCAGCACTGGCAGCAATCAACTCCCGAATATCTGTCAAAGGTGGAATTTTCAACGATTCACTCACATTGATAAATTCGCCATCAGGATCTTCCTTAAAACGGAATCCACCCATTCGAGAGAAATCATCGATACCAGTCAAGAAATCGAAAGATGATAATCTCCGTACCGATCGCTTTTCTTCCGCTGCTACTAATTGCTCACGACGCAACAACAAAGTACGTCCCCAACGATCCGGCAAGGCATCAGAAAAACATCCGAATATATCCTTGCCCGGTTGTGTATATTGTTGTCCTGGATAATTATTCAAGTCGTCACTCAAAAACAGATCGCTGTGCTGCCTTAACCATTCATTATTGAACGTAAAACTATAGCTGTCCGCACCACGAAGAGACTCATAGCCTAATTCGCCAATGAGTTCCACTTCTTTGAGCCAATCGAAATCGGCATATACATACAACTTTTTCATAGATTATTCTTTCTTGGATGCACGTTCTCTTGTTTTCAAACTCAAATCTTGCAAAGCTTTTCCCATTTTATCTTCTTTGGCAAGCAATAGAATATCATCGTCAAGTTGCAATGCATACAAAACACGTAGATAGATCCCTATTGCAACAGTAGGAATCCCTTTTTCTATTCGGGACACAGTAAGCGGTGAACAGGTAGCCCGTTCTGCCACCTGAGCCACACTCAGATTCCGACGCAAGCGAGCCAATTTAATCTGCTCACCTACAATCTGCATCTTCTGCTCCAATTTTCTGGGAAGCTTGGTTCCCATTGTATTCTTTGCCATTACTACATCAATTTAAGGTGCAAAGCAACTATGTTGATGACTTTGCAATAATCAACCTATCATATAATATGCAAAAGTAATACTTTTTATTTATTTAATGATGTGTTATACATAGTAAAATGCACATCTTGGCATAATTAACCATATACCTAATCTATTTTGAGCAAAAACTTTCAAAAACTAAATGCTATAATGTTGTTTATAAGCATCATGTACACCTATCAACAAACAATATGTTATTCGTTACAAACAATGCAAATTGTTCATCATACATTCATCATATCAAAGAACTATTTTACTTACCAAAAGAAAAAGATATGACTCCACGCTTAACTTGACTTTAATGACCGTTATTATATACACGGGCAATAAAGTTAAGTCAAATAGAGGGAGAGAAGAAAATTAGCTTACTTACTGGTATTATTTTCTTTTCGCCAGCAATCAATATCAGTCACTCCGTGTTCAATCTTGGAGGAGCAACTAGCAATATAGACACAGGCATAACATCATATGAAATGCTATGCAAAATCTTTCGGAAACCTCATAGCACGACTGGCAAATTTGCACCAAAAACCACCTTTTTTATCAAAGTCTTTTCTTTTGTTTTCTTGTACTGGAAAAACGCAGTATCTTTGCAAAAGTTCAGCGAAGAATAAAGAGCAAAATCAGACTTTCCTACCGTTTAAGTTTCAAACCATTGGTAGTCAATCAGTCTAACATGTTGCGTCGGTAAGTAAGTAACTTATAATAAATTATCAATTTAAAAAAAACAAGAATTCCCAACATTATGCACTGAATAACAAAATACCATTTCACGCTTATAGAAAGAGCGAGGAATGGTATTTTAATCTATTGGCTCATTCTTTGATAATGCACCAAGTTTCTCTTTTATATTCCTTACGGCCATACTCTTCCTCTCTACACATCCAACAGCCACATGGAATTCCTTCCTTAGGAATATTTATCCGCAAGTAATTCTTTATACATCCGAAGATTATCCATATCGAAATTAAAACAAGAATAGTTTTAATCCGTAGCCCTAAGTTGCCAGAACGCCACGGCGGCGGCCGCCGCCACATTGAGCGAATCAACCCCATGCGCCATCGGGATACGGACTACATAGTCCGCCGCGGCAATCGTATCGGGTGGAAGCCCCTCTCCCTCCGTTCCCATCACAATTGCCAGCCGGGGTTCAGACGTCAAGACAGGATCGGCAATGGAGATAGAATCGTCCGTAAGTGCCATGGCGGCGGTGCGGAAGCCGTGGCGGGCCAGATCACTGAGAGTGCCGTCCAGCCACGTCCAGGGAACCAAAAAGACCGAACCCATGGACACCCTGACCGCACGGCGGTTCAACGGATCGCAAGAGTTACGCGTCAGCAACACGGCATCCATCCCGAGGGCGGCCGCCGAACGGAAAATGGCACCAATATTCGTAGTGTCCACCACACCGTCGATGACGACGATGCGCCGGGCATCCCGACATGTGTCTTCCACCGTGCGGGGCGCGGGGCGACGCATGGCGCACAATACTCCACGCGTCAGGACATAGCCCGTCAGCGTGGCGAGTAACTCCCGTCCGCCCGTATAGACGGGCACGTCGCCGCAACGACTGATGATGTCGGCGGCATCACCGGTGATGTGTTTTTGCTCGCACAAGAGGGCCAGAGGTTCATATCCGGCATCCAATGCTACACGGATCACCTTCGGGCTTTCGGCTATGAACAGGCCTTTATCGGGCTCGATGCGGTTGCGCAACTGGGCCTCGGTGAGGGTAGAGAACACCTCGATTCCGGGGTGCGACAAGGAGGATATTTCAATAATGGGCATAAGGCTGTATTCTTTTTAATAAGGGTATGGATAAAGTGATTAGAGTTTAGTGATAAGTGATTAGCACCATTCGGTATACAGTTCCCGCATCATTTGTTATGTCTCCGGTACAAAGAATCCTCTGAAATCATATACCGAATGGTGCTAATCACTTATCACTAAACTCTAATCACTCTTATTCCTTTCTTTTCTCTTTCAGATACCGCAACTTTCATCACCCCGTCCAGTTTATTTTCAAAAATCCGGTAAGCCTCCCCAATCTCATTCAACGGGAAGCGGTGTGTGATAAGCGGCGTGGTGTCTATCTTGCCTTCTTCAATCAGGCGAAGTATCTCGGCGCAATCGCACCCGTCCACGCCACCGGTCTTGAAGGTCAGGTTTTTTCCGTACATATCGGGCAGGGGAAGCACCTGCGGCTTGTCATACAGTGCAACAACGGTGACAACGGCGTTCGGACGGGCGCACTCCCATGCAAGACGGAAGCTTTCGTTCGAGCCTGCCACCTCGCAGACCACATCCGCGCCGCCGTGCGGGCTGTTCAGCTGCACGAACTCCTGCGCGTGGTCGGGCGTGATGGTGAGCACATCGGGATGGCGCTCGCGCACAAAGCGCAGCCGCGCCGGATCGGGGTCGCAGATGATGATCCTGTGTGGGTGATGCAGCATGGCGCACAGCATGGTGCAGATACCGGTCGGCCCGGCACCGAGGATAAGCACGGTGTCGCCCTGCCTGATTTCGGAAATCTTGGCGGCCCAGTAGCCGGTGGCGAGCACATCGCCGGCAAACAGCGCCTGCCGGTCGGAAACGCGATCGGGAATGACGGTCAGACCCTGATCGGCATACGGTACGCGGACGTACTCCGCCTGACCACCGTCAATCCGGCAGCCGAGTGCCCAGCCGCCGTTGGGATCGGTGCAGTTGTTGACAAAGCCGTGCTGACAGAAAAAGCAGTGTCCGCAGAACGTCTCCACGTTGACGGCTACACGGTCGCCGGGTTTGACGGTTTTGACTGCCGAACCGACCTGCTCGACTACGCCGACCATCTCATGGCCGACCGTAATACCGGGTACGGCACGCGGCACCGAGCCGTGCTTGATGTGCAGATCGCTTGTGCAGATGCTCGACATGGTAACGCGCACTACCGCGTCTCCTGCATGCGTGAGAACGGGTTCCGGCTTGTTCTGCAGGGCAAACTCACCCTGTTTTCGATAAGTGTAAGCGAGCATAGTTTACGGCTCCGTTTCGTTAAATGTTGTATCCATTATACGGGAGGGCGAAAAGAAAGTCAAATTGTGTCGATTTTATAAGGTGCCGAGAGTCGGGAAAAACCGTGCCAGAAAGAAAAACAGCACCGGCAGGAAGATCGCAGGCAGCAGATTGCCGACGCGCAGCTTGCTGTTGAAGATGAGATTCAAGCTAATGGCAAAAATCAGCACGGAGCCGACACACGACATTTGACCAATCAAGACATCGGTCAGCCAGGGACGGATGAATCGTGCCATCAATGTAATGCCGCCTTGATAGAAGAAAATCGGCACAATAGACAGGTATACGCCCTTGCCGAGAGATGCGGCGAAGAGAATCGAGGCAACACCATCCAGAATAGCCTTGGCAATCAGCATGGTTGAGTCACCATTCAGACCATCGTTTAATGCACCGACAATTGCCATTGCACCGACACAAAACAGAAGAGATGCGGTAACGAAGCCTTCAACAAATCGGCTGTCCCCTTTGGCAGCAAAGTGTGATTGACAGAATGCACCGAAATCCTCCAGTCGCTGCTCGATATTCAGCGCTTCACCGATGACAGCGCCGAGTGCCAGACAGAGTATAAGCAGCATGGTATGCTGGGTGCCGATTTCGCCATTCTGTATGGTCAATACTTCGCTGAGTGTTCCGCCTATACCGATAAAGCAGGTGGTTAGTCCCAGTCCCTGCATGACCGTTTTTTCAAAGCGTTTCGGCAGACCGTTTTTTAACAGTATACCGATAGTAGTGCCTATAAGCACCGTGCCAACATTTACAATGGTTCCAAGACCAATCATAAAATCCCCTCGTTTCACTTTACAACGCTAAAGTTTATTGTAAAGCAAAATGAGAGGATTGTCAATTCAGCGTAGACAGAACGGCGTTTTGCGGAAATGCCCGCCGCCGATTCTCCGTTCGGGATCGGAAAGTGCAAGCGCAAACAGGTCGTCCGCGAAGGCATCGCGGCAGAGTGCCGCTTGCAGATTTGCGGGCAGCCGTTTTTCCGTTGCCGGTTTGACGATAACGGGCAGGGAGGCGGTTTTCAGCACAGAGCGCCTGCGCGGGCCGAGCGCCAGTACGCGCAGATAAGCAGGGGAGACGGGTGCGTCCGTCTCCACACCGAGCACAGACCGCAGGAGCGCACGGCGCACACGAGCCGCCGGAAACCGCCGCGTTCGAGCCTTTTCTACAGCATCCGAGAACGAATGTGACGTATAGACCGCCTTGCACAGCCGCTCATCAAAGCCGTCTGCCGAGCCGCTCTGCAGTCTGCCTTGATAGAGTGCCGTCCGCAGCAGCGCGAGCAGTGTGTCTTCCGGCAAAGCGACCGGCGCTTCACCGCAATCTGCGGCCTTCTTCCACACGGCGCGAGCCGCAGGCGGCAGGAACGGTGCGCAGAACGCGAAATCACCGTCTCGCAAATGCGCTCGCAGCAGACTCGCCGAGGCAAAGCCGCTGTGCGGCGCGTATGCATCGTGGGCCGCGCCCTGCCGGAGCACCGCAAGCGGATGCATCCCGAGCGGGAGCAGGAAGCGGCAGTATTCCACGGCGAGCGTGTTGTTTGGGTTGTCTAAAAGAGCTGCCGCCTGCTTGTGAACTTTCGCTAATTCCTCCTGCCGTCTGGCGGCGTAGGACAGGTGCGGAGAGCCGGATTCACCCTCCATCGGCAGGCTGTTCAGGAGTTCTGCCGCCTGTAAAAGCAAATCCGCATCCGCAGTCTCCGCGCCGAACGACACCGTGCCGCACCCGAGTGCGTGCAGCGTCTGCACCGCACCCTTGGCGAAGCCCTCCGCAGAGGACAGCGCTGCCGCAAGAGGCAACTCAACCACGAGGTCAGCGCCGCAGCGCACGGCCATTTCGGCACGCGCGTACTTATCCAGCACGGCAAAATCGCCGCGCTGGACGAAATTGCCGCTCATCACGCACACGATCACGGCGTTTTCGCCGAGGCTGCGCCGGGTTTCGGCAATATGGTGCAGATGCCCTGTGTGAAACGGATTATACTCGGCGGTGATGCCGCATACGGTCATGACGGTGCTCCTTTCAGCGAGATGACAGCGGTCTGCAAGGTAAAAACCTCGAAAAAGGGGTTGTACATTTGCAAAGAATCGTGTAGAATAAAAATATAGCATTATTATATAGGCTTCCGCGGCTTTATGCAAGCCGCCAAATACGGCATAAGGGAGTTTTCGCAAATGAAAGTATTGGTAATCAACGCTGGCAGTTCTTCGCTGAAGTACCAGCTGCTCGACACCGAGTCGGGTGAGGTAATGGCGAAGGGCCTGTGCGAGCGCATCGGCATCGACGGTGTGCTGACCCACACCGGCAACAAGTCCGATGAGAAGTTCAAGTTTGACATCGCAATGCCCACCCACAAGGAAGCGATCCAGTCTGTTATCAACATTCTGCTCGATCCGGAAAAGGGTGTCATCTCCTCTATGAGCGAGATCGACGCAGTAGGTCACCGCGTTGTACACGGCGGCGAGTTCTTCTCGGACAGCGTTATCATCACCGAGAAGGTCCTCAAGGCGATCGAGGACTGCGTACCGCTGGCACCGCTTCACAATCCGCCTAACCTGACCGGCATCGAGGCTTGCCGCGAGGTTATGGGCCCGGATGTTCCGATGGTCGCAGTATTCGATACCGCATTCCATCAGACCATGCCGCAGTCCCACTATATGTACGCAGTACCGTATGAGTATTACGAGAAGTACAAGATCCGTCGTTACGGCTTCCACGGCACCAGCCATAAGTACGTTTCTCAGCAGGCTGCTGAGATGCTCGGCCGTCCGCTCGAGGAGCTGCGCCTGATCACCTGCCACCTCGGCAATGGTTCTTCTATCTGCGCGATCAACGGCGGCAAGAGCTTCGATACCTCCATGGGCTTCACCCCGCTGGACGGTCTGCCGATGGGCACCCGTGCAGGCAACATCGACCCGGCCATCATCGAGTTCCTGGCTGAGCACGAGAACATGGACGCACATGAGGTCATCAACATCCTGAACAAGAAGTCCGGTATGCTCGGTATCTCCGGCGTATCCTCCGACTTCCGTGACCTGGACACTGCTGTTGCTGACGGCAACGCTCGTGCAGCTCTGGCAAAGGATATGTTCAACCTGTCCGTTAAGAAGATCATCGGCTCTTACGTTGCTGAAATGGGCGGCGTAGACGCGATCATCTTCACCGCAGGCGTAGGCGAGAACGACCGTTCGGTTCGCTGGGATGTCTGCGAGCATCTCGAGTACCTCGGCATCAAGATCGATCCGGAGAAGAACAAGTACCGCGGCAAGCAGATGGATATCTCCATCGACTGGGCTCGCGTTCGCGTTCTTGTCATCCCGACCAACGAGGAACTGATGATTGCGAAGGACACCGAGCGTCTGGTAAGCGCTGCACAGTAATTTCAGAAAAAACGGGGCGGGCTGCGGCTCAGCCCTGTTTTTTCGTCTCTGGGAGAAAAATATGGAAGATATGGATCTGAAACAGGAGCGGCGCTACTGCTCGCGCATCGGCGCGGCGCTGTTTTTCGTGCTGATCTGGACGGCGGCGTGGCAGTACGGCATCATTGCACTCGATGTGTATATCCTGCCCGTGCGCATGCCGGATACGCTCTATTACGCGCTTATTCTGGTCGGCGGCTACGCGGTTTCGCTGCCCGCGGCGTTCCGCATCTGCAAGGGTATGCCGCCCATGCCGTTCTGCAAAGAGCTGCCGCGCGCGCGGACATTCGTCCGGTGGGCGGTGATCGGCTTCGCCCTCATGTGGATCGGCTCGCTCATCGGCAGCGCCGTGACCGACCTCGTCGGTCTGGTCACAGGCCGCGCGCCCGCGCCGATCGTGGACGATATGGTAAACGCGATGCCGCTCGCGGTCAACATCGTCTGCGTGTGCCTGCTCGGGCCGCTGTGCGAGGAGCTGCTGTTCCGCGGTCTGGTCGCAGGACGGCTCGCACGCTACGGACAGGCGCCCGGCGCCTTTGTTTCCGCCCTGCTGTTTGCGCTGTACCACGCCAATCTGGAGCAGTTTTTCTATGCGTTCCTGCTCGGTCTGCTGCTCGCCTATGTGTACTACCGCACAGGGCTGCTGCGCGTTTCGGTCGCGCTTCACATGGTGCTGAACTTTTTCGGGGCCGTCGTGTCGCTGCTGCTGCCTGACTGCGCGGCGTCCGACATGGCGCTCGGCGCGTTCTGGATGGTGTCGGTCGTTCTGGGCGTTATCCTGCTCGTGCGCGGCCGCAAAGACCAGATCTGGCTGCACGGCCCGTGCGCGCCGGATATGCGCGCCGTGTTCGGCAACGCCGGCATGATACTGGTCATCGTGGGCTGCTTTGTCGAAACCGCGCTCACATTTTAATATTTGAGGCAGCACCGTTATGCGGTATTGCCCTTAGCGAAACGAGGGAAATCTATGCGTGTTGACCTGCATATGCACACCGGATATTCGGCGGACGCCGACTTTCCGCAGACGATAGACGACAAGATCGCGGCCTGCGAACGGGCCGGGCTGGACATCATCGGTCTGACCGACCATCTGGACTTTTTCCGCCGCCGGCCGCCGGAGGAGAACCGCGACGCGGAGAACTGCGTGCGCGAGGCATGGGAAAAGCGCCGTCCGGCCGGGAACGGCGGAATCGAGGTGCTTGCGGGCATCGAGATCGGACAGATCCATGTTGACCCGGCGGCGGACGATTTCGTGCGCACGCATCCGCTCGATATGGTCATCGGCTCGATGCACGCCATGCCGGACGATCTCGATATTTACTTCCATGAATACGAGAAGCTGGACTGCGACGCCTTTCTGCACGAGTATTTCGACGAGGTGCTCAAAATGGAGGAGCACGGCGGCTTTGATGTGCTCGCGCACATCGACTATCCGCTGCGCGTGATGAAGTACGACGGCTATACGCCCTCGTTCGACCATTTTATGGACCGTGTCGAGCAGGTGCTGCGCTCGTGCATCGACCGCGGGTACGCGCTCGAGCTGAACGCGGCCGGTCTGGGCGGCTGGCAGAAGCGCGTCGGGCCGCCGCAGAACGTGCTGTATGAATACCGGCGCATGGGCGGCGAGCGCATCTCCATCGGTTCGGACGCACATACCCTCGCCGCTGTCGGACGCGGCTTTGACGACAGCGTAAGGAACGCGCAGGACGCCGGCTTCACTCATGTTACCGTGTTCCGGGAGAGAAAGCCGCATTTCGTGCCGCTTGGCTGAGAAAAAGGGGAAAAGGGGCGAAAACTTCATGATTTTCGGAAAAAAACAACAGGAAACGCGCGAGCGCACCATGATCGAGGCTCGCGCGAAGATCAACCTGACGCTCGATGTGACGGGAAAGCGCGAGGACGGCTACCATCTGGTCAAGATGGTGATGCAGTCGGTCGACCTGCATGACGATGTGCGCGTGACCATCGTGCGCGGCGAGAAAAAGCCGCGCGGCATCGTGCTTTCGTGCAGCATGCCGTTTCTGCCGACCGACAGCAGCAACCTCGCCTACCGCGCGGCTGAGCTGTTCTACAAGGAAACCGGCGTGCCGCTCGAAACCTGCGAGATCTTTATCGAAAAGCGCATCCCCATCGCGGCGGGACTCGCGGGCGGCTCGACCGACGCGGCTGCCGTGCTGCGCGCGCTCAATCAGCTGCATGATACCGGCCTGTCGCGCGACCGCCTGTGCGAAATGGGCCTCAAGCTCGGCGCGGACGTACCGTACTGCCTGATCGGCGGTACGATGCTTGCCGAGGGCATCGGCGAAAAACTGACCGAGCTTTCGCCCATGCAGCCCTGCTATGTCGTGCTGTGCAAGCCGCCGTTCGCGGTTTCGACCAAGGAGGTCTATCAGGAGATCGACAGCGTGCCGCTGACGCAGCGTCCGGACACGGACGGCATGATAAAAGCGCTCGAAAGCTGCGACTACAAGGGCGTCTGCGACCGTCTGATGAACGTTATGGAAACCGTCACCGCGACCAAGCGCCGCCAGATCGGCGAAATCCGCAGCGTGCTGCGCGAGAACGGCGCGGACGCGACCCTCATGAGCGGCTCTGGCCCGACCGTTTACGGCCTGTTCTCCGACCGCATCGCGGCGGACGCCGCCGCGACCGTGCTCGCGCGCCGCTTCTCCGAGACTTTCCTCACGGAAACCGTGCAGTAAGCGCGAAATACGTATAAAAAGACCGCCCTCCGGGCAGACTGTGAACACAGTTACCGGAAAGGGCGGTTTTTTGCATGGATAACAGAAGAAAACAGGCGGCCTGCGCGCTGATGACGGCGCTGACCGTGCTCGTGACGGCGGCGTTTGCCCCGATGGAACAGAGAAAGGCAGCGTGGTGGGGAACGGCGTTCTCCATAGCCTGCCGCGAGAGTGCGAGGGAGGGGAATACCGATACCGTCGAGTTCCGCCTGTACCTGCTCGACTGCTTTCGGTAAAAAACAGTCTGTCGATCATGTCCGGTTTTTACGGAAAAACGAAGTTTTTCGACAGACATAAAAAAGTGCCTGCCGCCCGATACGGGAAGAGTGTATCGGACGGCAGGCTGCAAAAGGGGATCGCATGTAAGGAGAAATGATATTGTCAGAAAGGATGAATGAGATTATGCAGCGATGCGCTGAATGATCGTTGCGAGCTCGGCACGGGTGGTGTTGCCGGCCGGTGCGAATACCTTGCCCGGGTTGCCCTTGACGAGGCCGGACTTGGTGCAGTAAGCGACGCCGTCTACTGCCCAGGAGGAGATCTTCGCGCTGTCAACGAAAGCGGAAACCTCGTTCTTGTCTGCCGTTACATCCACGCCGGACAGCTTGCGCTGACGGGTGAGCAGGGTCGCGATCTCTTCGCGGGATACGCTGCGGTCAGGCTCGAACTTGTTGTCGCCAACGCCCTTCATGATGCCGGTCTTGGCCGCCCACGCGATAGCGGTGCGTGCCTGATGGGTCACGGGAACGTCGGTGAAGGACGCCAGTTCAACCTTGGGCTGACCTGCCAGATTGTACAGGGCGGAAGCGACCTCTGCACGGGTCAGAGCCTCGTCTGCGCCGAATACATACGGCTTCTCGCCGCTCATCAGATGCTTGTCGGTGACGTACTTGGCAGCGTCATAGTACCATGCGTTCTTGGAAACGTCGGTGTAATCGGTGACCTGCTTGCCGGTCTGGAGGTTGTTGAGGATCTCGTAGCTGTCGACAGCCTTGAAGCTGTTCCAGTCGTCCGGGTCCTGCTTCTGGTAAGCGGTGCCCTTGATGGAATCCTCGGAGAACTCGATGACGGAGAATACCTGCTTATCCTCTTCGTCGACATAGAAGTCGGTGGAGTAATCCGAACGTGCCGGAATGTACTCATAGAACTTGTTGCCGACCGTGCCGCCGGTGAGGTAGGTGGTGCCGTCGCCGGTGTTAACCTTGATGTCGTTCTTGACGGTGGAGCGGATGTAGATGTGGTCGTGGCCGTTGAGGAACAGGTCAACGTTCATCTTATCGAGCGAATACTCGCTGTCGTTGATGTAGTAGTCGCGGACGTCGAGCGGATCATGGTTGGAGGTGTACGGGCCTGCGTGGGTCATGACGATGCGCCACTTCTTGTCGGAAGCGTCGAGCACGCTCTTGCACCACTGCAGCTCCTTCTTCATGATTTCAGGCTTCTTGTCGGCCGGAGTAACCTCGCCGTTCAGGATGACGAAGATCGCGTCGCCGTACTCAAAGTAACCCATGGTGCGGTCAAACTGGGGGTAGCCGGTCTTTGCGCCGGACATATTGAAGCGCTGTGCGAAGGAAATGAAGTTCCAGTCGCCCTTCATCTCGTGGTTGCCTGCGACCGTAACGGTCGGGTACTTCGCGTAGTAGTCATGCATGACTTCGAAGCATGCTTCCCATTCGGTGGACTTGTAGCCGTTCTGGGTGGTGTCGCCTGCGGAGATCATGAGGTCGGGGTTCGGGCAAACCTTGAGCGCCTGGTCGATAGAATACTTGAAGCTCATGTAGTTCTCAACGGACTCGGACTGCGGGTCGGAGTAGAAGATAACCTTGAAATTCTTGTCGTCTGCGGACTTCGGAGCGGTGAAGGACTTTTCGTCGCTCATGAACTCGCCGCCGTCGCCGACGCGGTAAACGTACTCAGCGGACGGGGTCAGGCCGGTGATCTCAACGCGGTGAGCAGCCTTTTCCTTGTAGCCTGCGGTTACGGACTCAACATAAGAGGTGCCGGTCTTGCTCTCCCACTTGGAAGCGCCCTTTACCTTGTACTGGATCACGGTCTTGGTGACGCGCGGATCGGTCAGCCAGTTGAAGCGGAGGCCGCCCTGCTTGGTGTCCGGGGTGATGGTGATCTGGTCGGGGTCGCCCTTTACCTTGCCGTCGTCGATGTTCAGAACGATGGGCTCTGCGCTGTTGGTCGGCTTGGTGATGGTTTCCTTGTTGGTCTTGACCGAGATGTAGTAGAACATATCGCCTACCTTGTCGGTCGGCAGGGAAGCGGTGTAGGTATCGCCGGAGGCCTTCATGGCAACAGCGGTATCGACCTTGGCGGAATCGTAGCCGTAGTACAGGGTAGCGCTCTCGATCTTGTCGGTGGAGACGATGCGCGCGGATACCTCAGCCTTGCCGTTGTGGGGAGCGGTGTTGAGTGCGCGGGAAACGATGCGCGTGCCGCTTACGGTGTAATCGACAGCCGGGAAGATAGAAGCGTTAAAGCCGCGCAGGACAGGCTGCTTGCTGCTTTCGCTCCAGTCCCAAACCTTGCTCATATCCCAGCCGAGACCTTCGTAGGTCGCCTTGCTGGTCATTTTCTCAGTGGAAACGTCCTCCCACTTGATGGGCTGCTCGGTCGGCTCGTTGCCGGTAAGCTGCGTGCCTTCCCAAGCGATGTTGCCGGTGATGTTGGTCGCTGCCTCGTCGTCGAGCTGGCCAACGATCTTGTCAACGTCCTGCACGCCCTTGATGACGCTCTGTGCGGAAACGCTGTCCTTGAGCGTCTCGCCGGCGTTGAAGGAGCCTGCGATGCCGCCTGCGTGGCCTACCGTGCCGCTCGTCGCGATGGTATCGACCGTGCCGGCTGCGAAGCAGCGGGCCAGATAGCCGCCGCCGTCCTGAATGCCTGCGATGCCGCCCGCGTCATACGGCGCGGAAACATCGGCGTTGACGTAGCAGTCCTCGACATGGCCGACGATCGGGCCTTCGCCCTCCTTCAGCTTGCCGCAGATACCGCCCGCGGTATGCGAGTTGGACAGATCGAGGCACTTGACCTCACCGGTAACGGCACAGCCGGTGATCGTGCCGTAGTTTACGCCGGCCAGAGCGCCGACGTTCTGCTGACCGGTTACATAGCAGTCGAGCAGAGCGACATTCTTGATATACGCCTGGTCGTCCTGATTGCCGACATAGCCGAACAGACCAGCATATTTCTTTTCATATTCAATGCGAAGGCCCTTGATCGAGTGGAACTGGCCGTCGAACGTGCCGGTAAAGCCCTGCTCTTTTTTGGATGCGATCGGCTTGAAGCCCTTGACGCCGGTCATGTCGATGTCGGCGGTCAGAACATAGTGTCCATCGCGCGGGGCGCCGTCTTTCCACTTGCCCGAGAGATATAAGAGCTGGGCCGGGGTGGAGATCTCATAGCAGCCGGTTGCGCTGTTGTAGGTCGGCGGAGTGCCTGCGTCCTTCGCCGCGAATGCAGTTGCGGGAACCATTGACAGCACCATCATGGCGGACAGTGCGAGACTTGTCAATCGTTTTTTCATCATAGAACCTGACCTTCTTTCCGTATCGGTGATGCAGCGGAGCGCGAAACTGTGTTTTCGACTCGGTCTGCACGGGGGGAATGTGCGTTTCAGCGCGGGGGGATTGCCTGGGAGAGCCTCCTTTCTGGGCAGCGTCTTTGCACAATACGCTGTATTTTACAAATTCGCAAACGTTTGCGATTGGATATATTATATAATAATTCAAGGAACGCTGCTTGTCAATGACGCAAGTTACAATTTTTTAGAGCAAAAAATAGCACAAATGACCGATGAATATGAAAATTCATAGGAATTCAATTTACGCAAACGTTTTCTGGTATTAAAAATCATATGAATTTAATTGTGAAAGTGGATTTAATGGGACTGTTTGGTTATACTATCTAAAAATATTTTTCGCCGATTGTATATTCCGTACACGTTTGCGCTTGCGCATTGCGTCCCGCCGCGCTATAATACTACCAGAATAAAAAATGAGCTGAGGGAACACGAAAGAGTGCTTCCCCACAAGAAAGAGGTAATGAAAAATGAAGAAGAATTTTCACAATTTCCTGATGGGTTCCGCAATGTTCGAGCTGGCAAACGATCCGGGCACCGCAAAGCTGTTCGCTGCTAACCGCAAGACTCGCTAAGAACTCGAAAAGCAATCAAAAGGCACGCCTCAGGCGTGCCTTTTTAGTTTGTCGAAAAACTTCGTTTTTCCGACAATCTGTGTTTTGACGAACGCAAAACACGGACGTCCGAAAGTTCCCATACGGAAACTTTCTCCCTCTCAAAGTATCCAAACCGAGGTACACGCCCCCGGTTTCTCTCATTGAATATTTTTGAGGATAGAGGCCTACGGGCTTATGCGTTTGCATGGC
>ERZ773133.1331-NODE-1331-length-28642-cov-5.000595_pt1 | contig 28642 bp, 23 predicted proteins | sample MGYA00580861_ERZ773133 | MGnify/ENA primary metagenome ERZ773133 (study PRJEB29015, sample SAMEA2737844) | human gut metagenome | biome: human gut; feature: human-associated habitat; material: faeces | place: China | collected 2012 ...
ACCAGTGACACGAGGATTTTCAGTCCTCTGCTCTACCAACTGAGCTATCTGGGCAGGAATGCGGAATTCTCCGAAATCCGTGTTCTATTGTACATGGAATTGTCAGAATTTGTCAATCTTTTTTAAAAAAATTCGCTTCTCGAAACTACCTTGACGAAAGTGGGAGGGAAGAAGATAATGATAACATGAGAATAACCCTGAAAGGGCAAAAAGAGGAGGATGAAAATGGCACTTTTACATGTGGATTTCTTTTCTGATGTACTGGGGATGTGTACGTCAGCGGACGTGATTCTGCCGCAGCAGACAAACGGACAGATCGGAATGGAGGGAAAAGGTGCGGAAGGTAAGTTAAAAACCATGTATCTTCTGCATGGAATGAGCGACGATCAGACAATCTGGCAGCGCAGAACCTCTATCGAGCGTTATGTGAGCCAGCTTGGGATTGCAGTTGTTATGCCCACCACACATCTCGCATTTTATACCGATACAACCTACGGAATGCGTTATTGGACCTATATTTCCGAGGAACTGCCAAAAATCTGCAGAGAATTTTTCCCGCAGATGTCGGATAAAAAAGAAGACAATCTGGCAGCAGGCCTGTCGATGGGTGGCTACGGCGCATGGAAGCTTGGCCTTGGTGCAAGTGAGACATTTGGAGCAGCAGCATCTCTGTCCGGCTGTCTGGATATTATAGAGGATGTTGGAAGACATCTGGATGGCGATACCCGGGATGCAGCTCTGTTCAGAGGAATTTATGGTTCTCTGGAGCAGCTGGAAGGCTCTGATAACGATCTGATGGCGCTTGCAAAGAAGCTCAAGACCTCCGGAAAACCGATTCCAAGACTCTACAGCTGGTGCGGTACGGAGGATTTCCTGTACGAGGGAAATAAGAGAGCATGGGAATATATGAAAGAGCTTGGCTACGAGATGAAGCTGGAAGAATCCAGCGGCGACCATCAGTGGAAATACTGGGATGCGAAGATCCAGGATGTCCTGCGCTGGTGGCTTGACACCGATCTGGATCTGACCTGACGGAGGAACCATGGAACAGGAAATTAGGCTGCTTTGCAGCGGTTACGGCGCAGAAACGGGCAGTGACCTGCTTGCGGTAAAGCTTTTTGAAAATACGGAAACCGGGGAAGTGCATACAGAAGTAACCGGCGGAATCCGGCAGGGAGACAGTCCGTCCTTTAGTCTGCTGCATGGAGGCTTCCTGTATACAGTTGCGGAACTGGTCGGAGAAAAACACGCTTACATTTATCAGTACCGCCTTTCGGAAGATGGGATTCCTGTCCCGACCGGCAAAAAGATTTTCCTTCCGGGTGGAGAGCTGTGCCATCTGTATGCCGGGAAAAAGGCATTGTATGCGAGCTGCTATGGAACCGGGGATTTCTTTGCAGTGGATTATGATCTCGAAAAAATCCGTTGGCATCGCAGTCCGGGTGCTGGCGTGATCGATGCACAGACAGAAAAAATCTGCCCGCACGCGCACTGGGTCAGCGAGCAGGATAACATTCTGTACCTTGCAGATCTTGGCTGTGACCGGATTTACCGTTACGAGTTAAAAGACGGACTGCCGGAAAAAGAACTGGAAGCGCTGGTTTTACCGACCGGTGAGGGACCGCGTCAGCTGCTGCCGGAGAAAGAATCCGGAAAGCTGCTCAGCGCTCAGGAGCTGGGAGGCACGCTGCGCCGCTGGGAAAACGGTGGCTGTAGCGAGTGTGTAAAGACGAGCAGATTTGACGGAACAAACTATCCGGGAACAATCTGCATGGCGGATGAGAAGACGGTGATTGTCTGCAACCGCGGCGCGAATACGTTGTCTGCATTTTCGACAGACGGAAAGCTGCGTTACCTCGGCGAATGGGCAACGGGCAACTGGCCTCGGCATCTTCTGCAGATTCCGGGGACGGATCTGATCGTCAATGCATGCAATAAAGAAGGCGCGCTGATTATTTTTGCCTGGAATGGGAAAGAACTGATCCGTAAAGACGAAATTATCCTGCCGGGCGCATCCTGTGCGGTTTATTTATCAGGAAAGTAAGAGAACGCACAGTCTCTGCTTCAGATCAGTCGCAGAAATGCCAGCAGAATCAGCAGGGCTCCGGAGAGCCAGTCAACAGTAAAATGAGTTTTTTGTGCAAGGCGGTTTCCAAGCAGGAAGCCGCCTTGTATTGCTGTAAATCCGAATAGGAGGGAAAAGAAAAGAACGGCGACAGGATTTAGATTCCCGAGGGCTGCACCGAAGCCTGCCGCAGCACCATCTAAGGACATCGCGAGGGCAAGGCAGACGGATTCCGGTACAGAAAGGTTTTTGGAGGCGTCGGCATCCGCCTTGCAGGGATCGGCGTAGACGGAGAGAAAAAACTGGAAATGCAGGGCACGGAACATGAAATTTCTGGAAAAGCCATCGTGACGGCACAGAAAGGATTTGATCGCTTGATCGAGAATCCGAAGGGTACCCATGCAGACAAGCAATAAAAAGCAGATCAGTCGGGCTGCGGTAGGGGAAAGAAATGGACGTACAAGGGATCCGGCAAACATGGAAAGGCAGAGGACGCCCGAGCAGACCAGGCTGACAGTGACAGCGCAGATCAGGGGAAGACGGATTTTGCTGCTTCCGTAGGAAAGCCCGGCGACAAATGTATCCAGGGAAAGGGAGAGGGCGAGAAACGCGGCCTCGGGGATTATCCATAAGAAAGTCATAAGAATCGGCTTTGGCGGCAGGTGATTTGCTATTAGAGTATGCCTGCCGGGTGGCAAGGGTGCGCAAAAGAGCCGGGTTCATAAAATGAACCCGGCCCCATAGTACGGAGAAGGAGGGATTTGAACCCTCGCGCCTGTTACAGCCTACCGGTGTTCGAAGCCGGACCCTTCAGCCACTTGGGTACTTCTCCATCTATTTTTACAACATCACCATTCTATCCGAAAAATCTCTAATATGCAAGCGAAAATTTTACAGTTACTTGTACATGTTTTTAAAATATTATATAATTCTGTCTTTGACAGTTTCAGAAAAGTAAAATCGCTGTAACATCAGTAAATATGCTGGTTACAGCGATTTTTTGTATCGTTTCAGACTATAGTATTTTATTCTCTGCCTTTACTTTTTTTCTGAATTGTTTTCATTTGCCCTTTTGTAATGAAAGAAAACAGATAAGGAAATGTGCCTTGATACGTGTATCATCATGAAGAAAAGAAACTGGTCTTGCTTCAAAATCTGTTTTCATTATGCGAAAACATTCTTCAATCTCCCAACGACCTTCGCTTACTTTTAAGATATCTTTTACATCATCATCTAGCAGATCGGTAGTTACCGCATACATTCCATCATAAAGTGCTTCATCTGCCACTTTATCTGTATCCAGATAATTTTTGATTTTTGCAGCTTCACTATCTTCTGTAACAGCAATCTTTCCGATAAATCTTGCGGGATCATTTGGATTTCTACGTTCTTTTTTCACCTTTCCGGAATTGAGCATTTTTTCAGCGCGATCTACCTGTGCATCACGTATTGCTTTTTGATATCTTGCATATTTAGGAGAATAGGTAACAATCAGACGCTGGTGTAATGTATTAGGGGTATAAGGCTCATCTTTGTAGTACAGTCCGTTATCATCTTCTGGGATTTCAGAAAGACTAATGGGTGTATCATCTTCGACACGCTTAAAGCCAGTTTTGTCCAATGCCCATTTTTTATCATCTTTATTCAGCTTTTTAATAGATTGGGTCACGATAAATGCCCGTTCACCTGCATGATTTATTTTTTTGATTAATTGAATTGGCAGGGGGGTGAACTTTACGTTTCTTTTGGTTAGAAAATAGGAAAGTTATCCACAATGGAGCCGGTTTGAATTATGAAATTTCCTCAACTAGAATATGCTTGCAAGAGTCTGCTTTGTGGGAGCTGTATTTTGTGCAAATCTACCATAAAAAAATCCGCATCATTAAATGAATAACAAAAAATGACACATAAGACTGCTAAAGAATAACATTTTTTGCAATTATTGCACATGGTAGAGTAAAAGTAAATTAATAAATATAAAAATGAAAATCAGGGAGGTAAAAAAGTGGACAGTAATGTGAAAATGAAATATATTGAATTGTTAAAAAAAGAAATTTCACCGGCTCTTGGATGTACAGAGCCTGCAGCAGTAGCATTATGTGCAGCTGGTGCGGCGGCGCTTCTTGATCAGAAGGTAAAGAATGTAGTTATTCAGGTTAGCAGCTATATTCTTAAGAATGGAATGAACGTGGGGATTCCAGGATTTGGCAGTATTGGTTTAGACCTGGCTGGAGCTTTGGGGGCAGTTTGTGCGAGACCGGAAAAGGAATTGTTAGTTTTAGACAATTTATCGGAAAGGGAACGTGAAGAAGCAGAAGAATTGATGAGGCAGGGGCTGATCTCTTTAGATTGCAAGAAAGAGAAGACTGCAAAGATTTATATATCCGTAAAGGTATATGGAGAAGATCACACGGCAGAAGCTGTTATTGAAGATAAACATACTAATTTCACACGGAAAATAAGAGATGATGTTGTTTTATGGGAGAGGGAAGAATGTCAAATCCAGGAAACAACATCTGTTGATGATATTACATTAGATGAAATCTGGGACTTTGTTCAAGAAGTTCCAGGGGAGCAATTATCCTTTCTCCAACGGGTTGTTGATATGAATATGGAGATTTCCGAGGAAGGGATGAGAAATGAATATGGTATTCATGTAGGCAGAGCGATGTTCCAGGAAAGTAAATTAAAACTGATAGGAGATAATATCGCAAACAGGGCTGCTGGTACAACTGCGGCAGCTGTTGATGCCAGAATGGCAGGATGTACCAAATCTGTAATCAGTGTGGCAGGAAGCGGAAACCAGGGATTGACTGCAACGGTTCCGGTTATTATAGCAGCTGAGGCTATGAATAGTAATACTGATGCACTATATCGCAGTCTTGCATTGAGCATACTGGTAACAATTCATGTAAAGCACTACATAGGACGTCTGTCTGTCTTGTGCGGCTGTTCTATTGCATCAAGTATTGGAGTTTGTGCGGCAATGATCTTTTTGGGGGATGGATCAAAAGAAGCAATGAGAGCAGGAGTGAGGACAATGGCAGCAGATCTGTCTGGTATGATATGTGATGGAGCGAAGCCTGGGTGCGCTTTGAAGATTGCAACTTCGGTGAATGCAGCAGCACTGGCTGCTCAGCTTGCGTTAAATGGTACAGGAGCTACTAAGCGGGATGGCATAGTTACGGACGATTTAGAGGAAACGCTGAGGAATCTTGGAAAATTAGGCAATGAAGGTATGTCAGAAGCAAATGATGAAATACTCAAAATGCTTTTGGATAAGAAAACTACAAAAATGTGTGGGTAAGAGGAAAGGAGAATATGGTATGAAAAAGAAAAAGTTTACGGTTGATAAAATGACGTTTGTGGCATTTACTATTATTCCTTTAATACTTTATACATTTTTCTATTTTATTTCAGTATCATGTGGTATTTATTATAGTCTGACAGACTGGAATGGATTAAATCGTGAATATAATTTTGTTGGAATAGCTAACTATATCGCATTATCTAAAAATGTATTTATGTGGAGATCCCTCTGGAGAACATTATTGTATGCCTGCATGCTTGTAGTATGCGTTACTGTTTTATCACTGATTATAGCATTAGTCTTGAACTCTGTAAAAAAATGCAGAGTATTTGTTAAGTCGGTTTTTTTCTTCCCGGCAATGCTTGGTTCCGTGGCAGTTGCATTAATTTGGGATCAGATGTTTTATCAGCTGCTTCCTGCAGTGGGGAAAATGATGGGAGTGAATCTTCAGACACCTCTTGCAGATCCTTCTACAGCAATTTTCGGAGTATTGTTTGTAAACGTGTGGCAGGCAGTAGCGATGCCTACTATTATTCTGCTGGCAGGACTTCAATCAATACCGGATGATCTATATGAATCAGCAATGATTGATGGAGCGTCAAGGTGGCAGAACTTCCGATATATCACATTACCATTCCTGGTTCCTACTATGACTGTGAATATGGTACTCAATTTAAAAGCTGGAATTACGACTTTTGATTATGCTTTTGCCCTTACTGGAGGGGGACCTAACAGGGCTACAGAATTTATAGGACTTATGATCTACAACGATGGCTTTAAGGATTCGAATTTTGCAGTTGCAAATGCGAAAGCAGTAGTATTGGCATTGATCATTGCGATATTGTCTTTTATTCAGATTAGGCAGTCTCAAAAGCATGAAATTAATTAAGGAGGGATGAGCATGAGAAAAGAAGGGGTTGTGTGGAAAATATTTAATGCCCTAGTAATTGTGATGGGATTGTTACTGATCTTAGGACCGGTATGGGTGATTTTTATTAATTCTATGAAGACGATGCAGGAAGCGGGACAGGATTTTTTTGCATTGCCCTCAAGATTAAATTTTGATAATTATGTAGAGCTTTTTACAAGAAGTGATTTCTGGAGCAGTCTGCGAAATTCTGTTATAGTTACAGTAAGCAGTGTTGCTCTTGTGGTAATATTTGTCCCTGCACTAGCATATGCTGTGGCAAGAAATATGGAAAAACGATATTACAAAATTCTATATTATTACATTTTGGCAGGTATTTTTATCCCGTTTCAGGTATTAATGCTTCCTATGGTAAAACAGATGACACAAATGAAGATGTTAAATCAGACAGGACTGATCCTGCTCCATTTAACCTTCAGTTTATCTACAGGCCTGTTTTTGTTTGTAAATTATATCCGATCCCTGCCGACAGAAATCGAGGAGGCTGCCAGGGTAGATGGCTGTAATGTGTTTCAGACCTATATCCGTATTGTGATCCATTTGATCAAACCAATGGTGGCTACCATCATCGTGATGGATTCCTTAGGATGCTGGAATAACTTTATGATGGCATTGCTGATCCTGAACAAAAATCATAATATGTGGACGTTACCTCTTATGCAGTACAATTTTAAAGCAGAGTACAGCTTTAATTACACAATGGCTTTTACATCATATATTGTTTGCATGATACCGATTATAATTGTATACGCTCTGGGGCAGAAATACATCATTAAAGGTCTGACTGCAGGGGCGGTTAAGTCATAGTTGAATAAGGTGGGCTGTTACAGAATAATGATCAACTATTCTGTGCGGCCCTTTTCCTGATAAAACAGGAGGTAAGGATATGAAGGTTTTAATTGCAGAAGATGAGTATTGTTCCAGGATGAATTTAATCCGTCAGATTAAAGAATGCCTTTTTCACACGACACTGGAAATTTTTGAAGCAGAAAATGGAAGAGAGGCGTGGGATATTTTTTTGGGACAACATCCGGAATTGGTTTTAACGGATATCCGTATGCCGCTGTTAGATGGATTAGAACTGACAGAAATGATATCTCAAAGCCAATTGTATACAAAAGTAATAATTGTGAGCGGATTTGCCGAATTTGAATACGCACAGAGAGCTATGAAATACGGGGCGGTAGGATACCTGTTAAAGCCTATTCAAGAAAAAGAATTGATGAATCTGCTCAGGCAAAAAGAGATTATTGGTGAAGCTTCCGGCTTAGAGCATGGGAATGAAATAATGCCAATAACAGGCACCAGTGTTGCAGCGAGATTAAAGCAATTGCTCACATCGACAGGAGAAGAATTTGGCAGAGAGGGAGATAATATATTAAATGAAATATTCAGCAGCTGTTATGAAATTCTTATTTGGATGAATACGGAATGCAGCAGCGCGTCTTTAGCAGATTCTGTTAAAAATTCCATAATGCAGCGGATCAGGAGACAGAATGATGCTTTGTGCAAAGCAATAGAATTGAACCATGATCTATGGGTGATTCTGACATCTTATGGGACAAAGGAAGAGGTTTCTGAATTTGTCAGCCGGTTGTTAGAGGGAAATTCTCAGCAGATAGACATTTGTATTGGAATAAGCAGCATTGGCCATGGGGTAAGGAATCTCCAGGAATATCATAAACAGGCAATCTATGCCTTGTCTGGAAGGATTCTTTACCCAGAAAAAAAAGTGCTGTATTTTGACGAGTTAAACAACAGGATGAATTATAGAAATATATGGAATCCGCCAAAGCTGAAAAAATTGAAAACATATCTGATAGCAGGTGAGGGTGAAAAGGCATTTTCTTTTATCAGAATATCCATACAGGAATTGCTGAAAATTAAGGATATATCTATTTACAGTGTTATCGACGCCTTAAAAATGGTTGAGATTGTTTTGAATGAAGCAATATTTCATATATATCAAAACAGCTCAACTGAAAATGCGGAGAGTCCTGTTCTATTCAGCACTCATTTTGAACTCATCCATTACTCTACAGAGGATGGACTTATGGCGGATATTAAGGAAAAAATATCGAAAATGTGCAATTTAGCCAGCCTGATCGGAGAAAAAGATGCGGAGAACACAGTGCAGATGGTAATTGATTATATCAGGCTGAATTATAATAACGATATTACTCTTAAAGATCTGGCTGAAAATGTTTTTTTCTTAAATGGAAGCTACCTGAGCCATCTTCTCAAAATTAAAACCGGGAAAAACTATCTGACTTACCTGACCGAGATAAGAATGGAGAAGGCTGAAGAACTGTTAAGAGAGTCGGAAATGACAGTGACAGAAATTGCCGGTTTGTGCGGATATAATGATATATCTAAATTTATACAGGTATTTAAAAAATACTATGGAAAGACCCCGAAGAGGTACAGGGAAGATGCTGACACTAAAGATACAATATAGCAAATGTGCGGGAGGAAAGAATGATGACAGAAATAATGAGAAAAGATTTGGAAAAAAGAATTGATCAATGGATTGCCGGGAAGAAAAGTACCCTTATAGAAGAGGTGTGTGAGCTGGTCAGGATTAAAAGCGTGGCAGATAAAGAAAATGAGGTGAAACCATTTGGCCAAGGGTGCAGAGACGTGGTAGACCGATTTATAGAAATTTGTCATAGACATGGTCTGGAAACACAAAATCATTCCTATTATGTGGCAGAAGCTTTTGATCCGGATATAGAAAGAAAGCAGGGGAGAATTGGACTGATGGGACATTTGGATATTGTTCCGGAGGGTGAAGGGTGGCTATATCCGCCATATGAAGGAATTGTAAAAGGGGGATGGATCATCGGCAGAGGGGCGCAGGATAATAAAGGACCATGCCTGGCAGGCTTGTATACACTTCTGTGTTTGAGAGATTTGGGGATGGAATTAAAACATGATATCCGTGTGCTGGCAGGAACTAATGAAGAGAATGGTATGGAGGATGCGGCTTATTATACAGGCAACTGTCAGTGTCCGGATTTTACTATTGTGGTGGATAGTCCCTTTCCTTTATGCTATGGAGAAAAAGGGATTATAGAAGCGTGGATGGTATCGGATTATCCTTTTTCAGAGCATGTGATCAATATGACTGGTGGGACTGTTTCTAATCAGGTACCGGGAAGGGCAGAAATTGTGTTGCGCTATAGCAAGCTGATAGAAGAACGGTTACAGGAGAAAAGCGAAGAATGTGAGTGGAAAATATGTGGGGATAAGATTCACATTTATGCAAAAGGAATACCTGGACATATAGCTTTTCCTGAACAGACCCAAAATGCAATTGCTATTCTTGCAGAATTTATACTGGAAAGAAATTTACTTATTTCAGATCAAGATAGAAAAATTATGACATACATATGGAAAGCTGCATCTGAAACAGATGGAAGTGGATTAGATTTAAGCTGCAGTGATGAAATCTCGGGAAATTTAGTATGCGGCTGCGGTATTGTAAAAATGGAAAAGGGGCATGTATGGCTGAATGTGAATGCCAGATGCCCGGTTACTGTAAATGGCAGTGAATTGATGGAGCGGTTAGAAAAACATGCCAAGAAAAATGCTTTTTATCTGGAAAAAAGACGTGTATTGGAATCAAACTATTATCCAAAGGAAAAAGAAGTAATCCGCCGGCTTAGCACATGCTTTCAGAGAACAACACAGCTTGATTGGGAACCACAGATTTTCAACGCAGGCACACATGCACGTAAATTGCCCAATGCGGTAGCCTATGGTCCAGGATGCCTGAACGGACTGGTACCGGAATGTGAACCCCTGCCGGAAGGACATGGAGGAGCACATCAGCCAGATGAAGCACAATCTATTGATGCCTTATGTCTTGCTTTAAAAATTTATATTCTGGCAGTATTGGAGATAGACGAACTGGATCTGAAAGAAAATGGACAGAATTATATCTGAGGAGAAGGAGATGAAGAAAAGGTACATTAGCTTCATGAATCAGATTTTGATATTTTGTTCGTTGATCGTAGTATTGCCTTTTACTATTATCATTTTTTTCTATACTTTAGAGACCTTAAAAAAAGCGGACAAGGACTATCAGGATATACTGAAAAAAGCAAATATCCAGGTTGAAACAGGCGTTTCAGCTATTATATCGAATGCGGAAAGGCTTTCTTATTTACATATTGTAAACGATAGCTTTTCAGAGCTTCTGAGACATAAACATGATGTGTATGACTGGGATTTTCTGAAGGATAATAAGGTAGTCGTTAATATTGTAAGAGATGCTGTCCTGCTGAATCCGGATATTTATAATGTGGTCATAATCAATAGTGCAGGAAATGTATATGACAGTAACTTTAACTATTATTACTGGAAAAATATGTATCAGGATTTACCCATGTGGGGGGAAATGGCGAAGAACTCACCAGAAAAACGATTTATAGACATCCGCTACAGTTCTGAAAATGTGCCAGAGGCACTTATGCTGGTGAAACCTATGGAAGATATAGAAAGAGGAAAAACTCTGGGAATAATAGGGATTACTATCAGTTTTAAAGCAATCAGGGAGATCCTTACAAATATCGTCTTAGATGGAGAGCAGCTTATTGTTTATAATAAATCTGGCGTTCCGGTGTACTCGTGTTCAGGCAAAAATGTGGAAAAACAGGAAGATTCTCAGGGTAAAATTTGGAAATGCCTGAATATTGCAGAGATGGAAGAGGATTCAGCTGTCAAAACCTTTGCGATTGGTAAAGATACTTACATAGGTGGGATCCAAAAATTGAATCAGCTTGGATGGACGGTAGTAACTTATACAGATCGTTCTTATGTCAGAAAGCCATATACACAGAACATACGAGTTTTTTTCATTATAGCAGTTCTGATCACGGTTTTTGATCTGGGGCTGGCGTATCTGTTTATCCGACGTCTGAATTTCTCGATTCATGGATTATGTCAGGCAATGGAAAAATCAGGAGAAAATGGTATTCCTGAAACACTATTTCTGGAAAAAAGAGAGTTTAAGACAGAAATTGATATGTTGATCCATAGCTATAATAATGTGATCTGCAGACTGAAAAAATCTATGGAGCAGTCAGTAGAGCTTCAAATGAATGAGCAGAGGATGGAGTTCCGTATGTTACAGGCACAGATTAATCCTCATTTTTTGTATAATACATTCAACCTGATCAGTTCGATAGCCGGTATGAATGGGATAGACAGTATTTGTAAAATTACCGTATCTATTTCAGAGATGTTTCGATATAGTATTCAGGAAAATCTGATCGTTCAGCTTCAGGATGAACTGAGAGAGATAAATAATTATGTAACGATACAGACCATCAGGTTTAAGGACAGGCTATATGCGGATTTTGATGTGGAAGAAGAAGTGCTAAAAGTACCAATCCCGATTTTTTTATTACAGCCGCTGGTAGAAAATGCAATTATTCATGGTCTGGAGCCGAAAGCGGAAAGCGGATATATTAATATAGTAGCTTATATGGAAGACGATTTTGTGGAAATTCTGATCAGAGATAATGGAGTGGGAATACCACAGGACAAGCTGTGTCAGATCATACAATCCCTGGAAAAGGAACAGATAGAATCTATCAGCATGCAGGGGCATTCTTCCATAGGGATTAAGAATGTAAACCAGAGAATTAAGGCCTACTATGGAGCCGAGTATGGATTGCATTTGGAAAGCAGGGTAAATGTTGGAACAACGATCAGCATCAGATTGCCTAAAAATTTAACAAAAAAATACGGATAGAATACAAAAAAATAACATATATGACTAATAATAAAGGGCATATTTTTTTAAAAAAAGAAATTATACAATAATATTAACAAAAAACAAAGAGCTGAGAAGCTTTCTTTAGGAGGAGGTAATTAATGAGGAAGAGAATGTTAGCAATGTTATTGGCATGCTGCCTGATCGGAGGAACGCTGTCCGGATGTGGAGGAAAGACAGAAAACAGTACAGAAAGTAGTCAGGCATCTGCAGAAACTGCAAAAACGGAACAAGAAGATACTTCTGGTGAAAAGGAGCAGCCAGAGAATATTACGATCGAATTTTTTAATCAGAAGCAGGAGGAAGCAGCACAGCAGGCATACAGAAATGCGGCGGAGGATTTTCATAAAGAATATCCGTATATCACTATAGAAATTAACACAGTTCCAGACAGCGATAAGGTTCTCACGGCAAGAATGGCTGCAGATGATGTACCGGTAGTCTTTCATGGAAAACCTACATCACAGGCCTTCTTCGAGAGTGCAGAAGCAGGATTCTGTCTCGATTTATCAGACCAGCCGTTTATTCAGAATGCAATACCTTCTATTCTAGAATCTCTAAAATCAGAGGATGGTAAGGTTTATGCAATGCCCTATAGCCAGAATTTCATGGGTGTGTTTTATAATGTTGATATTTTTAAGGAACATAATCTGGATATCCCCAAGACATGGGACGAATTTATGGCTTTATGTCAAAAGCTGGAGGATGCGGGAATTCAGCCATTAGAAGAGAGCTATAAGGATTCTGCGATGGCTGGGCATTATCGTGGGGGCGCTATGGCAGCGCTGTTCCCGGATGGCGCTTTGTGGCTTGCTGAATGTGCATCAGATCCGAATAAGAAACCTTCTGATAATCCTGACTATCGGACTTTTGCAGAGAAAGCAATTCAGATTATGGATTATTGTAACGAAGATGTATTTGGAATTCCGCAGACGCAGGCAATGGAAAACTTTGCGAATGGACAGTCTGCAATGATGATTTATGGTTCTTATGGCCGTGGAACATTCATGGTTGCAAATCCCGATCTGAATCTGGGCGTATTTCCGATCCCGGGACTGACAGAGGAGTCAGGATTAGTATATGCAGGTGTAGATGCATGCTTCTGTGTATCGGGGAAGGCCACTCCCGAAGAACAGGATGCTGGGTTAAAGTGGATAGAATTTTTAACCCGTCCCGAAAATGCTCAAAAATGGTCAGATACAGAGGGAGCTCCGTCAGCCATTGATGGAGTACAGTATGGAAGCGAAGGCAGCGCGCCTATGCTGGATCGCATTAAAGAAGGAAAAGTAAGGGAGTGGAAGGCTTATTATGATTCCAGGTTCAGCGATACAGAAGCATTCCAGGGACTTCTGATGGATAGGAATGTAGATCAGTTCCTTAAGAATGTTGATGAGGTTTGGGCTAATGCACATATTTCTGGTTGATAAAGGCTGAGTGAGTTATGAACGGAAGGGTGGAGAATAAATAAGTGCTTCATCCTTCCTTTTTTAGATATCATATCATTTTGCAGTATAGATAACGGGAAGGAGATGCAAAAATGGAGGAACGATTAAAGAAGCTGATGGAGATGCTGCCGGAAGAATTGGATGGGGCGATCTTATTAGCACCGGTTCATCGCAAATACTATCTTGGAATCGTGAGCAGTGCGGGAAGCCTGATTATAACCAGGGAAAAGTGTTTTTTTATTGTAGATTTTCGATATATAGAGATGGCAAGGAAACGGATCAAAGGTGCGGAGGTGATCCTGCAGGATAAGCTGGACGAACAAATCCGTCAGATTATATCAGATCACAAGCTGACCCGTATTGGCATAGATATTGAGCATATCAGTTTGCAGGTCTATAAAGAATATCAGGATATTACCGGAGGGCGTCTTATACCGGAAGATATAGTTGAAAGGGTAATTGACGGGCAAAGGAGTATTAAATCAGAAGAAGAATTATTTAAAATCGTAAGAGCAAAGAAAATCGCAGATAGAGTGTTTGAACGAATTCTTCTCTATATACGTCCGGGGGTGCGATATGATGAATTGCAAAGGAAGATGGGAATTTTAGCATCGGAGGAAGGTTCCCAGAGAGGATCCTTTGGGTTTGTGGTGTCGTCAGGAGACAATTATATGGAATCAGATATTCTGCCGGATTACATTTTGAGCGGAAAGGCATTAAAAAATGGAGAACTGGTTACATTGCGTCTGGCTGCACTATATGAAGGATACTGGGCAGATATAAGTCGTACTGTATGTGTTGGGAAATGCTGTATTCAGCAAAGGGAATTATATGAAAAAGCTGTTATAGAAAAAGAAAGAATCATAACAGAGATAGAGAAAGGACTGAAACGGGGAAATAAAATATCGTTGAATGTCTGCAGCACATGCGAAGAAGTAATGTGTCAGGAGGAATTAGGCCATGGCATTGGACTGGAGGTAGAAGAGGGGATCAGGATTTGGAAGGAAGTGGCCTGGGAACCAGAAGCTGGAAACGTGTTATGTATTGGCCTGAAGGCGGGAATCCCGGGGAAATGCAGTGTCAGACTTCAGGATATGGTGATATTGAATAAGGATGGTGTTCGTGTAATAGGTGATACATGCAGCGCGGAGCTGATAGAGGTGGAGTGAAAATGACAAAAAGATTAGAGGTATTGATAGAACAGATCCCTGTGGGGATAGATGCTGCTTTGATTACAGGATATGAAATTATAAGATATTATACGGGACAGTCTGTACCGGGGGCATGGCTTCTGGTATCAAGATCCGAGGCTTGTATGTTTGTATCTCCTTATCACCGGGGAAATAAAGAGCAGGCAGAGGATATTATGTATGTGAAAAGCTGTGATGCGTATAAAGCCTTGCAGGAAGAACTAAAGAAGAGAGAAAAGAAAATTAAGACACTTGCTGTACAGGTTGAGCAGATCAGTGTAAGTGATTATGAAAAGCTAAAAAAAATTGTTCCCTGTGAAATTGTGGCTGATGGTTGTCTGGATAATGTGATCTATCAACAGAATTGCAGGAAAACTGAGGAAGAAGTACGGGCAGTTCAGGCAGCGCAGAATGTGGCAGATAAAATGTTTACGGAGGTTCTAAATTATGTTCATGCAGGAATGAATGATATGGAGCTTCAGAAAATTGTAGGGGTACTGCTTCGTGATTTTGGATCAGAGAGAGATTCTTATGATCATGTGACGGGGGTTGGGGTGAATACATCTATGCCTCATGTACGCCCCAATGGCACCATAATACAGCCAGGTGATTTTGTAATGCTGGATGTAGGAGCAACTGTGGATGGATATGGATCTGATATGACGCGTATGTTTGCAATAGAATTTGCAGATGACAAAAAACGAGAGATATATGAGATTGTCCGCAGAGCACAGCAGGCAGGCTGCGAAGCCATTGAGGTGGGAAAACCATGCTGTGAAGTAGACAGAGCAGCCAGGGAAATTATTGAAGATGCCGGATATGGAGAATATTATATGCATGGTCTTGGTCATTCCATCGGGATCCAGGTTCCCAGAGGACCACGTTTTAATCAGTGGGATACTACGCCGGTATTCAGTGACTTGATTATGACTGTAGAACCGGGAATTTATCTTCCAGGCGAATTTGGTGTCCGCATTGAGGATATGCTTTATATCGGAGAAAAGCAGGTTCAGAACATGACACATAGTACACACGAATTGATCATCGTTTAAAGATAATTGAAAAAAGGAGAACAAAGATATGAATAAGAGAGAGAGAATGGAAGCATTATTTAATCAGAGAGAGACAGACTATGTTCCGGCAGGCTTCTGGTTTCATTATCCGGCTTCTTATACGGTGGAACAGCATCTGGAAGGACATCTGAAATTATTTTATGAGACGGATCAGGATATTATTAAACTGATGGATGATAATTTCGGCCATTTTTTAACAAAAGATGTTCATATTGAAAAAGCAGAAGATTGGAGAAATATTCAGCTGCCTGGAAGAAATTGTGAACATTATAAAAATATGGAAGCCCTGATTAGGGGAGCTGTTGAGAAGGTGGGACAGGAGGCAATGATCTTTCCTACAATGTGGAGTCCCTTTAAAATTGCTTCTTTTACATATGTATTCGGAGGAAGCAGTGATGAGGTATTTATGAAGCATTGTGAAGAGGATCCAGATTCTGTATTGGCAGGAGTGAAAGCAATTGCTGACGTGCTGGAGGACTGGGTTGATGGCTTTATGGAAGCTGGAGCTGATGGATTGTATTATTCGGGACAATTCAGTGAGCCGGCACGCTTTAGTGCAGAAATATGGGAAAAAATGGTAAAACCTTTTGATCTGCAGATCTTGGACAGGGTGCATACATGGGAGAATAAATATAATATCGTACATATCTGCGGAGAGGCAGAGCATAATTTTACAGCTTCCCCGGAGAGATATGTTGGTTATCCTGGAGATTTATTTAATTGGGATGTGCATAGAGATCAGCTTTCTTTGGAACAGGGAAGGGAATGCTTTAACAAGCCTGTTCTGGGCGGCCTAGATAATCATGGGATATTGATACAGGGAAGCCTTAAGGATATTGCAGAAGAAACGAAACATATAATCCGGAAATTTGGGAAAAAAGGATTTATGCTGGGAGCAGACTGTACAGTTCCTGCGGATATTGATATCGAAAGGCTGAAAACTGCAATCCAGGCTGCAAGAGAAATGTAGCTTTATAAACCTATAGACTGTCGGTATATCAGAAGGTGAGAAAAAAATGAAGTATCTTAAATTTAAAAATAGTCAATTAGAAGCGTCTAATATTATTATGGGATGTATGCGTCTGAATTCATTAAGTGTAAAAGAGGCACAAAGGCATATTGAAACTGCTGTGGAGGCAGGAATTAATATGTTTGATCATGCGGATATATACGGAGGCGGAGAGTGTGAGGAGTTATTTGCCCGGGCTGTGGATATGCGGGGCTCCTTCAGAGATAAAATTATTCTGCAGAGCAAGTGTTCCATTCGAAATGGGTACTATGACTTTTCAAAGGAATATATTTTAGAGTCGGTTGATGGTATTTTAAAAAGACTTAATACAGAGTATTTGGATATACTTTTGTTACACAGACCGGATACTTTGATGGAACCAGAAGAAACTGCAGAAGCGATCTCTATATTGAAGAGGACAGGAAAGGTTCGTTATTTTGGTGTGTCTAATCAGAATGCAATGCAGATAGAATTGCTGCAAAAGTATTGTGAGGAACGGATTATGTTTAATCAGATGCAGCTGAGTCTGGTTCATACACCTCTTATAGACAGTGGAATGACAGTGAATATGCAGGTAGATCAGGGAATTGACCGTGTGCTTGGAACATTAGAGTATTGCAGGCTTCGTGATATTACAATCCAGGCATGGTCGCCGTTTCAGAGAGGATTTTTTGAAGGGGCATTTCTAGGCGATATGCAGCATTATGAGCGATTAAATCAGATGATTGACCGCTTGGCAGAAAAGTATCAGGTTACACCTGCAGCGATAGCGGTTTCTTGGATTACAAGGCATCCGGCTGATATTCAGGTGATTTTAGGAACAACCAAAGACAGAAGGCTTCTAGAAAGTGCAGAGGGATCAGAGATTCCGCTTACCAGGGAAGAATGGTATGGTCTGTATCGTGAAGCCGGGAATATGATTCCATAAATAATGTGTTTTTGAGGCACGGAAGGGCAGGAAGGGAGATCATCCCGTTGACTGAGAGCCGTCTTGACTGAAAATGGCGGGCATGATAAAATCCTGTCTTTGAGACAGTTTCAGAAAAGTAAAATCGCTGTAACATCAGTAAATATGCTGGTTACAGCGATTTTTTGTATCGTTTCAGACTATAGTATTTTATTCTCTGCCTTTACTTTTTTTCTGAATTGTTTTCATTTGCCCTTTTGTAATAAATTTGAAGTCCGTGTTAAAACTGCATACTATATAATACGATGGAATAACCCCGAAAATTTGACAAAAAATGCAGGTAAATCAATACCTGCGACTACTTTTTCAAATATTCAACTGTCAAACTCCCGTGTCAAACTCCCGTTTACAACATCACCATTCTATCCGAAAAATCTCTAATATGCAAGCGAAAATTTTACAGTCCCTTGTACATATTTTTAAAATATTATATAATTCTAGTTAAATGATGGCTGCAGAGGGCGCAGCACAGAGAAGGAGGACTTTGGGATGAAGAGAATAGGTATGCTGACCAGCGGCGGCGACTGTCAGGCACTGAATGCAGCGATGAGAGGCGTGGCAAAGGTGCTTTATAACAGCACGGAAGACGTTGAAATCTATGGCTTTCAGGACGGTTATCAGGGACTGATCTACGGAAAGTTCCGTCTGATGACGTATGACGATTTTTCGGGTATTCTGACAAAGGGCGGCACAATCCTTGGCAGCAGCCGTACTCCTTACAAGCTGATCCGTGAGCCCGGCGCAGACGGTGTCGACAAAGTGGCGGCGATGAAACAGACCTATTATAAGCTGCAGCTGGACTGCCTGGTAATTCTCGGCGGCAACGGCACACATAAGACAGCGAACCTGCTGCGTCAGGAAGGCCTGAACATTGTAACGCTGCCCAAGACCATCGACAACGATCTCTGGGGAACGGATATGACCTTTGGCTTCCAGAGCGCGGTCAACATTGCAACAGATGCGCTGGATTGCATCCATACGACGGCGGCATCCCATGGACGCGTATTTATCGTAGAAGTTATGGGACACAAGGTTGGCTGGCTGACCTTAAATGCCGGTATCGCTGGCGGCGCGGACATCATTCTGGTCCCGGAAATTCCTTACGATATCGACAAGATTGTGGAAAAAATCAACGAACGGCATAACCGCGGCAGCAGATTTACAATTCTGGCAGTTGCAGAGGGCGCGATCTCCAAAGAGGACGCCAAGCTGTCGAAAAAAGAATATAAGAAAAAACTGGAAAACTATAAATATCCTTCGGTTTCCTACGAGATCGCAGAGCAGATTCAGGAAAAGAGCGGCATGGAGGTTCGAGTAACCGTGCCCGGACATACCCAGAGAGGCGGAAGCCCCTGTGCCTATGACCGCGTATTCGCCAGCCGGCTCGGATCAGAAGCAGGCAGGATGATTCTTGCCGGGGAATACGGCTTTATGGTGGGCTACAAGCACCGCGAAATCGTCAAGGTTCCGCTGGAAGAGGTAGCAGGTAAGTTAAAAATGCTCGATCCCAACGCATCCATCGTCAGAGAGGCGAAGATGATGGGCATCAGCTTCGGAGATTAAAAGACAACGGACGGCGCCGCGTACATTGCGTGACGCCGTCTGCTTTGCGGAGAACATAAGGAGGTTCGTCCATGTCCTACACGGCGATGTATCGACGGTTCCGTCCGACCACCTTTGAAGAGGTCAAGGGGCAGGATGCGATTGTCACAACACTGAAAAACCAGATCCGGTCGGATCGTATCGGTCATGCCTATTTGTTCTGCGGTACAAGAGGTACCGGTAAAACGAGTATTGCGAAGCTTTTTGCAAAAAGCGTCAACTGCGAGCATCCCGTGGATGGAAGCCCCTGCGGGGAGTGCGCATCCTGTAAGGCGATTGCAGAAGGCAGAAGCATGAATGTAGTAGAAATAGATGCGGCATCTAATAACGGCGTCGATAATATTCGTGAAATTGTGAACGAAGTGGCATATTCCCCGACGGAAGGCAAATACCGCGTTTATATCATCGACGAGGTTCATATGCTTTCTGCGGGAGCGTTCAACGCACTGTTAAAAACGCTGGAGGAGCCGCCGTCCTACGTCATCTTTATTCTGGCGACGACGGAAGCCAATAAAATTCCGGTTACGATTTTGTCCCGCTGTCAGCGTTATGATTTCAAGCGCCTGACGGTCGAACAGATCGAAGAGCGCATGAAGGAAGCCCTTGCCGCGGCGGGCGAAGAGCTGCCGATCGAGGAAAAGGCGTTAAAATACCTTGCAAAATCTGCAGACGGTGCGATGCGTGATGCCTGGAGCCTTCTGGATCAGTGCCTCGCGTTCCATTTCGGACAGGAGCTGACCTACGATATGGTGTTGGACGTGCTGGGCGCGGTGGATACGTCAGTGTTCAGCAAACTGTTGCGCTGCGTGATTGCGCGGGATGTGGCGGGCTGTATCGGTGTGCTGGAAGAGATCGTGCTGCAGGGACGGGATATGAGCCAGTTTGTTTCCGATTTTACCTGGTATCTGCGCAACCTCCTGCTGGTGAAAACTTCCGGGGATTCTTGTGAAGAAGTGATTGACATATCCAGTGAGAATCTGGCAAGATTGAAAGAAGAAGCGCAGCAGATCGAAGTAGACGCGATCATGCGGGATATCCGGTGTTTTTCGGAGCTGTCCGGCAGGATTCGCTATGCGGGTCAGAAACGTGTCCTGATTGAAATGGCGCTGATTCGGCTGTGCAGGCCGGAGATGGAGACGAACGAAGATACACTTCTGGAACGGATTCGAAAGCTGGAACAGACGGTGGAACAGATCGAAAGCGGCTCGATTGCAATCGCAGCGGCGCCGACAGGACAGCCCGCAGTGCAGGCAGCAGCGCCGGTCAGAAGGGCAGAGCTGCCCAAGGCAGTTCCCGAGGAAATCAAAGAAATCGTAGCCAAGTGGCCGCGGGTTGCAGGAAGTGCACAGCAGCCGATGAAGTCGTATCTCAAAAATGCGCGCTTAAGCCTTGGCGGTGACAATCGGCTGCTGCTTGTGGTGGAAGACGGGCTGGCGTCCGATTATTTTACCAAAGAACCGGCAAATAAGGGCGCACTGGAACAACTGTTGGCGGAGCTGACGGGCAGGCAGATCGAGGTTGAAGTCCGCAGCGTGCGCAGCAAACAGGAAATGGAAAGTTCTTATGTAGACCTGACAAGGGTCATTCATATGGACATAGAAGAAGAGTAACAAACAGAAAGGATGCAATAAAATGGCAAAGAGAGGCGGTTTTCCGGGCGGCATGGGTATGCCCGGCAACATGAATAACCTGATGAAGCAGGCACAGCGCATGCAGCGTCAGATGGAAGAAGGACAGAAGGAACTCGAGGTGAAAGAGTTTTATGCAAAATCCGGCGGCGGCGCGGTTGAGGCTGTCGTAAACGGCAAAAAGGAGCTGGTAAAGCTGACCATTTCCGAAGAAGCAGTAGATCCGGAAGATGTGGAAATGCTGCAGGATATGATCGTTGCGGCTGTGAATGAAGCGATGAAGCAGGCGGACGAAGCGAGCCAGGAGCTGATGGGTAAAATGACAGGCGGACTCGGCGGAGGCTTCCCGTTCTGATATGGATCTTTACAGCGGCTATATCAACAAACTCATTGACGAGCTTTCGGGGCTTCCCGGAATTGGCAGTAAATCTGCGCAGCGTCTGGCGTTTCACCTGATCGGGCTTCCGGAAGCAAAGGTGAACAGGATTGCAAATGCGATGATACAGGCTCGGCAGAATGTTCGCTATTGTAAGGAATGCTTTACCCTGACCGATAACGAGCTTTGCCCGATCTGTGCCAACGCAGAGCGGGACCATTCGACGATTATGGTTGTGGAGAACAGCCGGGATCTGGCTGCCTACGAAAAAACCGGAAAATACAAAGGAGTCTATCATGTGCTGCACGGGGCGATTTCCCCGATGCTGGGCGTGGGACCCCATGATATCAAATTAAAAGAGCTGATGGAGCGCCTGTCCAGAGAGCCGGAGGTAAAAGAAGTCATTATCGCAACCAACTCCAGCCTTGAGGGTGAGACGACGGCGATGTACATCGGCAAGCTGATTAAACCTACCGGAATCCGTGTGACAAGAATCGCGAGCGGCGTACCGGTAGGCGGTGATCTGGAATACATTGATGAAGTAACACTGCTTCGTGCGCTGGAGGGGCGTACTGAGCTGTAACAGACAAAATTTTCAGACGAAAGAGATGGACGAACCTATGAAAAAAGAGTTATTCGGGGAAGTAAACGGCAGAGAGGTGTATTTGTATACACTGGAAAACAGTCATGGTATGAAGGTGACGGTCAGCAGCTTCGGTGCGCTGATCATCCGCATCTGGGCGCCGGATCATAACGGAAATTTTGCAGACGTTGCACTTGGTTATGACAGGTTGGAGCAATATCTGGAAAACGGTAAATTTTATGGTGCAGTCGTTGCGCCGAATGCGAACCGGATCGGCGGTGCAAAATTCACCCTCGAAGGAAAAACCTATGAGCTGTCTGTCAACGACAATGGCAATAACCTGCACAGTCACAGAGCTCTGGGTGGGCATAAGCGGATCTGGGATGCCGAAGAAAAAGAAAACGGCATTTTATTCACGATGTCTATGAAAGATGGGGAACTTGGCTTTGGCGGAAACAGGGACTTTTCGGTTCTGTATGAGCTGACGGAGGAGAACGGACTGCGCATTACCTATGATGTGGTAAGCGATGCAGATACGATTCTTAACCTGACAAACCATTGCTATTTCAATCTGGATGGACACGGTGCCGGACAGATTACCGACCATGAGCTGCAGTTGTTTTCCCATGCGTATACCCCGGCCGATGCAGAATCGATTCCGAATGGAGATATTTTACGCGTAGAAGGTACACCGATGGACTTCACAGAGCCGCATCTGATCGGCGAACGGATCGATGCAGACTTTGACCAGCTTAAAATGGCAGGCGGATATGACCATAACTGGGTTCTGGACAATTACACCGGGCAGGTTCGTAAAATTGCAGTTGTCAAGAACTCCGATAAATCCCGCACGATGGAGGTTTATACAGATCTTCCGGGCGTTCAGTTCTATTCGGGCAACTCCAGGGATCTTGAAGCCGCAAAGGATGGGAAAACCTACGGCTACAGAGCGGGCCTGGCACTGGAAACCCAGTTCTATCCGGATACACCGAACAAACCACAGTTTCCTTCTTCGGTATTCGGACCTGACAGACCGTATCACACCGTAACAGAATATCGGTTTGTATAAAACTGTCCGCGCAGGGCATAGAAAAACCGGCAGCAGCGAAGCGATCAAAGCTTTGCTGTCTGCCGGTTTTTCTTCCTTTATCTTTTGCAGGTCAGAGTCTCGTCCCCGCCAACGCCTTTACAAAGCTTTTCTCCTCGGATCCATGCTTCATCCATGCACAGATATTTAATACGCTTACGATAGCCCCACGCATAAGCGACATGAATCCTACCGTCTTTTCCCTGAATCAGGCAGGGATATTCGTAACGGCGGTTGTTGACGTCGTTCCACGGACCGATAAAGCCCTCGCCGTGCTCGATGATACGCCGCCAGGGCCAGCTTTTTCCTCCGTCCTCGGAAATGGCGAGTACGACAGGACAGCGCTGGTCGGGCCAGACGGTGCGCTCGGGCTCGTCATTGAAGGCGACGTCATTGTATACAACGCAGACTGCGCCGCTTTGAAGACGGATTGCGGTAATGCTTGCGTTGTTGTTGCGCAGCACAGTAGGCTCCGGCACGCTCCAGGTCTCGCCGTTATCATGGGATTCCGAACGGTAAATATGGTCAGCAGAGCGGCTGCGCAGCAGGCAGATCAGATTTCCGGGAGAAAGCTCCACGATATTGCCGTGTACGCGCCCGCGGCTGCCGGGCATCATGACGCTGCGCCAGGTTTTGCCCTGGTCGTCTGAAAGCTGCAGGACGGTGTAATCGTCTCCCATGCAGGAATCGTTGATCGCACAGCGGAAATTGTTGAAAATAAAACGTCCGTTGGACAGAATCTGAATCTTTTGCCGGCAGAACGAGCCGGGAGCGGAAAACATTGTCTCGGTCGCCTCCCAGGTGTGCCCGTTATCGCGGGAAATTTTCCGGCGGATTTCAGCAGTTCCCTGTAAATTGTCAGAGGTTGGATTGTTGGGATCACGGGAAACCTGTGCGGTATACATCAGCCATATTTCTCCGTTTGGATGCAGGAAGAGGGAAGGATTCTGCTCGCTGCGGGTTGGATCATCGGAAACAATTACCGGTGTTTCCCACTGGGAACTGTCCTCTGACAGACGTGACACAGCGATGCTGACGTCCGCGTTTCCCTCACAGGAGCCTGCAAACCAGCAGCAAAGCAGATCGCCATTTTCAAGCTCTAAAAGATCGGGCGCGTGACAGCTGTTCCACGGATTCGGAATCAGGGATTCCACGAAATTCAAAGCGGTATCGCGGTAAAGCCTGCCGTCGTCTCCGACAGGCGGCAGGTCAATAATTGTATGTGACATAAGTCCCCTTTCTTTTGACATTGCGCAGGACGATGCCCACTCAATATGAAACGCATGTGCGAAAGATCCTTTTGTGAATCTTTTTGCGCATGCGCATAACAGGTATATACAAATTTACGCGTGCATTGTCGCAGCTGTGTACAGTGTAGGTGTCTCGTCACAGTTTTCTACGCGGATCGTTTTTGCCTCTCCGGGATAGAGCTTGAAGTAGTTATCACTGTAATGTACTCTGTCGTCGCTTGTCATCAGATAAGCGAACGGTGTAAATACGTTTGCACGGACGGTTACGAGCAGATCGCTGCCGTCTTTTTCAACGGATTCGATCACCGCATCGCTTTCCGGAATGGTGTATTCGCGGTAATAAGCGCGCAGGCTGTCAGCTGTTTCAAAGCCGTCTGCACTTACAACGAAATATCCGTCTGCGGCAGGCTCTTCAGCGTCCACATGGAATTGCTGCCAGGAATGCGGAGCGACGGTCAGATCCTTTGTCAGGAGAACATCATTGTGTGCGCCATCAAAGGTCTGTGTGCCGATGCAGATAGTTGTCCGGATTTCATCAGGGGTTTCGTTGATGACGGTTACAACCGCGCCGCCGTTTGCCTTCCGGATAATCAGTTTTTTCGTATCAAAAGCGCGTTTTAAGAAGTAGAACGAAACCTTTCTGGTCAGATAGTAATCGATAATGGTCCAACCGGTTTCCGGCCAGCAGTCGTTGTACATCCAGATCAGATCGCCGGCACCATAGGATTTCTGGCGGAGCGCCTCTGCCATTTCGGCATATAAAAGTCCCTGCATGATACCGCTGTAAAGCAGATAGCTACGTTCGTCCAGCGTGGAAAATTCAGTCAGATGGCGGTTGATTACATCATCGATAGCCTTGCGCTTGCGATCAAACTCTCCGTGGTGCTTCCAGATCGGATTATCGAAAGTCATTTCCTCACCGTCGAGATACCGGCGGACGGTGCTTTCCATCTGTGCACCGAAAAATCCGTATTCGCTGGAAAAACGCGCCGGGAATCGATCAAAAGCTTCCAGTTCGTAAGAGAATTTGAATCTCGTCTTGGAATCGCGTCCAAAATAAGTCCATGCATGGACGTCTCCCTCTTCAGTGGTATTGGAACGTTCTCCAAAGTACGGGGTGGAGGGCATGTAGGGAATCAGCGGGCTATTGTGCTGGACTGCGCGGGGCTGGATGTAGTTGAAAATCTGATCGCCCCAGTAGCGTTCGGGCTGCAGCATTCCCGGGAACCAGTCGGTGTAGGACTCGGCGATTTCGTTGTTTCCGGTCCAGACTGCCATACAGGGATAATGCGCCAGACGCTTGGTCTGATATTCTGCCTCGCGTTCTGCTTCGTAAAGGAACGAATCCTTCTGGTCGGGATAAAAAGCACATGCGTACATAAAATCGTGCATCAGTAAAATACCGTATTCGGAGCAATAATCATAGAAGCAATCCGGTTCATAAGTGCCGCCGCCCCACATACGGAACATGGTAAAGTGTGCTGCTGCCCCTTCGCTGACCAGCTTTTTATAGTTTTCATCAGGCGTCCGCAGATAAATAGAATCGGTAGGAACCCAGTTGCCGCCTTTGCAGAAAATACGGGTGCCGTTGATCTTGAAGAAGAAGTTACGGCTTTCATCCGGCAGCCTGGAAAAGTCGATGGAAAGCGTGCGGATACCGATTTTCTTCGGTTTTGCTTCATGGGTGATGCCGCGTGCCGTGCAGCGTGCGGTAAAGGTATAAAGGTTCTGAGCACCGTAACCGTTCGGCCACCAGAGCTTTGCATCCTTTAATACAACGCGTTCCTGTGCAAAATTGATGCCGCCGACAAGCATCAGGGTCTGATGACCGGTATACGCGGTCTTGCCGTTGATGGACAGCTCATATTCCAGCTCTGTTTCAGCGCTCTGCACCATGTTGGATTTTTCGATTTCAAAATGAAATTCGATTTCTGCATCATTTCCGGAAAGGCTGAGCGTATCGACGCGGGAAGCGATTACCTGTGCACCGCTGAACGCTTCGATTTCGATCGAACGTCCGATACCGCAGGTAGGAACGGGCTGACACCAGTCCCAGCCATAGGTAAACTGTGGCTTACGCGTGTATACACGCTGGTCGCAGATCGCATTGTCACTTGCACAGTAATAGGAAACGGTGTCATGTGGATAATTTAATTCCATGCCGGAGGTCAGACGGATCACGATCTGGTTGGTACCGACATGCAAAAAGCGTTTGATATCTGCAGAAAAAGCACAGAAGGTATTTTCCTGATGTCCGGCGGGAATGCCGTTAACTAAAATATCGGCATTAAAATCGAGCATTTCAATGTTCAGGCGGACAATATCTTCGTTGAGCATTTCTTCGGTGATATCAAATTCTTTGACAAGCCACCAGGAAAGCTCTTTAATCCAGATGCTTTTTTTTGTGTTGTCCTTTAAAAAAGGCTCCTCGATAACTCCGTTATCGATCAGGGCGGTTGTAACGTCGCCGGGTACAGTCATAGGAATATATCCCGTTTTGGAAGGATAGGGGTGCATGGCGAGGGCGGTATTTACCGTAAATTTCGGATCGGGTTCTTTCAGATACAATTCCCGCTCCTCCTCGGTCATATTTTCTTCGGTCAGATAACCGGGTATTGTCGGCTTGGGAGGCATGGCGTTGAGGTGGGCGAGCACCTCTGCACAGCGATCTGCTGTTACGTCCATAAACTCGCCGCGAAGTTTCCATTCGCCTGCAAGAGAAAGTTTGCTCATTTTCAGTACCACTCCTTTAGTATATTCTGCAGAAATTTTGGTATCTACTAAAAAATAGTTTAGAAGAGCCCGGAAGGAAATACAATGTATTTTATTGTGCTTTTTATATCGAACAGAAGTGTTTGACAGAATAAATATGTGCAAAAGTTCCAGAACGGGACTCTGCTCCAAACCGCCAAAAAAGAGCGCATAAACAGACAAAATCTGCGGCAACGGTCTGCTAAGATTAGGGAAAACGGGGTGCCCGGATGGAAAGGAGCAGAGGTAAAATGTTGAAAATACCCAAAAATGTGATGCAGATCGGGACAGGCAGTCCGAATGTAAAATTGTACATGGAGGATTATGTCCATACGTTTCTGGAACGATGCCAGGGAAAAGAGACGTGTCTGGCATTCGGGCAGCAGGAGGAAAAGGGCGGCATCCGCTATTATTTGATTTACGGGGTGGAAAAAGAAACGGACTTCAGGCGCGGAAATTTTCCGTATTTTCAGAAGCTGGAGCGGATTGGAAAAATTGAAAAAAAGGAAGCTGCCGTCCGGTTCTGGACCGTGCGGGGAGAAGAAATCCAGATCGGAGGCTATTTTATTTTTTATGAACAAAACGAAGAAATGCAGGCATATATGATTGCTGAACGGGAGCAGAACCGCCCTGCAGATGTGGAGGAGGAACGGGTGATGGAAGCGATCAATGCCCGCCGGGAAAAAAGAAAAGCGGAAGCTGCAGCGGACGCAGCGCGGGGGATAACCGCCTCCAGGGCGTCTGCGCCGAATACAGCGTCGGGCAGGAAAACGGTGCTGTCAAGGCTAGGTGCGCTTAAAGCTGCAGCACCTACGCTGAACGCAAACGCAGCGTCGAGGAAAACTGCTTTTGGGACAGCTTATCAGGCCCGCTTGGGCAGTACCGGCGCCCTATTCCCGAAGCTTTGCCGGATTGGCTGCCTGGTGCTTTTGTTGGTTCTGGTCGGAACGGCGCTGACGTCCGTCAATCAGTACCCGGATATGAAAGCGGTTTCCGCCCTGTTGGCAGGAGCTGTCCGGAATACAAAAAATGAGACGGAAAATACATCTCCCGGACTGATTGTAGAAGAGACTGTTGGCTGGAATTCATCGGACGAAATGGCGCAGTCTGCCGCCTTGGACGAAGCTACACAGGCGGACGATGCAACCGGTGCGGCCAATACGGCGATGGATGGCGAAGTGACAGACAATAGGACGGCGGACAACGTAATGACAGACAACGTAACAGCAGATAGCGCAACAGCGGACAGCCAGAATGCGGTTGCGACCGACGCAGACGCTGAATCCTCGACAGCCCGGCAGTCCGCATCAGCCTCCGATTCCTTTCCTCAGGTTCAGGAAGCCCTGGCACATCCGGAAAGCTATCAGGTGCAGAAGGGAGACAGCCTCATCGCTATTTCCAGGAGATTTTACGGAACAGATGAAAAGGTGATAGAAATCTGCCGCCTGAATAATATAAAAGATCCGAATCAAATCCAGCCCGGACAGAATATTTTACTACCTTCAAAATAATGAATGTGTTATGATGGAATGAGCGCACAAGAAAAACAAGCGAGGCCGAAGGCGACATTTGTTTTTCTTGCGCCATTAGAGAACG
>ERZ773133.1347-NODE-1347-length-28275-cov-3.585755_pt1 | contig 28275 bp, 29 predicted proteins | sample MGYA00580861_ERZ773133 | MGnify/ENA primary metagenome ERZ773133 (study PRJEB29015, sample SAMEA2737844) | human gut metagenome | biome: human gut; feature: human-associated habitat; material: faeces | place: China | collected 2012 ...
CTCTTCCGATCTATTCTTTATCTTTTTTAGATAGATGAAAACTACTACGAAATTTTGATGACTTAAATCGTTCTAGTTTAATATCTATCTTTTTCTTTTCGCTCATTTTCATTTCAATCACCTCTTAAATTTTATAGCAATCTTTCAAATTTAACAAGTTTACTTCTCTTGTAATCTCGTTCTAATTCTTTAATAAAAATAGAATAATTAGTAGTTGGTACCATTAAGTAAGTAGTATTTTTTGTTCTAGTAATTGCTACATAAAAAAGTCTTCGCTCTTCAGCATAGGGATAGTCTTCTTCTCTTTTGCTAACTAATCGCATTATTCTTTCCTCTTTAATCTTATTAGGGAAACCTAATGTATCATCTAGAAAATTAATAATAATGACATCATCGGCTTCTAAGCCTTTAGATTTATGAATAGTTAGAAAAGTTATATCTAAATAGCTCTTTTTCTTATATATAACTTTATTATTTTTTAGTTCTAACTCTTCACTTAAAACACTATAAATATCATTATTATTTCTTCCCAAAATAAAGACTTTTTGAGAAGTGATACTATCTAATATTTTTAAAATAGCTGCTTTTTTGTTTTTATAGTAAATCACTCGTAGTGGATACTCTAAATGTTTTGAAGAAGTTAGTTTCTTTTTTAACTGATATTTATTTTTAAGTATAAATCTTCCTGCTACTGTTATTAATTCTTGGCTGTTACGATAAGTAGTAGTTATTTTGTGAGTTACACTATTTGGAAAGTAAGTAGGAAAATTATAGAATAATGATATATCACAACCACTAAAGCGATAAATCGATTGAAAGTCATCTCCTACTACCATTAAAGAACAGTTCTTTCGTTCCACTAGTTCTTTGATAAGTAAGAAACGAACGTAAGACGTATCTTGGTATTCATCAATGATAATATATGATATCCTTTTAGAATAATTTTTCACTTTTTCCCTAGCTACAAATAATAAATCATCAAAATCAAGCTCCTTTTCTGCTTGCTTTTCTTTTTCATACAATAAATAGATATTAAATGCTAACAAAAGAAAATACTTCTCTTTTAAATAAGTTATTGGTAAGAGATAACTTTTTATCTTGTGGAAAAAATCTTTAAAATCTTCTAGTTTATAACTACCACACTTAAATAATCTAATAAATGTTATTAACTCTCTCTTTAAGATTTCCACTTCTTTCTGTTTATTAACTAGCAATCTTTTGTAGTTTTCCACAGGTTTTGTGGAAAAAAAGTTATTAAAGTATTTTAAAACCACCTTCAATAGGTAATTCGAATTAAATATTTCTACATTAAAAAAGTTTTCCACAATCATTGTTAATAATTCATCATCCGCAAGAGAATAGCTTTCTTTAGAATCACTTATTATTTCCATAGCTAGTTTATGAAAAGTGTAACATTTTATTTCTTTATTAAGTTCTATTCTTATCTTCTCTTTTAAGCTTTCTACCGCCATATTTGTGAAAGTAATACAGATTATTTCGTCTTCCTTAATATGTTTATTTTCAATTAAATACTTAATTTTTCCTACGATAGTTAATGTCTTACCACTTCCTGCTCCTGCCAAAACAAATAAGTATTTACTATTATCTTTTACTACTTTTGTTTGTTCATTATCTAGTTCATAATTAAGTATTTTGAAATTCATTTTTCCACCTCGTCCCTAATTATAACTAGTCATAAACTAATATGCAAATCGGAGATTTTGTATTTTCCACAGTTTTTTATCCGAAATTTGCTTTTTTCCACAGGTAATTGTGCAAAATCACCCTACTTTTATAGCTGAATTTGCAAAATTGCCCATTCTAAAAAAAGTTTTCCACATATTCTACTAATAGAGGTGTAATATGATTAATGAATTTAATAATTTATCTTATGTTTGGCAAGCACTAATCGCTAGTATATTCACTTGGGGAGTAACTGCACTTGGTGCAAGTATTGTTTTTTTCTTTAAAAAAGTCAATAAAACAGTAATGGATGCTATGCTTGGTTTTTCTGCAGGAGTAATGATTTCTGCTAGTTTCTTTAGTTTAATATCACCTGCTTTAGAAATGACAAAAACTTTAAAAATGAATGGTCCCCTTATTATATCGGGTGGTTTTCTTTTAGGAGGAATATTACTCTTTATTGGTGATAAAATTTATGACTTAATAGATAAAAAGAAAGATACTAATACTAAAAGTAGAAAACGATGTTTTATGTTAATTTCTTCGATAACGCTTCATAATATTCCAGAAGGCCTAGCAATTGGAGTTGCTTTTGGAAGTTTAGCTTATAACTTACCTGGTACTACTTTATTATCAGCTTTTACTTTAGCTTTAGGTATTGGTCTACAAAATTTTCCGGAAGGAAGTTCTGTTAGTTTGCCTTTAAGAAGAGAAGGTTATAGTAGAAAGAAAGCTTTCTTTTATGGTCAATTGTCTGGAATAGTAGAACCAATTTCAGCAGTTATTGGAGCTTTACTTGTGCTAAGTATTAAAACAATCTTGCCATTTTTACTTGCTTTCGCAGCAGGTGCAATGATTTATGTTGTAGTAGAAGAATTAATACCAGAAAGTCAAACCAATCAAAAAAAGGACCTAATGGCCTTCTTTACATTATTTGGTTTTGTTCTAATGATGATTCTAGATATAACTCTAGGTTAATTATTCAATATATAACTTCTCATTTTCGTTAAGTTCTATTGCGTATAAACCACTTTTCTTACAAGTAAATATTAATTCTAATTTACTACTATTAGTTTCATCTGGTGATGGAACTTCTTTTTCTTTGTCATCATCATCATTTTTTAGTACTTCTTCTATTTTTCTAAAAGTATAACCCTTACTATCTAGTATCTTAATTGTATCATCTATCCATAAACATTCCGTTGGTTTCTTTGGATTATTAATCGACCAATATCCAGCACTATTTTTATGCCAGCCACTACCTGTAAACTTACCTTTTCCACATTCCATATGAACATGATTACCAGTGGCGTTTCCTTTTGTTCCCTCTTCGTAAAATCTAGTTCCTTTTGGAATAACTTGTCCAACTTTTAAATTAGAAACATCATTATCATGCGCAAACATCATGGTCATATAATCAATCGTACCGTCTGGATATTCTACTTGCTCAACACTTTCCAACCAAACTTCATTTGCATCATTAGGATAGATTTTTTTAATTACTCCGGTGAAAGGGGCTAAAATGAAATCAATTCCAGAATCACTACCAGCTTCATCAATAGCATAACTATCAAGATGTGTTCCCACATTATAGCCTTGGGTTATTCGCATATAAGGACTAGGATAAAGTGGTTTCTCCATTATTTACTACTCCTTTTTATAATATTTTCTTTTTCAATAGTTACTGTTTCACTTCGTGTTAATTCACTATACGATTTAAGTTTTCCCTCTAAAGATTTATAAATTGTATCAGCACCAATAAAGCTAAAAAAACCGACCCATAAACTTTCTGGAAAAGTGATTGAAGTAAATGTAATACAGAAAAGTATACCTAAGACTAGGTTAACAATAAAGCTATAAAGACATAAATGTGCCGAACACTTAAAACATCTCTTTGTCTTTTGTACCAAAGCACAAGTTACTGCACTAAGAGCAATAGAAACTATTAACATTTCCTGCAAAATACTTAATTTTAACAAAAGAACATTCCTCCCTCTAACGTAATGTATGCAAAAAGAAAAAAAATGCTACAAAGAAATAAGCATTTTTAGTAATAAAAGATGAAGTGGATAATATAGATAAAAGAAATATTTAATCTTTCGACCACGTTTCCCATTATAAAAATAAAGAAAGATGAAAGCTACAATACTATACAGTTGAATATCATTTGTTTCTAAGAATAATACTACTAAAAGATAAAGTATAAATGATAAAAATATATTAGGTGATAAATAAAAAACAAAAATCGTTGTTATTCCTAATACGGTATAATCTACATTCAAAAAGACTGCTAATATGGAAAATAGGATATAAAAAAGACTATAAAAAACTGTTTTATAAAGATAAGATTCTAATCCTTTATTATATTTATCAATAATTTTTTTACCACCTTCTATTATCATCAGTAAAAGAAAGCCTAGTGAAAAAGTAAATAAAATGTTTAACGTATTACTCTTAAATACATAATCATAAATCGGTTGTGTAATAAAAGCAAAAATAATTAATCTTAAAAAATATTTCAGACGATTACTACTATTTTTAAAGCCTTCTACCAGTAAAAAAGCAAATATTGGAAAACTAATTCTTCCAATAATTCTAAAAATATCTATATCATTATAAATGATTGCTCCAATATGGTCAATTGTCATAGTAATGATTGCAATCAGTTTTAAGTCAAAATTAGTCAGATACTTCTTCATTTTTCCTCCAAAAAAACAAAACCTCGAAAATATATATTTTCGAGGAATAGAAACAAATTAACGTTTTGAGAATTGTGGTGCACGACGTGCTTTTTTAAGTCCTGGTTTCTTACGTTCCTTCTTACGTGGATCTCTTGTAATAAATCCTTCTTTTTTAAGAATTTTACGGAAGCTATTTTCTGCATCAGCTGGAGTTGCAGCATCATAAATTAATAATGCCTTAGTAATACCATGTCTTACTGCTCCTGCTTGTCCAGAACATCCACCACCAGATACATTAGCTGTTACATCAAACATATCTCTTGTATCAGTAACATCAAGTGGTTGAGTTAAATCCATTACCATAGTCTTGTGTGGGAAATATTCATTTACGTCACGACCATTGATAGTGATTTTACCAGTTCCTTTTGTAAGAGTTACACGAGCAACTGATGTTTTTCTTCTACCTGTTCCAGTATATACTTGTTTTTCTTTTGCCATAACTTAACCTCCTTAAATATCCATTTCTTCTGGTTTTTGAGCCATATGAGGATGATTTTCACCTGCATATACAAATAATTTTTTGTACATACTACGTCCTAAACGATTCTTAGGTAACATTCCTTTAACAGCTTTTTCTACCATTTCTTCAGGATAACGTTCTACCATTTCTTTAGCAGTACGAATTCTTAAACCACCTGGGTATTGAGAGTGATTATAATACTTTTTGTCTTCCATTTTGTTACCTGTTAATAATACTTTAGAAGCATTAACAATGATAACATAATCACCACAATCAACATGAGGTGTATAAGTAGGTTTGTGTTTACCACGAAGTACAACGGCTGCTTTACTAGCAACACGTCCTAAAGGTTTTCCTTCAGCGTCAATTACATACCAATTTCTTGTAACTGTTTCCTTTTTTTGCATATAACTATTCATAATTTTTTCTCCTTTACTTAAACCGAACGTTCCCACCGTTCAATTTATGTGGGGATTTAAATGTACCGATTAAAATTATACCATAATCTTTATATTTGTCAACTTCTTAGCTTAATATTTTTCAAATAAAGTCCCTCTGCTTTAGCAGTTGTTCCATGTTTTCCCCTTATTTTACTATCTAGAATTTCCTTTACTAAAGTTTTATCTATTTTACCAGTACCAACTTTGATTAAAATTCCAACCATATTTCTTACTTGATATCTTAAAAAACCATTACCAACAAAGGTAAATATAATCTCATCTTGATAGTAATCATCTTTTCTAATACTAGCTTTTGTTATCGTTCTAACACAATTATCTTTAATACTATTTTCTGTCACAAAAGCCCTAAAATCGTGAGTTCCCACAAAATATTTTATCGCTTCCTCCATCGCTTCTAAATTAAGAGGATAATTATGTTGATAACAATAGTTTCTTCTTAGTGGATTATATTCCCCCATATTTAAATGATATTCATAAGTCTTCTCTTCAACAAAATACCTTGCATGAAAATCATCACTCACTATTTCCGCCTTAAAAACATGAATATCACAAGGTAAATATCTATTCATTGCTCTTTTAAGCTGCTTTTCACTGATTTTTACTTCCATATCTAAATGAGCAACTTGATGATAAGCATGTACTCCTTTATCAGTTCTCCCACTAGCAGTTATTTTTACTTTCTTGCCATTATTTATTTTTGTAGCAGCTTTTTCTAACTCTTCTTGAATAGTTCTATGTCCAGGTTGAGTCTGATAACCATGAAACATACTACCATCATAAGAAAAATGTATTAAAAATCTCATTCTACTTAACCTCTCTATATATATCTTTCATTAAATCTTTTATATCTTTTCTATGGTCTAATTTTATCTTTTTCATTTTTTCTACTAATTTTATAAATGATACTATCTTAGGTAATTCATAACCTAATTCTTTCTCATTAAATAGGTAATAGTAAATACTCTCTGTAAGTCCTTCTTGGTATAGCTTTCCATCTTTTAATATTACTAAATATCTAGTTATTTCATATAGTAAATCTTGATTATCACTAGTAATTATTATTGTCTTATGAAATTTATCTTTAAGACGTTCTAATATTCTAATTAATTTTGCTTTTTCTTTCTCATCAAAGTAAATAAAGGGATTTTCAAGAAGTAATATTTCTGGATTATATAAGAAAGCAAGAGATAGTTGAAACCACTTCTTTTCACTAGATGATAAAGTAGTAATTGTTCTTTTTAGTAATGACTTATCAAGTCCTACTATCTTTAAAGCTCCTACTACTTTTTCATCTATATTAACTATTTTTGAGGAATTAGAAAGAATAAAGTATCTTAAATATTCTTCTACAGTATACAAAGGATACTCTAAATTAAATTCTAATGGTACATAATAAATCTTACTTTTATAATAATCTTGCTTTTTTTTGGTAACTCTTTCTTTATCAAAATATATATTTCCACTAAATTCGTTAGAAAAAGAAATAACTTTCAGTATTTCTTCTTGATTAGTACCTGTTACACCGGTTATTACTGATGAAGGTATGTTAATAGAAACATCATTTAATTTAGCTGTTTTAATATGCGAAAGTTTTATTTCCATAACATCTCCACCATTTCTTTTTGATTTAAAATAATTTTATCGACTAGATTATAATACTTTAATTTTAAAGATAAATCAATCATAAATGGCAGGCGAAAGCCTAGTTTATTTAGCATACTATCGTCATTTAAAACGGTTAGTATATCTCCTTCTTTTATTATTTTTCCTTCATCTAATATTGATAAGTCTACATTAGAAAAATATGTTGGTACTTCTAAGTTATTAGTCATACAAATAAAGACTATTTTTTCTTTATATTTATTAAATATTTTTACTAAGAATTTCAATTCATCTACTTTTAAATATTTAAATACATCATCTAGTAATATTACTTCTGGACTATAAAGGAAAGCACAAGCTAGACTTAATTTTATTTTAGTATATTTATCAAGTTCTATTATTTTTTTATTTTCATCTTTTGTTAATTGAAATAGTGATAAGATTCTTCTTTTTTCTTTGGTGATACTATCTTCACTAATATTTAATCTGTTTAAATTGAAGATTATTTCTTCTTTTATTGTTTCGGTTTTAAATACTTCTTCTTCAAAAATAGTTTGAATTTTATATGGATACTGTCTAGAATTTATTTTTTCTATAAATGTTCTATTAACTCTAATCATTTCTTCTGTTTTAATTATACCGGCTAATACCTTTACTAAAAGAGTTTTATAGGAATTACTAGGTCCAGCAATAAATGCTATAGAACCAGTTTTAAAGGTTTTATTTATTCCATCAAATGGTGCTATTTGTAAATTTTCAACAGTTAGTAAGGACACTATTTTTCCTTCTTTTTCTGTATGTGATAGGTTATTTTTGCAATCATTTTATCACTAGCAAAGTGAGAAATAAATTTTGTTAGTTTCATCATTGTTCCTGGAATAATAACCGTTTTTCCTTGTAGACATTTTTTTATAGTATATTCTGCTACATATTTACTTGATAATGGTTTAACTGAAAAGGTAACTCCTGCTCGTTCATTAAAATTAGTAGCAACGGGTCCTGGACATAAAACAGATATTTGAACATTACTTTTCTTTCGTCTTAATTCTTCATTAATGGCAAGACTTAAACGATAGACATAACTTTTACTAGCATAATAACTAGATAAAAGTGGGCCTGGAAAGAAAGCTGCACTACTAGCAACATTTAAGATAATTCCTTTATCTTTCTTTTCCATTTCTTTTAGATAAAGTTTTGTTAGAATATGTACAGCATTTATGTTGACATTTAACATTTCTAATTCTTTATCTAAATCCGTTTCATCAAAAGAGCCAAATATTCCATATCCTGCATTATTAATTAGTAAGTCAATATCATATTTTTTTGTTGATTCAAAAACTTCTTTAACATTTTCTGAATTACTAAGGTCTTTAACTATTATTTCCACATCAGTATTTAATTGTTTTTTAATTTCTTCTAAGGCTTTTTCACTCCTGGCAACCAATATTAAATCGTATCCCATATGACTAAGAGTTATAGCCATATCCTTCCCGATTCCACTCGATGCCCCTGTAATCATCGCTTTCATCCTTGGTATCACCTCATATCATCATTGTACCAACTTTCATTGGAAAAGTCATCTATTAATAAATTTTTTATTGGCAAGTTAGTTTAATTTTATGCACAAAAATAGGGCTCCACCGTTAGATAGTGCCCTTGCAAAAACGATTTAACGTTTTTTTATTACACAAATAGTGTATCACAACTCTATATTTGTGCCAACTACTAATAGTTATAATTTTTAAAGAACTACAATCATGATTAATTTTAATATTTTATTACATACTTTTACTAACTTTGCTATCTTTATAACTTTCGCAACTAATAACTTCTTTCTCATAACAAGTTGTTAAGTTACTAATAGTTTCATCAGTAACTTTTATCTCTCCATCTTTAATAATTGGAATACCAACTCTTTCTAAAGTTTTCAAATCAGTACTACTAGTTATATCACTATGTCCTAACACATCTATTAAATAAGATAGTTTCTGTACTTCTGAAGAGTCTTCTTTAATCTTACTATGAAAATCACTAGCAAGCATTGTTCCAATCACGTATCTCTCTCTTTGCGGAAAGGAAAGAGTTCCTGTTCTTACAATTGAATTCAAGTATTTTTCTCCTCTTTCAAAAAATAATGCATAAAGTTTAGAATCTTTATTCATATAATTCAAATAATCTAGCAAGACATCTTGTGTAAGATTACCGTTACTCTTCTGATATAATTTTAATAATTCTCTTTCAAAAAGAATAGCACCTGCATCATCTACTGTTTCATGCAATCTATTATTTTTATATATTGATATTTCATTTTTATCATAATAACTATTATTAATAAGATAATCTTCTAGTAAAAACTCCATAGAAATTGTTGATGTTTCTCCTAAAAATTCTTTTATAGTACTATTTTGATTTTTTGGTTGACTAAACTTATGCGTAATTTCGTGAGTAATGGTAAAAACATCTTCCAAAGTAGAGAAATAATCAATATCAACAGTACCGTCTTTTCGCACTTCAGATTTATTTTTGCAATCTCCAGGATGAAATTTGACAGAATAATCATTTTTAGTATCGTAATTTTTTTCTTGTAATATATTTAAGAACATTTCTGAATACTCTTTTTTGATACTCTTAAAAAAATCAGTCGTCATTTCTATTGATTCTTCTATTGGTACCTCAACGTTATAACTCTGTCTTTCTAAATCAGGTGTATTTTCAACTATAATTTCTGCTAGTTTTGCAATTTCATCAAAATATTTCAATTGATATTCTAAATTTCTATCAGTTATTGAATTTTTGATTGCTAAATTTAATTTTTCATAATAATTCATACAGTCTCTACCCTTCATAATCATTATAACAAAAAAGGATATTTCTATCCTAAACTTGTTCAATGTATTCTAATAATTTCAAGAATAAATTCATATATTCCCGTGATAAAGATGACCTTCTTAACTTTCTAATAGCAATTCTTTTATTTTTAATTGGTAAATCAGAAAAGATTATATCTGCTATTTTCTCTTTTAAATAAGTATTAATCTGTAAGTCCATTAAGATACTATTAATATCTTCATTAATTAGACGAACGGCGTCTATTTCAATATCTTTACCACGACACATCAATGTTAACTGACCGATTGTATTAATATTTTTTAATTCTACTACAAAGTCATTATCTTCTATATACATTGACTCTATCTTTATTTCCTTATCATTGTAGAAAGCTTTTACTTCCTCTGCTTGTTTAGTATTTCTAAATCTAAAACGATAATTTCTCTTAAGAGGAACAACTCCACTTTTTCCTTCAACTGAACGAACAATAACAGTATAATTATTTTTCATATAGTTATAATCAATATCAGTTTTTAGATATAAACCTTCTTTATATAAGGAAGTGATACCATCATCTTCATACATAGTATAAATATTTGAAAGTCCTGGAAAGATATGAATTTCAAAATCAAGAGGAAGTCCAACGTTATTCTTGTCACTTCTATTTGATAAAGGAATTATCGCTCCACTCTTTGCAAATACAGGGTAATCTTCTTCACGATAGAAAGAAACATACTTCTTATCACCAGGGAATTTCTTACCAGTCTTAAAATCATACCAAGTTCCTTCTGGAATATAAAATTCATGAATTGTTCGGTTCATTGTTAAATCTTTCTTTTTAGTAATTGGACAGATTAATAATTCTTTTCCAAAGAAATACTGATAGCGATACTTATTATCATCAATAACCCAAGGATAGCGGTAATAAAATGGTTCCACTAAACACTTTCCTTCCTTATAGTAACGATAACTTTCAGTATATAAATAAGGAATTAATCTATGTCTAAATCGTAAATAATCATTAACGATTGTTTCCGTCTTAACATCCCAACGCCAAGGTTCTCTCTTATAATAAACGCCTCTTGCAGCATGGAATCTTAAGATTGGACTGAAACACCCTAACTCAACATAACGAATATAAAGTTCGCTTTCTTCTACACCACCATGGTTTCCACCGACATCATGACTCCAGAATGAAACACCTATATTACTAGCACTTAATGTACTAGAAGATATCTCTCTTAAACCTTCCCAAGATATTTCACTACTTCCTGCATATAATATCGGATAACGATGTGGAGCATAAAGACCATTTCTTGCTAAAAACATATTTCGTTTAGCAGGATTTCTTCCTGAATCTAGATAGTTATAATGATTGTAAGCTAATAATTTATAAACATCATTATCAGGAGTATAGTCATGAAAGAAAAAGTCTACTCCAATGCTTTCCAAAGGATGTAAAAACATCTTAAAGTATATATCTAATAGTTTTGGATTCAAAGGATCAAATAAGATTATTTTATTACCAGTAATGTTCAAATATTGACAAGCTTGTTGATAATATGCTTCGTGGGGATAGATACCTTCTTTAGGATCTACTTCTAGACCAACTCTTACATTATGTTCGTGTAAGGTATCTATAAATTCTTTAGGGTTGGGAAACAAATTAGCATTAAAAGTAAAACCCGTATGTAGATTTTTAGTTTCACCAACATCACGATAATGCCAATCTTTATCTAAAAGAAAGATAGCAAGAGGTACTTTTCTTCGTTCAAAGTGACTAACTATATCCATTGCTTTTTCGGTATCATAGGTAGTATTTCTACTCCACCAATTTCCTAAAGCATAACGCGGTATTAAAGAAGGCATACCTGTTAATTTAAAGTAATCACTAAGAGCTAAAGAAAAATCCTTATTATACATAAAAACATAAATATCAATACTACCTTTTTCTCTTGCTTCTAAAGTTCCATCTTCTAAAAACAAGAAACTATTAGAATCATCAATAGAAGCAAAACCTTCAAGAGAATAAAGACCTCTTTTTAAGTATTGTGATAAAGGAACATCTTCACTTATCATATTGCCACCCATATTTCTAGCTTCTGGATGACCATAGTACCAATCTCTATTTTCATTTTCATTGGTACTACTTAAAAGAGTTATTTTAAGATTTTTCATCGGGTCTACTTTACTTCCTGTAAAAGGCATTTCTTTAACATACATAAGACGAAAGTATTTAGTAGTTATCTCTAAAAACTTAGGGTCTTGTTTAACTTGATAATTAGGATAATCAAAAGAACGATATAACACAAGCTGACTAGGACTATCTACAAAATGACCAGTTTCACTATACTCAAGCCTAATTAGACGTTCAGATAGCATAGTAAAACGATACTTTTCTCCTTTTATAATACACTTTTCATCACTTTTGGCTTTTTTGATATTTTGTTCAAATTGTTTTCCAAGCGGATACATCTATATCATCCTTCCTATTCTTCTACTTTATATTAACATATTTTAACTTCATTGTAAAAACATTACATAATATTCATCATAAGTAATATTATTTTTCTTAATATAACTAGCAATCTTGACACCTACATAACGATAATGCCATGGTTCACATTTATATAGGGTTACATCTTCTTTTGATTTAGGGTATCTTAGAATGAAACCATATTTATAAGCATTTTCCATCATCCAGCTATACTCTTCACTTTCTGTAAAGACTGTGGTATTTTTACTTGCTACATCAATAGCCATTCCTGTCTGATGTTCAGAGTAACCTGCTTTAGCAATATTTTTTTCTACATAACTATCACCATAAGCATTTTGATAATAGGAAACAGTCTCTTCTTGGTCAGCATAACTACGATAACCAGAATTTACAACAATATCTTTACCATCTTCTTTGGCAGCTTCTCGCATTTTATGAAAAGCTTCCACTACTTCTTTATTAGCTTTAATCTTACTACTTCCTTTAACATCATCGGCTTGAAATGTTACTAAGTCATTTGGTACATATTTGCTACTTAATTGATGATGTTTATTAACTAAAGCTGTCTTACTAAATTCATTAATTACTTTTACATCCTCATATTCCTTTTTATCAAAATCTAATTCTACATTTAGCACAGTAATATCTGGACTATCGTTTTCTTTATTTTTATAAGCAACATATCTATCATATTTAGATAAATGAGAATAATCAATAGAAAAGAATTCCTTAAGATACTTTACTTTACCTCTTTGAGCAAATGATTTTACTTCGGTATTATTTCCTCTTGATAGTATTAATGAAATCTCATCATCCGTATATCCTTTTTCTATTAATTTATTAATACTAGGAATTATGTCTTTTAAATTTTGATATTTGATATTTTTATAATGTTCAAAATTTTCTTCTTTATAATCACTACTTTCAAAGGCAGCATTTAAAGTTTTATTTTCTCCTATCTCATTTACTTTGTTCCACTTGAATTTTCTAACTATTACACTAGAAGCTTTTCTACTATAACCTAACTTTTGTAAATTTAACTTTTTTGTAAAAAGAAAGATGAGAATAGCTATTAAAATTACTAAGCCAATCAATATATATTTACCAACATCTGTTACTTCTTTTTTTAACTTTAACTTTTTAGTTTTCAATTACTACCACCTACTCTTATATTAATTATATCAAAAAGGAAAAAAAATCATCAATATTATTTGATGATTTTCTCGATTAAAGTTTTCATAATTATCAACTTTTTCCCTCTACTGCGTAATATCATGTTAAAGCATACAATAATTATATTTTTTTACACAAAACCTTTTCTTCTCTTTGTTCAATATTACTTCTTATCTGTTTTAAATCTTTTAAAGAATACTTATCTAATGTATTAATATTAAGTTCTAAATTTTCTTGACTTACTCCTTTTAAAATATCAGGATAATCTTCTCTATTAATGATTTTTTCCATATTATTTAGATAAATATTATATTTTTCATGTTCATTAACTTTTTTACCATTTCTAACTGCTAAAAAATCTAAATAAGCTAGCGTCATAACATTGAATATATCAGGAAAAATTTGAAAATCTAATATTTGTAGTCTTTTTAGTAGTAAGATGGTTGCTACACCTTGAACACCTACTAAAGCATTAAGTATTTTATTCTCTAATTTTTCTCTGGTTATATTTACTGCTTTATCTCGTTCTTTAGCTTGCATTAACATATAATCAATAATTTCTTTTTCAAGAGATTCTCTATAAGTAAAAGTCTCTACATTTCCACTAATAAATTTAATAACTATTTCATTATCTTTTACCTCATATTCTTTAATAGTTGCAAAGTTATCATTATCATATCTATTCATTAGTTTTCACCTTTTTCTTAGTTAGTACTTTTGGAGCTAATTTTGCTTCCATTATATTTGGCTCATTTTCCAATAATTCATCCATAGTATATAAACTCAAATCACTAGTATCAGATATAACTTCAATCATTGGTAATTCGGTATAGACTTGACGTTTTTGAAAAGTCTTTATGCCAAATCCACTTTTTAAATACTTTTCATATTTTGAGTAAGTGGTAATAGTTTCAAAATAGTTATATAACATAGTGCTAAAATAAAGAAATACTAATACTTTTACTACCGAGTCGAGTACTTCAGAATTAGAGAAAATAAAGGTTGTTGATAATATTGTAGTAGTTAAGGCAAATTGATAAAAATCATGTAGTTCAGCTACAACATTCATTTCTGATAATTCAATATACTTCAACCATTCTAACTCCTGTTCCTCTACACTTAAGGTTTTCTTTTCTTCATAACAAGAGTAACCTGTATCTAAAGAATCAACTCCATACTTTGCTAAATATTCTTCTCTTTCTTCTATTTTTTCCTTATTCATATAATTAAACTCACTTTCTTTTGTTAAGTATTTTTATAGTATCTTTTGGTAAAGATGAAAATGTTTCTTCTTTTTTAATGTTAACTCTTATTTTTTTTAACTCTTTTAAACTATACAAATCTAACGTATTAATATTAAGTTCCAAGTCATCATTATCTATTCCAGCAAAAACTATTTTTTCATCTAAGCTTTCTATTTTATCTTTATTTTTTAAGTAAATACTATACTTTTCATATTCTTCAAATCTAATTGAACGGTCTGTTTCTTTAAAAAGAAAATAGAATAAAGTTGTCATTTTAGTCATTAAACCAATTGTTTTTACTGTAATGGAATCGTATGGCTTAGTAATATCAAGACAAAATAATAAACTTATTAAAGCAAAACTAGTGGCCCTATCGCTTTTCTTACTAACTAGGTCTATATTTTCATCTCTTTCTTTCGCTTGTTGTAGCATTGTTGCTAATATTTTCTTTTCATTTTCTTTAGTATTAGGTGTAGTATATCTACTACCGTCTAAAAAAGTAATAACTATTTCATCATTACTTATAATTTCATATTCTTTAATCAATGTTCCTAAATCTGCATCTCCATAACCGAACTGCATCGAATCACTCCTTTTCTTACACACAAAAAAAGAAACTATCTAGTTCTTTGAATTTTATTTACATTGTATATAGAAACAACTCCGCTAAAATAGACTACCATTCTTTAATTTCCTTGTCAATTATAACTTTTATCAACTTTGATTGATTTTTTATCTTCACTATCTTTCTTTGCATAGAATAGTGTTGAGCAAATTCTTGCATTTTCTTCTTTGGCTCTTTGGTCTAAAAAATTACTTTTAGCATCATCTATTTCTATGGCATATTTATTTTTGTAATTAGGATCATAATTTGGATTAGTTATAACTTTTCCATTCTGAAAAGCTCCTACTATATATTTTGTAGGTATACCAAACTTACCGTCTTTTAAACCTTCATACAAACCTGGTTCACCTTTTATTAGTTCTTCATCAAAAGCCAAAATAAGAGTTGTATTTTTTACGTGATAAGGAATTAGTGATGACAATAATGAACTGGTCATGACAGTATTTGATAAGCTAAGATTTTCTTTTCCTAGATTATCATAATTGTAAAGTCCTGTATCGAAATAAGCACTAAGATTTCTATTAAACGTGTTATGTAAGCCTACTATTTTTCCATCTGTTAGGTACAAATTCTTAAGAAACTCAAATTGTTGTTCAGTTAATCTTGTATTATCAACATTATCCTTAATCATTCGCAGATAACCTTCTGAATATAAATTTTGATTAGTATCAACTGTATTATTTTGAGTTTTAGTTAACATATTTCTATATTTAATTAAAGTATCTTTTAAATTCATCTTTATCACTCACCTTACAATAATGATAGCTTAATTTTCTCCAATTTACAATATTGACACTGTCAAAGAATGGACTTTTTTCCTATTTTCTGCTATAATAAGTGCAAATTTTAAAGGAGTGGTTTTATGCGTGCTGTGGTACTATCAGGAGGAGGAAGTAAAGGTAGTTATGAAATAGGAGTTTGGAAAGCTCTTAGAAAAATGCATATTAAGTATGATATTGTTACTGGTACTTCTATTGGAGCATTAAATGGAGCTCTTATGACTCAAAACACTTATTTTAAAGCTTTATATATCTGGAACAAGTTAAGTCTTCAATATTTATTTGAACAAGAACCTAAAAATGATACTAAGATTGATATTTTAAAACTTTATGGTGATAATTTTATCAAAAATGGTGGTATGGATATTAAAAAAATTGAAACTATCATTGAAAAATGTGTTGATAAGAAAAAGTTTTATAATTCAAAAATTAACTATGGTTTGGTTACTTATAATTTTTCTACTAAGAAACCATTAGTTATTTCAAAAAAAGATATTGAAGAAGATAAACTTATCGATTATTTAATGGCTTCCGCTACTTGTTATCCTGCTTTTCAAATGAAAAATATTGATGGAGAAAAATATATTGATGGTGGTTTTTATGATAATTTACCAGTTAATCTTGCTATAGAACTCGGGGCAACAGAAGCAATTATCGTTGATCTTCGAGCACCTGGTCTTAAAAGAATACCTAAAGAAAGTTTAAATGCTACTTATATAAAACCGAAAAATAAGATTTCTTTCTTCTTAGATTTTAATAAAGAACAAGCAAAGATTAATATGAATTTTGGATACAATGATACAATGAAAGCTTTTAAAAAGTTAGATGGAAATTATTTTACCTTTAAAAAAGGAGAAACAACTAAATTTTATCAAAAGAATAAGGAAGAATTAAGTCACTGTCTAAATACTAATCTTACAGAAAAGAAACTATTAAAGTTAATTGAAGACTTAGGAAAAGAGTTTAGTTTAAGAGAAGATACTATTTATAGTTTAAATAATTACTTTGAACAATTAAGAATAGGAGTAAATAGTTCTTCTAAGCTAACAACAGAGATAAAAAAAGAAATTAAAAGTAAGAATATTTCTGTAACAAAGAATGCTAAGTTAATTACTCTATATTTCTTAAGTAATATTGAAAATAATAAAAAAGAGAATAAAGCGCTTAGTTTATTCTTCGCAAAACAATATATGGAAGCGTTATTCTTATCATTTATTGGAGCACATTATGGAGAATAAGTTTCCATTCACTCTTGATAATAAGAGATATCATACCCTTACTTATTTTTATAAAGAAAAATTTGGTTGTAAAATTGCTAAAGTTAGTCTAAATGCCAACTTTTCCTGTCCTAATATTGATGGAAGGAAAAGTTATGGTGGTTGCATTTTCTGTTCTAAATCTGGTAGTGGTGATTTTGCTGGTAATAAAGAAGAAAGCCTATTATTACAATTTGAAAAAGGTAAAAAGATGATGCAACAGAAATGGCCAGATGCTAAATTTATCGCTTATTTCCAAGCAAGGACTAATACTTATGCTGATATTGACACGTTAAAAAGATATTATGAGCCATTTATTAATCACAAAGATTGTGTAGGTATCGCTATCGCTACTAGAAGTGATGCTATTAGTGACGAGTGTCTTGATTATTTAGAAGATATTAGTAAAAGAACCTATTTGCAAGTAGAATTAGGTCTACAATCAGCTAAAGAAGAAACTTTAAAATATATTAATCGAGGAGAAACTTTAGATGAATTCGAACTTATGGTAAAAAAACTAAGAGAAAGAAAAATAAATGTTGTTGTTCATATCATAAATGGACTACCATATGAGCAAGAAGAAGATATGCTTAATACTGTTAAGTATTTAAACAAACTCGATATTCAAGGAATAAAGATTCATATGTTACATATTTTAAAAGATACACCACTTGAAAAAATTTATAAATCTAAACCATTTAAAGTCTTAACTAGAGAAGAATATGTTGGTATCACCGTTAAACAATTAACTTATTTAAGGAAAGAAATTGTAATTCATCGTATAACAGGAGACCCCAAGAAGGAAGATTTAATCGCTCCTACTTGGCTTTTAAAGAAATTTGAAGTCTTAAATGAAATAGATAAAAAGATGGCAAAAGAAAATATTTATCAAGGAGACAATGTCTAATAGAAATGTTAATCCCCTAGGAATTAGCATTTTTTACTTGCCACTAAAAAAATTCTATCATATAATGTAAATAAGATAGAAAAGGTGGGATTTATAGATGGATAAAAAAATCCGTTTAGTAGTCGTTTCTTCCTTTGCTCTTTTAGGAACACTTTGCATCTCTTGTGGATGTCTTTATTCCAAGCTAGATGATGAGCAAGCTCAAACTGTCGCAATAGTGGTATCACAAAAGTTACAAGCTAATCAAAAGCAAGAAGTTACTCTTAAACTTAAGAACTTTGAACTTGAAACAAACACACCACTTAGCATAAAGATTGCTGATTATTTAGAAGAAGCTGTTAGTGAAGAAATTCTAGCAAATTTAAAATTAGATACAAGTAATGTTGATGTTACAAAAGTTGGTACTTATAAATATCAAGTTTATTATAAAAAGAAAGCCTTTGAAGGAACTATAAAGATTATTGAAAAGGTAGCACCTACTAATCAAGTAGATACTATTATGTTAAAATCGTTTACAATCAAAAAAGGAACTGCTCTTTCAACTAATCCAGCTGATTATATCAGTGAACCAAATCCTTTAACTGATGAAGTTAAAGCTTTATTAAAATTTGATTTATCAGGAGTAGATATTACTAAACCTGGTCAGTATCAATATACTGTTACTTTCAACAATAGTATTTATACTGCTAATATCACAGTAACAGAAGACCAAGAGAATAACATTTTATCAACAGATGATAATAAAACCACTGATGATAAAACTACTACTACGACACCAAGTGATGCAACAACACCGACAACTCCTGATAATTCAACACAAACTGATACAACGCAAAAGTCATAGATTTCTCTACGACTTTTTAATTTTATGTATTAAATTTATCAGATAATAAATAGGTGAAGTAGCAACTACATATTCTCCAATTAATTGTTCCATAAAGCCATTAAAACCAGCTTTAAACTCATATATTCCATAAGACTTATCCTTCTTACTAGTAATTGGGGTTCCATAAAAATTATAACGTTCATAACCATTAGCAATAGCATATTTAATCATTTCCCATTGAATTAAATATTGAGAATTATACATCATGTACTTTTCATAATTACCACTAGAAAGATAAACTATTTCTGGTCTTGTCATTACAAACATTGAACCAGCTAAAGTGATAACACTCTTATTTGCTTCTTTCTTTTGTTCCTTAGCAATATTTATGCGTTTTTTAAGAGATTCTATAGTAGTTTCAAATTCTTTTCTTTTACCGTCATTACAACTAGAAGCAGATAACTTTTGTTTCTTAGTTTCATTTTCCTTAATTTCGTTTTCTAATAGTTCAACATATTTATCAAGATTAAGTCTTGTCACTAAGTATTTTATCTCACCATTTTTAGAAAATATATCATACATATTTTCATAATAAGAAATATTACGAACATCAAAACCTTTTCTTTTTCCGGTTTCAATCATTACATCATAAAATTCCTGAAGTTCCTCTTTTTGTAATTCTACTACTTCGATACCATTCTTAATTGTCTTTCGAATACAGTTTCTAGTATTTGCTTTCATTTCTTTTAAAATGTCATTTTCACTCTTATCCTTCAAATTCAATACATACATAGAAGAAACTTGCTCTTCTTGTTCCGTTTTTTTAAAACCTAGAGAATTTAATACATTAAGAGTAATATTAGGTGCATAATTAAGAGAAAGCTCATTATTTTTACCATCAAAACGACGAAGAGGAAGATAAGGATCTAGTCTTAAACAATAACCATTATGTTTTTTTACATATTTTTTTAATTCACTTAGAAAGGTACTAACCAATTTTTTATCATTATAATCAAGTAATGGACCACGTAAAGCATAAAATTCATATTTATTAAAATGTCTTTTTTTAGAAAGAAGTAAAGTTGCTCCCACTATTTTACCATTTTCTTTAAGTCCAAGATAATTAATTGTCCATTCATTTGCTTTACGAAGATTACCTATTTCTATTGTTTCCATAAAATTTCTTAAAGGACTTTCTTTAGAAAATTCTTGAAACTCCTTCTCCGTGAGTTCTTCTAACATTATCTTCTCACCACCTTTCGTTTAATTTTAGTTAACATTTCTTTACCTAATACTTCTTCAATAACACCAGATTTATAAGATATTAGTAAATAAATTCCAGCTCCAATAATAGTATATACCAAAATAATTGGAATATTTAAAAGTCTAACAGAAGATGAAATCGGTATGACAATCTTAACTAAGAATAATGCTAAAATCATAAAGATATCAGCTAAGATTATTTTCCCAGTTATTTTAATAGTTGGTTTATAACTAACACCACATTTTTTCTTTAAATAGTGTAAACATAAAATGATACCTGATAAATAGCCTAAAATTGTTGCAGTTATTGAACCATACACTGGTTGAAGTCCTAAACTATAGAAAGTTTTAATTAAATAAACATTAGTTAAAGCCTTGATTAAAACTCCAGCAAATAAAGAAATAAACACCTCTTTATAATATTTTAAAACTTGAACAATAGAAACTAATGCTGTATAAGTAGAAATAATTAAAGCAACAAAGATGTAATATGCCATTATCTGTGCTCCAACAGCAGATTTACTACCATAAAACACGTCCCATACTGGCTTTGATAAGAATGATAAACCAATCGTCATAGGTACAGATAAAAATAATAAAATCTGTAGAGTTTGATTAATCTTATGATGAACATCTTTTTTATCACCTTTAACTGATGAGGAAGTAAGATTTGGTATCAAACTTATTATTATACCAGTGGAAATAGAAACTATTATCATATTTAGTTTATTTCCCCAAGTAGAAATAACACTCATAGAGTTTTCAGCTGCTACTGTTGTATAACCAGCAGTATGAACTAGTGTCTTTACTAGCGTTGTCATATCAACAAAATTATAAGCTGATTTAAAAACATCAATCATTATAAATGGTAAGGCATAGAAAAATATTTTTCCTAATATTTTTTTAGTAGAAATTACAGGTTCTTCCTTGGCTTCAGTTATTTCATTAATTTCTTTCTTATGTTTAAATACTTTATCAAGTAAATATAAGTAACCGACTAATGCTCCTGCTGTTGCTCCAAAAGTTGCTACGCCGACTGCTGTCGTTAATGATAAATGAAAAACATTTAAAGCAGCATAAGAACCAAAGATAATGACTATAATACGAGCTACTTGTTCAACCACCTGAGAAATAGCCGTTGGAGTAATAAATTTATGTCCTTCTAAGTAACCTCTATATATACTTAAGATTGGTACTACTAAAATAGCTGTAGCAATTACTCTAATAACATAAGTTACATCTTTTAAAGTATTTCCACCTGTTAAATCTCCAATAATCGCTTTAGCAATGAATGGAGCGAATAATACTAAGATAATGAAAACAAAAATTCCCATAAAAATAGCAAGTCTTCTTCCTATCTTAAAGGCTTTTTCTTTAGCATTTTTATAACCTAATGTTTGATATTCACTAATTATCTTAGAAATGGCATTTGGAATACCAGCACAAGATAAAGATTGAAATAATAAGTAAATAGTATAGGCATAGCCATATAAAGCTCCACCCTGTTCACCAATTATCGCATAAAAAGGAATAACATAAAGCATTCCCAGTACTTTGGTAATAACTATTCCCATAGTAGCGATAAATGCACCATTTAGAAACGAATTTTGCTTAAGTTCTTTTTTTCTCATGTACAAATCACGCTCCCATATAATCATATCATAATCTTGCACTTAGTGAAAGAATCAAGTATAATTAGTTTAAGATTGAGGTGGTATGATGAAACTTGTTGAACTATCTAAAACAGAATTTAATGATTATGCTAATCACTTAGAAACTTGTCCTTTTGAGCAAAGCATCTATTGGGCAAAGTTTAAAGGTGGCGAAGCTTGGCATGCTTATTTTTTAGGGCTTGAAGATAAAAATAGAATTCTAGGAGCAACCGTATTACTCTCAAAGGAAAATTTTGCTATTAAAAGAAGATTTTTCTATGCCCCACAAGGTTTTTTAATTGATTATAAAAATTATGATTTATTAGAGTTATTTACTAAAGAAGTTATTAACTTTATTAAAGAAAGGAATGGCATCTATTTAAAACTTGATCCAGAAATAACGACTGCCAGTAAAGATGATAATGGTAATATTATTCAAGGTGGTATTAATAATTTATTCATTAAAGACTATTTAACAAAAATTGGTTTTATTGAAAATACTAATGATACTATTAGTCCAAAATATGTAATGAAACTTGACTTAACTAAAAGAAATCTTAATGATGTCTTAAATAATATGCAAAAAAAAGCAAGACAAATTATCAAAAGAAATGACCGTCTTGGTTACATTGTAAGAGAACTTGATAAAGATGAATTTAATCTTTTTGAAGAAATGATGAAAAAAATTAATAAGAATTTTAATACTTTAGAGTGTACTCTTCCTTTCTATGAAGATTTATGTGATGCTTTCACTACTGATCAATTTAAGATTATGGTCGCTGAACTAGATTTAAATTTAACATTAGAAAATTTAAAAAAGGAAGAAAAAGTCTTACAAATTGAAAAGGAAAAAAGAATAGGAATTTATCAAGAAGGTGGTATGACTGAAGAAACTTTTATTGATAAAGAACTTTTATATAATGAACAAAAGAAAACAATTAATAATAGAAGAAAATATTATACAGAGTTAAAGGAAAAAACTAATCAAGATGTTATCTTTTTAGGTGGTTATTTATTTTTATTATATGGTAAGGAAGTCACCGCTCTAATGGGTGGTATGGTAGAAGATTATATTGATTTGGACGCTTCTTATTCTATTCATTATAGAATGATTAAAGAAGCAATCGAAGATAATTATAATTCTTACAATTTTTATGAAGTAAAAGATTTAAATGATGGTAGTTATTATTTTAAGAAAAACTTTGGTGCAGAAGTATTTGAACATATCGGAGAATTTGATTATCCCATTGATACGAATGCTTATAATAAGTATAAAAGGTATTTTCCTTCTTATTATGGAGTAAAAACTATTTACAAAAATAAATAATCATTGCTGAGAAGCAATATATTTGTTCTTCACCTGAAGGAAAGGAACTAACTTCATATTTTATATCCACAACATCTCCTTCTAAATCATCTAAGAAGTTATTCATTGCTTCTTGTAAATCACTCTCGTCCTCAAAATCAAATATTTTCACTTTCATCTTTATCACCATATTTATTATAAAAAACTTTTTCCACAAAAATTGTTGAAAAAAGTTCTACTAAAGCATAAAAGCACTCTTCATCAAAAGGGTGCTTTAAAAAACTATTAATAAAAATCACATTGAAATTCCCATTTTTGTAATTTCTTAGAATAGAATAAATAAAATGAACCACCATCAGCGATATTAAGATTTATTTTTGCATCAGAATTTATTTGAAATATGAATTCGTAGTTTTCCTTATCCCAGTTTCCAGATTGAATATAATGTGGATAACCACCTATCTTATGTGTTTCTTCATTAGATTCATAAATATCATCAAAATATTCTATTCCTTCTTCATCACTTAACCTTATTATTTCATCTTCAATATCTAAAGGTATTCCTCCTCCATCCCAAACTGGATAATCATTATCAATTTCTTTCATTCTCAAAGGAAATCCTTTAAAATATTCACTTTGCCAATCACAGCTAACTAAATTGTCTGTTTTTTTATACATTCTAACTTCATAATATCCTTCATATTTTGTCTCATAATGATCTAAAATATTTTCTGATATAAAAATAGAACAACAATAATAATCCTTTACAGATTCAGGTACACTTGATAAACCTTCTAAAAAGAAAGTAGCAAGTGGCAACATTTTGTTATTGTCATTATCAATTGGTAAATCTTCTCCTTCTATTTTACAGTTTACCTTTCCAAGGCAACTTTTTTCTGTTAGATTTACATTTTTAGAATCATCTACATACAATAAAGTAGTTTTTTTAGCTAATTTGTCTTTGATTTCTAATATATCCATTATATCCTCCTATAAGAGTATAGTATCATAAAAAAAGCTTTAGGAAAATTTAGTTTTTCCCTAAATACTTTTTATTATTTAATTTCTACTTTAGAAATAATTAAGTTGTTATCTTTTACATCAAAAGTAACAGTGGCATTATATGGAATAGTTCCTTTTATTAATTCATGAGCAAGTAAGCTTTCTATTGTTTTACTAACTTCTCGTTTCAAAGGTCTTGCTCCATAGTTAATATCATAACCTGCATCTACTAAATAATCTCTAGCAGTAGAAGTTAATGATAATTTGATTTGGTCATTACTTAATCTTTTTTCAATATCTTTAATAATTTTATCAAGTATTTCGTAAATAACATCTTTAGTTAATGGTTTAAAGATAATTACTTCATCAATACGATTAATAAATTCTGGACGGAAATGATTTTTTAGTTCACTTTCAACTTTACTAGTATCACCATCTAAGATATACTCACTTCCAAGATTAGATGTCATTATAATAATGGTATTTTTAAAATCAACAGTACGTCCATTAGAATCAGTTATTCTACCATCATCTAAGATTTGTAGTAATAAGTTTAATACTTCTGGATGAGCTTTTTCTATTTCATCAAATAATACTATACTATATGGATTACGTCTTACTGCTTCGGTAAGTTGTCCACCTTCTTCATAACCAACATATCCTGGAGGAGAACCAATAAGTCTTGAAACGCTGAATTTTTCCATATACTCACTCATATCGATACGAACCATATGTTTTTCATCATCAAATAATTCACTGGCTAGTGTTCTAGCTACTTCAGTTTTACCTACTCCGGTAGGTCCTAAGAAGATGAAAGAACCAATCGGACGATTAGGGTCTTTAATACCACTTCTTGACTTAATGATAGCTTCACTTACTAAGTGTAAAGCTTCATCTTGTCCCATTACTCTATGTTTCATTGCTTGTTCAAGATTTAGTAATTTTTCTTTCTCACTACTAACTAATTTGCTAAGTGGAATATTAGTCCATTTAGAAATGATAGTAGCAATATCTTCTTCATCAACATGGTCACTTAATAGTTTTTTAGTGTCTTTACTTTTTAACTCTTCTAGTTCTTTTTCAAGACGAGGTAGTGTTCCATGTCTTAATCTTGCAGCTGTTTCTAAATCATATTTATTTTCAGCTTGTTCTAAATCAAATCTTGTTTTTTCTATTTCTTTCTTTTTGTTTTGTATTTTAGTATAAAGACCTTTTTCTTCCTCCCAAGCTTCTTTAAAGTCTTTCTCTTGTTTCTTCAACCCAACTAGTTCTTTATCAATTTCATCTTTACGATTCATTGATAACTGGTCTTTTTCTTTTTTGATTGCTTGGCGTTCTATTTCTAAGCTCATAATTTTTCTAGTTAAAGAATCAAGAGCATTAGGAACAGAATCCATCTGAACTCTTATTGTTGCACAAGCTTCATCTATTAAATCGATAGCTTTATCAGGTAAAAATCTATCTGTTATGTATCTATCTGATAAGGTTGCAGCAGCAACAAGTGCTTTATCTTGAATAGTAACTCCATGATGAATTTCAAATCTTTCTTTAAGTCCTCTTAAGATAGTAATTGTGTCCATTACTGTTGGTTCATTTACTTTAATCTTTTGAAAACGTCTTTCAAGAGCACCATCTTTCTCAATATATTTACGATATTCGTTTAAGGTAGTAGCACCAATTACATGAATTTCTCCACGAGCTAACATTGGTTTCAAGATGTTAGATGTATCCATAGCACCTTCCATATTACCAGTACCAACAATAGTATGAATTTCATCAATGAACATAATGATAGAGCCTTCACTCTTCTTTATTTCATTTAAGACATTTTTTAGTCTTTCTTCAAACTCACCACGATATTTAGCACCAGCTACTAAAGAAGCCATATCTAATTCCCAAACTGTTTTATTTTTTAAACTTGCTGGTACATCACCTTTTACTATTCTTAATGCTAATCCCTCAACAATAGCAGTTTTACCAACACCAGGTTCTCCTATTAATACGGGGTTATTCTTAGTTTTACGAGATAAAACCCTCGTAATATTTCTGATTTCTTCATCTCGACCAATAACTGGGTCTATCTTACCAGCAAGAACTGCTTCATTTATATTACGTCCATACTTTTCTAAAACTTTTTCTTTTTCTTGATTTTGTTCTTGATACATATATATCCCCTCACTTTCAAGACATATTATATACCAAAAATTAGCACTTGTCAATAGTGAGTGCTAATATATTTTATAAGGATTAGTACTTGTTCCATCTCCACTTGATATAGTGATATCAGCCTTTAGATTTATGACTGGACGGACTCCGATAAAGTTAACTGTAACATCATAGTCAGGATTTAAATTACCATTTTCTCTAATATGCCACATATCTATAGTCGAATGTAGAGAATCAAATCGTGAAGGAGATAATGTCCAAAAAAGTTTTCCATTATATAAATAATAGCTATTGTTTGTCTTATTATATGTTCCTCCAGCTATTGCTACTTCATCGGCTGTAATTAATGAAATTGGATAATCTAGTTTAGCATTTGTATTTGATATCTTAAATTTATCATTATCATTCAAGCATCTCAAACTTGGTGTATTATTTTTTAAACGATTGCAAGTTTCATACATAGTATCGCTATCTATTTTATATCCTGTTCCAGTCCAAACACCTCTATCATTGCAAAATATTTCATCAGCTAAGTAATTACTATAATTTAGTATATTATTTTTATACCACTTATCAATAACAACCTTGATATTTGAATCTTTTGTGTTAATTGTAGCATTGTCATAACTAGTGCTACCATAAGATATAGGTTGCACTAACATCACACTATCACTAGAATAACCAGTTATTTTGTATATTATAGTTCCCCTAGAATTTAAATAACTATATAGATTATTTGACACAATTTCATCATGATTATCTTTCCATGTTAATTGTTTGATGGTTCCAGTTAAAGTTAATTTCTTTGTTGATTCATCAAAGGTATAACTTGTTCCGAAGTCATATTTTCTATTACTATAAAACCAATTATAACTAGTTATATTGCTATTTGTATTTAGTGAAAAGTCAATATTATACTTATAACCAATAAAAGTATAGTCATAAAAATTGTTGTTAAACATATAGTTTCCTATCATTGTTGCTTCTCCTGTATCACTTGTTTTTTTACCAGCATAAATCATACGAATACTTCCATCTCCATTACGACGTATAATTCTCCAGATGAACCCTGCAAAAGAAACATAGTTATTCTTTACTGCTCCTCTATAATAGTAACTTTCTCCTTCATCATCTTCTGCCATGAAAAGGCCTTCATCTGTCGTTGCTGTTTTACTAAAGTCTGGTGTTCCTTTGGCTTTTATATTAGTTTTTGCTATATCTACTGATGATTCATGATTATTCATTACTAACATACAATCTGATAAAGTATTGAAACCATTATCTTTACAATAACTATCGCCTTGACCTACTACTACTTTTATCTTTCCAAAGTAATATTTATTCATTGCTGTATTATCTGCATCTATTGATAACCATACTCTTAAATTAAATTTATCTGTTGCTTTACTTTTAATTGTTCCTGTATATAATGCATTTGATGTAGTTGATAAATTACTTGTTTTTAATGATTCACTATCATTTGATAAGTTATATCTTATAAATTTATATGGTACTAATTCACAATCTGTTCCACATTTATTCTTAGCTTCTTTATCATCTTCCAAATAAATTGTATATTTCAAATCTGTTGTCGCATTATTTACTACAGAAAAACTATATGGTTCATTACTTAGTCCATCACTATCTTCAGTTGGAGTAGTATTTGTTAGGCTTATATCTTTTGAACCAGACTCATCTAATTTAACTTTCAAATCTCCTACTTGATAAATTATTTTTCTATTATTGCCAATTATATCTTTCTGTAATAGTGCATAACTTACTCCCAAAATCATAATTATTACT
>ERZ773133.1351-NODE-1351-length-28197-cov-6.096120_pt1 | contig 28197 bp, 17 predicted proteins | sample MGYA00580861_ERZ773133 | MGnify/ENA primary metagenome ERZ773133 (study PRJEB29015, sample SAMEA2737844) | human gut metagenome | biome: human gut; feature: human-associated habitat; material: faeces | place: China | collected 2012 ...
TTAAGTGCTCTCCGGCTCGTGCGGAACTCGCGATCGACCTTATGCCCCGCCCCTCGGGACTAAGGATACATGGTAGAGGCGGCTGTTCGGCAAAATTCATCAGCTGGGGATGTGCTGTTCATTGCGCATCTAAATATTCACACCACCGTGTAAATAAAAAGAAGTACCGGTTGTGGCCGGTACTTCTTTTGGTTCTAATGCTTTGCTGTCTGGGCTCTGTGAACCTATTTATAGGCCGCAGGCTGCCTTGAGTTCGTTGACGCGGTCGGTCTTCTCCCAGGTAAAGTCGGCGTCTTCGCGGCCGAAGTGACCGTAGGCTGCCGTCTTTTCGTAGATGGGGCGACGTAGGTCTAGGTCGCGGATGATTGCGCCCGGGCGCAGGTCGAAGGTCTTCTCGACGGCCTCGACGATCTTGTCCTCGGCAACTTGCGCGGTACCGAAGGTGTCGACCATGATCGACAACGGCTTGGACACGCCGATAGCGTAGGCAAGCTCGACTTCGCAGCGGTCGGCCAGGCCGGCGGCGACCACGTTCTTGGCGACCCAGCGCGCGGCATACGCGGCGGAGCGGTCAACCTTGGTGCAGTCCTTGCCGCTAAAGGCGCCGCCGCCGTGACGGCCGTAGCCGCCGTAGGTGTCGACGATGATCTTGCGGCCGGTGAGGCCCGTGTCGCCCATGGGGCCGCCCACGACAAAGCGACCGGTGGGGTTCACGTAGATGTCCGCGTTGTCCCACGGCATGTTCTCGGCGGCCATGACCGGGGTGATGACGTGTTCGATGAGGTCGGCCTTGATCTTGCCCATGTCCTCAATCTCGGCGGCGTGCTGCGTGGAGATGACGATGGTCGTGACCTCCACGGGCTTACCTTCCTCGTAGCGCACCGTGACCTGGGTCTTGCCGTCGGGGCGCAGGTAGGGCAGGGTTCCGTCATGGCGCACGGCAGCCAGGCGCTCGGCCAGGCGGCTTGCCAGGTAGTGCGGCATGGGCATGAGGGTCTTGGTCTCGTTGGAGGCATAACCGAACATCATGCCCTGGTCGCCGGCGCCGATCAGGTCGATCGGGTCGGTGGTAGCGCCGGTCTGGGTCTCAAAGGACTCGTCAACGCCCTGGGCGATATCGGGCGACTGCTCGTGGATGAGGCTCATAACGCCGCAGGTGTCGCAGTCAAAACCGAACTTGGCGCGGTTGTAGCCAATGCGGCGGATGACGCCGCGGGCGATTTCCTGTACGTCGACGTAGGCCTGGGTGCGAATCTCGCCGGCGACGATGACCGTGCCGGTGGTCACGAGGGTCTCGCAGGCGCAGCGGACGTTCTCCACGTTGGCGGGCACACCGTTGGGCGCAATATAGCCCTGCTCCTGCAGCTCTATTTCTTTGGCGAGGATTGCGTCGAGGACGGCGTCACTGATCTGATCAGCGATCTTATCGGGATGACCTTCGGTCACCGACTCCGACGTAAAAACAAAGGACCCGTGTTGGGGTGGGATGGAACGAAGTTCTTCTGACATGATTGTCCTTTCAAAAACGTGTCCCAGCGACCGTTACCATTCCGCCGGGCTCTCTATGCAAGGGCACATCATAGCGCGTAAATCAAACATTCACACCCTTTCCGCACCTACTCATTGGGGACAGACTTAAATGGCCAGCCTTAAACTAAGAACGTCCCCAGCGACTGGTCATTTAAGTCTGTCCCCAATGAGTGGGTCGGTGCCCTTTGTGCGGAGGTTGCTTTGATGCTTTATACTGGTGCGGTTAGACATCCATCCTGCAATCGAGGAGATTTCCATGGCATCAGACGTTCGCGTCCGCTTTGCACCCTCACCGACGGGCAAGCTGCACATCGGCGGCGCCCGCACCGCTATCTATAACTGGGCTTTCGCCCGCGCAAACGGCGGCACTTTCATCCTGCGCATCGACGACACCGATCCCACCCGTTCCACCGACGAGAACACGCAGATCATCCTGTGCGCCATGCGTTGGCTGGGCCTGGACTGGGACGAGGGTCCCGAGGTGGGCGGAGACTTTGGCCCCTACGCCCAGACCGAGCGCCTGGACCTGTACAAGCAGGCTGCCCAGAAGCTTTGGGACGAGGGTAAGGCCTATCCCTGCTTCTGCACCAAGGAGCAGCTCGACGCCGATCGCAAGGCCGCGCAGGAGCGCAAGGACCCCTTCCAGGGCTATCAGCGCCGTTGCCGCGATCTTGATCCCGAGGAGGCCCGCCGCCGCATCGAGGCCGGCGAGCCCTACGTCCTGCGCATCAAGGTGCCCGAGGACCGCGGCGACGTCGTCATCCACGACGCCGTCCACGGCGAGGTGACCTTCGACGCCAAGGAGCTCGACGACTTTGTCATCTTCCGCTCCGATGGCACGCCCACGTACAACTTTGCGACCGTTGTCGACGACGCCATGATGAAGATCACCCATGTCATCCGCGGCGACGACCACCTGTCCAACACCCCGCGCCAGGTCATGGTCTACGAGGCTCTCGGCGCGCCCGTGCCCACGTTCGCCCACATCTCCATGATCCTGGGCGCCGACGGCAAGAAGCTCTCCAAGCGCCATGGCGCCACCTCGGTGGAGGAGTACCGCGACGCCGGTTACCTGTCCGACGCCTTCGTCAACTATCTGGCGCTGCTCGGCTGGTCGCTCGACGGCGAGACCACGATCATCCCGCGCGATGTCCTGGCCAGCAAGTTCTCGCTCGACCGCATTTCCAAGAACCCGGCGACCTTCGACCCCAAGAAGCTCGACTGGGTCAATGCCGAGTACATCAACGGCATGTCCGACGCCCAGTTTGCCGATGAGATCATGGTCCCTGAGCTGCATGAGGCGGGTCTCATTGAGGGTAACGTCGAGTACGGCGAGGACTGGATCGACGCGCTTGCCGCCATCGTTAAGCCGCGCACCAAGATGCCGGCCGACGCCGTGACTGTCGCCGCTCCCATCTTTGCTACCGCCGAGACGCTCGAGTATGACGAGAAGTCTGTCAACAAGGGCCTGGCCAAGGAGGGCATGGGTTCCATTCTGGACGCCGCCAAGGCCGCGCTCGAGGGCGTGGACGAGTGGACAGCCGCGAACATCGACGCTGCGCTTGAGCCGCTGCCCGAGCAGATGGACCTCAAGAAGCGCGTGGTGTTCCAGGCCGTGCGTGTGGCCGTTTGCGGCAACATGGTGAGCCCTCCGCTGGGCGAGACCATGGCACTCGTCGGCCGCGACGACTGCCTGGCGCGCATCGACCGCGCCCGCACGATGGCGCTGTAGTAGACGCGCAAACGCATGTATCCGAGCCCCGTTCCCTCGAGCGGGGCTCTTGTTTCTGCACCGATGAGTGGGTTGCTGGGACAAAATAATCAGTAGTGTTTGTCCCATGTTCGAGTGACGCAACGAGCTCGACACTCGTATCGGCCATGGGACAAACTCTACTGATTATTTTGTCCCACCCCTTTCAGGTCCGTTCGTTAGAGGTGGTGTATGGCTCAACAACTGTCGCTGTTTGGTTCGCCGGAACCGGAGGAAGCTCCGGTGAAGCCCAAGCCTGCCGCTGCCTCGGCTCAGTCTAAGCCTGCGCCCGAGCCCCCTGCCGCCTACGCGAGCGTGGTCCTCGACATCCCCACCCGTGCGCTGTCGGATCCGTTTGCTTACGGCATCCCTGAGTCCCTTGCCAACGAGGCGCAGATCGGATCCACGGTCCTGGTCCACTTTGGTAACCGTGCGGCCGCGGGCTATATCGTCGACATTGCGCCTGAGCTGAGCGACCTACAGGGCTACAATGCCCTCGACCCCGCGCGCATTAAAGCCATCGAAGCCATCCTCAGCAAACCCCTCTTTACCGCCGAGGCTGCCCGCATCGCACGTTGGATGAGCCGCGAGTATGTCGCGACGCTTTCCGAGTGCCTGCGCCTGTTCCTGCCCCCGGGCGGCAGTCCGCGCGTCGTTAAGGGCGATGACGGCGCATGGTCGGTTGAGCGCCCCGCCGTCAAGCCTATCCAAAACCGTTGGGTGATGCTTACGCCCGAAGGCTTTGACTATACGCCGCCCAAGACCGCGGTCCGCCAGCGCCAACTCATCGAGGCGCTCCGGTGCGGCCCGGTCACGACGCGCGACCTCAACCTTCTCTATAACAGCATGTCGGCGACCATCAAGGCGCTCAAAAAGCGCGGCGTCGTGGTGGTGGAGGAACGCCGTGCGTGGCGTGGCTGCAGCGAGCAGACCACGCTGTCCTCGGCAAGCGGCAAGGCGCCGGTCTCCCTTACCAACGGCCAGCAACAGGCGCTCGCGCAGATTGAGCGCGCCCGTCTGGACGCTCATGGCGACGTGGTGTTGGTCGACGGCGTCACCGGCTCCGGCAAAACCGAGGTTTACCTCTCCGCCATTGAGCGCGTGCTTGCAGCCGGTCGCTCGGCCTGCGTGCTGGTGCCCGAGATTTCGCTGACGGCCCAGACCGTCGGCCGCTTCCGTTCGCGCTTTGGCGAGACGGTCGCCGTGTTCCATTCGCGGCTTTCGGCCGGCGAGCGCCTGGACCAGTGGGATATGGTTGCCAGCGGTGCGGCCCGCGTGGTCGTCGGCGCACGTTCGGCGCTCTTTTGCCCGCTTGACGACCTGGGCCTCATCATCATTGACGAGGAGCACGAGACCAGCTACAAGCAGGGGTCCAGTCCGCGCTACCATGCGCGCGAGGTGGCAGCCGAGATGGCGCGCCGCTATCGCTGCCCGCTCGTGCTGGGGTCGGCCACGCCTTCTGCCGAGGCCCTCGACCGCTGCCGCCGCGGCATGTATAACGGTGCCACCTGGACGCGTGTCGAGATGCCCGAGCGCCCCGGACACGCCGTGCTGCCTACGGTCCGCATTGCTGACCTGCGTCGCGAGTTCTCGCACGGCAGCCGCTCCATGTTCTCAAAACCGCTGATGGAAGGCCTGGAGCGTGTGGTCGGGCGCCGCGAGAAGGCCGTGTTGCTGCATAACCGCCGTGGCTTTGCGCCATTCCTGATGTGCCGCGAGTGCGGCTGCGTCCCCACCTGCAACCACTGCTCCACAGCGCTTACGTATCACGAGCGCACACACACGCTGCAGTGTCACACATGCGGTTCGTCTTGGCGCGTGCAGCCGTATCCCGCGCCCACGAGCCGTTGCCCCAAATGCGGCAGTCGCTACCTGGCAAAAATGGGCCTGGGCACGCAGCAGATCGAGGACGCTCTGCACCAGTTGCTTCCCGAGGACGTTGCCATCATTCGCATGGATGCTGATTCCACGCGTGGCAAGGATGCGCACAAAAAGCTGCTCGAGCAGTTCGATGCGGCGGATTGCGCCGTGTTGCTGGGTACCCAGATGATCGCTAAAGGTCTCGATTTTCCCGAGGTCACGCTCGTGGGCGTGGTCAATGCCGACTTCGCCCTTAAGCTGCCCGATTTCCGCGCAGGGGAGCGCGCCTACGATCTGCTGGAACAGGTGGCGGGCCGTGCCGGTCGCGGCGATCGTCCCGGTGAGGTGATCATCCAGACCTACCTGCCCGAGGATCCGGTCATTCGCGCCGTCGCTAAGCACGACCGTTCGATCTTTACCGACTACGACCTGGACCAGCGCCGCGACGCCCTGTATCCACCGTTCGTGCGTCTGGTCAACATTTTGGTGTGGTCGGCGAACCGAGACGACGCGCAAGACTACATCGGCCGCATCGCCAAGCTCCTCAAGCGTCGCTGGCATGCCGCCGCGCCCGACTTTTTGCGGGCGGGGAGCGCCGTGCCCCAGGTGCTGGGCCCGGCTTCGTGTGTAATCGAGAGAGCCAAGGACCGTTACCGCTTCCATCTGCTTGTGAAGTCGCCCGTGGGGTACCATGTCTCTGATGATATCGACGCCTGCCTCAAAGAGGTGGGCTCTGTGCGCGGCGTGAGCGTGAGCGTTGACGTCGACGCCTATGATTTGATGTAACAACCTGAAAGGATGGCCATGGAAGCCAACGGAATCGTACTGTCGCCCGACCCTCGTTTGCGCCAGGAGTGCGCCGTCATCGAGGAGATCACCCCGGCGATCGAGGCGCTTGCCGAGAAGATGAAGAAGATGATGTTCGAGAACGGCGGCTGCGGCCTGGCTGCTCCGCAGATCGGCGAGCTCATTCAGCTCGTTACCATCGACTGCGACTACAGCGACAAGAACGACTACGACCCGTACGTGCTCATCAATCCCGTGATTGTCGAGCAAAGCGACCATCTCGTTCCGTATAGCGAGGGCTGCCTATCCATTCCTGGCATTAGCTGTGAGATCGAGCGTCCCGACCATGTCGTCGTCGAGGCGTATGACCTGGACGCCAACCTGATTCGCTATGAGGCCTCGGGCGATCTGTTCTGCGTGTGCCTGCAGCACGAGATCGATCACCTGCACGGCAACACCATGTTCGAGCGCCTTAAGCCCATGCAGAGGATCAAGGCAGTCAAGGAGTACCAGGATGCCCTGGCCCGCGGCGCTCGACCGGGCGAGACGGAGTAGGTTTGTCCGTCCCCGGTGCTGAGCGCCCACATATCATCCCGTGCTCAAACATTCTCGCTGCGCTGCGAAACTGCGCGCGGGACGATATAGGCAGGCGCCCCGGGGACTACGTTGACGCTGCTTGTCTCGCCCAGGTGCCGTCGGGCCAGGGATGGGCGTCTTCGCTGATAGGTGCTTTGCTGAAAGAGCTGCTTTTATTGCGGCTCTTTCTTTGGTTTTGGGTATATTTGTTCTTGTTGAAATGATATTGCGGATGGGCGCGCATGCGGCCTGGAACGCTTCTTTTGTAGCCGTCTCGGCTCGTTATTGAGAGGAGACTTACTTTTATGCGTATTGTGTTTATGGGTACGCCTGATTTTGCTGTGCCTTCTTTGACTTCGCTTGTTGAGGCTGGGAATGAGATTGCGCTTGTTGTTACTCGTCCTGATGCTATTCGCGGGCGTGGTAAAAAGTTGGAGCCGTCTCCTGTTAAGGCTAAGGCACTGGAGCTGGGGTTGCCGGTCATTGAGGCTAATCGTATGACGCCTGAGGTTGTTGAGGTGCTCAAGGCTGCGCAGGCTGATATTTTCTGTGTGGCAGCCTATGGTTGCATTTTGCCCGATGAGGTGCTGCATATGTCGCCGCTTGGTATTGTGAATGTTCATGCTTCGCTGCTGCCTCGTTGGCGTGGGGCTGCTCCTATTCAGCGTGCCATTCTTGCTGGTGATGAGATTGCTGGCGTTTCTATTATGCGCATTGGGCATGGCGTGGATACCGGCGCCTATTGTGCGCAGGCCTCGATCTCGGTTGCCGGTAAGCATGCCGAGGCGCTGACTATGGAGCTCGCTGAGCTCGGCGGCAAACTGCTTGCCGATACGCTTCCTTCTCTTGCCGATGGCACCGCCGTGTGGATCGAACAGGACGAGGCGCTCGTTACCCATGCTGCCAAGATTTCTAAGCAGGAGATGCGCTTGGATCCGCACATGGCGGCGCTTGATTGCGTGCGTCATGTGCTGGCCTCGTCCGATACCGCGCCTGCTCGTTGCGTGATTGCCGGCAAGACCGTGCGTGTGCTCGATGCTGCGGCGGCTGATGTGTCGCTTGGCGAGGGTCAGGTTCTCGTTCAGGCTAAGCGTGTTTACCTTGGCCTTTCCGATGGCTCGGTTGAGTTGCTCGAGGTTAAGCCTGATGGCAAGCGTGCTATGGCCGCTTCTGCTTGGGCTGCTGGCCTGCAGGGTGCCGATCTTATCTGGGGTGTTTTGTCATGAGCAAGCTGTCTCCCGCGCGCAAGCTTGCGCTCGATGTGCTAATGGAAGCCGATCGCCGCGGCATGTATGCGCGTGACGTGCTCTCTGCTCGCGCTACGGCCAAGGCCATCGACCAGCGCGATTCTGCATTTGCCGCCCGCTTGGCGCTGGGCGTTGCCGCCACACAGGGCATTTTGGATGAGCTGCTCGACCAGTTTCTCGATAAACCCAAAAAGGTTGCACCGCGTGTTCGAATGGCGCTTCGTATCTCGGCCTTCGAGGTGCTCTATCTGCATACGCCTGGCCGCGTTGCCGTAAGTCAGGGTGTTGAGCTGGTTCGCTGCGGTGCTAAGTCTGCCGCGGGCCTGGCTAACGCGGTGCTGCATAAGGTTGCGGACAATGTTGAGGACTTTGCTACTGCGTCCGATGTGGATGAGTCTGAGCGACGCTTGGTTCGTCTGTCGCGCCTGATGGGTCTTCCTCGCTGGCTGTGCGCTCGCATTATGGCGTCGTTTGACACGCCCGAGGGTGCGCTTAACTTTGCCGGCAATCTGGCCCCCGCGCCGCTGGCCCTGCATGAGAACGCCTTTGCGACTAAGCTCGATCCGTATATTTCGCAGCTCGTTGCGCCTGTCTTCCCGGGCTGCCATGCCCCGGTTGATGCCCAGGTTACCGTTGCTTCGGGTGTGTTTGAGCGTGCTGCCGCGGTGGCATCTGATCTCAACGCGCAACTTATCGCCACAGCTGCCACGCGCCCTGGTGGCTGCCTTGAGATTGGTGCCGGTCGTGGCACCAAGACCTATGTGATGATGTGCCAGGCCAAGCGTGCGGGCTATGAGCGTCAGCATACGGCGCTCGATCTTCATGATCGCAAGTGCGATCTAAATCTCGCTCGCCTGCATAAGGCCGGTATTCAGGGCGTTCGTACGGTTTCGGGTGATGCTTGCGAGCTTGATGAGGTGCTCACATCGTTTGATGCCATGCTTGGCGAGCCGGTTAAGTTCGACACGGTCTTTATCGATGCGCCGTGCTCGGGCACCGGCACCATGCGCCGTCATCCCGAGATCCCGTGGCGCCTAACTGAGAATGACGTTACGACCGAGTTGCCCAAACTGCAGCTGACGATGCTCAAAGAGGCTGCCGCGCGCGTGGCTGCCGGTGGCGAGCTCATCTATGCGACGTGCTCGGTCTTCGACGAGGAGAACACGCAGGTGGTGGACGCTTTCCTGAACTCACCCGAGGGTACCGGCTTTACCGTGGCGCCACTCTCCGAGGCGCAGATCCTGCAGCTCCCCGAGTTCGATCAGGCTAAGAAGCTTGTCTCCGTACGTCAGAACGATCGAGGCCTCTTCCAAAGCGTGCCCGTTAACGCCGACTCCTACGACGGCCACTTCTGCGCCAGGCTGGTGCGCAACTAATACGGCACCCGAGGGTTGACCCGCTTGCCATGAAATGGGCCTATCTACTACATTAAACCCATTACTCCCAACCATGCCGAATTTAGCGAATTCAAAACCGCAGGTAGACGGCTCGTCGATTTTGTAAAAACGCAGGTGTGCTCGGACTATACGGGTCAAACGTAGTAGATAGGCCGTTTTCGTGGCGCAACCCCAGACCAGTCGCCGGGGCGTTGTTCATTCCTGAAAAAATTCAACCCCGCGATCGGGCTTGATCGCGGGGCTACTTGTCACTAGTGGCTATGCGGGCAGTTAGCGCAGCAGCCGCTGGTGGCGCTGGTGCTGGAGCCGCCGCTTCGCTGGTCGGTGTTGTAGAAGCCGCTGCCCTCAAACTTGATGCCGCTGGCCGAGAACGTCTTGGCGGCCGGAGCGCCGCAGCTGGGGCACACGACCTCGGGACTCTCGGACATGGGATGCTCAACCTCAAACACGTTGCCGCAGCTCGAGCACTTGTAATCGTAGCGCGCCATAATACTTCCTTTTCAGCACAAAGCGGGCAGATCACTCTGCCCGCATAAATTCAAACGTCTGTAACTGTACCCTATATCGGGCGTTTTATCACGCTTCGCCCCAGAATCTATGCGTGTTGCGCAGGAGCTGTGCGGTTTTGCCCTCAGCGGCCGCAACGTCGGCCTCGTCAGCCTGCCAGGTCCAGTTGCCCGTGGCCACGCCCGGTACGTTCATGCGCGTGTCGTCGCCAAGCCCCATCACGTCCTGCAGCGGCATCATCACCAGGGGAGCGTCGCTTGTCAGCGCGTCGCTCATCAGCTTGGCTGCCACCTCAACACCGCTCGGCTCGTCGCCGCCCGCAAAGGAGCGCGTGCACCAACCGGCGAGCGTCGACGTGTCGTGCGTTGAGGTGTACAGAATCTTGCCCGGCGTGGGTTGCACGCCGTTGCGGACGTCGTAATCGCTAAACTCCAGTACGTCCATACCAGGGAAGCCGCAAGTCGAAGCCATGGCGCGAACGCCGGGCGTCAGGTAGCCCAGGTCCTCGGCGATAAAGTTGAGCGGCCCCAGCTCGTCATAGGCGGTCTGAAACAGGTCCTTGCCCGGGCCTGCCAGCCAACGCCCTTCGGCGCAAGCCTTGCCAGCGGGGATACTGAAGTAGCTGTGGAAGCCCAGGAAGTGATCCAGACGCACGCGGTCGTAGAGCGAGAACGCACGACGTAGGCGATCCATCCACCAGCTATAGCCGTTCTGCTTCATGTGGTCCCAGCGGAACGTCGGGTTGCCCCACACCTGACCCTCGGGCGCAAAGTTGTCGGGCGGCGCACCGGAGATCTCGATTGCCTTGCCGGTATCGGATAGCCAGAAGTTCTCGGGTTCGCTCCACGCATCTGCCGAATCGTCGGACACGTACATAGGAATATCGCCGATGACCTCGATGCCCTTCTTGTGCGCGTAGTTCATGAGCTCGCACCAGGCTAGGTCAAAGCGGTACTGCATGTAAGCCTGCAGCTCTGCCTCGTCGTGGAAACGCTTGTCGTCAATCAGGTGCTCGTTGTAGCGCGCGACATCCGCCGGCCAATCGTGGCGCGACTCGCCCTCAAAGTACTTCTTAACGGCCATGTAGACGCAGTATTTCTCGAGCCAATCGGCGTTGCGATGTTTAAACGCGGTGTACAGCGGATCGGCATCCTCGCCGCCGTTGGCTTTCCAGGTAGCGAAGTCGGCGGCCAGCTCCTCGTGACTCTCGGGCAGTAGGTCGATGTTGCCTGCAAATGCCGAGGGCCCGGCATAGGGGGAGCGGAAGAAATCCGTCGGGTTGACGGGCAGGACCTGCCAGTAGCGCATGCCCATAGCAGCCAGATGGTCGATAAAGCGACGCGTGGGTGCGCCGATCGTGCCAGGCTTGCCATCGTCGGTGGGCACCGAGGTGATATGGCATACGACGCCTGCGCCGTGATCGAGCGGCTCCTGCAGGCGCTGCTCGGCATGGTGATAGATAATCGACGAGCCCAGCGGATACAGATCGAGCGTGACCGTACCGTTGTGGATCTCGCACTCGTGACCGCTGATCACGTCACTCGCGCATTCGCCGAGCGCCGGAATCGTCACGCGGTGCGAATTGCGCAGGCTGCGGTTGATGATAACCGTCGCGCCCTCGCCGTCTTTACCGGTACGCGTATAGGCGAGCACCTCGTCGTTGAGCGCGAAGGCCTTGATTTCGCCGTCAACCATAAACGGCAGGGCGCGGCGAATGGCCGAGGCGTTTTTAAGGATGGCGAGTGTATCGAAGTCGTGCAGGTCTTCCTTCATAGGAAGCGTGCGGCGATTGCCCGGATCGGTTAGACCCTCCAGGCCGTATTCGTCGCCGTAGTAGATCGAAGGCACGCCGGGGAAGGTCATCTGCATGAGCGTGGCGAGCCAAAAACGGCTCTTGGCCAGGCCCATCGAGTTCTCGTCCAGGCGCCATTTGCTGCGCTCGCACTCGGGCAGCTGCGACTCGTCGGGGCCGCCGCCGAGCACCGAGATAATGCGCGGACGGTCGTGGCTCGAAAGCAGATTAAGTGCGCAGGACAGGGCCTCACGCGGATAGTTCTCGCGCAGGGTCTCGATATCCTCGGCTGCCTGGTAGGCGTTCTTGTAGCCCATCAAAAAGCCGATGACCATGTCGCGGAAGGGATAATCCATAGCCGAGTCGAGCTCTGAGCCTTGCAGATAGCGACGCAGATGGCCGTAGCTGATCTTGTTGGAGGCGTCTTCCCAGACTTCGCCGAGCAACAGTGCATCAGGCTTTTCGGCAAGTACTGCCTTCTTGATCTCGGTCAGGAAATCGTCCGAAAGCTCGTCGGCCACGTCCAGGCGCCAGCCATGAGCGCCGGCACGTAGCCATTTACGGATCACGCCGTCCTTGCCCAGAAGCCGCTCGCGTACCAGCTCGGAGCTCTCATTGATGGCGGGCATATTGCCCACGCCCCACCAGCAGTCGTATGAGCCGTCCTCGTGGAAATAAAACGCATCGCGCCATGGCGAATCCTCGCTCTGCCACGCGCCCACGCCGGGGTAGTTGCCGTAGCGGTTGAAATAGATCGAGTCATCGCCCGTGTGGTTGAAGACGCCGTCCAGAATGATGGAGATGCCCAGCTTCTCGGCCGCCTGGCACAGCTCGGTAAAGTCCTGCTCGGTGCCCAGGATCGGGTCAATCTTGGTGTAGTCGGCCGTGTCGTAGCGGTGGTTGCTCGCGGCTTCAAAAATGGGGTTGAGGTAGATGGCCGTAAAGCCCAGCTCGGCGATGCGAGGCAGGTCTTCCTGGATGCCCTTGAGCGACCCGCCGTAGAAGTCCCAGGTTTTGATGGAGCCGTCTTCGGCGCGCTCGTACACGGGCGGCTCGTTCCAGTCCTCGACCATGCGGCGCTGGATTCCGTTGCGTGGTTTTTCGACCTCGGCCAGCGTGCGCTCGCGCCAGTTTTCATCTCGGGCGTAGCGATCGGGGAAGATCTGGTAGACCATGCCACGCTCGTACCACTCGGGACGCACTTCGCGGTGCTTATAGACGGTAATCTGGAAGGACGGAACCTCGGCGTAGTCGTAAGTTACGCCCTCTCCGCCGGTGCGACCCTGCGGTGCGCCCAAGCGGACCTCGGGCTGGCCCTCGATATTGCATATAAAGCTGTACCACACAAGACACGGTTCAGTGCATTTGAGCTCGCCGGTAAAAATGCCATCGCCTTCGTGCTCCATTGGGATCAGGGTCTCGCCGACTTCATCGACCCAGGTGCGCAGCGTAAGCGTTGCCTGGTTGGGATCGGCATCCTCCAAAATCACCGAGAGTGCAACGGAAGTTCCAGTGGTCACAGCGCCAAACGGAGTGCGAAACTGCGGCAGGCGGCTGTTGTGAATCAATCTCATAGTACGGTCCAGTTCTATACAGTCATGGCCAACGGGCCATGGGCTAAACGCACAGTACTTAAGTATATCGTTGCACTTTAGTTGTATAAACTACAGCCGCTCATTATCGGCGAACGGTTGTCCTAGAAAATCGTTTTACCATCCACATTATCGCGATACTCGAAAACGCCTATGTAGATAGTATTTGTAGCCAAACAAAACAGCTCCGGTTTACTACGACGAATTGAATGATCTCAACCACAGTCATTTTAGTGATATTAAAACTGCAGGTAGAAGCGTTGCCAATTTCGATGATTACTCGCCGTGGTCGGCCGGAGCCATTTTGTCGTAGTAAACCGGCCCTCTTTTTAATGCGGGGTTCAACCAAGAAGAGGGCGCCTGCTTGGGGCGCCCTCTTTTGCGTTGAGGATTAAGTTTTAATCGTCAGGATTAGCGGCGCTTGCGGGTGGCAGTTGCCTTGCGGACGGAGGTCTTCTTGGTCGGAGCCTTTTCCTCGGCCGGAGTGGCGGGGGAGACCGGAGTCTCCTTGGCAGGCTCGGGCTTAGCCTCTGCCTTCGGTGCGGCCTTGACCTCAGCGGCCTTCGGCGTCGGCTTGGCCTTTACCTCGGCCTTGGGCTCCTCTTTGGCAGCAGCGGGCTTAGTCTCTGCTTTGGGAGTTGCGGTCTTTGCCATGGTCTTCTTGGCTGTCGTCGTGCGCTTGCGCGAGGTGGTCTTGGCGGCAGGCTTGGCCTCGACGGTTGCCTCCGCCTTGGACTCGGCAGGCGTCTCCTCGACCTTGGCGGCCGGCTTTGCGGCAGCCTTCGTTGCAGTGGCCTTGGTAGCTGTAGCTTTCTTGGTGGCAGGGGTCTTGGTTGTGCTCTTGGACGCGGTCGTCTTCTTGGCGGCGGTCTTGGCCGGAGCCTTTGCCGCGGGCTTAACCTCGGCTGCAGCGGTCTCGGCCTTTACCTCGGGAACGACCTCGGCCTCGGCGGCCTTCTTGACAGCTGCGGTGGTGCGCTTGCGCGTGGTCGCTGCCTTGGCGGTAGTTGCCTTGGCAGTGGTGGTCTTGCTCGCAGCGGCCTTTGTTGTCGTGGCCTTTTTAGTCGTCGTCTTACGAGTCGTGGTTTTCTTTGCCGCAGGCTTCGCAGCCGGCTTCTCCTCAGCCTTGGGCTCCTCAGCAGCAGCGGGCGCCTCAACAACCGACTCGGCCTTGGGCTCGGGCTCGGCCTCAACTTTCTCAGCCACAACCACAGGCTCGTCGACAACAGCCGCCGGCCGCTCAATCTCCGGGTGCATAAAGAAGTACAGGTCCAGATACTTGTCGGCCGAGCGCGTCCAGCTAAAGTCCTGGCTCATGGCCCGCGTTACCAGCTGGTTCCAGGCGTCGCGGTTATCCCAGAACAGACGCGCCGCGCGGAACACGGCGTCGCCCATCTCGTCGCCGTTAAAGTTGGTAAACGAGAAGCCCGTGCCCTCGCCGGTAAACTCGTTATACGGGATTACGGTGTCCTTCAGGCCACCGGTCTCGCGCACGATGGGCAGGGTGCCGTAGCGCATGGCGATAATCTGCGACAGGCCGCAGGGCTCAAACTTCGAAGGCATCAGGAACATGTCGGCGGCGGCGTACATGCGCTGCGACAGCGCCGGGTCAAACTCGATACGCGCGGCCATGGTGCCGGGGTACTTGTCCTGGAAATAGCGCAGGCCGTCCTCGTAGTCGCGGTCGCCGGTTCCCAGCACGGCCACCTGCACGCCGCCCGCCAGGATGCGGTCGAGCGCGTACATGACCAGGTCCATGCCCTTCTGGCGCGTCAGGCGCGTGACCATCACCATAAGTGGGCGGTCGTCGCGCACCTCGAGACCCAGCTCCTCCTGCAGCTTGGTCTTACACACAGCCTTGCCGGAACGGTCCTCCACGGTGTAGTTGGCGGCAATGCGCTTGTCGGTCGCTGGGTCAAAGCCCGCCACGTCAATGCCGTTGAGGATGCCCTGCAGCGCGTAGGAGCGCTCACGCAGCACGCCGTCCAGGCCCTCGCCAAACTCGGGCGTCTGGATCTCGCCTGCATAGGTGGGGCTCACCGTGGTGATGGCATCGGCATAGTGCAGCGCACCCAGCATGTAGTTGACGCTGCAGGCGTCGCAACGCAGCTGCGAGGCGGCAGCGGGAATATGCGCCACACCCAGGATGTCCTCCATTACGGTGTCGCTAAACTGGCCCTGGAACGCCACGTTGTGGATCGAGAACACGGTCTTGACGCGGTCGTACAGCGGCAGGCCCTGGTAGAACTCGCGCAAAAACACGGGCGCCAGTGCCGTCTGCCAGTCGTTGCAGTGCAGGATGTCGCACTCAAAGCCGGCCGGCAGGTGCTGCAGACTCTCGGTGATGGCCTTGGAGAAGAACGCAAAGCGCTCGCCGTCATCAAAGAAGCCGTACGGATAGTCGCGCGCAAAGTAGCGCTCGTTGTCGATGAACATATAGGTGACGCCGTCGTGCTCGAGCTTCTCGAGACCGCAGTACTCGTTGCGCCAGCCCAGGCTCACGTAAAAGTCGGAGAAGTGCTCCATCTGCGCCTTGTACTCGTCCTTTATGGTGGCGTACTTGGGCACCATCACGATAACTTCGGCGCCGGCGCGCACAAGCGCCGCAGGCAGCGAGCCTGCCACGTCGCCCAGGCCACCGGTCTTAACAAACGGTGCGCACTCGGCCGAGGCAAACACGATCTGCATCTTTTTGCTGGAATCTGCCATATTGTCTCCCATGTTGCAATTCGAGAATAGCCGCCTGGCGCTAACCGGGCGGCTATTCTACATGTTACGAGCGATGTTGCGGTGCCAACGTTAACGTACGATGGTGGTGTCGGAAGTTAACGGAGCCTTGCCCAGCACCAGGATGTTCTCGGGCGTGCCGCGAAGCTCGGTGTTGGTGGGAACCACGTTGTTCTTGTCCAGAATGGCATTCTCGACGCGGGCGCCGCTCTTGATGATGCAGCTCTGGTTGATGATCGAGTTGGTCACCGAGGCGCCCTCCTCGACCACGACGCCGCGCGACAGGATCGAGTTGCGCACGGTGCCCTTGATGATGCAGCCGGCCGAGATGATCGAGTTGCACGCGTGGCTGCCGGTCGCATAGCGCGAAGGCGGCACGTCGTGGGCCTTGGTCAGGATCGGGCGCTCGGGGTCAAAGAGCTGGTCGGCCACGGTCTGGTCGAGCAGGTCCATGCTGCGGCGATACAGCGACTTCTCGCTAAACACGCCCACGACCTCGCCCTTGTACTCGTAGCTGCACACGTCGATGTTGCCAAAGTCGCCCTGGAGTGCCTCGAGCAGGTCCAGATAGTCGGCGGCCTGGTAGTGGTCGATGATCTCGAGCAGCGTCTCGCGGTTGACGATGCAGCAGTCCATGGACGCGTTGTCGCCGTACACGACGCCGGCGCTCACGCCCGTCAGGCGGCCGTTCTCGTTAATCTCGAGCTTGGTCTCGTCATCAACATTGCGCGTGGCCTTGCAGTACACCACGGTCATCTGGGCACCGGAGTTCTCGTGCGCCTCGATGATGGTGTTGAGGTCCATGTTAAAGATGATGTTGGTGCCCATCATCACGACATAGGGCTTCTCCGAGCGCTGGAACAGCGTCTTGTTGGAGATGATGTCGCGCAGCAAGAAACGCATGCCGCCCTTGGTGGTGCCATACGCGTTGCCGGGCACCATGAACAGGCCGCCCTTCTTGCGGTCCAGGCCCCAGTCCTTGCCCGAGCCCACGTGGTCGATCAGCGAGCGGTAGTTGCCCGGCATGACGACGCCGACGGTCTTGATGCCGGCATTCATCATGTTGGACAGCGGAAAGTCGATCAGGCGGTAGCGGCCCAAAAACGGAACGGACGCGATGGGGCGGTCCTTGAGCAGGACACTGCCGTAGGACGAAGAGTAGTTAGCGGTGATATAACCGATGGCCTTGCGATTGATCATCGGATCATTCCCCCTTCCCGATAACGACGTCATTTCCAACGACGGCCGTATCCTTGGTGGTATCGACAGAGCCGAGCTTCACGCCCTCTTCGACCGTGGAGTTCTCGCCCAAAATAGCGCGGCAGATGTGCGCGCCGCTCTTAACGTGCGCACCCGGCAGCAGCACGGAGTCCTCGACCACGGCGCGCTCCTCGATGATGACATCGGTCGAAAGAATCGAGTGGCGAGCGGTGCCGTAGATCTTGCAGCCGTTGGAGACCAGGCAGTCGTCCAGGCGGCCGTCCGGGCCAATGTAGTGCGGCGGACGCGTGGTGATGTTGGACATGATGGGGAAGTTCTTGTCGAACAGATCGAACTCGGGGTTGTTACCCAGCAGGTCCATCGAGGTCTCATGGAAGCTGGCGATGGTGCCGACGTCCTTCCAGAAGCCGTGGAACTCGTAGCTGTACAGGCGCTTGTTCTCACCGAGCAGCTTGGGGATGATGTCCTTGCCAAAGTCGTGGCTCGAGCGCTGGTCCAGAGCGTCCTCCTCGAGCGCCTCGATCAGCACGTCGGCCGAGAAGATGTAGATGCCCATGGACGCGAGGTTCGAATCGGGCTTCTCGGGCTTCTCGGTAAACTTGGTGATGCGGCCGTCCTCGGGGTCGGTGGTCAGGATGCCAAAGCGGCTGGCCTCCTCCCACGGCACGGGCATAACGCTCACCGTGAGGTCGGCGTTGTTCTCAATGTGCGTCTTGAGCATCTTGCGGTAGTCCATGCGATACAGGTGATCGCCCGAAAGAATCAGGACGTACTTGGGGTCGTTGGCCTTGATGTAGTCGAGGTTCTGCGTAATGGCGTCGGCCGTGCCCGCATACCAGGCGCCACCGGTCTGTGTCTCGTACGGCGGCAGGATCGACACGCCGCCGTCGCGGCTGTCCAGATCCCACGCCTCGCCAGAGCCCACGTAGGCATGCAGCAGGTAGGGGCGATACTGCGTCAGAACGCCCACCGTGTCGATGCCCGAGTTGGAGCAGTTGGAGAGCGAAAAGTCGATAATGCGGAACTTGCCACCAAAGCTAACCGCCGGCTTGGCGATCTTTTGGGTGAGTGCCCCCAATCGGCTGCCCTGTCCTCCTGCGAGGAGCATCGCGATGCATTCTTTCTTACTCATCGATTTCTCCTTCTGTCATCGATGTTCCTAAACCCATTGACGACGGGCGCGGCGCTCGGTCGCGCCCGTCGAGTATTGCCGTGCGGCAAAGGGAGCTCGCGCGCCTTTACGCGTGCCAGATCTCGTCGCGGTACTCGCGAATGGTACGGTCGCTCGAGAACCAGCCGCTCGAGGCGGTGTTGAGCAGGGCCTTGCGGTTCCAGGTCTCCTGGTCGCCGTAGCTGCCGGTGAGCTTTTCCCACGCATCCACGTAGCTGCGGAAGTCGGCCATGACCAGGTCGGGATCGTTGTTGTTCATGAGCTCGTTGTAGATGCTCTCGAAGTTGCCCGAAAGACCCGCAAAGGTGTTGTCCTTGAGCTCGTCCATCACGCGGCCCAGACGCTCGCGATCGTTGTTGAGCGTATCCCAAGCAAAGTAGCTGTTCGACGCCCAGAGCTGCTCGACCTCGGGGGCGGTCAGGCCAAAGATGGCCTCGTTCTCGCGACCGGCCAGGTCGGCGATCTCGATGTTGGCGCCGTCGAGGGTGCCCAGCGTAATAGCGCCGTTCATCATGAGCTTCATGTTGGACGTGCCCGAAGCCTCCTTGCCGGCCGTGGAGATCTGCTCCGAGATCTCGGCGGCGGGGTAGATGAGCTGGGCGTTGCTTACACGGAAGTTGGGGATAAAGCAGACCTTCATGACCTCGTTCACGCGGGCGTCGTTGTTGATGACGTCGGCCACGGAGTTAATGAGGCGGATGGTCTCCTTGGCAAAGGTGTAGCTCGAGGCAGCCTTGCCGCTAAAGATGAAGGTCGTCGGCGTCACGTGGAAGTTGGGGTCGGCGATGCGACGGTTGTAGATGTCCATCACCTTCATGATGTTCATGAGCTGGCGCTTGTAGGCGTGGAAGCGCTTTACCTGAACATCGAAGACGGTGTTGGGGTCAATGACCAGACCGGTCTCGGCCTTAACGTAGGCGGCAAGACGCTCCTTGTTGGCGCGCTTGGAGGCACCCACGGCCTTCAGGAACTCGGTGTCGTTCTGGAACTCTTTGAGCTTCTCCAGCTCAAAGGCATCCTTGAGCCAGCCATCGCCAATGGCCTCGGTCACGAGCTTGGCATAGGTGGGGTTGGCCTCGGCAAAGAATCGACGGTGCGAGATGCCGTTGGTCTTGTTGTTGAACTTCTCGGGCGTCAGGGCATAGAAGTCCTTGAGCACGATGTTCTTGATGATGTCGGAGTGGATCTTGGCCACGCCGTTGACGCTGTGGCTGCAGATCACGGACAGGTTGGCCATGCGAATCTCGCCGTCCCACAGAATGGCGGTCTGGCGCAGGCGCTCCTGCCAGCCCTCCTGCGTGGTGTCGAACGACTCGTGCCAGCGACGGCTGATCTCGTCGATGATCTGGTACACGCGGGGGAGGAGCTTGGAGAACGTACCGATGGGCCACTTCTCCAGAGCCTCGGGCAGGATGGTGTGGTTGGTGTAGCTCACGACCTGCGTCACGATGTTCCAGGCGTCGTCCCACTCGAGCTTCTTCTCGTCGATAAGGATGCGCATGAGCTCGGGGCCGCACATGGCGGGGTGCGTGTCGTTGGTGTGGATGGCCACAAACTGCGGCAGCAGCTCCCAGTTCTCGCCGTGCTCCTTCTCAAAGGTGTCGAGCAGGCTGTAGATGCCGGCCGAGACAAACAGGTACTCCTGCTTCAGGCGCAGCAGACGACCGTGCTCGCCGGCGTCGTTGGGGTAGAGGATGGCGCTGATGGCCTCGGCCTCGGCGCGCTCGGCGTCGGCCAGGGCGTAGTCGCCGCGGTTGAAGGCCTCAAGGTCAAAGTGCTCCTCGACCGGCTCGGCGGCCCAGACGCGCAGCTTGTTGACGGTCTCGCCGGCATAGCCCACCACGGGGATGTCGTAAGGGACGGCCAGGATGTCCTGCGTGTCCACCGTGCGGTAGAACGTGCGGCCGTTCTCCTCAAAGCCCTCGACGTGGCCACCAAACTTAATGGTCACGGCCTTGTCCTGACGACGGACCTCCCAGGGATAGCCGTGGGTGAGCCACTCGTCGGTGGACTCTACCTGGCTGCCGTTGACGATTTCCTGCTTAAACAAGCCGTAGCGGTAGCGCATGCCGTTGCCGTAGCCGGCAATGCCCTCGGCTGCCATGGAATCCAGGAAGCAGGCGGCCAGACGGCCCAGACCACCGTTGCCCAGAGCCGGATCGGGCTCCTGGTTCTCGATGACAGAAAGGTCGAAGCCCATGTCGTCGAGTGCCTCGGCGACCATGTCGCGCACGCCAAAGTTAAGCAGATAGTTGTCGAGCAGGCGGCCGATCAAAAACTCGATCGAGAAGTAGTACACGCGCTTTTTGCCCTCGGCGGTAACACGGGCGTCGCTCTTGGTGGCAACGGTACGCGCCTTCTCGGCCACGAGCTTGGCCAGGGCGTTAAAGCGGTCGAGGTCGCTGGCGGCCTCGACGCTCTTACCGCTGATGCTCATGACGGCATCGCGATAGAGCTCGGTAAACTCCTGCTTGTTGTCGAAGATCTTATTCATACGTTCCTTTCCCCCGGGGATGTTTCTCCCGGAACGGTTATGACTTGTATCCTACGCCCCGTCGGGGCGGGTAATTACAGTTGTAACGGCTTTGTTACGCATTCTTGGCAGACGGCTTAACAGAAGAAGACTTGGCCTTGGTAGCGCCCTTTTTGGCAGCCGGTTTCTTGGCTGCGGCCTTAGCAGCGGGCTTTGCGGCAGCCTTGGCCTTGGCCTTGGTCGTCGTAGCCTTGGCCTTAGCCGGAGCCTTCTTAGCAGCCGCAGGCTTGGGCTTCACCGAAGACCTGCGCTTTTTGGGCGCAGCCTTGGGCTCCTCGACCACGGGCGGCTTATAGCTGCTGGGACCGCGGCGCTTAAGCACCACACCTGCCAGACCGGGTACCTTAATCTCGATGGAGTCCATCTGCCCGTTCCAGGGATAGGGCTCGCTCGAGCAGGTGTAGGGCTCCTCACCGGCGTATCCGCTGCCGCCAAACTCGGGACGGTCGGAATCAAAGATGACCTCCCAGTCGCCCTCGCGCGGCACGCCCACACGGAAGCTCTCGTAGCTCGCCGGGTCAAAGTTGATCAGGATCACCAGGTCGTCATCGACGTCCTCGCCCTGGCGTACAAAGCTCACGATGGACTGCTTGGAGTTGTCCGCGTCGATCCAGGTAAAGCCATCGTCGGTGTAGCCGCGCTCGTACAGGGCTGGCTCGGCGGTGTACAGGTGGTTGAGCGCCTTGATAAACGCCTGATGATGGCGGTGAGTCTCATACTCCTCGGTCAGGAACCACTGGATGGACTCGTAGTAGCGCCACTCAATAAACTGGCCTATCTCGTTGCCCATAAAGTTGAGCTTGGCACCGGGGTGTGTCATTTGATAGAAAGCCAGCGTGCGCAGGCCGGCAAACTGGCGCCACCAGTCGCCCGGCATGCGGCCGATCAGCGAGCACTTGCCGTGCACGACTTCGTCGTGGCTCAGCGGGCAGATGAAGTTCTCGGTAAAGGCGTACATGATGGAGAACGTGAGCAGCCCGTGGTTGCCGGGGCGCCACGGAAAATCCGTCTGCATGTAGTGCAGGGTGTCGTTCATCCAGCCCATGTCCCACTTGTAGTGGAAGCCCAGGCCGCCGTCCTGCGGCGGATAGGTCACGAGCGGCCACGCGGTGGACTCCTCGGCCATCATCATCACGTCGGGGTAGTGCGCCTCCACGGCGCAGTTGGCCTGACGGATAAACGCGCTGGCGTCCAAGTCCTCCTCGGTGCCGTACTTGTTGAACTTCTTTTGGCCCGGATCGTCAATGCCAAAGTTGAGGTACAGCATGCTGGACACGCCGTCCATGCGAATGCCGTCCACGTGGAAGTTCTCGAGCCAGTACAGCACGTTGGAGACCAGGAAGGAGCGGACTTCGCCGCGGGCGAAGTCAAACTTGTGCGTGCCCCAGTTGGGGTGAATCTCGTGCTCAAACAGCATGTGGCCGTTAAAGGTGGCAAGACCGTGGGAGTCGGCGCAAAAACCGCCGGGCACCCAGTCCATGATCACGCCGATGCCCGCCTCGTGGCATGCATCGATAAAGTGCATGAGCTGCTGCGGGTTGCCGTAGCGCGACGTGGCGGCATAGTAGCCGGTCGTCTGATAGCCCCAGGAGCCGTCGAAAGGATGCTCCATGAGCGGCATGACCTCGATATGCGTGTAACCCATGTCGCGTACGTAGTCCACGAGCTCCACCGACAGGTCGTCGTAGGTGTAGAACTCGCCGCGCTGCGCGGGGAAGGGATCCATGGGACCGGGGTAGTTGCCGTACTCGTCGGGCTCGCCCTGCGGCGCGTCACCGTGGCGCTTCCACGAGCCAATATGCACCTCGTAGATATTAAGGGGTTGCGACATGTGGTTGTGGCCGGCACGGCGCTTGAGCCACGCGGCGTCGTTCCACTGGTAGCCGTCGAGGGTCCACAGCACGCTCGCCGTTCCCGGAGGGCACTCGGCCTTAAAAGCATACGGATCGGCCTTGTAGAGCTTCTCGCCCTCGTTGGTCTCGATGAGATATTTATAGAGCTGGCCCTGCTCGGCGCCAGGAATAAAGCCTTCCCAAATGGTGCTCGTATGCACGGGCACCAGCGGGTTGGCTTCCTCATCCCAGTCGTTAAATTCGCCAATGACATGGACACTCTTTACGTCGGGGGCCCAAACGCAAAAACGCCAGCCGCGCGTACGGTTCTGCGTGTCGGGGTGCGCGCCCATCTTTTCCCAGCTGCGCTCCCATGTACCGATTCCAAACAGATAGACATCGTCCTTGGAGAGCTCCGGTGCGTGCGGGGCGGCTTTACGGGTCGCGGGCTTTTTGGCCGTTGGCTTTAGCTTTGTATCGCTCACGTTTGATCCCATCATGACGCGGCAGCGTGTTGCCTTGGTGACTAGATGCGAAAGGTCCAAGGCTGCACGAATCGAAGGGACGGCGATAGTTCTATGATTCGTTCCACCTCGCGTGCTCGGTGGAACTTTCGGCACGAAATACGATAACACCTGTTCGTTACTTTTATGGAGAAAAGTGGATTTGCGGAGGTGTTTAGTCGGCGAGCGCCATGTTTAGACCACTGGCAGAATTGCGATGGTAAAACTCTTGACAGTTTTACCAATTAGGGTTTCAAGATTGTTAGTTTGACGTTTGGTAAAACGTTTTTAGCAGGTTGTTTACCATTTGACATCGAAAGGTTCGTTTATGTCCCAGACCGCCGCCCACAATGTCGCTTTTATTTTCGATTGCGACGGCACGCTGGTAAATAGCACCCCCGTTTGGGCCTATGCCCAGCCCGAGTTATTGCACCGCCACGGTGTTGACGTGACGGTCGACGATTTTGCCCAGTTTGAGCATTTGTCGCTCGAGGACGAGTGTCAGGCCTACCACGACACCTGGGGCATTGGAGCGAATGGCGAGGAGCTGTATCGCGAGCTGAGCGACATTCTGATCGATGGCTACTCTAAGGTGCCGCCACGCGAGGGTCTGCTGACGTTTTTGGAGCAGGCGAAGGCGGCCGGTATTGCCATGTGCGTTGCCACGTCCACGCCGGCCGAGCTGGTTAAGTCTGCGCTAGCGGGAGCCGGACTCGACGCGTACATGGAGTTTGTTACCACGACGGGTGAGGCGGGACGCTCCAAACAGTTCCCCGACGTATACGAGCTGGCGCTGTGCCGTCTGGAGGAGCGCCATGGGCATAAGTTTGAGCGCGAATGGGTGTTTGAGGACGCTGTCTTTGGCCTTAAGAGCTCTGGGGTCGCCGGCTTTAAGCGTGTAGGCATCTATGACCCGCATGGCCGTATGGAGCGCGACGAGGTTCGCGACAACTGCGATATCTTTATCGACAGCTATGAAGAGCTGGACCTGGCCCGTGTGCTTTCGTTTGAGGGCTAGGCGAGGGCTGTGGCTTGTAAGGTATTAGTGGTCTGCGGCTCGCCCGTGGTGGCAAGCGCGGATCTGTTGCGTAGGTTAGCAGGGGAGTGTGACCACGTTGTCGCCGTGGACCGCGGGCTAGATGCGCTGCTGGGCGCCGGTCTGGGCTGCGACGTATATGTAGGAGATGCCGACACGGTGAGCGACACTGGTCGTGCGTTGGTCGACTCCGCCGAAGCCTTTGAGGTAGAACGCCACGACCCTTACAAGGACTATACCGATCTGGCGCTGGCGCTCGATTCCGTCCGGCGTCGCTGGCCGGGTGCCGAAGTGGTTGCAACCTGCGCCACGGGTGGCCGTCCGGACATGGCGCTGTCCGTGCTGGGGCTGCTCGCGGGCTACGAGGTTGCCCCTGTCTGGATTGTCGAGGACAAGGTGGTCGCTCGCTTCCTTCACGCAGGCGAATCCTGGATCATCGAAGGTGCCGAGGGGCAGACGTTCTCCATAATCGCTATAGCCCCTGGGACGGTTGTAAGCGAGCACGGCCTAGAGTGGGAGCTAGACCACAGCCCCCTGGGATTACTAGCTGACACTGGAATATCCAATGTAGTCAGGAGAACGGCCAAGATCCAAGTCCACACCGGCACCGCCATCGCTTACCTATATCAATTGGCTCAATAGGCATTTAAAGTCTCACCCAAAAAAGTCCTTGCACGTCGAGTCAACTTCCCCTATAGTATCTCCTCGTCACGGGGGCGTAGCTCAGCTGGGAGAGCGCTTGACTGGCAGTCAAGAGGTCAGGGGTTCGATCCCCCTCGTCTCCACCATCGTGAATAAAAAGCCTTCGGAATTCCGAAGGCTTTTTTTCATGCGAAAACGTCATACGCCACAAACCCCACCTACGCCAACAAAAAGTTGCACAATTTATTTCCCATGTCTGTACATAGTTTGTTATCCAAACGCGATTACCAGTGTAGCTCGCTGCTCCAGTTGGGCTTCAGGAACGCTCCCAATTATTGCCAACGCCCCAATAACCTGCATCAACGTGAACAACATCCCAAAACAACCCCCTTAAGCACGTCAAATGAACGATATGTTGTTCGCCACAAGCCAAATCAGTTTCGCTATCAGCTTGTGCTATGATACCTAACGTTACATGAGTTCAACTGTGCTCACGGCTCCAGCAAGCCACAAAGCGCAGGGTCGATCAGCATCCGGCCGTAACGGCGGTGTTAGAAAAACCACGAGCTCCAATAAAGAAGTCATGCGACGTTGTTTATTTGTATTGAGTTAATTCACAGGTGCAAATAATTAATAGATTGCATGGCAAAACGTAGCAGTTCTTCAGCTGTTTGCGTGCGGTCCAGTTTTGAAATCACTTGACCGGATCGCACGCAGCCAGCTGAGGTTGTGGGCATTCTTGCGATACGTGCCTGTGACCTCAGCGCTGCTTCTATGCATACCGTTCACGGTGGGGCAGAGCCACGTGCTTGTCTAACTGGGCTCAGGGTTTGAATATGGAGCGCCTTCGCGCACAAGCGCCCTGGCGAAGCCATACCCAAACCCCGTGAGCCACATGTAAGACAGCAGGGGGGGGTGATGCTCGTGTGGTATGTGATCCAGGTCATTAACGGTCGAGAAGATGTAATGCGCGAGCGCATCGAGCACATGGTGCCGGCTGGTGCCATGCAAGAGCTCTTTTATCCCCAATATCAAACCGAGATTAAGATACACGGCGAATGGGTCAAGACGATCAAGCCGCTCTTTCCCGGTTATCTTATCTGCGATACGGCAGATCCCCGAACCGTGCAACAGTATCTGCTGCGCATGGACGACTTTGCCCGGGTGCTTTCCCAGGACGGTCAGTTTGTGCCGCTGGCAAAAGAAGAGACCCAGCTCATTGGCAGTTTTACCAATAGAGGAGACCGCGTAGTGCCCATGAGCGAGGCCTTAAAAGACGGCGACCAGGTCGTAGTGACGGCAGGTCCACTGTTGGGCCACGAGGGCCTCATCAAAACCATTAATAGACGTAAATGCACTGCTTATCTGGAGCTCAACCTGTGCGGCCGACGCGTAACTACGCGCGTTGGCCTTGCCGTGCTTTCAAACGAGCAGCGCGTCATGCGCAACCTCAAAAAGGTAATCGCCTAGCTGCTGGCGATTTCCGCAAAGGACAGGGAGGATCCCCGACCCGGGGACGAAATCTTGGAAGAGAACGTGTCAGATAAAACTCAATATGCAACGGATGCGCCCGTGGGGGCGGCGCTCATTGCTCAGGCCATGGACCGACGCGAGGGCGTCGGCCGTTACAAGGCCATGCAATCCATCGTGGACTGGGATCGTTCGCGCCTGGCCTACCGCGCCGTTAAGCGCGCCTTTGACATCGTGTTCAGCGGCTGCGTGCTGGCCGTCATCGCCGTACCCAGCCTTGTGCTCGCCGCGGCCATCCGCCTGGAGAGCGAGGGCAGCCCGTTTTATAGCCAGATCCGCGTGGGTCGCACCCGCTCCGACGGTAGTTTAACCACCTTTCGCATGTGGAAGTTCCGCAGTATGTACAGAGATGCCGACGAACGCCTCGCCGAGCTCAAGGAGCAGAACGAGATCGCAGGAGCCATGTTCAAGATGAAGAACGATCCGCGCGTCACCAAGATCGGCAAGTTCATCCGCAAGCACTCCATCGACGAGTTCCCGCAGTTCCTGAACGTGTTCCTGGGGCAGATGTCCGTCGTGGGTCCGCGCCCGCCGCTACCGAACGAGGTGGCGGAGTACACGGAGTACGACCTGCAGCGTTTGGCCGTGAAGCCCGGCATCACCGGGCTCTGGCAGGTCACAGAGCGCAATTCTGCCAGTTTCGACGGCATGGTCCGCCGGGATCTCGAGTACATAGCAAAACGCGGAATCGTCATGGACCTAAAGATCGTCCTCCTCACGGTTCTGGAGGTCTTCAACGGGAGCGATGCGTACTAATGCAGCATGTTTTCATCATCGGATCCAAAGGAATTCCAGCAAACTACGGCGGCTACGAGACGTTCGTGGAGAAACTGACCGAGAATCAGGGATCGCCCGACATCAAGTACCACGTGGCGTGCGCTGTGGACTCCGCCGAGGAGGTCGGCGAGTTCGAGCACAACGGAGCGCATTGCTTCAAGGTACTACGCAGGCCCGTCGGAGCCGCTAGGGCGATCTTCTACGACATAGACGCCCTCAAGTGGTGCACCGCCTATATCGAGAATAACCGTGTCGAGCACCCCATCGTCTACGTGCTGGCCTGTCGCATCGGACCGTTTTTCGGAAAGTACGTAAAGAGGATCCACGCCCTTGGTGGCAAGGTCTTCGTGAACCCCGACGGCCACGAGTGGAAGCGCGCCAAGTGGAGCGCGCCCGTCCGCAGGTACTGGAAGGTCTCGGAGCGCGGGATGGTCAAGCACGCCGACCTGATGGTGTGCGACTCCAAGAACATCGAGAAGTACATTCGCGGGGAGTATGCCGACCTGGACCCCGAGACGACCTTCATCGCCTACGGGGCCGACATCAGGCACTCAGCGCTTGCGGACGACGACCCCAAGTTCACTCGATGGCTCTCCGAGAAGGGCCTCGAGCCCTTCGGCTACTACCTGGTCGTGGGACGTTTCGTGCCCGAGAACAACTACGAGACCATGATCCGGGAGTTCATGGCTTCCGACTCCAAGCGGGATTTCGCGCTCGTGACGGGAGTGGACGACTCCTTCCTCGCGGAGCTCGAGCGGAAGACGCGCTTCAAATCCGATCCTCGCATCAAGTTCGTCGGGACCGTCTACGACCAGGAGCTCCTGAAGAAGATTCGCGAGAAAGCTTACGGCTACTTCCACGGCCATGAGGTCGGGGGCACCAACCCGAGCCTCCTGGAAGCGCTGGCGTCCACGCGTCTCAACCTCCTTCTCGACGTCGGCTTCAACCGCGAGGTCGCCGAGGACTCGGCTCTGTATTGGAGTAAGGGATCCGGAGACCTGGCTGAACTAATTAACCGTGCGGACATGATGGACTCAAACTCGATCGAGGATCTTGATGCGGCCTCGACCTCCGTTATCCGCGACCGGTATTCGTGGCGGTTCATCACCGACAGCTATGAAGAACTTTTCCTCGGAAGGTAATAGTGCCATGAAGGGCATCATCCTCGCCGGCGGGTCCGGCACCCGC
>ERZ773133.1367-NODE-1367-length-27998-cov-5.849945_pt1 | contig 27998 bp, 30 predicted proteins | sample MGYA00580861_ERZ773133 | MGnify/ENA primary metagenome ERZ773133 (study PRJEB29015, sample SAMEA2737844) | human gut metagenome | biome: human gut; feature: human-associated habitat; material: faeces | place: China | collected 2012 ...
ATGGGAATACGATTAAAAGATTTAAGTAAGCTGGGATATAGAGACAATGTAGCACGCAGTCTGGCAGTAGCCATCGTCGGTAAACATTGTAAGCACCAAAGCAAAGAACAGATTATCAAGACACTGAGCGACGTGCTGGAAAATCCCGATACTTATAAAGAGAATGAGACATGGGGCAAACTGGCCGAACACCTGTCCCCCACCCTCATCGAAAAGAAGTTCACAGCATACGACTTGCTCGACGAGCCGTTGCCCTATAAAACCTATGGCGGCAAGTTCATAGAAACCCTCGCCAAACAGCAGATGAACCTGGCCATGAGGCTCCCCGTCAGCGTAGCCGGGGCACTGATGCCCGATGCACATGCCGGATACGGTCTGCCCATCGGCGGTGTACTCGCCACGGACAATGCCGTCATCCCCTATGCCGTAGGGGTGGATATCGGTTGTCGGATGAGCCTGACGGTGTTCGATGCCAAAGCGGATTATCTGAAAAGATACTCGCATCAGATAAAAGAGGCACTGAAAAACTATACCCACTTCGGCATGGAGGGCGGCCTGACCTTTGCACAGGAGCATGAAGTGACAGAACGGGAAGAATTTCAATTGACCCCTCTTCTAAGGGACTTACGCGGAAAGGCCATCCGTCAGTTGGGCAGTTCCGGTGGTGGAAATCATTTCGTGGAGTTCGGAGAGCTTCTTCTGCAAGAAGAAAATGTGCTGGGACTGCCCGAAGGCAATTATATGGCATTGCTGTCACATTCCGGTTCGCGCGGACTTGGAGCAGCTATTGCCATGCATTACAGCCGGATAGCCCGTGAAGTCTGCAAACTGCCACGTGAAGCGCAACATTTTGCCTGGCTCGACTTGAACTCGGAAGAAGGACAGGAATACTGGATGAGCATGAACCTGGCAGGCGACTATGCCCGTGCCTGTCACGAACAAATCCACCTGAACCTCTCGAAAGCTCTGGGGCTGAAGCCAATGGCGAACGTGAACAATCATCACAACTTCGCCTGGAAAGAGGAGATTGCACCCGGACGCACCGCCATCGTGCATCGCAAAGGGGCTACTCCTGCACAGGCTGGACAACCGGGACTTATCCCCGGAAGTATGGCAACTCCCGGTTATCTGGTAGCAGGTCGGGGTGTGGAAGAGTCATTATGTTCCGCTTCGCACGGTGCCGGACGGGCCATGTCGCGCCAGAAGGCAAAGGAGAGTTTCACCCAGTCGGCCATGAAGAAATTTCTCTCGCAGGCTGGGGTCACACTGATTGGGGGTAGCATCGAAGAGATGCCATTAGCCTACAAGAACATCGACCGGGTGATGCAACCCCAAGAGACATTGGTAGAAGTGCAAGGCAAATTCATGCCGCGCATTGTAAGGATGAATAAAGAGTAAGAGGCTATGGAGAAAGTATATATGCAAATAACCTCCGGACGCGGCCCTGCCGAATGTTGCCGCGTTGTGGCGCTGGTGCTGGAAAAGATTCTGAAACAAGCCGTCGCCAAAGGAGTGAAAACAGAAATCGTGGAACACGAAACGGGACCTCTCAACCGTACCCTGCTCTCAGCCGTCATCTCTCTGCAAGGCGGAGATTATCATGCGTTGATTGAGGACTGGGAAGGCAGCGTGCAGTGGATTGCCAAAAGTCCGTACCGCATTTATCATAAACGGAAGAACTGGTTTGTCGGTGTGCAGACCTTCACGCTCTCCGAAAGCCAGGAGGCTACGGAAGCGGAAATCCGTTATGAGGCCTTGCGGGCATCCGGACCGGGCGGTCAGCACGTGAACAAGACGGAGTCTGCCGTCCGTGCCGTCCATATTCCTACCGGAATGAGCGTGGTAGCTTCCGACCAACGCTCGCAATGGCAAAACAAAAAACTGGCTACCGAACGCCTGCTGTTGAAACTGGCATCATGGAGCATAGAGCAAGCCATGATTCAGGCACAGGCCAACTGGAGTAATCACAACTGCCTGCAACGTGGCAATCCGGTGAAGGTGATCCAGGAGCCGCTGATTTAAAGTAGATGAATGATTTAAAAAGAAAGGAGCAATTTATGTTATCAGAAAAATATGGTCGCACGTTTCATTATCCGTTTTCTCCCGGAACGACCAGTGACGACCGCATCAACCATACGTATTGGGAAGACATTCAACAGATAGAAACCCTGATACACACCGAAAAGCTGGACGGAGAAAATAATTGTCTGAGCCGCTACGGTGTATTTGCCCGCTCGCATGCAGCACCCACCACCTCACCATGGACCAGGGAACTGCGCGAGCGTTGGGAACTCATGAAAAATGATTTAGGGGACATCGAGATATTCGGTGAAAACCTGTATGCCATACATTCGATAGAGTATCGCAAACTGGAAACGCACTTCTATGTGTTTGCCGTGCGCTGTCTGGATCAGTGGTTGTCGTGGGAGGAAGTGAAATTCTATGCCGCTCTGTTCGACTTGCCTACGGTGCCCGAATTGCGAGTGGAAACGGTAGAAAGATTGACGCGGGAAGCATTGCAGCAACAGGTCGTTAGTCTGGCACAAGAGCCGGGTGTGTTCGGAACACGCGATCCGCAAACAGGCGCAGATTGTACCCGCGAAGGGGTAGTCACCCGTAATATAGGTGAATATCCTGTAAGTGAATTTGCCCGCAACGTATTCAAGTACGTACGCAAGGGGCATGTGAAGACCGATGAGCACTGGACACGCAACTGGAAGCGTGCCCGCCTCATCTGGGAAATAGGAAAGGAGGAATAAAATGAATTGGAAACTGACAGATAATAAGAATTGGGACTCACTGGAACAACAGTTCCAGTGGGTACAAGATATGAACTTCGTGATGCAGCACCATTTACATCACGAAGAAGGTAGTGTGGCCGTACATACCCGCATGGTACTGGAGACATTGCAGCAACAGCCGGAATATCGGGCTTTGCCTGTACAGGAACAGGAAATATTGTGGGCAGCCGCTTTACTGCATGATGTGGAGAAGCGTTCTACTTCGGTAGATGAAGGAGGAGGTATTATCACTTCCAAAGGACATGCCAGGCGTGGGGAATATACGGCACGCACGATCCTTTACAGGGATATTCCTACTCCATTTCATATCCGGGAGACTATTGCTGCGCTGGTGCGTTATCATGGTTTGCCGGTTTGGATTATGGAGCGGGAGAATCCTGTGAAGAAGCTGTGCGAAGCATCTCTCAGAGTGGATACACGTTTACTGAAAATGCTTGCTGTGGCGGATATTCAGGGACGTATCTGCAAAGATAAATCTGCACTGATGGAGTCTGCCGAGTTGTTCGAAATGCTTTGCCGTGAACAGGATTGCTGGGGAAAGGCACGAAGCTTTGCAACGGATCATGCCCGCTTTCAGTACTTTCATACTGAGGATGGGTATATAGATTACATTCCACATGATAATTTCCGGTGTGAAGTTATCTTATTATCCGGTTTGCCGGGGATGGGGAAAGATCATTATATCCGTACATTGCCGCAGGATATTCCTGTGATAAGCCTCGATGCTATCCGGCGAAAGTACAAAGTCAGCCCTACGGATAAGGCTGCCAATGGCAGGGTGGTACAGGAAGCCAAGGAAGAAGCTCGCAGCTATTTGCGTAAAGAGCAAGGTTTTGTATGGAATGCAACCAATACCTCAAAGCAAATGCGCTCACAACTGATTGATTTATTCCTCACTTACGGGGCTAAAGTGAAGATTGTTTATATCGAAAAGCCGTATGTGGTATGGAGGAAACAAAATCGTGAACGGGAATTTATGGTTCCGGAAGCGGTACTGGATACAATGTTCGGGAAGCTGGAAGTTCCGCAACTGGGGGAGGCACATGAGGTGGTGTATTCTGTCTGAGAGTAGACAAGATACATCACTCTTTGTTTATCAATTGTTCCATTGCATTAATAAAGGCTTCAGCCCGTGGACGAAGTGTATTTACCAAAGCAAGATCACAATATGCAAAGTCACTATAATCACTTGCCTGACGTTTTTCAAATAGAAGGCTAAAGGTTGCGCCATGATCTAAGCTCAAATGCCCGGTACGAACAAAATGCATAGAAAGTTGTGTCTTTACGCCATTATGTGTATTGGCTTCTATCTCACAATTTAACAACAGTGCAGAAGCAGCATAATAACAAGCATAATAAAGACGGTTAACGGCTGCATTATAATAACCGCCTGCTGTGTTATAATCAGCTTCTTTCAGGGTTTCATAAGCACGTTCCAAACGATACTTCACAATGGCGGCACGACTTTCAGAATCAAGTTTTTCTTTCATAACACGATCCCTTCCTTCATTACATTGATACTGAATGGGGTCGTGATTCTTTCCCATACACGACGCAACACTACCATCGGACTGATAATCACCCCGGTCTCCACTTCCACTTCATACAAATGACGGGTAATCTCCAATTCACGTTCAGGTGCTAAATGATCACCATCCAGCAATATGAGTAAGTCTATATCCGAATCTACCTGTGCATCTCCCCGAGCTTCGGACCCATAGAGAATGGTCTTCGCATCAGGAGCAATGCGATGCACTACTTCTGCAATCCGGCGAACAATATCAGGTCGTTTCATAACTTAATCTCCTATTCTCTAAATTACACGACAAAGATAATAATGTTTTCGGAAATACAACTTACTGCAATACAATACTTACCGAGAAATACGGTGCTATCTGGAAACAAGGATCATATTCCCTCCCCATCGCCTTAAAGAACGCTGACAAGCTTCTGCCATCATAATAAGCATTGCGTACCGCATTTATCCCCACCGTAACAGGCAAAGAAATATGCTTGGAAACCTTGAATTCAGGACGGAAACCTACCACAATGTACTGGTGCGTAAAAATCTTATCATCACCATTCAACTCAGTCAAAGCCATCTGTCCACCCATTTCCGTAATGAAACTGATGCTGAACGTTTTGTTCACATTATACCCAACCGCAAGGTTAGCCCCATCCAAAGCCGAAAAGCTGCAAGTCAGCTTATGCCCATAATTCCAGTTTACGTATAATGCAGGAAACGCCATAGGATAACCGAAAGCATTGTTTAATGCCAAACCCGCACCCAGTTCCAGATTAGGGAGTATACGCCTGACAAAGACCAACCCCGCACTTCCCAATACATTCCGGAAACGTAAACGCGAAAACCGTGTATCATCCGTATACACGCCGACACCGACGCTTGCCATCATCGACCATTTCTCACTCAAAGGCCGCACATGGAAAAGCGACATCTGCAAATTCAAAATCTCGGACAACACAAGAGGCTCTGCAATATTCTTATTATTCAGAGACGCATAATCTCCCGAAAGCCCGATACCCCATATCGTAGGCTGATTGCTTTCGTTCTTTTTCATCGACAAAGGCAGATTGGCACTTCCATGATAGACCATGGCGGAACCTTTACTGTTACCTACTTTCTGATTGTGTTCATCCCGATAAGCCGATGTACCGAAATACTCTGTTTTAATAGTGATTTGTGCTGTGCTTTCCACAGAAACCAGTACTGATAAGACCGTTGCAATAGATATCCACTTCATTTTTGTTTCTTCTTTTAATGATTTGTATGCCACAAAGATTGTTAATATCAATGCGAACGAGGAAATCTTTTTGACCAAACCCCGGTCTGCTTATGACGAAACAGATAAGCAGCAACCACTTTATCCCTTATCTTTGCAACATGAAGAAACATCTGACTTTCAAATCACGGCAGCTCTCTACTATCTTCTGGCTACTCATTGCCGGCACTTTCTGGATACAATTCCTCAATATGTCGACCAGTATATGCGAAGCAACGCTTCTCACCATCTGCATAAGCGGCAGTTATATGCTGGTGAACCAATATCTATGCAACCATCTGCTGAAAAAAGCGATACGCACCAAGCAGATGAAGCCTTTCTGGATATTGTTTATAGTACTTTGCATCCCCACAAGTACACTGGTAGCCTCCTACTTCGTCCTCTTCCAGTATCTTGAACAAACAGGTATATTCCCTGTATCCAACATCTTCATAGAGGGAGAAGAGAACCTTCTTTTCAACTCTATCCTCTTGCTACCGGGTACATTGGTTATCAATCTCGCCTTCTGTGGTCTGTGCTTCTATTCAGAAAACCTGCAATTAGAAAAAGAGAAATCTCAATTCCTCTTCCAGACATTACGGCAGCAAATCACCCCTCACTTCATGTTCAATGTGCTGAATCACATCAATATCCTGATGCAGGATAATGTGCCTTTAGCTTCTTCCCTTTTAGAGAAATATTCCGATATCCTGCGCTACCAATTGTATAACGGTCAGAAAGAACTTATCAGCCTGGAACAGGAGATAGAATTCCTGCAAAACTACATAGCGATAGAAAACATTCGCTGGGAAGATAAACTGGCCGTAAGCACCGAATGGGAAGTAGAAGACGGCAACATCGGATTCCCGCCTCTGTTATTACTGACATTCATAGAAAATGCCTTTAAACATGCATCGCACACACCCACGGAGAAAGGACAGGTACAGATACGGTTCAAACAGAATGCCCATCATATCCTTCTTGAAGTCGGCAATACCAGCTCCCCGTATCTGCAACGACCAGGCACCGGACTGGGACTGGCCAATGCAGTCAAACGACTGGACATCCTGTTTCACAAGAAGTACCAGTTGTCCGTCAACCAAACAGATACCTATTATCAAACCTCACTTAGCATTGAAATATAAAAGATGAAAGACTCCCCTGAACAACAACCCCTGAAATGCCTCATCGTAGACGACGAACAAATCGCCATCAAAGGCATTGCCAACCACATCAGCAAACTGGATTTTCTCACAGTCAACGCTACCTGTTCTTCTGCACTCGAAGCAAGAGGAATATTAGAAAACCAGCCTATCGACCTCATGTTTCTGGATATCAATATGCCCTATCTTTCCGGCATCGATTTCCTGAAATCATTGGATGAAGCACCATTGACCATACTAACTACCGCCTACTCCGAATATGCCCTGGAAGGCTATCAACTTAATGTTGTTGACTACTTACTGAAACCAATCTCTTTTCAGCGTTTCTTTCAGGCAGTGACTAAGGCCGCCCATACCTTCAGAACCCAACTCCTACTGCAAAATAATGGAATAGAAGAAACCACCCGGGAAATGTATATCAGACAGGGGGATGCATTTACCCAGATATCCTGGAAAGATATACTGTATGTAGAAGGTATGCAAAACTACCTGAAACTGCACTTCAAGTCCAAAACTCTCATCATCCATCAGACCATGACTTCACTGGAAGAAATTCTGCCTCAAAGCGCCTTCTTCAGAATACACAAGTCTTTCCTTGTAAACCTCTCGCACATCGATTCCATCGCCAAAGGAAGAGTCTTCATCAACGGGAAAGAACTTCCTGTTTCAGCCCTGCGACGGGAGGAATTACTGCAAACAGTAGTCTATAAGAATTTAATCAGCAAATAAAAATTGGGCACATCCCTTCATGAACCATGACGGATTAGACAAGATTTCCGAATATTACATCTATCTTTGCAGGCGTAAACAAACAACGCACATTTTATAAAGAAAGTTTCTAAAACTCATTACCAAACTTACGCATAAAACAGATGAAAACAATCGTAAACGTCCCTACTAAGCAAAGCCTGATTCGGGAAACAAGAGATTATTTAATGATCGCCCTCGGATTAATTCTTTATGGTATAGGCTGGACAGTATTTCTGTTGCCCAATGACATCACCACCGGAGGAGTGCCGGGTATCGCCTCCATAGTCTATTTCGCCACCGGCTTCCCTGTGCAGTACACTTATTTCAGTATCAACCTCATCTTGTTACTACTCTCCATCCGCATCCTGGGCTGGAAGTTCAGTATCAAAACAGTATTCGCCGTATTCACCCTGACATTCTTCCTTTCCATCATTCAGAGACTGGCAAGCGGTGTGGTCTTACTGCACGATCAGCCTTTCATGGCGTGCGTCATCGGTGCATCCCTCTGCGGAGGCGGCATAGGCATCGCTTTTTCTTCCAACGGTAGCACAGGCGGAACGGATATCATTGCCGCCATCATCAATAAATACCGGGATATCACATTAGGTCGTGTAATGCTGATCTGTGACCTGATTATCATTTCTTCCAGCTACTTTGTGTTGAAAGATTGGGAGAAGGTGGTTTACGGCTATGTAACCCTGTATATTTGCAGTTTTGTTCTGGATCAGGTAGTGAACAGTGCCCGGCAATCCGTACAGTTCTTTATCATCAGTGAGAAATATGATGAAATAGCCCGGCACATCAATGTATATCCACACCGGGGCGCCACCGTCATCAATGCTTCCGGATTTTATAGCGGCAAGGAACAGAAGATGTTGTTCGTACTTGCCAAGAAGCGCGAATCAACAATTATATTCCGATTGATAAAGGATATAGATCCAAACGCATTTGTATCACAAAGTGCGGTAATCGGAGTATATGGAGAAGGGTTCGACAGAATAAAGGTGAAGTAGCTACGAGTGATGAACTATGGGCTACAAGTACCTTTATGCAGTTACTCGTTACTTGTAGCTTGTAGCTTGTAGCTACCTTCTTTCCAAACATACATTACAGGGCGGCGGAGATACGGTTTCAGTTTCTCTGCTGCTTCTTTATCCATATAATCAGTAGTTGTAAAAGTAAAGGTCAGTGCATTGTCCTTTGCAGAAAGATCAGCTTTCATCAGCAACATATCTGCCTGTTCGCCAGCATCTCTCACTTCATAATCCATCAACGTATCTGGTAATGACAGGAAATCTTTCATTACAGGAGACGTGAGGAAAGAAGAAGCAGGCAATTCTTCCCAACCGGTGGTATAGAAATGGACATCACTATCACAAGCAGGGGCACAAGCTGTAGATACGGTACAGATTACTTTCGTACTGTCATTCGTAGCCAGCAGTTTCATCTGCCAGGAGCTTTGCGGTGTCATCTGGATACGGATGTAGTCGGGAGCAAGCTCCGTCATTTCCGATTTGCCGCCGAAACGGTTGGTTACTTCCGCTTTCATCTTACTTTCAAGGAAGTCGATACAGTCGGCACGGTTCACGGCAGTAAGCAGTGGACTGAGGCTATCGGGCATATTTTTGAAAAAGGTTTTAGCTTCCTGAGCTTGCAGAGAACACATCCAGGCACAAGCCAAACACAAAAACATAGTCAATTTCTTCATCATATTATTTTTCTGTTATTCCTATTTTGTATTTTATTACTTCAACACAATCTTCAGAGCCAAGAGCATATCTCTCCAAGAAAACCTGCATCTATTTCATCAAAGGTATTCAGGCTTTCACTATCTATATCGAGCACGCCCCACACCTCGCCATTCTCACGAATCAACGGAACGACGATCTCCGAGCGCGACAACGAACTGCAAGCTATATGTCCGGGGAATGCATCTACATCGGGCACCACCAACGTCTCCGCCTTAGCCCATGCCGTACCGCAAACACCCCGTCCTTTCCGGATACGTGTGCAGGCTATCGGTCCCTGAAAAGGTCCCAATATCAGTTCTTCCCCTTTCACCAGATAGAATCCCACCCAAAAGAAACCGAAAGTCTCTTTCAGTGCAGCCGAAACATTAGCCAGATTGGCTATAAGGTCATTTTCGCCTTCAATCAGGCTCTTTATCTGGGGAAGCAAAGTCTGATACTTTTCGGCCTTGCTGCCGTTGCTGATACATAAATCTTCTGCCATATATTCTGTCTTGAGATTTATTTACTTCCCAAATATAAGAAGAACATTCCAATCAATACCAAAATGAGATCGACAGCCTTACTTTTTAAATTCTTTTCACGGAAGAAGAGAGCTCCGAAAAGGAAGGAGACAACCACACTGCCCCGACGTACCATAGAGACAATGGAAATCATGGAGTCTTCATAGCTCAGGGCATAGAAGTAGGCAAAGTCAGCTGCACTAAGGAAAACAGATATCAGGATGATAGTCCAGTCCCAACGGAAAGGGGTACTTTCTTTTCGCTTGGGATACCACAGCAAAAGGATAATGGGACACATGATAAATACCTGATAGACATTATACCACGACTGCACCGCCATAGGATTGAATTGCTTCATCAGATACTTGTCATAAAGTCCGCTGATAGCTCCGGTGATGGCAGCCAGCACGATGAAATAAATCCATTTGTTATGTTTAAAGTCAATGCCTTCCTTCTTACCGGAACGGCTCAGCATAAAGAAAGAAAGTATGGCAAGCATGACTCCGATCCATTGATACAGGTTCAGACGTTCACCAAATATCAGCATGGCACCCACCAGCACCATTACAGGGCGGGTAGCATTAATCGGGCCGACAATCGTCAACGGCAAATGCTTCATGCCAAAGTAACCGAATATCCAGGAAGATAGAACGATAAATGACTTGACAATGATAAACTTATGTACCTCCCAACCTACAACAGGTACTTCGAACATTGTTCCGTTCAAAGCAGGAGTAAAAGCGGAAATCAGTATAAAAGGAAGAAATATCAGGCTGGAGAATACCGTATTCAGAAACAGAACGGGAAGCACAGCATTATCGCGCAATGATTTCTTCTTAAATGCATCATAAAAACCCAGCAAGGCAGCTGAGAGAAAGGCGAGTAATAACCACATGTGAATTAAAAATTGAAAATTAAAAATTAAAAGGCAGTTCAGGGATAAAGTTATCCGACTTAAGAAACTGATCCGACTTCTTAACTGCTTATAAACAGTTCTTCCGGATATGTGACATCTACCAGAAACAGAGCATTGCCCGGAACGGAAGTACCAGCCTTGCAACGGTCTTTCTGCTCGATAACACGCCGGAAGCCATCAACGGTGAGCTTGCCACGGCCTACTTCGAGCAAAGTGCCGACAACTGCACGAACCATATTGCGCAGGAAACGGTCCGCCTGAATGGTGAATACCCAGGTTACATCGTCTATCTGAGTCCAGGCGGCATGCATGATGCGGCAGTTGTTTGTTTTTACGTCCGTATGCAGTTTGCTGAAACTGGTGAAGTCTGTATAATCAAACAAACTACGGGCCGCTTCGTTCATTCGTTCGAAATCGGGTGTCTGGAAAAGACGACAACGGTATTGACGATTGAAGGGAGACTTTGCCGTAGTCACGTAGTATTTATACATGCGTGCCGTTGCATCAAAACGGGCATGCGCATCGGGTTTCACAGCACGGAGGCGGTAAACAGAAATATCGGGCGGCAAAAGGCGGTTTAGTTTGTCGGTAAAGAAAGCTGTATCAAGCGGTTCGTCACTATCAAAGTGGGCAACCATCAGAGAAGCATGCACCCCGGCATCGGTACGTCCGGCGCCAATAACTTCTACTTCACGGCGCATCAGTGTGGCAAGTGCACGCATCAGACACTCTTGTACACTGTCTCCATTGGGTTGTATCTGCCAGCCGTGGTAGGCGGTTCCGTCGTAAGCTAAATAAATAAAATACCGTTGCATACTCTTTTGCTTTCATTTTTCGGGCGCAAAGATAGCGCAAACCCCAAAAGAAATGAAAGAATACGTCAACAAATCTTGCTTCCATTATTTTATATATGTACCTTCGTCACTAATTTACTATCATATAATAAAGTAAATCTTGAATTATACAAACATGGAACGTGAAACTGCAAGATTATTAAAAAATACTGCCATTTGGATAATCCTTGTTCTCATAACAGGAGGCAGTATCGGTTTAACAGAAAGATTCTTAGGTAAACCAGTCTCTCTCATTGTAGGCGCATCAATTCTCTCTGGATTCATGTATTGGGATTTTCTAAAAAGAAAATCAGCAGAAGATACCACCAGGCAAATCTTTGAACTTTTAAAGGCCAATCGCGATAATAGTTCAATGAGCTCATCACTCAAAAATAAATCTACCAATTTCAAGCTTCAAACTTCAGCAGCCAACTACCAGTTTTCAATATCGCCAAATAAATGCCACAGCCTATTCCGGATAAATTTCATATTAAAAAGTGATTCCAATAAAGAGGTGCAGCACAAAATCTCGAAAGAGATACGATCATTCATCACTGAGCATCCGGAGCATAAAGACATTATACGGTTCCGCAAAAAATCTTTATTCAATGATATTTGGGACTGTTCTATATGCTGCGAAGCAGACAAACTCATATCTAAACCCCAACTCTTGCTTATAGGAAATTTACTAAGAAGTATAGAAGATAAATATCTTCATTCCGTAGAGACTTATCTTAGTTTCTATGATCATCACGAAGATATGATCTTCTATGTACATTATATGAATGGCACAGCTATAGAGTCATATATAAAAGATGAAGAAAATGATATCTGGGGAATACAAGATGTATTAGACGATGAATATTTCACATTAGCAAAATTACACAAACAATCAAAATCCGGAATGATAAACATAACCCCATCTTCTTTAGAAGAGTTCACCCTAATGAAAGAGAACGCTATTTGTGAAATAGATTGAGCCGTCACTTTTTTCTTTAAAAAAACGATAGTATATAGACAAGAACTCTCTTTTCTTTTTCCTACTTTTGTGCCCACATAAAAACATTTTCAAGCCATATGCAACAAAGATACAATAAACTTCCGCTTTTATTTTTAGCAATACTTATGGCCGGCACTTCCCTTGCCGGATGCAAAAAGAAAGATATGTCCCTCAAACTGAATGAACCGCGAAACATTAAAGGAGTAATCAGTTACAGACGAACCTTCGGCGACTTGAATGAAGCGCATCTGAATGTCGCACAAGCCATAGGCATTACGCCAATTGCCTCCCGCAAAGAGGCCGAACACATGAAGGAAAAACTTCAGCACATCGAAACGAACGATTTATATGTAGTAGACTCGCTGACACACTCCATTCCATATCTCATTAAAGGTGCAGCACAACTACTGGATACCATCGGTACCAATTTCCTTGACTCGCTGACCGCCAAAGGACTAAACCCCAATAAAATAATCGTAACCTCCGTACTCCGCACCGAAGATGACGTAAAACGCCTGCGTCGCCGCAATGGCAATGCCTCGGCAAACTCTGCGCACTTCTACGGAACTACATTCGATGTCAGTTGGAAGCGCTTCAAGAAAGTAGAAGATGAAGATGGACGCCCGCTACAGGATGTCAGTTCAGATACATTGAAACTCGTTCTCTCCGAAGTATTGCGCGACTTGCGGAAAGCGGATAAATGCTATATAAAGTATGAGTTGAAGCAAGGATGCTTCCATATTACGACGAGAGGAAAATGATAAATTAGGTATTAAGTTTTAAGTATTGCAGTATTAAGACTGTACCATAACACTGCATACTTAAAACCTGATATCTTGTCTTTTCATTCTTCCATCATCCTCCACGCCAACGGCAGACACGTCACGATATCCCCAGCTGTCATTCCTATCGCCCCATACTTCTTACAAGCAATATCTCCGGCAAGCCCGTGAACATACATCGCCAGACAGGCTGCATCTTCCGAAGCATAACCCTGTGCCAACAAAGCCAGCACTACACCCGTCAAAACATCTCCACTGCCACCTGTTGCCATACCCGGATTACCTGTAGTATTAAAATAACACTTCCCTTGCGGAGTAATAACCACAGAGTAAGCACCTTTCAAGATGATATATATTCCTGATGTTCGCGCCAACTCACGTGCTTTCGTTAAGCGTTCATAAGAGTCCTGACACTTTCCTACCAACCGTTCCAGTTCTTTCGGATGCGGTGTCAGAATACTCCCTTTCGGTAAGCGTCCGATATAATTGCGATGCCCTGCCAGCACATTCAAAGCATCAGCATCCACTACCATAGGAGATAAACAGCTGTCTATCTGTTCCAATACCGCACCCTCTGTCTCTTCCGCCTTTCCCAGCCCCGGACCGATGCCCACTGCCTGATAATCATCCGTATCCGTAGGACAGGCAAAACAGGTATCACTGGGGTCCAGTTCTGTCATAGCCTCCGGCACGGAAGTCTGCACAATCATATTGTTACAATAAGGCACATGCATCGTCAGCAACCCTACTCCAGAACGCAGGCAAGCTTTTGCGGCAAGCACCGACGCTCCCGCCATTCCTTGAGAACCGGCAATAAGCAGGGCGCGTCCGAAGTCTCCTTTATGGGCAAACTTATTTCTCGGTTTCAACAGATCCTGCATATCCTCAGCCTCCAGCAGACTATAATCAGTGTCCATCTCCTCTATCGCATCTTCACTCAGACCGATATCCAGCAATTCCCATTCACCCACGAACTCCTGATTCTCTGCAAAGAGAAAAGCCAGCTTCGGCAATTGCAGACTCAGGGTCACATCCGCCCGGACAATATTAGCTTTGATATTGAAGGTATTCTCCTCCCCCATCAATCCCGAAGGAACATCAATAGCCACGATCTGTGCCGACGAAGCATTGATATACTTCACCACGGCAGCAAAACCACCACTCAGCGGCTTGTTCAAGCCACTACCGAATAGTCCGTCGATAACCACATGGTCAACCGTCAGCACAGGCGGGACGAATTGTGATGTCACTTCATGGAAATCCAGATTCTTCACATCCGCCAGTCGTTCCTTGTTCGCCTCGCAATCGGGAGAAAGTTCTCCTTTGGTATTAAACAGATAAACCGATACCCGGTAACCCTTTTCCGCCAGCAATCGGGAGACTGCCAATGCATCTCCACCATTATTGCCCGGTCCGGCAAATACCGTAATCGGTGTTTCAGCCTCCCAGCGTTTCGTAATCGCTTTTGTCAATGCCTGCGAGGCACGCTCCATCAGGTCGATGGAAGCAATCGGTTCATTTTCTATTGTGTAAGCATCCAACTCTTTGATGCTTTGAGTAGGAAATATCTTCATATTTTTTTCTCTATTATTGTTCAAACTCTATCAATACATTAATCCAAATATCCAAAGCGGTATCTGGTTTCCATATCCCACTTCAATATTATCAAGCGCCAAATACCCATTGGGGACTTCCCTCAATTCTTCCTTCGTTTTATTCTTTCCTCCAATCTCAAAACTATAAGTTCCATCAAGAATAAAATCGACCTTAGGAGAGTAAGTCACAGCATGGCGAACCCGAGTCTGGTTGAAGAAAAAAGTTTCCCTCACATTCCCAACATCAGTCTTATCACCTCCCAATGCATAGGCATAGTTCGTATTACCTAAATAAATCTTTTCCGGCTTAGCTAATTGCTTTATACCGGATGCTTCTTTATCAAGTAATAATAAACCTTGAGTTTTCTGAAGATAAAACAGATAGTTCAGCAAAGAAATCCGCGTAACCTCCAGTTCTTTACTTAAAGCCGATACATTAGGAATGTAAGGTACAAGTTCAGCAAGTATGGCAAACAACTTTTTCATCTTTCCGATAGAGTAATAGTCTATCTTTTCAGTAGAAGGTAAATCCACATCCAGAATTATATTCAGTGTTGCCAATAATTTTTCATGATACAAAACCTTATCTTCTTTATAAAAAGGATAATATCCATAAGATAAATATTCTTTGAATGCAACAAGCGGCTTGATTACCTTTCCCACATTCATCGCTATTTCCACATGTCTCGTCAATATATCGGATAAAGTAACCTTTTCTACCTTATGCCCATACTCAAACATTAAAAACTCGCGAAATGACAATCCATGCAGATGATAAATGACAGCTCGCCTGGATAAATCAGCCTCTCCCTTATGAATTTCCAACAGAGAAGAACCGGTAAAAACAACTTTCATATCCGGATAGCTATCATAGATATTCTTTATTTCTACAGACCACGTCGGATACTTATGCACTTCATCCAGAAACAATGTCTTGCCACCCATTTTGTGGAATTCATCTGCCAACTCAAGCAACGAGTGCCTGAAAAACCAGATATTATCTAATGAAGCGTACAGAGCTTCATTACTGTATGCAGTGTAATGCTCTTTGATATACTGAAGCATAAGCGTTGTTTTGCCTGAACCACGGGCGCCTGTTATAGCAATCAGCCTATTTCCCCAACGTATTTCGTTATACAGATATCTTACAAATTCTGTCGAAGTGCGTTCTATGAGTTGATATGAAGTAGCAAATAATTGTTTCATCCGCATCAAGGTTATATTTATTTCTTACAAAGATAAATTGTATTTTATAAAATACAAAACATTATCCATTTTGTTTTTTATAAAATACAATTTACTCATTCCGTTCTTCAGCTGCATTCTGCTCCATCCATCTCATCCTCTTCCCGTTCCGCCTGTTTATCGGCCAGTTCCATCTTCTTCGTCAGCAGCTCCTTCGGGAAGTAATACTTAAATGGAATCCGATGGCATCCCGCACGTTTCACGGCCAGCGTCAGCATACGATCCGCCTTAAAGTACACGCGTGAGAGTCTGACGGAATGTGGCAACACATCTTCCGGATGTTCGAATCCCTTGCTCGTGACTGCCGTCTGAAACGACCCGATGCCGCGTAACGTCACAGAGCGTCCGTCGCTCAACTCCTCTTCAATGATTTCACCCGTTGCAGCCAGGACAGCTTCTACCACTCCCGGGTGAAAACCAGTCCGTTGAGCTACCCGATGTGCTACGTCCCGCTCCGTTCTGCCGCTTTTCTTCTGTATTTTCTTGCCGACGGCATACCACAATTGCGGTTTTTCTTTTTTCGTTGCATCCACCTTGCGGCAGACAATGTAAGGGATTGCCATATATCAAATGTATTAACAGTTAACGCTTTATTATTAAACAGTCCGTCTTTCTTTAAAGAATATAGATACCTACATATACATGTTAGGACTACTGACATGCACATGTAAGTAGCATCAACATGCACATCTCAATATCATTAACATGCACATGTAAACACCACTGTTTATTAAACAAAGGTAGACTATTTAATAGAGATAAGCAAGGAATATTAGCATTAACGTCAATCGACAGACAATTACCTGAAAAAATAAATAAACCATAAAATTAAAGCCTTCTGCCTAAATAATCTTTTTTATTAATCCGATAATATTCTTTTTATTCTCCCTTTTGTATTTTTGCTATCAATAAGACAAAAACTAATCTACACACATGAAAGGCTTTAATAACTATACGGAGCGTGAAGAATTCTCCATATTCAAAAAATTCTTTTTGGATCATGGACGATGCAAGGAAATGAAGAAAAAAGAATATTTTGCAGAACAAGGCATTGTCACGACACATGCCGCCTATGTCGAGAAAGGTATGTTCCGCTATGTCTGTACGGATGAAAACGGACGTGAACACATTGTAGGCTATGCTTTTGCAGGAGAATATGTCGGTGATTACCCACAATGCATAAAAAAGGAGAAAGCAATGGTAAGCATTCAGGCAACCACCGATTCTCTGATATATTATGCATCTGCCCAAGAAATAACCAACTTCTTTTCCACCGATAAATCTACTCAGGAATTGGAAAAAATTTTAGCGGAAGAACTCTTTGTCCAGACTTATAAGCGCTTGCTGGATATTTACTGCAAAACACCTACTGAACTCTATGTGGATTTAGTAAGACGCTACCCGGATTTTCTAAATTATATCACACTCAGGGAGATAGCTTCTTTTCTCCGTGTCACTCCTGAAACAATCAGCCATATACGAAAGAATATCAAGGGAATAGAGTTTTGTTAAAAAATCATAGGATTATCACTTTATTTTGAAGGCCTTGAATTCGTTCAAGGCTTTTCTTTTTTTTATGCACTTAATTTGTAGCGAGTTAAACATTAAAGACTAATGATACCATACAAAAGTAGAATTAAACGTTCGATAAAGAAGAATCACTCTCAAAATACATAATTATGAAACGTATACATATTCTGTTAATGGCATTAGTGGCTCTGTCCATTCAAGGCTGCCAAGATGATTTTAACGTTCCGTCCGAACAAGCAAGCAGAAGCTATGAGCAGGACGCAGAGGTACTGAACAGATTCGTCGACATAAACAAGACGACGCATGAGTATTATATCAATCCCAATAAGCGGACTACTGCTTTGTCTTATATCACCAATGACGGTGCGGAAGAGTTGGCTGTCGTCAATTCGTTGAATCTTGATGTATTTCAGCAGAGCGTCGACCGGATAAGCAAACTGTCCGGACAATTTGCGTCCAATCACGGAGTGGATTATGTGGTGATGATGACCGGCAACGAAGTCTATGTGAGCCGTATCAGAAGCGATTCTCCCATAGTGCTGGAAAGGATGAATGAGAGTGAAGCTACCCGCAGTTACTATCCCAAAACTGCTTCCTTAAAAGTAACCGATAGCGAAAAGGAATACACCGTTTATGGAAGCGGGGATATTGAAACATCCATTGAACTCTTTCCACAAGCCTACAAGAATGCAGGTTGGGCATTCCTCGTTTCTTGTGAAATGAAAGAAAACGGCAACAGACAAATGGTGAACGTGCTGTTTTGCGGTGTAGGATATCGGATGATTGCTCCCCGCTTTGCATGGCATGCGGCCCAGCCGGATACAGAATGGAACTTCGGAGTAGCAAGCAGTTGCGACAGCAACGCCACCATCGCAAGACTTAACATCTCACATCCATGATAAAAAGGTCATATATCTATTTGTCGTTTATCATTCTCTCCCTGCTGACGGGCTGCGTCGAGAAATCAGGCTACTACGACGACGGGCAACAAGAGATTATCGACAACTTGACCAAGAACAAGGGATGGGAACGATCCTACCACATGACGTCGTATGACGGCAGAGAGTGCAATGTATACGAATTGTGGGTTTTCAAAAGTGATGCCACCGGTTCCCGTAAATTCGTATGGAACTATGACGATGGAGAAGTCTCCGAAAATATGGATTATTTCCGTTGGTCATTCACGATACCTAATTTTAAGATTATCTATATGGATAGCGGGTTATATTGGGAAATAAAACAGCTGACCACCGACAAATTGCACATATACGAAACTTATGACGATCCGATAACTGTTCCCGGACAAGATTACAGAGAATACAGAGAGTATAAATCACTGCCGCTCTCTACAAAATAACGGAACAATCTAAACTAGACTTTTCAAGAGAAATCCTGCTTCGCGATTCTGTGAGGCAGGATTTCATATTGTATGCACGCAAATACTGCATGGGAGTTTGTCCGGTATACTTCTTAAAGTCCTTAATGAAATGATTCGTGTCGCTATAACCACTATCCGCGGTAATGCGAACCAAATCTTTCTGTACCCGAAAAAGCAGTATAAGCATGGATGAACCGCTGCAAAGAAGAGTAACACTTGGGCGTCATGCCGACTGCTTCGGAAAAGTTTCGTTCCAGCCATTTATAGTTAACGCCTAAATGAGACTTTAATTCATCGATGGATAATGTTCCTTTATGCAAAAGATGATTGTGGAATAGCAGAAACATTCATAAATGCGGAAATGACAGGATACAGTGACGAGGTATGGACTACAGGAGAAAACTGTCTGAATATTCCCGATCTGTATGAGTCGTCTTTCAGGAAACAATTAATAAAAAACAAGTTAGTACGAATTGCAAAAAGAAAGAAACACTATCTTTGTGAATCATAGTACAAAATATCAATAAGATGGAAAATAACCCAGACAACATATCGCAAATTCCGAAAATGCAATCTCCGTTTGATGAAATCAAACAGAGCGATGAGAAAGGAATAGCGTTTTGGAACTCTCGCCAATTAGCCAATGTTATGGGATACAGTGACTACCGGAATTTCGAAAGAGTTATTAATAAGTCTATCACTATATGCGAGCAAAAAGGAAACCATTCCGGTGAGCATTTCACCACCTTCACCGAAATGGTCCAGTTAGGTTCCGGTGCATACCGCCAAGTTAACACCTATCGGTTATCTTCTCTTGCTTGTCTGATAATCTCTCAAAACGCAGACAAGAAAAAGCCTTTTGTGAGATTGGCACAAACATACTTTTCAGAGAACACTACAGCAGAAGACATAGTAAGTTCCTTAGAATCAAGCATATTCTTATATCAATCAAACAAAGGAAAAATCTCCGTATCTGTGATTTTCAATAATGAGACTTTCTGGCTTTCACAGAGACGTATGGCGGAACTTTTCGGAGTAGATACCCGTACCATCAATTATCATTTGCAGCAGATATATTCCACTAAAGAATTGATAGAAGAAGCAACTATCCGAAAAATTGAGATAGTTCAACAAGAAGGTAACAGATCGGTTACCAGACCTGTCGCCGTATACAATTTAGATGCTGTAATTGCTGTAGGATATCGAGTTAACAGTTACGAAGCCACTCAGTTCAGAATGTGGTGCGCATCTGTACTCAAAGAATTCCTGCTCAAAGGATTTGTATTAGATGACGAACGACTGAAGAATACAAATGTTTTCGGGAAAGATTATTTTGATGAATTACTGATACGCATTCGGGAAATACGTACTTCAGAGCGTCGTTATTATCAAAAGATAACGGACATTTACGCCGAATGTAGCGCTGATTATGATCCTAAGTCTACGGATACAAAAAACTTCTACAGAATCGTACAAAACACAATGCACTGGGCCATAACCCATAAGACAGCTGCAGAAATCATTTACGAACGCGCTGACGCAGAAAAGCCGAATATGGGATTAATGACCTGGAAACATGCTCCTCATGGGCGTATCATTAGAAATGATGTCACGGTAGCCAAGAATTATTTATCTGAACCTGAAGTAGATGCACTCAATCATTTATCCAATGCATTTCTTGATTTTGCAGAGAACATGGCTCATCGACACATTCTGATGACGATGAAAGACTGGAAGAAAAAGCTGGATTCTTTCTTGCAAATCAGTGATTATGAGATATTAAAAGATGCAGGAAAGATTTCACATGAAATTGCCCAGGAAAAAGCACTGGACGAATATGAAAAATTCAGATTAATACAAGACCGGGATTTTCTTTCTGATTTTGATAAGGAAATAAAAGGGCTTTTTGACAAGTGAGACAGATTGTTTTTGTACTATCAATATAGATAATATAATATGAAGCTAACCGTATTAATAGATAACAACACCTACATCGATGAATATTATATAGGTGAACCTGCCCTGAGCTATTATATAGAAGATGAAAATGAACGCCTTCTGTTTGATACCGGATACTCTGACGCATTCATCAGAAATGCGCAGGCGATGAATATAGATTTATCTGCAATATCCACCCTCATACTTTCGCACGGTCATAATGATCATACAGGTGGGATAAAATATCTGATGAACCAATATCCAGATTGCAATTGCAAGATTGTGGCTCATCCGGACGCATTTAAAAAGAGAATCTACAATGAACTTCACATTGGTTCTCCGCTGGCAGAAAAGGATGTGAAAAAGATGATGAACTTACATTTGACCAAGCAGCCCGTCAAAGTAAGTAAGAACATAACTTTTCTTGGGGAAATACCGATGATGAATGACTTTGAGCGTCGGCATGCCATAGGGGTTATCGAAGAAGGTGAACGGTCTGAAGATTATGTAATGGATGATTCCGCCATTGTGTACCAGGGAAAAGACGGTTTATTCATTATCACAGGCTGTTCCCATAGCGGAATATGCAATATCATTGAATATGCCAAAGAGGTATGCAATGAACAGAAGATTGTTGGAGTTATAGGTGGTTTTCATCTGTTCAAGCTGTCGGAAAGGCTTACGAGAACGATAGATTATTTTCAAAAGAATGGTATCGAAGAACTGTATCCATGCCATTGCGTCTCTTTCAAAGCGAAAGCGGAAATACATAAGTCAATACCCGTACACGAAGTGGGTGTCGGACTAAAAATAGAGATCGAATAGTAACCTAAATAATAAAGTTATGAAAGTATTCAGTTTATTAGTAGCACTTATGGCTTTAAGCTCATTGGGAGGAAACGGCAACGGTTCTATGAACCTTCGTGAAAAAGCCATTGATACGAATCGCCCCAATGGATGGTATTACATCACGAGTGGTAAACAAGACAGCCTTTCGGCAGAGCCAATCGTAATGACCAAAGATTTTGCCTCCATAAGCCTCGACTCTTCCTTGAATGAACGGACAGGCGAAATGATATACCAAATTGTAGGAAGAGTAAACGAACAGTCGATTGAAGTATGGGCAGATGCAACCGAACGGTCTATAGGTAAACATATCGGCTTTGTATGTAACAATAAGGTAGTATGCAATCCTCGGGTTAATGCTCGGATTCCAAATGGCTATTTTGCTATTTCAGGCAAAGAAGCTGAGTTTAAAACACTGTACAGACAAGTTCAAGAGGACATTAGAAACGAAGAGATTTCTTCAGAACACAAGAAAGCATGGGAAGAAGCCCGCAAGGTACGCGAATCCATTACCGACTCTACCTTCCTTAAGACTAAACGTCCGATGTCCGATGATGCAATCGGTCCTTACAATTACCACACAGGATTGATGGAAGACCGGGCATACAATCAAACGGTTTATGTGATAGCAATAGATAGAGCTAAAAAATTCCTTTCAGTCGAGAATAACCAATTAGTTTTGAATCTGAAATCGGGTGCGGAAATCAATATAGCAGAAGATTTGTTCCAATATATCGTCGGACTATTCAACGATTGGAACAAATGGGTAAAAGAAGGACGATGCAAGATCGTAAAAAATGAGGAAGGATATTATGACATAGAAACAATCCGGCAGAAACGTAACAATTAATATCCTTTCTCCAAACCTTTCAAAGCAGCAATAGAATCGGAAACATAAGCATTATCCGGTTCTATGGATCGCCAGTAGCAAAGAGTTCCGATCAGACGCTTCAGGTAAGCAGGATCATGAGAACCTATCCGACGTTGATGCTCCGCAAGCCCTTTCGTCAGAATGAAATGGACATTCTTGCGTATCTCCCTTTTCTTTGCTTTAGGAATGGTCAGTTTCACACCGGAGCTGATGGAAACACCTGTGATAATCTTTCTCTTATGCCCACTCAAGAAACGGGTTTTCTTATGATTGATTTCAAACTTTTCCTCCCGAATGATCTGTTTAATCAGAGGCAATATCTGTTGCGCCGGAAAGACATCTCCCGAAAAGGTGAGATCATCCGCGTAGCGGGTATAAACCAGATTATATTCAGTAGCCAGTGCCGCCAGTTTTTTATCCATTTCATAAGAGATGATATTACTCAGTGCCGGACTGGTAGATGCTCCCTGAGGCAGACATCTGCGTACACAGCATAAAGCCGCAAGCACTCTTGCAATCTTCGGCGGATATCCCATATTCTCAAACATTTTCCGTACCCGCAGACTGCGTATAGAGCCAAAGAAATCATGGATATCAGTTTTCAGCACATAGGGCTTGCCCAGATGCGGCCGGACATTATCGGAAATGGACATCTTGCACCGGAAACCGGTAGCTGCGGGATGTAGATTCACAAATGATAAAACGCGATGATTGATAGTATCCTGAATGGCTTTCAGTTCTTTGTCCGGTGCTGAAATCATACGGTAGCCTCCCTTTCTTTTACCAATCCGGAATTCCCGGTAATGTCCGGGAATATCTTTCAGTATCTCTTTCAGGGCCGCTTCTTCCACTCCCAACAGATTGGCACACTTCACCACTGCCTCCTCGTCGAACCATGGAATGGTGATCAGAGCAGATCCGGCTTTCCACCTTTTGTATCCTTCCTGTTTCCGGCTCGAAGAGATAATCTTGTAAATCAACAAGCCGGTGACAATCAGTACCGCTATTAGAATTCCATTCATCTTAATATCTGATAAAAAAAGAAGAGGATGAGTATTTACTAATGTAAATCGTGGTATTTATACCAGAGTATTTACATTTCTAAGAAAGCTCCTGAGCTTACGAGGCGACTGCACCTCTTTCCTGCTAAATCTTTTTCTCATCCTCTTCGTACGCAAAAATATATCTTTTTTCACTTATAGCGCTAAAGAGAGACAATTTATTTTAATGTAGTAATGTCTTTTTTAATCAGATTCTATAACTTTGCCTCCCATAAAGAAAATATCTATACTATAATGAGTACATCCAAACACCCGAAAGGTCTTTACCTTGTCTTTGCTACCAGCACGGCAGAACGTTTCAGCTACTACGGTATGCGTGCTATCTTCATCCTGTTTCTAACCCAGGCTCTCTTGTTCGATAAGGAACATGCCGCCTCTATTTATGGCAGCTATACCGGACTGGTTTATCTTACTCCGCTCATCGGCGGATATATTGCTGATAAATACTGGGGCATCCGGCGTTCCGTTTTCTGGGGTGCCATGATGATGGCGGTAGGGCAGTTCCTGATGTTCTTCAGTGCATCGATGCTGGATACTAAAGAGCTTTCCCACTGGTTGATGTATGGGGGACTCACCTTCTTGATTTTAGGGAACGGATGCTTTAAGCCTACAGTTTCGTCATTGGTCGGACAACTTTATGAACCGGGAGACAGACGCTTGGACTCTGCTTATACGATATTCTATATGGGTGTAAATGTGGGTTCTTTCTTTGCCCCGCTGGTTTGCGGTTACTTCGGTGAGACGGGGGATCCTAATGATTTCAAATGGGGATTCCTGATTGCAGCAATCGTTACAGTATTCACGGTAATTTTGTTCGAAACGCAAAAGAGCAAGTATCTGATCGGCCCTGACGGAAAACCACTCGGCATTATTCCGGACGCCAAACGGGAGCAACCGAAAGAACATAAAACAGTTCAGCAAACAGCCATAGATAAAGATAAGAAGATGCGCAACAATTTGCTTCTCGGAGCACTGACCATTGCCCTTGCCTTATTCTTCTACTGGTGTTTCGGCAACGATTGGGTCAGTATAGGGATATTCACAGCCTGTATCGTCTTCCCCGTCAGCATTCTGCTGGATGGCTCTCTGACAAAGATAGAGCGTGACCGTATCTTCGTTATTTACATTATCGCTTTCTTCGTTATATTCTTCTGGGCAGCCTACGAACAAGCAGGTGCTTCACTCACCCTCTTTGCTGCCGAGCAAACCGACCGTACAATCCTCGGTTGGGAAATGCCTGCCTCCTGGATACAATCTTTCAATCCGTTCTTCGTAGTTATACTGGCAGCCATTATGCCCAGTGTATGGGGTGCGCTGAACAAACGAGGCATGGAGCCGGCTTCCCCCACCAAACAAGCTATTGGTTTGTTGCTGCTCTCATTGGGATATTTAGTCATTTGTTTCGGTGTGAAAGATGTACAGCCTGGTGTAAAAGTCAGCCTTATCTGGCTAACCGGACTTTATTTCATCCATACTATGGGAGAAATAGCCCTCTCGGTTTATCCATGGTAAACAAACTCACCCCTGTCCGTTTTGCCTCTCTCATGATGGGAATCTGGTATCTTTCCACCTCTACAGCCAATAAATTTGCAGGTACTTTAGGCGGTCTTTATCCCGAAGACGGGAAGGTGAAAACCCTGCTTGGATTCCGCATTGAAACTATGTTCGACTTCTTTATGGTATTCGTTATCATGTCCGGCGTAGCCTCCCTTATCCTCTTCCTGCTCTCAAAGAAATTACAGAAGATGATGCATGGAGTAGAATAAAAATCGTATTTTTGTGCCAATTTTAAAAATCTATCCCTTATGGACACCATACAAATAAAAGACAAAAAGTTCACTGTTTCTATCAAGGAACAGGACATTCTGAAAGAAGTAACCCGCGTTGCAAATGAAATCAATCGCGATCTGGCTGGTAAAAATCCTCTGTTTCTCAGCGTCCTGAACGGCTCGTTTATGTTTACTGCTGATCTGATGAAAAACATTACTATTCCCTGCGAGATTTCTTTCGTGAAGCTGGCTTCTTATCAGGGGGTGTCCTCTACCGGAGTTATCAAGGAAGTGATCGGTATTACCGAAGATCTGACAGACCGTACGGTAGTGATTGTGGAAGATATTGTAGATACAGGCCTGACTATGCAACGTCTGTTGGAAACATTGGGCACACGTAACCCGAAAGAAATCCACATCGCTTCGTTACTGGTGAAACCTGATAAGTTGAAAGTAGATTTGAATATAGAATACGTAGCCATGGAAATTCCTAATGACTTCATTGTAGGTTATGGATTGGATTATGATGGCTTCGGGCGCAATTATGCGGACATTTATACAGTGGTAGATTAAAAAAGAATTTGAATTAGGTATAATATAAGTAACAGTTAAATTGTAAATCACAAATGTTGAACATTGTAATTTTCGGTGCTCCCGGTTCAGGAAAGGGAACACAAAGTGAGAAAATCGTAGAAAAGTACGGTATTAACCACATCTCAACCGGTGACGTGTTGCGTGCTGAAATCAAGAACGGCACAGAACTGGGCAAAACAGCTAAAAGTTATATCGATCAAGGCCAGTTGATCCCCGACGACCTGATGATTGATATTCTTGCAAGTGTATTCGACAGCTTCGAAGACAGCAAAGGTGTAATCTTCGACGGTTTCCCCCGTACGATTGCACAGGCAGAAGCTCTGAAGAAAATGCTTGCTGAAAGAAATCAGGGAGTTAGCGTGATGCTTGACCTGGATGTACCTGAAGACGAACTGATGGTCCGCCTCATCAAACGTGGTAAGGACTCCGGTCGTGCCGATGACAATGAAGAGACTATCAAGAAACGTCTTCATGTTTATCATTCACAGACTTCTCCGCTGATTGACTGGTACAAGCAGGAAGGACAATACCAGCACATCAAAGGACAAGGTGCATTGGAAGAAATCTTTGCTGATGTTTGCGCTGCAATCGACGCTGCAAAATAAAGTAACACAATCATAATTTAGAAGCGCGGTAATACCCATGAAAATGATATTACCGCGCTTTGTTATTCTCCCGTCTGCCCTAAAATAACAAGTAACTATTTCACGATCTTCTTTTTATATTCACGCGGGGTACATTGGATTTTCTTAAAGAATGTAGCATTAAACCGAGCTATAGAATTGAATCCGCATTCGTATGCAATGTCGGTAATGCTCATGTCTGTAGTCAGTAATTTACGTTGTGCATGAGCTATTCTTAACTCAGCAATATAGTCACTTATTGTAGTACCAAATGCCTTCTTAAATATATGATTGGCATAATCAGGGTGCAGACCTACTGCATCACCGATATCATTGGCTTTAATATCATTACAATAATTCTTAGTAAGATATATGGTTATTTTTTCGTTGTGTCGCAAGTAAGTGATATTCCCTTGGGGCAGGTAATTTATCTCTATTTCATTATGCCTATCGTATCTGAGCATAACACGGGGTATCCATGTCTCACATGTAAGTCCATAAGGTTTAAACTCCTCACGGAACTTATCAAAACTGTAACATTTCTCGGAATTCATTATATTCGTATATAAAAATAGAGAGTGTTATTCACATTTTGGTGGTAAATTTGCAAAAATAATCTTTAAACGCCATGAAAAAAGTACTTTTCTTCTTTTTCTTTCTTACAGCATGGAGCCTTTATTCAGAGGCGCAAGTGGCTAATGAGGACAAACATCGGCTGATTGTAACCACTGATTTAGGGGGAACTGATCCGGATGATATCCAGTCAATGATACACTTGTTATTATGCTCAAATGTAATCGACATTGAGGGGTTAATCAGTTCACAAGTCTGGATGGATGACCCAGACAAAACAGCTAAAATTTCAGAGGTAGTAGAACAATTTGGAGAAGTTCTGCCTCGCTTGAATAAACATGCAGAAGGGTATCCCAGTTTGAATCAACTGCAGGCAATTATTAAACAAGGGCAACCTTCCTCTAACATGACCGGAGTAGGTCAAGGTAAAGATTCTCCGGGATCAGAACTGATAATCTCGGTAGTTGATAAGAAAAAGGATCAACGCCCCGTATGGCTTGCAGCTTGGGGTGGAATGAATACGATAGCGCAAGCTTTATGGAAAGTGAAGCATACACGCAGCGAGAAAGACCTTAAGAAGTTTACTGCAAAAATCCGCATATATGATGTTCTAGGGCAAGATGATGCCGGAGCCTGGATAGCCAAGAACTTCCCGGAAATAGTATATATCAGAAATAAAGAAGTATATGGTTGGGGCCC
>ERZ773133.1427-NODE-1427-length-26981-cov-14.940875_pt1 | contig 26981 bp, 29 predicted proteins | sample MGYA00580861_ERZ773133 | MGnify/ENA primary metagenome ERZ773133 (study PRJEB29015, sample SAMEA2737844) | human gut metagenome | biome: human gut; feature: human-associated habitat; material: faeces | place: China | collected 2012 ...
AGCACCGGATTGTGGTTCCGGGTGTCGAGGGTTCGAGTCCCTTTACCCACCCCACAAAAAGAGAGGGATGGGATTTGGCCCCAGCCCTCTCTTCCCAATAGGGGTGTAGCCAAGCGGTAAGGCAAGGGACTTTGACTCCCTCATTCGCTGGTTCGAGTCCAGCCATCCCTGCCAGATTTTTACCGCTTCGGTGGTTTGGAATAGAATATGCTTCGTTAGCTCAGTTGGCAGAGCACCTGCCTTTTAAGCAGGGTGTCCGGGGTTCGAATCCCCGACGAGGCACCAAAACCCTTGAAATCTCTACGGTTTCAAGGGTTTTTGTTATTCTCCTCAAAGGATTTAGACCTCCTGCGTTTTCTACCAGATTCAGGGAACGCAGGAGGTCTTATTATGGCGAAGAAAATCGCAATAGCATCGAAAATCGGTGTGTCCGTAAAAGGAGTATTCGAGGATTTCGTGGTAACACAAACCGCAAAAGGCTACACCGAAAAGACAATAGCAAACTACCGCTCACACTTTAAGTCCATCAGCAGACACATTGATATTGATCGGGCGTTTTCCGACCTGACACAAGCTGACATTGACGGTATGATCGTTTCAATGAGGAAAAGCGGGTTGGCAACAAACTCCATCAGCAGTTATGTTCGCGTGTTCAAAACCTTTATGAATTGGAGCAGACAGCAGGGCTACACAACATTGACTGTGCCGAACTATAAACAGGTGGAGACGGTGAAAGAAACCTACACCGATGAAGAATTGCTACTGCTGTTGGAAAAGCCAAAAGTGAACGGAACATTTTGCGAATATCGAAACTGGGTCATCATCAATTTTCTGTTGAATAGCGGTTGCCGTGCCTCTACTGTCCGCAACATACAGAACCGAGACGTTGATCTATCCAGTAGCAGAATTGTATTCAGGCATACGAAGACGCACAAGGTTCAGGTCGTTCCGCTGTGTAGTCAAATGTTGCGTATCCTGCGGGACTATCTCAAAGTGCGTGGCGGGAAAGACAGCGACTATCTTTTCTGTGATGAATATGGTGGGATGCTGACAGCCAACGCTTTAAGGCTTGCTATCGAACGATACAACCATAGCAGGGGAGTCGAAAAGACTTCTATCCACCTGTTTCGACACACATTCGCCCGCAAATACCTGATTGACTGCGGGGGCGATGCGTTTATGCTTCAAAAACTGCTGGGGCACTCCACGCTGAAAATGACAAGGCACTATTGTAATATCTACGACGCGGACATTGCCAATAACTTTGATCGCCTCTCACCGCTGGAAAATATGAGCCGATCAAAGCAGAAGATACGACGGGGAGCATAACGGAACATCGTCGAACATCTTTTAACATCCAGAAGCGACTATGAATAAAAGGGAAGATGTTTTCACATCTTCCCTTTTATAATGGCAAATTTTGATTGTCCAGCATTTCCTTTTCGCCTTCCACCATGCCCGCTAACAGGAAGCTTAAAAGTCTCTCGTTGGACAAGACATTGTAAGAATCAGCAAGCGTAATTGCGAGTGCCTGCATAGCTTCGATAGCCTGCGGCGGGCTTAGCACTTTTATTCTCCCTGGGTACAGCGCCAGCCAATCATAGAATAACGACGTCAATTCCACTTGCAGGCTTACGGTAAAATGCGATGCGTCATAGGGGATCATGGGAAGGTCTGTTCCGAACTTTTCCACAATATGAGTCGCACAGTCATTATGAGCGAGCAGTTGCACGGTTGTTATCCCCTCACTGAACATTCCTATACCGAACGGTCTGAACTTAAACTCCAACAGGCCAGATTCACGAATAGTATCTTTGCCCTCTCTCGGCTCATCTAATACCCTTACCCGTTCTATGCGGTCAGCACATATCGATGTTATTGCAGGTTTACCCTCCTGCTCGGTATGTGCAACAAGAACATGACGCTCCCCATCCCACACTACAAGATACGGGCTGACCGTAATGACAGCGCTGCCATTGTGCTTTATATATTGCTTGGGGTTATCTCTGCTGGAGGTATATTTGAAAAGGCGAAAGCTAATTTTTTTATCCTTTGAAATCGCCTCATAAATGCAATCCAAGCCCCGCATTGCTTCCTCATTCATGTTGCGGACACGGTTTGACACATACGCTTGACGATTTAGAGAATCCTTCGTATAAACATCAGCAAGCTGCTTGATCTTCTGCGTCAACTGCGCCGCCATATTTTCGGTCAAAAACTTTGCCGACTGAACGCTATCGACCAAAAGGCGCAGTTCATACGGCTCAAATTGCGGCTGCGTGATGTAATACCCCCACTTTGAGGGATTGTATTCTATTGGAACGCCAAAATCTATTTGCAGGCGCAAAATATCATTATAGATCGTTTTCACCGATGCAGAAACGCCCATAGACGCTAAGTATTTGGAAATGTCCTTTGCGTTCTTAGGGTGTTCTTTTGTTGCATGGGTATAGAGATAATCTCGGATATAGAGCAGCTTTACCCCTTGTCCTGAAGAGCGGCCTTGTCCCTTTGCCACAATAAAGCCCTCCTATTCAGAAAGTGATTGTAGATAGACCGATAGCAGCCGAAGAGCCGTTTCCCTATCCTTAGGGGAACAAGCATTAAGGCGAGAAAAGATTTCTTCCTGCTGGGCTGTCAGCTCACATTCGCTCTTAGTAAGCACTTCATCGGGGGTAATATGAAGTGCATCGCAAATTCGCAAGATTGTCTCCACACGCATATTAACCATACCGCGTTCAATGTCAGCGTAGGTTCGGCTCGATAATCCTGCCGCCTCCGCTACCTCTACTTGCGTCATTCCCATGCGCTTACGGATTGTCAATAGCTTGTTTCCAATCTCCCGCATATCCAAAACAAGCATTTTTCTTCCTCCTATCGGCTTTATATAGGAATTGTAATTCCTAATTCGCTTGACAAAAAGGAAGTAAGATAGCATAATTGCAAGAGGCATAATTCCTATTTTGGTGGAAAGGAGTATTTGCTATGAGTAAGTTAGTTACCTTTACTGAAAACGATGAAGCTTTGATTGCGAAAATCAAGGAATATCAAAAAGCCCACGGTTTATCATCATTTGTCGCGGCGGTAAGGAAGCTATGTAGCGACGCATTGGAAATTGCTAAAATACAGCATTGATTGTGAGGGAAAAATGGGAATCTATCGTTGTGCAGCTTGCGGAAGTCCTAATGTTATGACCGATACTCAGGCAAACGGCGTTAATTACAATTATCTTAAAGGTGCTGTGGGGACGGTCTTACTTGGTGTCGGCGGCGCTGCTGCCGGAATTGCCAGCCAGCAGCAAACCGTATATAAGTGTCCTGACTGCGGAATGGTGCTTACTTATCCCATGAGTGCGGCGCTTGCTGACCTCATTGATATTGGCGTTATGTATCCAAAAGCCAGAAGTCAGCTTAAAATTATGAATGTCGATGTTCCGTGGGAGTTTATTGAGAAAAAATATAAGAATATTGATCCAGAAGGGCAAGAAAAGAGAAGAATAGAGCAGGAAGAAAAGGCCAAGAGGGAACAACAGCGGCTCGCAGCGGAAAAATCGTATGTAGATGAAATCTCTAAAATCCTAATTGAAAAGAAGATACAAATGCAGGAGGAATTTAATCATGAGTAGATCAGACAATATCCCCGCAACGAGTTATTGGGCGAGAAAAAAAGTTGAATTTGAAGCCGATGCAGAAGCAGGTGCTACGAATAGTCTTATTCGGTATGAATTGATGACTATTGCTGAAGCGGTCGACAGGCCAATATCCATTCAACAGTTTAGCGCCTTAATAAAAGTCTTTGATGATGATGTTCCCGAACAGCGGGTTGGGCACCAATTGCGTGTATTATGGGATTCTGGTTTGCTCAAACGAAAAGTCGACAAGGACAACAATCAACTGTTTTGGCTAAATGAGGCCACATTGGAAGATGATTTTGACCCATCGGAAATTGATCTTTTGGATGAGCAATAGAGCAAACGGGAGGCATTACGCCTCCCGTTTTCCATTCTCTTGTTTCGCTTTTTCCTCCTGCTCTTCCATAAAGATGAAATAGCCCAATTCCTCCATATCCATTATGCTGTTCTCCCCTCCAAAAGATCAATGTATTTATAAGCCGTGGTTCGGCTGATATCACACACTCTTGCTAACTCGCTCAGGTTGAGATTCTTATTCTTGAACGCGGGGTAGTGCCGTAGGAAGATCGGCGGAATGTCGTCTGCGGTCAGCGTAGGTCTTCCGATTCTTGCGCCCTTGGCCTTGGCGTTTGCCATTCCCGACTTCACGCGCGCCCGAATGATACGTAGCTCCAACTCCGCAAATACGCCTGACATTTGAATAAACGCATTTGTCATTGGATCAATCTCCCCATTGGAGCAATCCACGGTAATGCTCCCGACGATCACCAACCGCAGACGCTTGGCGCGTATGGCTTCAATAATCTCGCACAACTGTTTGGTGCTTCTGGCGAGTCTGGAAACCTCCAATGTGATGATCGTATCGCCCGCCTGCGCCTGTTCCAAAAGAGAGGATAACTGACACTTCACAACGGCGTCGCCGTGCTCGTATTCTAAAAAGATGTTCTCTGCGCCCGCCTGCTTCAACTCCCGCACTTGGCGGTCAATATCCTGTTTGCTCTCGTTTGTAGAGCATCTTGCGTAGCCGTGTATCATTTCGTATTCCTCCCTTTGGATTGCTCCACGGGCTTTCTGTTGCCCGTGGAGCGTATTTTTTTCAGCAGGACACCGAGAATCGGCGGGAGCTGACGGGCTTTGTGAAATCCTTGTAGAGATCGGCGTAAAGTCTCTTAAAGGTCGCGCTGTCAAAACGATTGGAAACAACGCTCGTATAGCGAAGGATATAAGCGCCTGCGGTCAGCTCTTCCGCGCCGAGGCGGAGCATTTCGCCCTTGAGCGTGTCGCGGATGGCATCTGCCTTGGCCTTTGCCTTACTTGCGAGATCATCGTAGTTATTCATCGTTTCAATCAGGCTCTCAATCTCATACTTACTCATTTTCTTTCTCCTTTTGGATTATATTTTGTCGGTAAGCGGTGGGTGGCGTTAAGTTTATCACATCGACACCGGAGGTTTTCTTGTCCGTTCCCACTCTGATCTGGTCGCGTTGGCGTTCGACCTTGGCTTACCTCTTCCCTTGAACTGATTATAGTGTAGCACTAATATTCGTGCAAATCAATTGACGGATTACACGAACTATCGTGCAAATGTTTGTTCATCTTTTGCACTTGATTTCGTGCAATTTGTGTTGTATAATAAGGACAATGGAAAAGGAGGCGGTTTTTACCAATGCCACTTGTGTATAAAATTGATGTGCTGTCCGCATTGAAAGAGGCGGGCTATAACACAAACAAAATCCGCACAGAGGGCCTATTGAGCCAATCAACGCTTCAAAAGCTGCGTGAGGGAAAAGGACTATCTTGGGAGAACTTGGAACGCATTTGCTCCCTCTTGGACTGCCAACCTGCCGATCTGATCGAGTATGTAAAGGACGAAGAGTAAAGGGGCGGTGTCCGCGAAAGGGGCATTCTTATTTCCTGAACGAAAACAGGGCTTTTTTGGCGGTCAATACGGCCCTTTTTGCCCGTCCAAAAGTGTATAGGAAAACAAATGGTTTTCTGAACACGGCGGCGGGGCATATTTCGGGAGAAAACAATTTTGCTTTCCCCTTAGTGAATAGGCGTGGGCTACACTCCCGCGAAATGGCTTTTTTATCCCGAAGGACGGTTTTTGCGCCTGTCTGCGGGCAGAGGTATTTGCGCCCGTTCCTCGGCGGAAACGAAAAAAGCGGTTTTTAAGTCGTTCATATAACAGGTCTTTTTTCCTGTTAAGTGTCTGACTTAAAAACCGCTGTGCTTATTTCCAGTCTTTGAAAATCTCATTGAAAGCAGCGTCCATCGTTGCTTTCATGCTTTTTTCAATGAAACGGAAGATTTCTGCCTCCATCACGGATTGTTCCCGCTTCTTTTTCTTACCCTTTTTCTTGCGCCTGCCGTCTGCGTCAATTCTCACTTGCCCGTCACCTCGCTTGTAAAGATGATTTGGGGAATAATCTCTTCGGCCTGCCCGCTCTATTCCTGATCCTAAATGCGCTCATACATTGTCTTGCGTTGCTCTGTCCAATTCTCTACTGCGGATTGTCCATTCAACTGATACCAATAGCGGTTAGGGATCATGCCATGCTTTCTATAAAACTTCATTTTCTCTATATCCATAGGGGAAAACTCCTTCCAGCTTCAAAATATACCATAGACGAGGCAACGCCTCGTCTATGCAGGAGAAATGAAAAGCCCGCCTATCCCGTGCGCTTGCGCGCGGGTGGCGGGGTTTCATTTCTCTTATTCTCTTCGTAGTTATTTGAAAAATAGGCGTGATGGATAAATAGGAAATGACATATTAAAAACAGATACTTTTTCCCCAATAATAATTATCTTTTCTTTTATTATTAGGCAAAAAGTATCCGTTTTTATTTTGCTTTCCACCACGCACTTAACTCGATCTTCTGACCGCGACGTATAAAAAAATCTTCACCGAGCTTATCAGAGATCATCTGCTTTACAATTGCCTCGAAGTCTTTTTCCAACACATTTTTTGCGGACACAACCACGCTGACCGATACGTCCAAATCATCCGCAATTTGCTGATTCGTAATCATCACCTCGGGATTATGAGCGATCAACCAGAGAAGCAATTTAATAACGGCCTCCCAACTTACGCTTTCAGAAGAATACTCATGCGTCCGTACACGCTCAAGCCATTCCCTCGGCAAGGCAATTTCTTTTTCTTTTGGAATGATACGCAGGCTATATGTTCGTCCATTAACGAAACTTTCTATATAGTGCCTGTCTGTTAGACGTCGAATAGCCTCCCGCAACGCCTCTCTGTTTTTGTGCTGTGGGGATACGGAAAAGTATCTACACATATCAGTCAGATTGCCGTGATACTCTCCACCGAAGTCCGCAATCATGGCTAAAATGCGGAACTCTTTCTTATTGAGCGGTAGCCACTCTCGATAAAACGCTACATTCTCCATATCAATATCATATCTTATCTATAATTTTGTAGGGGTGCGTTATCCCGTCAACAGACGGGATAACGGCCCTCGCTTTCTTCTCGAATGATAATATCATAGACTCGGAATACCTCGTCAATAGGATCGTTGGTAAACCGCTTTGTCTCGTCGTTGATGCTATATCCACGCATAACATAGTGGCGGATACATTTCTCAACGGCCTCACGATAACTGACACCATCAGCGCGCACAAAATCTTTTTCCATTTCAATAATCTCCTTTTTCATTATATTTAACAGGTTTGCCACTTACTGATTAACGGCGGGCTGTAAGGCAAGATTGCCCGTCTGCTCAGGGGGGAACTTTACCGTTTTCGCGATTGCGCTGCGCTTAATCTTAACGATCTTTGCATTGCTCGCGGCCTTCTTGCCGTTCTTCATCGTGAAGTCAGGGAACTCATTCAGGAACCACTTCTTAGCCAGAGGGTACTTACTCTTGCCCATGCTCTGCGCCTCGTTGAACTCCGCCATCAACTTATCACTGTTCTGCTGGCTCATAATGTATTCCGCCATCATTTCAAGCGTCAGACCGCTGTAAGTCTTTTTGTTTCCACTATTCTTAATGACCTTCTCGACCACGCGGAAAGTGGGCTGCGCTTCGATCATCTTAATCAGCGTCTTGTACTCGTCCGTAGTGGGATTGCTTGCCTTTTTCAGCGTGGCCTTGGTAGCAACGATAGTGCGGTTGGTGAAATCATAAGCGAACAAATTCTTCATGGTAAAACCTTTCTGGTACTCTTGGCACCGTGCGTATTTTTAGGTCGCCACCGTTAATTTTGAAGTGAGGTTTGTTTTGTTTCATCTCTCACTTTCTGGGCTTATTATAACAAAAGGGGTATCCAATAGTACTGGATACCCTAAGCATAAATTCAAACTCGTTTTTTTAATTCACCTGTAGGAAAGATGTTCGATCTTCTTTAACCTTGTTCATAGATGCTGAGAGATAAGAAAAGATGTTCTCCGATCTTCAAAGATGCTGAAAGTGGAATGTGTTCAGTATTGTTCAGTAAAATTGACTTCCATAGATAGGCGTGCTAATATATAAATAAAGAACGCAGGAGGTCTAACGACCGAAAACGCAGATTTCAAGGAGCAGGAAAAGCCATAGAAAGCCTTGCGTAGCAAGGATTTCTGCCCGTGCGGCGAGCACCGTTGGCAGAGCACCTGCCTTTTAAGCAGGGTGTCCGGGGTTCGAATCCCCGACGAGGCACCAAAAAAGAGATGGCTTTAAGCTGTCTCTTTTTTTTGGATTCCGTTAGAAATTAAAATACTCGGGGCAAATAAACACCTCAGGGCAGCTTCTCTTGCCGCTCTGCGGCAATTCACCTTCTGTCGCGGCAGAAAACGAATTTGAATTTATTTCGTGCCGTGCGCGGCACGAAACTCTACGAGGCTTTTCATTCTACGCCGCCCGCAAAGAACCTTTGCTTGTCTGCTCGTGGCTTTTTTGCTATGATGTGAGCAGCAAGGGAGGTCGATCTATGTCTGATTTCAGTTCCAACCTGCGGCGGCTGCGGAAAAGGGCAGGTCTTTCGCAGGATGCGCTCGCGGAAAAGCTCTCCGTCGCCCGCCAGACCGTTTCAAGCTGGGAGCGCGGCAATTCCTACCCGGACCTTGACATGCTGGTGCGCATCAGCGACGCACTCGCGACCGATCCGAACGAGCTGCTTTACCCGAATCAAAAGCGCAGGAGCGGCGGCGTGAGCCGCCTTGTGGACGACGACTTTTTCGGCAAGCTCACGGTCGTCATTTGGATCGTGGGGTTCCTGCTCGGCCTGCCCGCCGGCAGTCAAGGCTATGCGTCGGGGCCGAACACCATCTCGTGGCATTTCGTGTTTTCCGACGCGCTGCGATGCTGGGCTCCCGCATTTTTGACCGGCATGGCGTTTCTCGGCCTTCAGAAGATCATTGACCTTTTGAAAGAGCGCGGCGAGTGAGCGGGCATTCTTTGCCCAGGATCTTGCCATTCTCCTCAAAAACGGCTATGATGGACTTACTTTACATGAACAGGAGAAGCGCATTGAACATCACGACCATTTTATTCGACCTGGACGGGACGCTGCTGCCGATGGATCAGGAGGCGTTCACGACCGGATACTTCAAGCTCCTCGCCAAAAAGCTCGCGCCCTACGGCTACGAGCCCAAATCCCTCGTCGACGCCATTTGGGCGGGCACGGCGGCCATGGTCAAAAACGACGGCAGCTGCACGAACGAGCAGGCCTTCTGGAAGAAGTTCGCGGCGATCTACGACGAGGAAAAGTGCCAAAGCGACCAGAGCCTTTTCGAGGATTTCTACGCCAATGAGTTCAACGCCGCGCGCGACATCTGCGGCTTTAATCCCGCGTCGTTGGAGACGGTCCATAAGCTCAAAGAGTGCGGCTACCGCGTTGCGCTGGCGACGAATCCGATCTTTCCCCACATGGCGACGGAGAACCGCATCCGCTGGGCGGGCCTTGTGCCGGAGGATTTTGAAATTTACACGACCTACGAGGCCTCGACCTTCTGCAAGCCAAATCCTGCTTACTACCTCGAGGTCGCGCGCACGCTCGGCGTCAAGCCGGAGGAGTGCCTGATGGTCGGCAACGACGCGACCGAGGACATGGCTGCACGCGAGGTCGGGATGGATGTCTTTCTTTTGACCGACTGTCTCATCAACGCGAAAAACCGCGACCTGAACGCCTATCCCCGCGGCGATTTTGCCGCGCTGAACGCTTACATTGACGCACTGCAATAAAAAACTGCCGCCCAAATGGGCGGCAGTTTTTACTTTTCGAACACTACTTTCTGCTTTTCCCGTTCTGCGCGGTGACGAGGCGGAAGATCGTAGACACCAGCAGGATCGCCACGGCGATGCTGCCCGCGACGCCCGCGGTCTCAAGTCCTTTGTGCACCGCGGCCTGCACATCGCCGCCCAGGCCGAGGCTCATCGTGTAGTAAATGCCCGCGCCCGGCACCAGCGGCAGGAGCGAGATGACGAGATACGACGTGACGGGGTATTTGCGCGAGCGCGCCATAAGCTCAGAATACAGCGCCGAGACGACGGCGGCGAAGAAATTCATGCTGTAAATGCTCATGCCCAGATCACGGCAGAGCAGGTACGTCATCCATGTGAACACGCCGCCGAGCGCGCAGAGAATGCTGCCCCAGTCGTGCACATTGAAGAGGATGAAAAAGCCCGTACAGGCGACGAAGATCATCACAGCCTGTGCCCAGGCGGGATAGCTCGCTGAGCCGGACGCGACCGTCAGCCCGTATACGCCAGACGTGACGCGCCATGCCGCCGCCGTGCCGAGCGCGATGGCGAACGCCGAGAGAAGCACCTGCACGATGCGGTTGATGCCGGAGTTCGTATCGCCGTAAATGATGTCACGCATGGAGGTCGTGATGAGAAGGCCGGGGACCAAGATCATTAAGGTGCCGATGATGACAAAGTCGATATAGTCGACCAGATGGAATCCCGCGGCGAGATACGCCGGCACCGCCATGGCGAACGCCTCGACGATGGTGCTGAAAAACGGGTTCGTCTCGCGCCTGTCCATCTGACGCGAGACAAAGCCGATGATGAGGCCCAGAAGGCCCGCGAACAGGCTGTCGCGCAGCGTGCCGCCAAACACCGGGCAAAAGCCCGCCGCGGCGCAGAAATTGCCCAGGTAATAAACGGGCACCGAGTAGTGCCGCCGCCCCTTGAGCGTTTCGTCGAGCCACTGCGCGGCGACGCTCGGGTCAGGCGTTTCGGCGCAGATGCGGCGCGAGAGCGCGTTGAGCTTTTCCACCGACTCGAGGTCATTGCCGTGAAAGCCGACTCGCTTCATCACCATCAAAGGCTTGCCGTTGGCCGCCTCGAGGCTGACCATCACGCAGTTGGGGATGGAAAAGGCCTCGCATTCAATGCCGTAGGCGCCGATGATGCGGCGTATCGTCTCTTCGACGCGGAACGTCTCCGCCCCGCTGAGCGCCAGATGATAGCCGACGCGCGCGGCCAGATCGGTCAAAAGGTAATAATCCATAAAAAATCCTCATATTTTTGGGAAATTTGCCGTCAGCGGGCCTTATATTACAGCGAAACGACCGTCCTGTCAATGCTGACAGGGCGGTCACGCAAAAACATTTGCCATTTTGCCGCGGCGGCACTATACTGGTGCTCGGTCAAGCGGAAAACAGAAAGAAATGAGAGAGATCATGGGAACTACAGTCAAAAAGCATGAGATCGACATGCTGCACGGCTCCATCTGGAATAAGCTGCCGCTCTTTGCCCTGCCGGTCGCGGCCACGGCGATCTTGGAGCAGCTCTTCCACGCCTCGGACGTCGCCATCGTCGGCAACTTCACGGGCGATGCGCGCACAGTCGCCGTCGCGGCGGTGGGCGCAAACGGCCCGATCATCGGTCTGATCGTCAACCTTTTCATCGGCATCGCGCTCGGCGCGAACGTCGTCATCGCGAACGCCATCGGCTGCCGCGACGACAATGCCGTCAAGCGCGCGGTGCACACGGCCATCGTGTTTGCCGTGTGCGGCGGCGCAGCGGTCGCGCTGCTTGGTCAGCTCATCGCCTCGCCGCTTTTGAGTATTCTCAATGTGCCGGAGGACGTGTTCCCCTATGCGCTTTTGTATCTGCGCATTTATCTTCTCGGCATGCCGGTGATATTGCTCTACAACTTTGAGGCCGCGATCTTCCGCAGCATCGGCGACACGAAAGTGCCGCTCGCGGCGCTCGCGATCTCCGGTGTGCTGAACGTGCTGCTGAACCTCTTTTTCGTCATTGTGCTGCATATGACGGTCAACGGCGTCGCCATCGCCACGGTGGCGGCCAACGCCGTGAGCGCGGCACTGCTCTACGTCCGCCTGACGCGCACGGATAAATGCGTGCGCGTGGAGCGGGAAGCGCTGCGCATCGACGGCGCGAGCTTGAAGCGCATTTTGAGCATCGGCCTTCCCGCGGGCGTGCAGAGCGCGGTGTTCTCGTTCGCCAACATCGTCATCCAGTCGGCCATCAACACCCTCGGCACGGTGGCGATCGCGGCGTCGAGCGCGGCGTTCAATGTGGAAATTCTCGCCTACGACGTGCTCAACTCGTTTTCGCAGGCCTGCACGACCTTTGTCGGCCAGAACTACGGCGCAGGGCAGATCAAGCGCTGCAAGAAGACGATGCAGCTCAGCTTTTTGGAGGGAGCCATCGCGACATTTGTCTCGGTCGTTGTCCTGCTGCTGAGCGCAAGGTCGCTGCTCGCCATTTTCAACAGCGATCCCGAGGTCATTGCCATCGGCTATATTCGCCTTGCGACGATCCTGCCGGCGTATGTTTTCTGCCTGATCTACGAAATACTCTCCGGGTATCTGCGCGGCTTCGGCATTTCGCTCGCGCCCGCACTTTTGACGATGCTCGGCGTGTGCGGTATCCGCATCGCGTGGGTCAAGTTCGTCTTCCCGACGAGCATGACGTTCCAGACCGTCATGTGGGTCTATCCCATCAGCCTTGGCGCGACGGCGGTGCTGATCCTCTGCGCCGTGCTGATCTACCGCCCGTCCAGACGCTTTGCGGGCCTTGAAACGGAAGAAGAGGACAAGTGAGGGGGGAATCCTCACTTGTCAAAATGCTCCCAGAAGGCGCGCATCGCGGCCTCGTACGCGCCGCGGCCCATATAGTAGCTCATTGCGTGATCCGCGCCGGGCACGACGAGCAGCTTGCAGGGCGCGGCGCAGGCGTCGCGGTTTTCAAACGCCATTTTGAGCGGGACGAAGTGGTCGTCCTCGCCGTGGATCAGTAAAATCGGAACATCGGTATTTTTGAGCGCCTCGACGGTGGAGTAGCTGCCGGACGAGGCGTTCAGTCTCTTCTGGCACAGAAGATCGGCGATGACGGTTGCTGCGCGGACAGGAAGATGCAGGTTCTTCCCCATCACGTGCTGCCAGATCGCACGCGGCGAGGTGTAGGCCGAGTCGGCGATCACGCCGTGCACCGCGGCGGGGAGAATATCGCCTGCGGCCATGAGCACCGTCGCCCCGCCGAGCGACACGCCCATAAGGTAAACGGGCAGGCCGGGGAAGCGTTCGGCTGCCCAGTTTGCCCAGTCGACGCAGTCGTAGCGCTCGGTCAGGCCGAAGCCGATGTAGTCGCCCTCGCTCTCGTTCTGCGCGCGCTGCTCCACATAGAGCACGCTGCACTGCTCGCGGCTTAAAAAGTCCGCGAGCAGGCCGAAATCGCGGTACCACGCTGAGCGCCAGCCGTGAAACGCGATCACAAGGCGCTTGGCCTTTTCGCATTCACGGAGATGGCCCACGAGCGTCAAGCCCTCGCGGTTTTCGAGCAGCACTGTCTCCGTTTCCGAAGACGCAAGCTTTTTCGCGGCGGCGCGCTGCGCCTCACGGTAGGGCTCGTCGCGCTTTTCGCCCGTGAGCTGGGCGCTGCCCTTATTTTTGAGCGCCTTGGGCGCTTCGCGCTTCATCGCGACGTCCATCAGCGTTCTCGTCACGCCGTAGGCCGCCGCGCCGTAGAGTGCCGCCGCAGCCGTGACGAATATAGCCGCCTTTGTCGCTTTTTTCATAACTGTGACCTCCTTGTATCCAAACTGTAAACTCTTATCTTGGGTACTGGACAGGGATATTTTCCCGTGTTATACTCCAGACTAATCTAAGTTCCGGGCGGTTTCGACCGCCCGTCTCTTCTTTCAGCGTAGCAAAAACTCCGGCTTTTTGCTACGTTCAGTTTTTCCCGTTTGTATGCACTTCCTGCCGGAAATTTCAATGATCGGAGGAACGCATTTTCATGAACGAAGTCAAGTCCCCGAAAAAGCCGCTGCTGTACTACTACTTTGTCGCGATGCTGATCGTGATGCTCTTCAACTTCATCGCCATGCCGTGGATCTCTGAGCACCAGATCAAGGACGTCGACTACAACACTTTCGTCACCATGACAGAGCAGGGCGAGGTCGGCCGGGTCGAGATCCAGGAGCAGTCCAACCGCATTCTCTTCACCAGCAGCGATGAAAAGGCCGTCTACAAGACGGCGATGGTGCCTGACGACGGTTTGGTGCAGCGCCTGCTGGACGCGGGCGTCTCCACCACGGGTGAGGAGATCGAGCAGACGTCCACGCTCGTGAGCATTCTCGCCTGGGTGCTGCCCATCATCATCTTTGTCGCGCTGGGACAGTATATGTCGCGCAAGATGATGGAGAAGATGGGCGGCGGAGGCAACTCCATGATGTTCAACATGGGCAAGTCCAACGCCAAGGTGTATGTCAAGTCCGCCGAGGGCATCAAGTTTGATGATGTCGCGGGCGAGGACGAGGCCAAGGAGAACCTCACCGAGGTCGTCAACTACCTGCACGACCCCAGCAAGTATCAGGAGATCGGCGCGTCGATGCCCAAGGGCATCCTGCTCGTCGGCCCTCCGGGAACCGGTAAAACGATGCTTGCCAAGGCGGTCGCCGGCGAGGCGAATGTGCCGTTTTTCTCCATGTCCGGCTCGGAATTCGTTGAAATGTTCGTCGGCATGGGCGCGAGCAAGGTGCGCGACCTCTTCAAGCAGGCCAAGGAAAAGGCTCCCTGCATCGTCTTTATCGACGAGATCGACGCCATCGGCCAGAAGCGCAGCGGCGGCCAGTACGGCGGCAACGACGAGCGCGAGCAGACCCTGAACCAACTGCTCACCGAAATGGACGGCTTTGAGGGCAACAACGGCGTCATCATTCTCGCCGCCACGAACCGCCCCGAATCCCTCGACCCCGCGCTCACGCGCCCCGGCCGCTTCGACCGCCGCGTGCCGGTGGAGCTGCCCGACCTCAAGGGCCGTGAGGCCATTTTGCAGGTCCACGCCAAGAAGATCAAGGTCGCCGAGGACGTTGACTTCAACAAGATCGCGCGCATGGCCTCCGGCGCTTCCGGCGCGGAGCTTGCCAACATTGTGAACGAAGCGGCGCTGCGCGCCGTGCGCGACGGCCGCCGCTTTGCCACGCAGGCAGACCTTGAGGAAAGCATCGAGGTCGTCATCGCGGGCTACCAGAAGAAGAACGCCATCATGACCGACGAGGAGAAGAAGATCGTCTCCTACCACGAGATCGGCCACGCGCTCGTGGCGGCGATGCAGACGCACTCCGCCCCCGTGCAGAAGATCACCATTGTGCCGCGCACCTCGGGCGCGCTGGGCTACACGATGCAGGTCGAAGAGGGCAACCATTATCTCATGAGCAAAACCGAGATGGAGAACAAGATCGCCACGCTGACCGGCGGCCGCGCCGCGGAGGAGGTCGTGTTCCACTCCGTCACGACCGGCGCGTCGAACGATATCGAGCAGGCGACGAAGCTCGCCCGCGCGATGATCACGCGCTACGGCATGAGCGACGACTTCGACATGGTCGCGCTTGAAACGGTCAACAATCAGTATCTCGGCGGCGACGCGTCGCTCGCTTGCTCTGCCGAGACGCAGACGAAGATCGACCAGCGCGTCGTGGAGCTGGTGAAAGCGCAGCACGAAAAGGCTGTGAACATCCTCACCGAGAACCGCGCGAAGCTCGATGAGCTGGCGCAGTACCTCTACGAGAAAGAGACGATCACGGGCGAAGAGTTCATGAACATCCTGAACGCGCAGTAAACTCCATAAATAGAAAGAAAGGCACAGCCAAACGGCTGTGCCTCCTTTTTGCTATTTACAGGTTGCTTTCTTTTCTGCTCGTGCGGCTGCGCAGGTAGTCGCCGAGGGTCGTGATGCAAAGGAGCGTCACGACCAGAAATGCGCCGGGGATGAGCAAGATCCACCACGCGTCGGTCATCAGCGCCTTTTCCGCGAGCGAGAGCATGCTGCCCCAGGTCACGACCTCGATGGGCAGGCCGAGGCCCATGAAGCTGAGCGTCGATTCGGCGATGATGGCGCTGCGCACATTCATCACCACCATGAAGAGGATGGACGAGAAGAAATTCGGTGCGAGATGACACCGCAGAATGTGGAAAAAGCTGCCGCCCATGCACTTCGCCGCGATGACGTACTCGCTCGCGCGCAGCTGCCTGACCTCGGTGCGCACGACCTTGGCGATGCTCGTCCAGCTTGTGAGTCCGATGACGAGCGCGATGCTCCACGCGCTCGGCGTGCCGATGATCGCCTGCAAAAAGATGACGAGCAGCAGGTTCGGCACGCTGAGAAGAATTTCGGTCAGGCGCATCAGCAGCGCGTCGAGCCATTTGGGCGAAAGTCCGCTGACCGCGCCGAACAAAATGGCGAGCAGCGTCGAAATGAGGGTCGAGCCGACGCCGATGAACAGCGACAGCCGCCCGCCGTACCAGATCATCGAGAAGATGTCGCGCCCCATCGTGTCCGTGCCGAACAGGAACTCGCGGCACGGCGCAGTGGAGCAGTGAGCAAGGTCGAGATACGTCGGGTCCTTCGTCATGATGAGCTCGCAGAAAAGGCACGCGAGCACGATGAGCGATAAAATCATGGCGGAGGCGACAGGCTTGCCGCGCAGCGGGGGCCTGACCTTCATCGGTGCGGCCTCCGGCAGTGGTCGCGCGCCGACGATTTGGAAGCGGTCGTTCATGGCTGCGCCTCCGTTTCCCGCACGGTCTGCTCGGCGCGGATGCGCGGGTCGATCTGCTCGTTGACCGTCTGTGCAATGATGCTACACAGGATGACGAGCGCGCCGGAGAGCAGGCTCAGCAGCATCAGCAGGTTGTAGTCCTTGTAGCACGCGCTTTCATAAGCCAGCGTGCCGAGGCCGGGGTAGGAAAAAACAGTCTCGACGATGTACGTCCCACCCAGCACATGGGGAACGGAGATGGCCATGATGCTTAAGTACGTCGGCATCGTGTTTCGAAGACAGTGGCGCAGCATCACGGCGCGGCGCGTTAGCCCCTTGGCCTTGGCAAGCAGCACATAGTCCGCGCGCATCTCGTCGAGAAGCCTGTTTCGGATCATGTAGGCATAGTACCACAGGTGCCCGAGCACCACGACCGCAAGCGGCAGGATGAGGTGCGCGGCGCGGTCGGCGATGTTATTTTGCTGCCCGATGGAGTAGGCCCCGGAGCTCGGCAGCACGCGCAGCTCGATGGCGAAGATCAGAATGAGCAGCAGCGACAGCCAGAATTCCGGAATGCAGCTCGTGATGGTGCCGAGCTTGCAGACCGCGCGGTCGAAAAGCGTTCCCTCCCGCTGCGCGCAGAGCATCCCGAGCAGCAGCGAGAGCGTGAAAATGAGCACAAAGCCGACGCCGCCGAGAAGAAGCGTGTTGCCCGCGCGGCTCGCGATGACCTCGCCCGCGGGCATTTTGTACTTATACGAGATGCCGAAATCCCCGTGCAGGGCGTTCTGCGCCCAGCGGACATACTGCGTGAAGATGGGCTCGTCGAGGCCGAGCTTTTCCTCCGCCTGCGCGCTCCTGCGGCGTCAGCTTCTCTGCACGGTCACCGTAGTAGGAGACGAGCGGGTCGCCCGGGGCGAGGCGTGAGACATAGAACACCGCGAGCGACAGGACGAAGACGCTCAGAAGAAACGCCAGCGCCTTTTTGCCGAAATACAGGATTTTCGATGGCTTTTTCATTGCGTGCCCCCTTCCCGCAAGACGAAATGGTCCGGTTCGGCCTCGATAAGCTCGCCCGTCAGCGGGAACTGCCCGGGCGAGAAGTCCGGCAATACGCGTTTTCTCTCGATACGCGGGTCAGGAATCGGCATGGCTGCGAGCAGCGCCTTGGTATAAGGGTGGAGCGGGCGGTCGTAAAGCGCGCGCACGGGCGCGACCTCGACGAGCCTACCGTGATACAGCACGCCTACGCGGTCGCAGAGGAATTCCACCATCGCAAGGTCATGCGCGATGAAGAGGAATGAAAAGCCGTGCTCGCGCTGCAAATGGCGAAACAGGTTGACGATCTGTGCCTGAATCGAGACATCCAGCGACGCGATCGGTTCGTCCGCCATCAGAAGCTCCGGCTCCATGCACAGCGCCCGCGCGATGGCGACGCGCTGGCGCTGCCCGCCAGAGAGCTCGGACGGATACTTATCGAGATACGTTTTGTCGAGGCCGACGTAGTACATCTGGAACTCCGCCTCCTTGCGGTATGTGCCGCGCGGCGGGACGATGTGGTGGATGCGCATGGGCTCGGTGATACTATCGCAGACCGTCATGTGCGGGTCAAGGCTCGAGGCAGAGTCCTGAAAGATCATCTGGCGTGTGGTTTGCAGCATTTTTTTGTTCGCGCAGCAGGCGGCCCTGTCACAGAGGTCGACGCCATTGTAAAAGATATGCCCGCCGCTCGGCTGCAAGATGCCCATCGCGCAGCGCGCGGCCGTCGACTTGCCGGAACCCGACTCGCCGACAAGGCCGAAAATCTCCCCGCGGCGAATCTGAAACGAGATGTCGTCCAGCGCCTTGACGGAGACCTGCTTCGTCAGTGGGAAGACGTGGCTCAGGTGCTGCACATCGAGCAGAATGTCATGTTTTGTCATCGCGCACCTCCCACCGGCGGCGTGATCTTCGGCGCGCGTTCGTCGAGCAGCCATGTTGCGGCATAGTGCGTGTCGCTGACGCGAAACATCGGCGGCGCTTCCTCGTAGTCGATGGCGAGGGCGTATTCATTGCGGGGGGCGAAGGCGTCGCCTTGCGGCGGGTCAATGAGCGTCGGCGGCATGCCGGGGATGCTCGGCAGCGTCTCCTTTCCGCGCGAGAGCGCGGGCAGCGAGCGCAGCAGGCCCCAGGTATAGGGGTGGCGCGGGTCGTAGAAGATCTCCTCCGCCGTGCCGGTCTCGACGATCTTGCCCGCGTACATCACGGCCACGCGGTCGGCGACGCGCGCGACGACGCCGAGGTCGTGCGTGACAAACACCGTCGCCGTGCCGAGCTTTCGCTGCACGTCGCGCAGCAGATCTAAGATCTGCGCTTGAATGGTCACATCCAGCGCGGTCGTCGGCTCGTCGGCAAATAAAATGCGCGGGTCGCCCGCGAGCGCGATGGCCAGCACCACGCGCTGGCGCATCCCACCGGAAAAGCTGTGGGGATAGAGCGCCATGCGCTCCTGCGCGCGGTCGATGCCGACAAGCTCGAGCAGTTCGACGACGCGCTCTCGCACGGCGGTTTTTTCGAGCTTTGGTTTGTGCGCGAGCACCGCCTCGGCGATTTGTGCGCCGATCGTCATCGTGGGATCGAGCGCGGTCATCGGATCCTGAAACACCATGGAAAAGAGCGAACCGCGCAGCGCCGTCATCTCGCGCTCACGATAAGCCGTAATGTCCGTGCCGTCTACGATGATTTTGCCGGACTTGATTTTTGCCGTCTGCGGCAGAAGGCGCAGGATGCTCTTGCACAGTACGCTCTTGCCGCAGCCCGATTCGCCGACGATGGCGAGCACCTCGCCCGCTTTCAGCGAAAAGCTCACGTCGCGCACCGCCTGCACCTCGCCCGCGGGGGTGAAAAAGCTGACGGAAAGGTGCTCGACGTTCAATAGATCTGCCATGAAAAATGTCCTCTTTATGCAAGACAAAGGGGCTGAAGCCAGCCCCTCGTCAAAGATGTCAACGGCGTTTACTCGCCAATCGTCCAGTCCTGAATGTTCCAGAAAATGCCGACGCCGTGATGCCCAAGCACCGTGTCCGCATCGATGCCGTGGATGGTGGATTTGGCGACATAGTTCGCGTCGATGTAGCAGATGAAGGCGTAGGCCGGATCGTCCGCAAGCGCGTGCAGGAATTTGCTGTAATACTCTTTGCGGACGGCGTCGTCGCTGCTCTGGCGCGCGAGCGTCAGATATTCGTCCACCAGCGCGTTTGAGTAGCCCGAGTAGTTCGCGCCCTTGTCCGTGCCGAAGACCTTGTAGGTGTGGTCGTCGGCGTCAAACGGGCTGCCCCAGCCGATGAGACATGCCATCTGGCCGCTCCAGTCCATCTGCGCGGGGATGTCCACCGTGCAGTGGATGCCGACCTCACGGAGCTGCTGCGCCGCGGCCTGCGCGATGTCGATGCGGTCCTGCTCGCCGGACATGACGCTGATGACGAAGCCAATCTCCTCGCCGTTTCGCTCGTAGTAGCCGCTATCGCCCATCGTGCAGCTGACGGATTCAAGAATTTCTTTCGCTTTTGCGGGATCGTAGTCGTAGTGGTTCACGGTCTCGTCATTGTAGACGTTGCGCTGGAGCGGGCTGTACGCCGCCATGCCCTGCCCGAGCAGCACCGAATCGACAATGGCCTGACGGTCGATGGCGTAGCAGACGGCGGGGATGATGTCGCGGTTTTCCGTCCAGTAGGGGTTATTGAAGTTGAAGAGGATGCCGCGGTAGTCCGCGGTGGTCATGTCGTAGCAGGTGTAGCCGTCCTTGCCCGCGAAGTTCTGCGCGTTTTTCGGGTCGAGCAGCGCAAGGTCGATCTCGCCGGACTCAAGCTGCATGGCCTGCGCGTTGTCGTCGGGTACGATCTTGAAGATGACGCGCTCGATGTTCGGCGCGCCCAGGAAGTAGTCCTCGTTGCGCACGAGCACGATGGACTGCCCGGCGTCCCAGCTTTCGAGCTTGTAGGGCCCCGTGCCGACGGGGGCACGGAAGAAAGCGGATTCCTGCATGTCCTCGCCCTCGAGCAGATGCTGCGGCAAAATCGCCATCGTCATGTACTCCAGAAATGCGGCGTTCGGCTCAGCGAGGCGGAACGAGACGGTGTGGTCGTCGAGCACGGTGATCTCCTGCACGTCCTCGTAATTCGGCGCGTTTTCCGAGCCGTTGTCGGGGGCCATGATGGCTTCGATCGTGAATTTGACGTCCTGCGCCGTGAACGGCCCGCCGTCGTGCCATTTGACGTCCTCGCGCAGATAGAAGGTGTAGGTGCAGTTTGCCTCGTCATAGTCCCAGCGCTCGGCGAGGGCGGGAACGATCTGATCATTGCCGTCGTGCGCGGTCAGTCCGTTGAAGAGCAGCAGATTGATCTCGCAGTGCTCGTCCATCGCGGGATCGATGCGCGTGTAGTCGGCAGAGCCGTAGACGAGCGTGGACGGCGCGTCGGCCGTCGAGTCGCCGCCGCTCCGGCCGCAGGCGGCGAGGGAGAAGAGCATCGCGAGGGACAGCAGAAGAGTCAGCGCTTTTTTCATGGAAAAACTCCTTTTCGGGAAAAAATTGGGAAACGCCGCATCGCCGGACGCAGCGAAAAATATGACAACTTGTAGTATAGGGGAAATTCCCGCCCGCCACAAGCCGGGTGGGGGATACGGCGGGCAAAGTTTTTCCCAAAAATCACAGCGTGCGGCGGAAATTCCCCGCTTTTTGTCCTTTTTGCGAATCGCGCTTGCACTTTCCACGCAGAAATGGCGTAAAAATGGCGTAGAGGAACCGGCGATACGCAGTTGCGAAAATCGCCTGCTGCAACATTACTAAGAATATTCAAGCTGCCCTGCGCACAAGCAGGGCAGCTTTTTTATCTGCGCACCGGCGCAGAGAGATACAAGGCGTTTCACTTCGCGCCGCAGCGTCCTGCGTGAAGTGTTTCCGCCACGGGAAGCGGTCGCAGAACGCCCAGTGCTTTTCATAAAACGTGGAAAATCGTCCGATGACATATGCTTGTCCTTTTATATCTGACGCATTATGTTAAGATGTGCAGTAGATGTTCCATTTTACCATCCCACTCTCTGCTGGAATCGGCGCACTCTTTCAGCTCAGTTTCGATTTCAGTATATAAATCGTTCAAACTTTCCTTTCTGACACACAGTTTAGCTTTTCCTCTTGCAAAAACAAGAAGCTGCCGATACAACAAAGAAAAAACGACTTGTACCGAATGCACAAGCCGAAGAAGGAGGCAGACCATGGAGGAAAAACGCTGGGAATCGTGCAATGCAGAGGCGCTGCTGGATAAGTTCTTTTCGCAGGATGATCTCCGGCAGCTGGCGCTGAGCACAGGGGAGCTGCTAGGCTGCCCGCTTCTGGTGCTGGATGATGCCTTTCGCATTGCTGCGTACCGTTTGCCGCTCGGCTTTTCCGATGCGCTCTTTGAAACCGCCGTACGCTGCGGCGAGATCACCTGCGAGGCCGGCGCAATCATCAGCAAAAATGCGATGCTCACAGCTGGTTGGGCGGACTATGTCCAGCTGGCTGATAGCCCCTATCGGCGGCGTTTTGCACCTCTCATCAGCGCGGGCGTGCGCCTCGGCTGCCTCATCTGCGTGGATACGGACGGACATTTGGAAAAGATTCCGCCGCAAACCTGGGAGCTGGTGGAGCACATCCTCTCCAAGCAGCTGTTCATGGAGGTGAGCCGTCAGGACAAGTCTTCCGAGACGGTGGAGGACATCCTCATGCACCTGCTGGACGGCGGGTTTTCCTCCGCCGCGCATTTTCAGCTTCAGGCCTCCGGCACCTACCTCGAGGACTTTCATCCGCGCGCCTTCGCCCTCGTCGACCTTGAGACCTACCACAGCGCTTCCACGGTGAGGCCGTCTGCACAGCGCAGCAGCTGCGCACCCCGCTGCTGATGAAAAATCTGGAGGGGCGCGGCGACCTGATCCCGATCGCGCTGCGCCGCCTTGCCGCCCACAACCGCGAAAAGGACACCCAGTACTGCGAAACGCTTTACCATTACCTCACCTGCTGCCACTCGCTGAAAAAGACCAGCGACGCGCTCTACACCCACCGCAACACCGTGCTCTACCGCATCCGCAGATTGCAGGAGGCTTTTGCGATCCCGCTGGAGGAGCCGTCCCAGCACGTCGACCTGCTGCTGGGCGTGTCGCTCATTTTGTTTGATACCAAGGGGGTGGACTTTTTTCTGCGCGCGCCGAAAAATGAAGCATAAAACCGGCGCGATCATGCGCCGGTCAGATAGAAAAGGATGATATCATGAAGGAAAACAGAAAGCTTTTGAGAGAAGTCCTCAAGGACATCCGCCACGATATGACGGATGAAGAGGTCCTGAACCTGCTGGCGGACAGTAAGATTTCCGAAAATCTCGCAGGCGAAAAGGAAAAATACACCATTGGCCAGCGCGCGGCAGATGCCATCGCGAAATTTGCGGGCAGCTGGGCGTTCATCTTTTCCTTCACCGGCGTGCTGATTTTGTGGATGCTTGTCAACACGCTGCTGGCGGCAAAGGCGTTCGACCCGTACCCCTTCATCTTGCTCAATCTGGTGCTCTCTTGCGTGGCGGCCATTCAGGCGCCGCTCATCATGATGAGCCAGAACCGGCAGGAGGAAAAGAACCGCCGCCGTGCGGAGAACGATTACCGAGTCAACCTCAAAACGGAGATCATGATCGAGGATCTTTACGACAAGGTAAATGCCATTCTCGCCAGACAGACCGCACTGGAAAAACAGCTGACGGAGGAGGGCGAAAGCGCAGGGCAAAAATGAGGGAGGACAGAGCCGTCCTCCCTCATTTTTTGCTGTTTTTGCGCAACGCGGAATCCTCCTCCGCAAACCTGCGCGCTTTTGTTGAGATGCCTCTCCGGCGCGTAAAGCCCTTATACGTGCAAGACTCTATGTTGCTTTACAGCCGGAAGTGCTTCTTAAGTTCTTGGTTTTCCCCCAGCACCAGCAGCGTCATATCAGCGTCCAGCACAGTTTCCGGGGAGATATTCACATCGGTCTTGCCGTTCCGCTTCACGCCGAGGATGTTGACGCCATAGCGCCTGCGGATTTCCAGCTCACCGATGCTGCGGCCCTGCCAATCCTCCGGCACGGCAACCTCGATAATGGCGTGCTGCTCGTCCAGCTCAATATAGCTGAAAATATGGTTGGCGGTATAGCGGATGGCCGCCCACTTCGCCAGCTGCTTTTCCGGGTAGGTAACCGCGTCCGCACCGTTGCGCAGCAGGAATTTCGCCTGCACATCCCGCTCGGCGCGGGACACTACATACTTTGCCCCCAGTTCCTTGAGCAGCGATGTTGTCTCCAGCGAATTCTGAAAATTCCCGCTGATGGTGACATAGCAGACATCGTAATTGCTCACGCCCAGCGAGCGCAGAAAGTCCACACGGGTGCTGTCGCCGATCTGCGCGTTGGTAACAAAGGACATGCACTCGTTGACGCGCTCCTCGTCTTTGTCCACTGCCATCACCTGATGGCCCAACTCGTTGAGCTGCATGGCAAGATGCCGCCCGAAGCGGCCCAGTCCGATCAATAATACCGTTTTCATCGTGTGCTCCTTTCAGCCTACGGTAATTTTCTCCTGCGGATAGCGGGCGTAAGTCAGATCATGCCCGGAGAATGCGGCGTAGATCAAGGTCAATCCGCCGACGCGCCCGAAATACATCAGCAGGATGAGAATGCTCTGCGACAGGACTCCCAGCTGCGGCGTCAGCCCCAGTGTCAATCCCACCGTACCGGCGGCGGATGCCGTTTCGTAGAGACAGATGCCGAGCGGAAGCTCTTCCACCGTGCTGATGACCGCCGCCCCCGCAAAGGTCAGCCCCAGATACAGCAGCAGAATGGCGGCGGCGTTGCGGACAGTGGATGTCTCCAATCTGCGGTGGAAGAGCTGCAGATCCTCTCGCCTGCGGAAGGCGGCAATGGCGTTGGCAATGAGAACTGCCAGCGTTGTGACCTTCATGCCGCCCGCCGTGGAGCCGGGTGCTCCGCCGGTGAGCATCAGCAAAATGGTGACCGCCTGAGAGGCATCCGTCATCTCCGTCAGATCCACTGTGTTATAGCCGGCCGTCCGCGGCGTGACCGACTGAAAAAGGGAGGCCAATATCCGCTCTCCCACGGGGAGGTCCGCAAAGTCTGTCAGATAAAAGAGAAACGCCGGAATCATGATCAAAAGCGCCGTCGCGCTCAGAATGACCTTGCTCTGCATCCGGTAACGCCGCAGGTGCAGACCGTGCGTACAGACATCGTCCCACGTTAGAAAGCCGATGCCGCCCACGATGATCAGCAGCATGATCACAATGTTGACCAGCGGGTCTGCGGCATACGCCGTCAGCGAGGGGTAGAGGGAATCCGTCCGCCCCAGAATATCGAAGCCCGCATTGCAGAAGGCGGAAACGGAATGGAAAACGGACATCCATACGCCCCGCAGTCCATAGTCCCGGCAAAAGGCTGGCAGCAGCGCCAGCGCGCCCAGCAGCTCGACCAGAAAGGTCCCCTTGAGGATAAATCTCGTCAGGCGCACGATGCCGCCCACCGCAGGGGCGGAGATGGCGTCCTGCATGGCGCTGCGCTCCTTGAGCGTGATGTTCCGCCCGGCGAGCATCAGGAACGTCACCGCACCGGTGATCACGCCCAGCCCGCCGATCTGGATCAGCAGCAAAATGACAGTCTGGCCGAAGACAGACCAGTAACTGCCGGTATCCTGCACCACCAGCCCCGTCACGCAGACAGCGGAGGTGGAGGTAAACAGTGCCTCATGAAACGGCGTCCAGACCCGCTGTACTGTGGCGATAGGCAGCATCAGCACCAGCGCCCCCAATAGAATCACGCCCGCAAAGCCGAGGATCATAATTTGAAAAGAAGTCAAATGCCGCTTTAAGCGAAACACAATCTCCGTCACATCACACACCTCCTTGAAACAATGGTACTCTCAATTTTCCGTACAGTATAGCACAGCTTTTGCAATGTGTCTGTATGTATCTTGTAAAATTTTCAGGTGCAGAGTCCTTATTTGCAGCCCAGAGGCGGTCTGCAAAGCTGCGGTTGACAGACTTTGGTGCATAGAATTCTCCGCGTAACCTGTAAATTTTTCCTGATTTTTTACAGGAACCGTTGCCTTTTTTCAATATTTGTTTTAAGATAAGCTCTCTATCTGTCATATTCAGCTGAAATTCTACAAAGCTTTTTAAAAAAGCCCCAACGGGAGAACTAATATGCTCAAAGAAAAAACATCCGATGTATCCATGACAAATACAAATCAAGGCTCTGGCACTGCTGCTGAAGCGGCAGTGCCCATGAGCCATGGCCTTTGGAATACGTGGCGCAAAAATCTCCTGCTGTTCTGCCTGACCGGCGTTTATGTGGAGCTGTGCCTGCATCTGTGCGTATTCGGCTCGATGGACCGGTACGCGGGATATCCTGTCCTGTTTGGCCTGCTGGGGGGCGCACTCTGCACGCTGGTAGTCTCAAGCCTGCCAAAGGTTCTGCGCCAGATCACAGGGGTTCTCCTGGTCGCGGCACAGGTGCTGCTGGCCGAGGTGCAGCTGGTCTATCACTGCATCTTCGGAGATTTCATGCCCGTCAGCCAGATCGGCATGGGCGGAAATGTGGTCGTCAATTTCAACTCGCAGCTTCTCTATGGGATCCGCCAAAATCTGCTGAAGATCCTGCTCCTCCTGCTGCCGCTGATTGTCGTGATCCTTTGCCTTATCTTGCGGAGGGCGCAGGCTCTGAAGCTGCGGCTGCGCTGGAAGCAGGCACTGGCCTCCTTTGCCGTGCTCCTCGCACTGCTGCTGACGGTCACGGGACTCATGTATGTTGGACGGGACAACGCCTTTTCCGTCTATCGTACCTTCACCAATGTGAACACCTCCACCGACAGCAGTTATAAAAAAATCGGTATGCTGGCCACCACGGCGCAGGAGCTTCGATACATGCTCTTCAGCGGCAGCGGCAGCATTATGATCACGCCGTCGTCCTTGAATATGAGCGATGTTCCGCGGACATACAGCAGCAACTCCTATAACGTGATCGAAAGCATCGATTTTACGGCTCTTGCAGACAGTACCGACAGCGATATTCTCAAGGCCACAGACGAGTATCTATCAAATGCAACACCCACCCGCAAAAACAACTACACAGGACTTCTTAAGGACTATAACCTCATCACCATCTGCGCCGAGAGCTTCTGCCCGTGGTTTATCAGCGAGGAGCTGACGCCGACGCTCTACAAGCTGAGCCATACGGGTATTCTCTTTGAAAATTACTACGGCACGTTCCAGTCCGTCACCACCAACGGCGAATACACCATGTGCATGGGGCTTTATCCGGATATGTCCCGCACGAAGACGGATTCCAGCTTCAATGTGG